>Ga0163144_10008427_pt1 | contig 22325 bp, 27 predicted proteins | sample OliLak19BULKMAT1_FD_123175 | JGI IMG/M metagenome (GOLD analysis project Ga0163144, IMG submission 123175) | Freshwater microbial mat bacterial communities from Lake Vanda, McMurdo Dry Valleys, Antarctica - Oligotrophic Lake LV.19.BULKMAT1 | ecosystem: Environmental > Aquatic > Freshwater >... | reverse complement strand
TTATTATTGTCGTGTGCCACAAGACAAGATTATGAGAATTTACCAGAAGCACCTTTCACATTGACCAAGTTGTGTCAAAATTTTGTGACTTTGAGGTAATTAAGGATCTTATCCAAGAGACATTCAATGGAAGTAATAACTAAGTTAATAACCTAACTAGATCAAATGGCAAAGGGGTTCTAGTTTTCATCGCTACCCAGAACAAAGAAAAAAAACGAGAATCATCTCGTTTTTTTTCTTTGTTTTCAGAACTGGCTCGAATCAGGATTTTTGCTACGAGTGAAGGAGAGACGTAATTCTTAGTCTTATCGCTTGTCTTGTTTATTAAGCTCATCGAAGAATTGTTGCAAAGTTGGTCTGCCGTGATCGATTAAATATTGATCTTGGACTTTGTTAGAGTAGGCATTGGCAAGTGAAACACCACCCATCAATACAATAATTGTACAAAGTAGTACTAATGGTAACTTAGCTTCGACAAAGTTGTGATCACGTCGATACATCATAATGATGCCGACAACACTAGCTATGGCAAACAGTCCGAAGGTGAGAATGGCTGCAAGTAAGCTTTGCTGTAGATAAGCCAGACCTTGAGTAATATCGACATTGCTGGGGTTGGTGGACTTGAAATAAACGGCTACAACACTGCTGGCTAAGAGTGTTGTTGGTAACGCGAGTGCCAAAAGGCTGATCGTAATAGTTCTTAAACTTGGTCGTTTCATTACATCTCCCTGTTAGATTAATACTAATTTCTAGTATATCACTATACACTACTTATCTGTCGTGATAAGTTAGTGAATATTTTTGAGTCAGTGACTATATCTGACCGAACTTCTTGTCGTAACAAACAGTATCTTTGTTTTGTGAGATAATATACGTATGGATATAGGAATTTCGTTTGATGAAGCATGCTCAAGCACACCTAGTGCCTTAACTAAAGAGCAATTTGCAAACTGCCCGGGCGTTACGACAGCCAGCGAATGGGCTGTATATGCGTTTATTGGTTTGATAATTCTTATTATGATTGGCTTTGTCATTTTTGTGATTAAGAAAAAGACAAAGAAATAGTTCATAACCCATTCATGATAGTGAGCTAAAAAAATTATACTTAAAAGATTCATTAGGTCTTTTTTGATATAATGTAATTATTATGAGCGATCCAGAACACAATGATTATTTTGCAAAAACCCCAGAAAGCCAGACAGTTCTCAGGCAAATTGGCAAGAAGTTTTATGATCAGTGTCGACAATATGCGAGTATCTTTGATAGTCGACCATTAGTAGCCGGTTTGCCTGAGGATAGTCTTGGTGACCCTCAAGACTTAATCGACTTCTCATCAGCGCCAGGTAAAACAGCTGAATATAGAAATTCAAAAGGAAATACTTGTTGGGTAACACAAAGAGAAGGTTATCAAGAAATACTAGAGTTCCAAATTAAGAATTATAATACCGATGAAGATTTCCCTGGTGACACATGGGATACATATTTATTAAATACCAAAGGGGATATATTAGTTGCGCAACGACGATTATTCTTAGAAGATTTTAAGTCTGATAAGTTCCCGATCTCAACTAATGCTGAAGAGTTACTACATAAGATTGATACAGACTTTAAACCAGCACCGCAAGCTGACTCAATCTAGTTCTAACATCCATCACCACCCAGAGCTATGAAAGAACCCGAGTGTAATGCTTGGGGCTTTGTTATTTTGTTGGCCTATTGCCATAATTGCCAAATTAAAAAAAAAGAAGTATAATAAATAGATTAATATAAAGGAGAAGTAAGATGTTGTGGGCAATCATAGTTATCCTCGTAATTCTTTGGCTACTAGGGTTTATTGGGCACCTAGGAGGAGCATTTATACATTTCTTACTGGTTATTGCTCTAGTAGTGCTAATTTACAATCTTGTTGCTGGAAGAGGAGTTTAAATCTCTTTTGAAAATTTATTATTTTTATTCAATTTCGAGCCAGAAGGGGTTACTGACCCTGTAACATCAAGAACATTAGTTCTAACATCCAACACCATCCGGAGCCAGAGAAAAAGCCTAGACTTACTGTCTAGGCTTTTTCTCTGTTAACCCAGACTAGGCAAAACTATAGTCGCGGTTCGGCCGGCCAGCTCGCCCACAGAAGCTTGCTTCGAAGACAAGTGCAGGCGTGCATTATCTCAGTCTCCGGAGCCAGAGTATTTATGCTTAAAAAACCCGAAAGGGTCTTTTTTATTAAACGAAGTTACTTAGATTCGTCCGTCTTATCCATTACATCGTTAACTTCGCCGGCAACTTTTTGCTTAACATTCTCAACTTTTTCTTCAATATTTTCTTTAACTTCAACGGTCTTTTTTTCTACTTTACCTTTTGCTTCAAGCTCTTCATTACCAGTAACTTTACCGGTAAATTCTTTGACTGTGCCTTCGGCTTTTTTTATATCATCATTCATAGTTTCTTCCTCTGATTAGTAGTACGTAGTTGTATTTATTATTATTCTTTTCCTGCAACAAGAACACCTACAAGTGCGCTAATCCCCCAGGCAATAAGTGCATAGACTAAAATTGCAATAATTGTTGCGGGTTCGAGAACAGCGGTAGTGGTAACACCTTGGGTAGTGGTAACAGGGAAGATTGCCGCAAATGGCGCAATCAAAATAGCTGTTACTGAGTAAATCATCGACACAAAGCCGCTCTCTGCATTTGCTCCAAGTAGCTTGAAGACAAGACGTAAGACGAGTAGTATTTCTACAAACCCAAGTACGTAATAAACTAAATACTGAACCTTAAAGACACTATTTTGTGTTGTTGTTTGATTGTTTGTTTGAGGGGTAGGGGTGGTAGTGGTTTTCTCGCTCAACACTTCACCTCCGTCGGTCTGTTGTTTTGATACTTCTCTGTTTACTTCCATGTGTCCTCCTTTATTATTCATAACTATTATACCACTTTAGGCCAGAAGGTGCTTAGATAATTGGAGAACTCAAGTTTTGACACCTATCATACTAAATCAGGGCCAGTAAGCTATTATAAACCCTTTTTGATATGAAGTTTGTACTTAAATAGCTCTTATGGTAAAATTATTTTTAAAGATCAACTTATACTCTAACAAAGGGGAAAAGGAAACAAAAAATGAAGTTAATTATGAAAATAGGATTTATAGCATTAGTTCTGGCCATTCTTGGTATAGCTGCGCCACCGGCACATGCAGGAACTTCACCAACGCTAAGTGCATTAACTAATTATTCAGTTCTGGGTGGTGCGGGAGTAACTTGTATTGGCGCCACTACCACTAGTGGAGCTGTTGGGGTTAGCCCGAGTGCATCAATTACAGGTTTTCCTGTTCCATGTATTGCAGGCGGCGGAACTCAATTGAATAATGCGAGCGCAATTGCAGCACAGGCCGAAGCTCTTACGACCTTTGGAACCCTTAACCAGCCTTGCGATTTTAGTTACGGTGCACAAGACTTAACTTTATTATCACCATTGGCTCCAGGAGTGTACTGCTCAACTAGTAGCTTTACATTAAGTGGCAACCTAACTCTTACGGGTACCGGTGTTTGGATATTTAAGACTGTATCTACCCTTATTACATCACCCGGCTCATCAGTTACTGGTGGAGACCCATGTAACATATGGTGGAGAATTGGTAGCTCTGCCACTCTTGATACTACCACTTCTTTTAGGGGAACAATTATTTCACAAAATGGAATTAATGCTATGAATACAGGAGCTATCTTAGATGGTCGGTTCTTAGCTCTCAGCGCCGGGACAGTAACATTAGATGATAATACTATTAGTGGACCACTATGTAGTGGTAGCGGTGGTGGAACAAGTGGCAGTACTACTACCCCAGGCTTGCCAAATACTGGTACTTCATCACAGAGTCACCTAAGTATTCCATTATGGAGCCTACCACTTGCAGTTATTGTAGCCGCACCTGCTGTATACCTAATTCGTAAAAAGCGTAAAATAGCTGGCCTTGATAGCAAACAAGTCTAAAAAGAATTGTAAACGTAGTTTACTAGTAGCCGCTCTGGGGGGAGCGGCTCTTCTAATAATTATTGCTTTTACAATTACACGATATGTACACAAATCATATCGGCCAGCCGCTAATGATATATTTGCCAAAGCATCGTCTGGTCAGGAGATAAAAACTGGTTTGCCAGTTCGTCTAATAATCCCAAAAATAAAAGTTAATGCATCAGTAGAAGAGATGGGGCTTACGCCAGCAGGAGAAATGGATGTTCCAAACAATGTGGTAAATGTAGGATGGTACAAACACGGAACCATACCTGGCAACTTAGGTAGCTCAGTGATTGACGGCCATCTGGATGGGCCAAAGGGAGAGGCGGGAGTGTTTGCTAATCTTAGTAAGCTCAGCAAAGGTGATACCGTGTCTATTATGAATGATAAAGGTGAAACTATCTCTTTTATTGTAAGAATAAGCAAAATCTATAACCAAAGCGACCACCCTGATGAAGTTTTTAATAGTACAGACGCATCTCACCTTAATTTAATAACATGCACAGGAGCCTGGGATAAAAACATAAATCGATTTTCAAAAAGATTGGTAGTTTTTACAGATAAAGTAAATTAAGTTTCAAATTATATTTTTGGATTACTACTAGTACTCAGCCAAAACTAGTTATAAATTGAATCAGAAGTGTATACTTACTCTATGCGTGTACTATTTATTCTTCCTATTATATTACTTATTATTCTTGGGATTATCTTTGTTCAGCTTTACTTTCTAAAAAACAGTATAAGTTCGTACAAGAAGTATTGGCAGGCTCGTGTACAAAAGCAGGGCAATCTAACATTAGTTGTATTAGGTGATTCAGCCGCACAAGGTATTGGTGCAAGCAAACCAGAACAAGGCTATGTTGGTCAGCTTGCTAGCAAGATAGAACTCGCAAGTAGTAAGAAAGTTCGAGTGGTGAATTTGAGCGTGTCGGGTGCACATGTGCAGGACGTTATTGATACTCAGCTTCCACAACTCAGCAAATATAATGCAGATATTGTAATTGTAGAAGTAGGGGGTAATGATGTGGCGAATGCATTTAGTGCAACACGGTTTGAAGAGCAGTATGAGACTTTAGCTAAAGCACTGCCAAAAGAAACTATCATAGCAAATATTCCATATTTCGGCGGCAGAATACGCAAGAACTCAGAGGCAATTATTGCTAGTGCTATTATCGCTCAGCTGGCAGAAAAACATTACTTAACTCTCGTAGATCTGCAAGGTGAGACGAAAAAAAACGATTCGTGGCTCAACTATTCGATAGATCTGTTTCATCCCAACTACAGAGGTTATACTATTTGGCAAAATGCCTTCTGGCCAGCTGTTATAACAAAAATTACCGAGAAATAGTAATAAGTTTCTAAATAGCCAAAAACTTTATTTGAGTATTGGCCATATAGGTACTTTGAGCTTTGGTTGGGGGTATAATATGAAAGAACGATACTACTTATGCAAAAATCAACACAACGTTCTCGTACTAAAAAAACACTACAGCAAAAGCCTAAAATCACTTTTGGTGTCTGGAGTATTGGTATATTTGGTGTAGTATTTGTATTGTTTGGAATCTTTGTTATTCTTAAATCTAGAGCAGCTACCAAGCCAAATTATTCTATAATCATTGTGGCTGGTCAGTCTAATGCTGATGGAGCAGAAGCCTATGTATATGATCAGGCAAATAACTTTGATTTGTTTGGCGCTAAAGCTCACTCGGCAGATACTGAAACTAAAATGGTATGGAGCAATCTGGCTGGCAACTCTGGCCCACCCCCTGTGGCACTTAAGTCAATTGGTGATTCGACTACAAAATACAGTAACAATCAAGCAACATTTGGCCCCGAGGTTGGTCTGGCCCGTGGGCTTTATGATCAAGGTCGCCGTAATATTATAATTTTAAAAGTAACTTTTGGTGGGCTTGGTTTGGCGCAAGATCCGAAAATTATGGATTGGAATGTACATAGCAGTAATGAAGCATACTCTATCTTAAAGAGTCGATTAAAAAGTCTGAACGAATGGGTAGTAGCGCAAGGTGCAACATCATCAGTAGATGGGTTCTACTGGGTGCAAGGTGAGACTGATGCCGTACCAGATAAAGCACCGTTATACGAAGCAAACCTCAAGGATCTTGTTGCGGCAGCTCACACTGAGCTAGGGTTGCGTGCAGATGCACCATTTGTGCTGGCCAAGACATCTATAGCTGCTTGGATTCAAACTGCTCAGAATCTTATAAGAGTGAATCCATGTGGTTCAGTAGATTGTATTACTCTTACTGCGGCCGATCAACAAGTACGAGCTGCTCAACAAAAGGTTGCCGATACAGTCGCAAATGTTAAGATTTCTGATACTATCTCATTACCTCGCCACGGACTCAACATTCATCTCTCAAATGTGGGTGAGTTAGCACTGGGCTACGCTTTTGCTCAAGCATCGGCAAATTATAAAATGCCAGCTGCTATTACACAGCCACCACAGCAACAAAAGCCATCCACGGCTGGCGCACCAGCTAGCAATGCTACTCAAACAGCTAGGTCAGAAGGTGGTGTGCAGCCGAACATCACTATCGCTTCTGATAGTACAAACAAAGATTCTCTAACTACCTCGGTAGACGGTAAAACCACTCTCAATACGTCAGAACCAAACAAACCTTCTGGGTGGGATCAATTTATTGCAAATATTCGAGGTGGCTGGGACACATTTATACATTCTATTTTAACCAGTCTGGGCTTAAAATAGTACGACATTTCGTTTGGTTTCTTAAAGAGCTTGCTAGTTACTTGTCATATGCTTTGATATACTAGAACCATGAAGACTATTAAAAAAGAAATATCTGGTGGAGTAGTGCATAAGCTACCGCCAGATTTAAAAAAAGCTCTTATCTCTTCACCGGATGCGCTAGCAGAATGGGAAGACATAACACCACTCGCTCGTAATGAGTGGATATGCTGGGTCGTATCTGTTAAGAGAGAAGAGACCAGAAAACAACATGTAGAGAGAGTGCCACAAGAGCTACTTACTAGTAAGCGCCGTCCATGTTGTTGGGCTGGCTGTCCACATCGTTGAAATAATATTTGTAAAGTTTTTCACATAATAATTTTTCAATAATTGCTATACTTATAATCATGCTAGAACAAATACACATACTAGATACTCGACTATTAAAGTTAGTACAGAAACTACCTAAATCTATCCATCCATTGATGGTAGCTTGTACTATTCTGGGTCAACCCATCATGATTCTATTTGTTATTGTAGTATTTGGACTATGGATGATAAGTATAAAGGAATTTTTATTAGCAAAAGTTAGTGTTATATTAGCAATTGCTTTGCTTCTTTCGCCGCTGCTCAAGCTGTTCTTTCATAGAAGTAGACCGGATATTATTTTCACTACCATTAATCAACCAAAAAGCTATAGCTTTCCGAGTGGGCATGCGTATAGTTCATTTTTAATTTTTGGCTTTTTGGCATACTTGGCATTTACACGACTATATTCACCCTGGAACATTATTATCCCTATTGCTATGAGCATGCTAATTATTTTGATAAGTCTTTCACGGGTCTATCTTGGTGTGCATTATGTGAGTGATGTGCTTATTGGCTGGGTATTAGGGTCAATAATTTTAGTAATTATTATTAGGTTGAGTGGTGTGTGATATGCAAAGAATAGGAGTAATAATTAATACCTCATCTCGCACGGCAAATAAACTAGATAATAAAGAAATAGTCACTACAGTTAATAAAAACATACCAAATGCAAAGATATATCTTGTAAAAAAATCACTAAATCAAACTATTAATAAAGCCGTTAGAGATGGTTGTAGGGTGATTTCTGCAGGTGGTGGCGACGGAACAGTTAGTGCAATAGCAACCGTTTGCGTGCGAAATAATTTTGTATTAGGGGTAATACCCTTAGGCACTATGAATAATTTTGCAAAAGATATAGGTATACCTACAAATATTGAAGATGCCTGTAAGATTATTGCACAACAAAAAGTGAAAAAAATTGACTATGGAACTCTCAATGGGGATTTATTCATTAATAACTCTAGCTTGGGTATGTATCCAAGACTAGTAGCAGAGCGTGAGAAACGCGAGAATCGTCATGGTAAGCTCTTGGCATACTTCACTAGTGTATTATCGACGCTACAGAAGTTTAGAGTACTTAATCTAAAGATAGAATATGATGATAAGCAAGCAAATATTAAAACACCATTAATCTTTATAGGTAATAATGATTATAGTTTTTCAGAGAGGCCATTTATTAGAAGAAAAACTCTCGATGGAGGTAAATTATCAATTCATATTATTCGATATAATCGTTTTGGTCAGTTAGGTGTGATAAAAAAAATTCTAACAAAACGTATTAATCAAGCACACTACTATAAAACTTTTCATACTAAAAGAATATTGATAGATGGTGGTAGTTCAAAAGTGCTTATTGCAAAAGATGGAGAAGTAACAGCTGTAAAACTTCCTTTGGAATACAAGATTGAAGCAAAAAAACTTAAAATTATAGTACCCTAACTTTAAACATGTAGATTATTTGCAAGCACGTTCTTGTTATTGGGCTGACTATTCGCATCATAAAATACTGCAACAAGTTGTGACTTATTTTTAACTTCCACCATTAAAAAGTTGAGAGAAAAAGTCTAATACTTTTTGCCACCAAGATTTCTCGCTAGCTCCAGGTACCTTGTCTGCTGTTGCACCAGGAATTGCAGGGGTAACGGTGTTTCCATTTTCGGTATTCGTTACAGTATCATCTGAAGCTGATTTTTGTGCAGTAGAGTTACTAGCAATGCTACCTTTAGACGTACCGTTATTAGTAGTTGTGACAGTACTCTTTGACCCAACTAGGTTAGTTGGAGGTATTCCATCCACTGGTGGATCTAAAGCGACTTTTAAAAGTTTGATCCCACCACCAAGACCGGCTAGGGTATAGCTTATAAAGACCGACCTGTCGTTATCTGAAGAAAGTTCTTGATGGAAATTAGGTGCATATTCTTGTTTATCTGCTGGCAAATCGATGGCTCGAATTGGTGTTGTCCAGGGGCCTTCAGGGGCTGCCGCATAGCTGAAATATATACCATGGCTATAGTTCTGAATATTTGCCGAGACATATGTTTTAAGGCTACGGTTGTACATAATGGTTGTTCCAAGATTTGAGGAGGGGATAACTGCTTTTGCTTGCCCTACATCACTTACCCAGGTTGTCCCGTTCCAAAATTGATAGGCCAATCGGCTAGTCGCCTGAGCAAGGGGCGCACGCGCGACCGGACAAAGCTTGCTTGCACATTCTGCATATACATATACAATTTCCCCGACTACAAGTGCTTTTCTAAATGACGGTTCACTAGGTGAAAAAAGCACATTAGTTTGTCTCTGCGCGACGGTGTTATTCGCTTCTGCGGTAGCAATCCCTACTCCCTGATTTTTCCATTCTCCAGGCTGAATTAGCAGTGTAAAAAAGTATACAAAAGCAGAGTTTCCCCCTGGACGAGTTACAATACTACTTGGCCACATTGCGTAACGATCATTGCCCTTATTTGCTGCAGTATTATAAGCAAGTTGCTCTGGAGTATATGGTATAAATTGATATGGAGCACCTTGCGTATCAACTAGCTCAGCCAGCTGAGTTGGATTTGAGGTGTTTCCAAGAGCTGCAGTTGCGGAACGAAACAGGTCGCCTGTAAACTTCGTGACTTTAGGAGCATAGAATGTATCGCCAAATCCCCAAAGCACTTTACCTCCAACCAAGGCCGAGTTGCCACCGTCTCTTCCGGTATTTGGTGTTGAAAAAGTCAAAAATCCCAAATCAGTTATTTTTGCTACATAGGTTTTAGTAGGTGAAACACTTGCATTGGCAAACCAAATAATAGTAATACCAACAATTAAAAATAAAACTACAGAAATAATAAGTAGAATACGTTTCTCTCTGCGATTTGATAACAACTTTTGTGGTTGTTTTTTAATTGGTTTTTTAGTAGCCATTTGTAGATAGTATAACATTAATCACAAGGGAAATTTTCGCTATCAATAAACTATAACTTTTAGCTAGCTAGAAACATGTGTACAAAACTTATATTTGATGTCTATGGTACAATAAAAACAATGAGAGAGAAGACTCATAAGACTCCAAAAAATAGCCAGAAGCACGTAAAAAACAAGTCATCAGTTGTGCCAAAGCTTATACTGATTATCATCTTGTTACCAATTGTAATTTTTCAGTTTGCAATTGGTGTGTGTCCGAGTGTTTTATTGGTTTCAAACTTTGTAGATTTCAACCCCAAATGGATCGAGCCAAATGTAGTTAAATCTAAAGACGGCGTATTGGATGTAACTCTCGACGCCAAGAAAAGTCAGGTAAATATTGGCGCAACTAGTACAATGTCGAATGTTTATAACGGCAAATACATTGGAGATACCTGGGATATTAAAGGCGGCGATACTATTAAGGTCCATCTCAAGAACGACACCACTGAGCCTACTAATCTGCACTTTCATGGCTCACATGTGTCACCCAAGGGTAATTCAGATAATGTACTACTCAGTATCAAGCCCGGCGAATCGTTTGACTACCAGTACGATATACCTAAAGATCATCCGCCAGGGCTTTATTGGTACCATCCGCACCGCCACGAGTTTACCGACGACCAAGTAGCCGGTGGTATGCTTGGTGCCATTAAGGTGCGCGGCGATGTTGACAATCTACCGGGCATCAAAGGCTTGAGCGAAAAGCAGTTAGTTTTAACCACTCAAGATCCAGCTAATTCTAACGCTATTAATCGGCTTGTTAATAACCAAGTCAACCCAACTCTGTATGTGAGGCCATTCGAGACTACCCGGCTGGAAATATTTAATGCTAGCTCGGATGACTTTTATAATTTACAAATACCTGGTAAAAAGCTAAATATTATCTCCCGCGATGGCAATATAATGTCGGAAATTCAGACTGTAGATAGCGAGGTCATGGCACCCGGGCAACGTATTCAGGTGTTATTCCAGGCTGGGATGAGTGGAGAATTCACCGTTAAATCTCTAGTCTATAACGCGGGCGGATTCACTTATCCAGAAGCCGACTTTATGAAAATAAAAGTCGCTGGCTTACCGGTGCTACCAAGAGCGCTGCCTACCAAGCTTCTACCACACCAAGATTTTCGTGATGCCAAGGTGGACAACACCCGCACTCTAACATTTTCTGAGGGTGGCACGCCCGCAAACACCACGTTCTTACTAGACGGCAAACAGTTTGACCCAAATGTTGTGAATCAGCTCATTACTCTCGGTACCACCGAAGAATGGCATCTCGTAAATAATAGCGATGACACTCATCCGTTCCATATCCACGTTAATCCGTTCCAAGTAATTTCCGTAAACGGTAAGCCTGTAGATAACTATGGATATTCAGACACATTCCCAGTACCCGCTATGGGCTCGGTAGTGATAAGAACGAAGTATACTGATTTCGATGGTAAATTTGTTTTGCATTGTCATATTTTATTCCATGAAGATCATGGCATGATGCAAGTGGTGGAGGTAGTAAGACCTGGTAATACACAATCTAAAGATAATGGCTTACCACTAAGAGAGGGTATGCCGATGACAGACCACAGTCATATGCTAATGAACTAGCTGGTGTAGAATAGAACAGTAATCTAAAGGGAGGCGTGCGATAAAATGTTAAATCATAATTCAATAATGCTAGGTAGCGAAACCCCTAAAGCCCTAGCCGAATTCTATGGCAAAGTTTTAGATAAAAAACCGGATATGGAAGAAAATAACTTTATAGGTTTTATGGCCGGAAGTTGCTTCTTATCTATTGCCGGGCACAACAAAGTAAAAGGTAAAAACCCAGCGCCAGAGCGAATAATAATTTTTTTAGAAACCAAAGATGTTAAGAGTGAATTTGAACGCATTAAGGGTTTAGGCGCCGAAGAAATTGCTGAGCCTTACAATCCTGGCATAGATAATAATGATTTTTGGCTAGCTACCCTTGCTGACCCAGATGGTAACTACTTTCAGCTTGCTAGCCCCTGGAGTCAAGAGTAAGTAATGGCAATTGCGCCTAGGTGCAATTGTTGTGGCAAAGAGCTAACTGAGTTTGGCGCGATTCTACTAAGTCCTCCTAATAACCAGAGTGAAGTGAAGAAATTTCATTTATGTAAGAGATGTTATAAGATAACAATTTCTTGCTTTGGTAAACCAAAAAATGATTAAAAAACCTATAAATAATAAGTCTTTAATGGAAAATGTAGAAGAAACTACACTACATAATTTAGACAGAGAAACCAAGCGCTCAATAATAAATCATCATTGGTTATTGGTAATTCTACTAGCTGTATTTATTTTATTATTCGTGACCGCTTTTTTAGTAATGTTGCTACGGTGGCCAATGAGACTATTAACAAATAATACAACCAATACTACTGTATCAACCCAACCAGTAATACCAATAAAAATTGTGGCAGTCGGTGACATTAGCTGTGATCCAAATGCTGTTATTTCAAACAGCTCCAAGCAGTTAGAGTGCCAAGATACAAAAGTAGTAGAATTAGTAAAAACTCTCAACCCAGAAAAAATACTTCTACTGGGCGACATTCAATATGACTCTGGTACTCAAGCTGCCTTCGACCAAGCTTTTGATAAAAAATGGGGGAGTCTAAAATCTAAAATTTTACCTACTCCAGGTAATCACGAATATGTAACTAAGAATGCTCTAGGGTACTACAATTACTTTAATGACACAGAAAAAAATGGGGTGGCAGGTGAGACTGGCCAAGGATATTACCATTCAAGTATTGGTGAATGGAATATATACTCACTTAATTCTAACTGCCCAGAAACCAACAACTGCGCAGCAAACTCACCACAAATACAATGGCTAACTGCAGAGTTACAAAAAAACCAAGGCTTGTGCCAACTGGCATTTTGGCATCATCCTCAGTTTAGCTCGGGCAAACATAGTATAGAGCCAGCGCAAATTAACCGGCTACCCTTGGCCTGGCAATTACTACAAGCTAACAAAGCAGAATTCATCTTGAATGGTCATGATCATTCTTACGAAAGATTTGCGCCACAATCAATTGATGGTCAGCAAAGCAATGTAGGAATAAGAGAATTTGTGGTTGGCACTGGCGGCCGGTCACTTTATCCAAAGATAGCTAATAGACCTAATAGTGAGTATTTTAATAATGAAAACTTTGGCGTATTAGAGCTTGAGCTTTACTCCGGTTCTTATAGCTGGAAGTTTCTTTCTGTAAGTGGAGCAATTATTGATCAGGGTCAAGCAAGCTGTTTTTGAAATGCTGCACCTGCACAGAACCTATAACAACCGGGCATGATTGTTTGGTATACTATTAGACATGATTACTAAAGCAATTATTCCTGCGGCTGGCCTAGGTACTCGGTTTTTGCCACAAACTAAGGCAATGCCCAAAGAAATGCTACCCATTATTGATAAGCCACTTATACAGTTGGTTATTGAAGAACTGGTGGGTGTGGGGGTAACAGACATTATTATTGTAACCGGCACTCAAAAGCGAGCCATTGAAGATCACTTTGATAGGGCAATAGACTTAGAGCAAGAGCTTATAAAAAACGGCAAAACAGCTGAAGCACAGTCAATCAAAGAGATTGCTGAGATGGCCAATTTTGTATATGTGCGCCAAAAAGGCGAGCCAAAAGGCAATGCCAGGCCGGTGCTAAATGCAATACATTTGATTGGCGATGAACCATTTTATGTGTTTTTCCCGGATGACTTTTTTATTTGCCCCGGCAAATCTCGAGCTCAACAATTACTGGATACTTATGAAAAGTATCATAAGCCAACCATGTCGCTTATTGAAATAGACAAACAAGACGCCCATAAGTATGGAGTAGTAAAGACGGGCAAAAAAACTGACAATAGTAGCTTTGAAATTGAATCGATTATTGAAAAACCAACTACCAAAGAAGCGCCTTCAAATTTTGCTTCAGTAGGAGGCTACATTCTAACCCCAGAGATCGTGCCATTTATCGAAAATCTCAAGCCAGCTCAAAATGGAGAAATTATCTTAGCAAATGCCATTGAGCAGTATGTGCAACAAGAAACAGTTATAGGTACTTTGATTAATGGTGACTATCACGATGGGGGTGATAAGCTTAGTTATATCAAGGCTGTGATTGGTGCTGCTCTAAAACATGAGGAATTTCATGATGACCTCACGGAGTATCTCAAGCAGATGCTAAACGTATAAAATTATCTACATACATCATAATTCTTACTTATAGTTAGAAGGGTTTGCTATAATACTACTTATGCATGCAGTTACAGCAGCTGAGCAAGAATTTTTTAGCATAGACCTATGGTATATACTGGTACTTATGATACTCAGCGTATTAATGTTTGGTCTTGCTGTGAGGCGGTACTCAACAAAAGACTTAAGCTTATAAAGGTAAAATTATGACACAAAAAATATCAAAATCTAAAGATATCAAGCAGGGTTTTTGGCATCATCATAGAGTTTTTTTAGTCTTTCTTTTTAGTTTTTTGCTAGTAATACTTGGCTTGGTAATGGTAGCTTTGTATGGTCAATATCAAGCAAACCAATATCAGGCTAGTCTCAGCCCTTTTTATAATACGTCTAATCTTAGTCTGAACGGGCCAGTTGGCCAAGTAGTACGCAGTGAACCACTCGGGCAAACTGTACCGGGAGGCACGGCAATGCGTATGCTTTACCGCACACAAAAAGCTGACGGTAGCCCAGCATTTTCTTCTGGAATAGTATTTACTCCAACTACTCCAAGTAATGGTCCTCGACAAGTGATAGCTTGGGCGCATGGTACGATCGGTATGGGTGAGCAGTGCGCACCTTCACGTACAACAAATGCAGTTTCAAAAATAGACTGGATTGGCTTAATGATGCAACGAGGGTGGGTAGTTACAGCGACAGATTATGCTGGGCTCGGTACGGCAGGCATTGAAGAATATTTGGTAGGAGAGAGTGAGGCCCACGATGTACTTAATAGCGTACGAGCAGCACGTAATATTTCTAGTACGCAAGCCGGAAATATTTATGCTATTTGGGGCCATTCTCAGGGTGGCCATTCAGCATTATTTACCGCTCAGTCTACGAGTAGTTATGCCCCTGAGCTTCAGCTAGTTGGTACGGCAGCAACTGCTCCGGCTGCTCAGCTTCAGTCTTTACTTAGTGAACAAAACGGCACACCTATCGACTGGGTAATTGGTCCTGAGGCAGTTATCTCATGGACCTCAGTGTATTCAAATCTAGATGCTAAAAGTATTATGTCGAGCGCAGCCCAGCGTAATTATCAACAAATTGCTTCACAGTGTATTGATACTGCTGCAATAGAAGGTATTATTCGTACTAAGCTTAATCAGCAGTTTTTTACTACTAATCCTGTTAGTGTTCCATCATGGAACGCCGTTGCAAAAGCACAATCCGCTCCAATTTTGAAGCCGTCACAACCCGTTTTTATTGGTGAGAGTTTAACAGATCAAGTAGTGTTGCCTAATACCACAGCACTATACATTCAAAATGCTTGCAAAGCTAATTCAAACCTGACATCACTGTGGCTAAATGACGTCGGACATATCCAGTTGCAGTCTGTTATTGCTCCTGCAGTCATTAATTGGCTAGGTGATAGATTTGCAGGCCGACCCAACAACTCTACATGTAATCAACCATTACCTATTACACCCTCCTCACCAGTCAACTAGTTTTACATAAAAAAGAGTATAATAGAAGATACTAAATAAGGAGTTATTATGTCAACGACAAAAAAAGCGACCGTTAAGCGAGTAGAGCCATTAAGTGCAGGAAAAATATTTGCAGGTATTTATGGAGTAATTGGAGTGATATTAGGTGTCATATACTTTTTTGTAATTTTAGCCTTTGCTACTATAGCAGGCGCAGCAGCAAACTATGTTTGGTTAGGGCTTATTGGCGGTATTGTCGGTGGATTATTTGCCGGAGCGTTAATTGTAGGTATGTACGCACTTATAGGATTTCTTGTAGGATTGCTTGGAGCGGTTATATATAATGTAGCTGCTCATAAGCTTGGCGGTTTTCAAATAGAAGTTGAAGTATAGAATTAATATAAGTTATTTTTTCTTAAGCAAATTCTCAGTCTAGTGGGGGTATAATAATTTATTATGAGAATACTTATTATTGAAGATGAACAAAAAATTGCTAAAGCTCTCAAAAAAGGGCTAGAGCAAGAGTCTTTTGCTGTTGATATTTGTTTTGATAGTGATGAAGGTGTAAGTATGGCAACCACTGAACCGTATGACTTAATGATAATTGATAGAATGCTTCCGGGTGAGCTTGAGGGGTTAGAGATATGTCGAGTGGTTAGAAAACAAGGAATTGACACCCCAATTCTAGTTTTAACTGCCAAAGACAAGATAGACGAAAGAGTAAATGGTTTGAACTCAGGAGCAGATGACTACCTAATAAAACCTTTTGCTTTTGAAGAGTTGCTTGCACGCGTTAAGGCATTACTAAGACGACCAAAAAGAACAATTGGACAAGAACTTATCGTTGAAGATTTACATTTAAACCCTACAGAGTTTAGTGTAAAAAGAGCGGGTAAAAAAATAGAATTATCTGCAAAAGAGTTTGCAATTTTAGAGTACTTAATGCGTAATCCAAACCAAATTTTAACTCGAGATACGATAATCTCGCATGTATGGGATTATGATGCTGATGTATTACCAAATACTCTAGAAGTGTACGTTGGATATCTGCGTAATAAAATTGATAAGCCATTTAAAAAGAATCCAGAACTCATTCATACAGTACGTGGCTTTGGGTATAAGATTGGAGTTAGCAAGTAATGATTCAAATGATTCGTTCAGCAGTTGCTCAACTGACATTTTATTATGTACTTATCATTATGATATTAAGTATAAGTTTTAGTATTATTTTATTTAATGTTTCTACTACCGAATTGAGTAGAGGTTTGCGCAAACAGCCATCTATATTTTTTCAAGATCAAATAGGTACAGTTTCAACATATGATCAATTTCGTCAGGCAAGAATTGATGAAATAGGCATTAGCTTGCGTAGTAGTCTTTTATTATTTAATCTTGCAGTTTTATTTGTTGGTGGTGGTATCAGTTATATATTAGCCAAAAGAACTCTTGAGCCAATTGAGAATGCAATAGAATCACAGAGTCGCTTTACTGCAGATGCTGCTCATGAATTACGTACCCCCCTCACTACAATGCAGACTGAGATTGAAGTAGTATTGCGCGATAGTAATTTTACAAAAGCTGAGGCAAAAGAATTACTAGAAAGTAATCTTGAAGAAGTGAGAAATCTAACAGCGCTTTCAAATACTTTATTAAAGCTAGCTAAGAGTAATGATGCTCCACAAGAGTTAAAATCTCTCTCGTCTGATGCTTTGTATAAGAATATTAAGAATAGAGTAAAAAACCTACTAGCTTTAAATAATACAAAGTTAACCATATCATCTGAAAAATTTACCTTTGATGCTGATGGTGATACCCTAACAGAATTATTTGTTATACTCATTGATAACGCTATTAAATATGGTGATACAAAAAAACCTATCAAACTCACGGCTACAAAAAAACAAAAGTATGTTGAATTCAAACTAATAAATTCCGGCAAAGGAATTAACCCGAAAGATCTATCACATATTTTTGAGAGGTTCTACCGTAGTGATCTTTCACGCTCAAAGCTTAATGTGCAGGGCTATGGGCTAGGCTTAGCTCTTGCTAAACAGATTGTAGAAATGCATCATGGTCATATTAGTGCACAGTCTATTGCCGAAAAAGAAACAGTTTTTACTATAAAAATACCACCTACAAAATAATTATAGTTTGCAAAGTAAGTATTAGTCTTCAATATATTAATTAGAATATATGCTGAAACCGTTCTAAAAGTGTTGGGTCATCGTTACCACTACAGCTTGCTGGATCATTTTTCAAATTATATTCATGGGCTTTATTAGGGAGCGATGTAAATCGTGAGTTGATAGTTGTTGGGTCTTCACTGCCATAATTAACAAGTAAGGCGTCTTCGCTGTTTAATGATTGACCACTTAATGAACTGATTTGCTTACCATTTAGAATATAAGTGACTTTATTTGTTTCATTATTTGTATAGACTTTTCCGTTAGTTCTTAGGTAACCAGGATCCGTATTGATATTGATGTTTTCAAAAAAATTATTCCAGGTAACACCGGTCGCATGAACATGGACAACATCAAATACCTCATCATGCATATGCGCTCTGTGTAGTGGGTCGGTATCATCATCTTTACTACAACTAGCAATTTCTTGATAATAGAGTGGACTACTAAATTTTTCTTGTACTCCATTAATGTATATGGCAAAATTTGCATGGTAGTGAGTGTGCTTTGGCGGTGTATAAGTGAGTAGTCTGAGTAATGCAAAAGCTATTAAGCCCACAACTATACCAACTACAAGAGCTACAATAAGAGGCTTTTTATTATTAATCTTTTTGTCGAACTTTTTCATATAGTTATTTTACCTGGATGTAAGAAATTTTGAAACATTATTCTCTATGAACATTTAGCCATAAGTAGTATTATGAGGGTACTACTTATGAAAAATGAAGCAAGGTTTAAAAGTACACTAGAAGATTCTTCAATAAAGCTTGAGCAAAAAACGAGACAAGATATTGCCTCTGTCTTATGGTTAGATGAATTTGATGAATCAAAAATCTCAAAGCAGGTATTAAATGATCTAGCCCAAGAAAAAAATTCAAATCACGCACTTGGTATGCGAATGAATAAATATATGAGTTGGTTACTTGATAGACCACAGTCACACAACCCAAGCTATTCTAAGCGCTACACTACTTTAAAAAAATACTGTAGTCAGTTAACACCTCAACAAGCATATATTTTTAATTCAAAGTTTATGGGTAATAATTCTATTCAAGGGTATGATTCAATGCCTGCAAGTGCAGACATGAAGTTTCCTGAAAGTCATTTGCCTAAGCCAAATACTCAAGTTGGTTGGCATTTCTTTGTAGGAAGTGGCTGGGATGAGCAAGGCAAAGAATATGGTATTGAGTGTATGTTTTTTAGAGTTGCACTTTTGCCCCCTGAGTTAGCCAATGAACTTGGGCTCAGTGAGCAAGAAAATCAGGTTGTAGAGATTCAGCTTGGTATTAGTCAAGAAGGCGACAGACACTATCAGGCCGACCCAGTTCTTATTGCTGGAACGACAGGGCTTATTAATTGGAATCATAGTCCTTTTAAGTATAGTGTTGGCAAGAATTGTATTAGTGCGAGTAAAAAAGATAGCTTATGGCCACTGAGTATTGTGGCGCGAGGTATAGAGAGGGGTCAAGATTCTCATACGAAGCTTGAGATTGATCTAACATTTACATCGGGTAAAGAATATTTGTTTCAGGGTGATGATGGCTGCATGCCTTGTATTGATGGAATGGGCAGCTTGTATTATTCAATACCAAATTTAGTTCTACAGGCCGGCAGTAGTATACGAATCGCAGATAAAAAAGTGGCTCTAAAAAAAGGTACTTTTTGGTTTGACCATCAATGGGGATTCTTAAGTGGTAACCCACAATCGTCTGTACTAAGAGCTGCAAATAACATTAGTAAACCTAATCCTGCTGGATGGGATTGGTATATGGCGCAGTTTAATGGGGATAGACAGATTACTATGTTTGCCGCTCATAGTAAGGCATTTAGTAATTTCTACTTTCAGACAGGTGCAAAACCACCAGGTGTGATGACGGTGGATGTTGCGGGTAAATATATGGACGAAAATAAAAAACTACATAATACCTGGGGAACGTTAAGAATAACTGGCTGGGTAAAGGCAGAGCGCTCACCTAACACAGAGCTGTATCCTGTTACGCATGCTTGGCACCCAAACAAATGGGAGTTTGTTTTTGATAACACTATGCCCGAAGATATTCGTATATTTAGTATGACTCAAATCGTAGAAGGAGGGCAGATAAACTTTTTTGCTAATGGATCACAGTACAACGAAGGTGCAGTTATCTTGAAAGATAAAAATGGGCTAGATATTGGCAGTGGGTTTGCAGAAGCAGTACAGTATGCCGATACTTTTGAGAATGTGTTAAACCTTGCTGGTATATTTGATCAAAAAGATCGTGCAATTCTTGCACCACAAAGCGATAGTCTATTTGGAAGAGCAAAAAGCTTGGTGTACATGTTGACCCACCAAAGCCAGTTAAAAGAAATTCTCGCCAGTGGTAAAGGTTTAGAGTTCTTTAGTAAGCCAAAGCCAACAAAAAAACCAGTTTCACGCCATTAGAAATTAGTACTGTATAATGACCTAGAGAGGATAACTCATGACATCAAATAAATCAAAACCCCTTAAAAAAAGAAATTATATTATTGCTGTCGTAGTGATTATTATCGTTTGTGTTATAGGCACGGTTATATATATGAGTCAGCAAAAAGACAGCACTACTGTAGTTGAAAACAAACAGCCCATTACTAGTACAAGTAATAGTTTACCAGATAATTCTAGTAGAAATAAAAAATTAATCATTGGTAGCCAAGATATTAAAGTGACTTTAGTAGAATACGGAGACTTTAAATGTCCCTTGTGTACAAAGTTCTCACAATCCACTGAAAAGCAAATTAGAAAAGAGTATGTAGATTCAGGAAAAATAAACATAGAATATAAAACCTTACCAATCATTGCAGATGATTCAAAGGTTGCTGCTGAGGCTGCATATTGTGCTAATGATCAGCAAAAATTTACCGAATTTCATGATGCGGTCTATGACTATATGTGGAACAATTACTATAGAAATGGTGACTATTCTATTGAGAGTAAGAATTTATTTACTCAACAAAAACTCTCAGAGATTGCATCAGGGGCAGGCATAGATGGTTCAAGAATTACACAATGCCTTCAAGCAGGTACAAACAAATCATTAGTTGAAGCAGATATACAGTCAGCAAAGACTGCAGGTATTACAGGTACACCTACTTTTCTAATTGGTTCTCAAAAAGTATCTGGCTCACAACCATTTTCAATTTTTAAACCGTTGATTGATTCAAAATTAAAATGAAACTAATTCTACTGAAAATAAAGATTAGCTATAAAGCAGTTGGTAGAATGTTTTTGCATCACCCGCAATACATTTTGTATGCTTTACTATTTGCATTTGTTGGGCTTGGTATTTTACTCTGGACTTTTAATATAGGCTTATTATGGTACGGGCTATCAGAAGCTCCTTTTACTATACTTGAACGTGTAACTTTTATTGGGGGTATTTATGGCGGTATCTTTACGAATTTTGATAGTATTGAAGCAATTGGTTTAATTATTTTTGCTATGCTATTTGGTATAAACATTGCCTGTCTAGTTTATGTTTTAAAATCTCAAGGAAAAATAATTAAGAATAGTGCTAAAAGTTCTGCCGGCCTACTAACTGCAATAATTGCTAGTGGATGTGCAGCTTGTGGAACATCAATTTTAACACCAATCTTAATTAGCCTAGGAGCAACAAGTTCAATTGCCTTATCAAGAAGTATTGGTGTAATAATTAGTTACCTGAGTATAGTTTTGATATTATATGCAGTCTATGGCCTTGGCAAAGTAATAGTAAACCACCAAGCACTTCACGGAGTTTAAGAAATAAGTATAAGTTTTTTATTTTAAAAAAAAGTGTATAATCAAGGGTAAATATTTAATATTTAGGAGATATTTTCAATGACAGATTTCACAACAACAACTACAACTTCTGTTGATCCAGCAACAAGTGCAGCTCTAGGAGTCTTCTTTGCTATATATATGGTATTTGTATTTTCAATAGCATTAATGTCATTTATTGGACTCTGGAAGACGTTTTCAAAAGCCGGTAAGCCAGGCTGGGGAGCGCTTATTCCTATTTACAATACTATTTTGCTATTAGAAGTAGCCGGAAAACCAATTTGGTGGTTTTTACTCTTTATGATTCCATTTGTTAACTTAGTAATTTTAATCATAGTTTCACTAGAGATTGCCAAAGTTTTTGGTAAGAGTGCTACTTTTGCGGTATTTGGTTTGATATTATTCTCGCCAATAGGGTTCTTGATGCTTGGGTTTGGTAAGTCTATCTACACAAAGCCAGCTACAGTATAAGCTACGCACAATAAACTTTAAAAACTTCTACATGCTAACCAGAATTCTTTAAAGTTTGACTTGTGTACTGTTTGAGATAAAATCAATATGTCTTGTGTGCCCACCAACTTAGAATAGGAGTGAGCCATGAAAGCACTTTTTGAAGAATGTACTGGATTGTTTGATGCGTATATTGCTCGTCTTGAAAAAGAAAAAATGA
>Ga0163144_10008426_pt1 | contig 22325 bp, 22 predicted proteins | sample OliLak19BULKMAT1_FD_123175 | JGI IMG/M metagenome (GOLD analysis project Ga0163144, IMG submission 123175) | Freshwater microbial mat bacterial communities from Lake Vanda, McMurdo Dry Valleys, Antarctica - Oligotrophic Lake LV.19.BULKMAT1 | ecosystem: Environmental > Aquatic > Freshwater >... | reverse complement strand
GCGGGCGAGACGACGAACCCGTTGCCCGCGATCGCCGTCGCCGAAGCTCCGGTCCTCGACGACACCGCGAAGATCAGCGCTCTTCCGCGGCTCGATGCCCACTCGATCGACCAACCCGTGACACCCGAGAATCACGACACGCCGCCGACGATCGTCGCGACGCCATTCACGGGGATCGCAGTCGACGCGAGTCCCGAGGTGACCGAGGCGATCGTCGTCGACGACACGGCCTGGACACCGACGCTAGAGACGTCGACGAGATCACGCGACACGGACGCTGCTTGCGAGGCGGACGCGCCGACGGCCCACGTGCCGGCACCGCGGAAAAACGAAACGCAGATGCCCACTCCGATCGTTCTGGGCACTGCCGCCCCACCGAGCCCGTCGCGACCGACCGGGCCGACACCGCGCTTCGAGATGACCGCGACGACCGTGCCCGACGCGCCGTCGAGCGAGGAGCTCGCGACCGACGACGACGGCGACGGCGCCAACGCGATGGCGCTCGAGACCACGAGCGAGCCAATGCCTGCGATCGCGGTCGCACCTCCACCTCCCGCGCCGCAGCAGCCGCAAGCGCTCGCAACCGCCGCGCCGCAACGGCCGCAAACAATCGCGACGAACGACATCGAGCCCAAAACGACGATCACGACGCGGCCCGCTTCGGCGCGCGCACCGAAGCCGACACCGATCGCGGTGTCGTCCGTCACGCCACCGATCGCTGCCGCCCCACTGGCCGCGACGCCATCCATCGCGGCGCCATCCATCGCGGCGCCATCGATTCCCGCAGCGGCGATCGCCACGCCGCCGCTGCCCGCGACGCCGATCGCCGCGCCGGCTGGAGCTACGCCAGCGAGCGCGACACCGGCGAGCGATACACCGGCGAGCGATACACCGGCGAGCGATACACCGGCGAGCGATACACCGGCGAGCGATACACCCGCTCGCGAGCCCCTCCTGCCACCGACGACCGACGAGCCCGAGCGCAGCGCGTCGCCCCTGCCCGCACCGCCCGTCGCGGCTTCGCCCATAACGGCTTCGCCCGTCGCGGCTTCGCCCGTCGCGGCTTCGCCCATAGCGACCTCGCCCGTCGCGACCGCGCCCGTCGCGACCGCGCCTCTGTCGACGTCGCCGACCACCGACGCGTCGCTGATCGCGGAAGTGCCCACGCCACCATTCGACGCGCCGACCAGCGCATCCCCGCTACCGCCCGAGACCTCGACCCGCGCGCCGATCGACGCACAACCGAAGCCTCCGCTCGTGCTCTCGCGCGCCGAGGATCTCGCCCTGGCGATCGAGCAGCTCCGTCCGATCCCCCGCGGCGGCGCGACGATCGAGGTCGAAGCGCCCGGCCTCGGCGCGATCCGACTGCACGTCGCCATCGACGGCGACACCGTCAAGATCCGCATCCACGCCGGCAGCAACGCGATCGCTTGGTTCGCGCGCGAGCACGACGGCCTCTGCTCCGCCGCGCGCCAAGCCGTGCCCGAGTCGCAGTCCGTCGATCTGCAGCTGCAGACCGGTGGCGACTCGCGCGGCAACCAGTCGCAGCCGCACGCGCGCACCTACGCCGCGAACGACGAGAACCCGCAGCCGCAGCGCGCTCGCACCCAGACACCGCGCGACGAAGCCCCGACGACGCCCGCGTCGTCCCGCTCGCTCGTCGACGTGCTCGCGTGAAGCGATCGCCTGCGGCGCTGCGCCGGACCGCGCTGGGCCGCCCGCCGACGCGAACCTGGCACGGGCGTTGAACTACCAGAGGTCGCCCCAATGGATCCGACCTCGAACACCACGCACTCGACCGGTGGCCTCGGCACATCTGGTCTCTCCCCGACCGGTACGAGCGCGCTCGGCAACGCCGCGACCAAGAGCCTCGGCAAGGACGACTTCCTCAAGCTGCTGATGGCGCAGATCCAACACCAGGATCCGATGAGCCCGATGGCGGATCACGAATTCGTCGCCCAGCTCGCGACGTTCTCGGGTCTCGAGCAGCAGATGGTCGCGAACGAGCGACTCGGCGAGCTGCAGATGGCCCAGCTCAGCGCCGGCAATGCTCAGCTCGCCGGATTCATCGGACAAGAGGTCGTCGCGCGCGGCGACACGCTGACGCTCGATGGGGGCCCGCCGCCACCGATCTCGATCCAGCTCGAGGGCAACGCGAGCGACGTCGAGGTCACCGTGCGCAACAGCAGCGGCAGCATCGTCGCGACCGTACACTCCGGCGGACGACCTGCGGGCTCCGGGCAGATCGCGTGGCCCGGCACCGATGCCGACGGCAATCCGTTGCCACCCGGCGAGTACACGGTGACCGTGACCGCCAAGGACGCCCAGGGCGCTCCGGTCGGCGTCGCGCCACTCGTCAGCGGCGTCATCACCGGCGTCTCGTTCGAGAACGGCTTCGCCGAACTGCTCGTCGGATCCACGCGGATCCAGCCCGCCGACATCCTCTCCGTCGGCAAACCCACGTCTTCCACCACCACCACGCCCCCACCGATTCAACCAGCGCTGCCCGGCATCAACCAAGCCGGCGGCTGATCACCTCCCACCGCGAAAGCCAAAACTATGTCGATCACGTCTTCCATGTACAACGGCGCCGCCGGACTCATCAGCCACTCCGAAGCGATGGGTGTCATCAGCGACAACATCGCGAACGTCAACACCGTCGGCTTCCGCTCGTCGCGCGCCAACTTCTCCGATGTGCTCGGCGGCATGATGGCCGGCTCGCGCGCCGGCGCCGGCAGCATGATCGGCAGCGTGCAGACCATGTTCAACGAGGGCTCGCTCCTCGGCACCGGCAACACGACCGACCTCGCCCTCAGCGGCGACGGGTTCTTCATGGTCGACGGCTCGGTCGGCGGCATCGACGGCCGCTACTACACACGCGCCGGTCAGTTCCAGTTCGACGACGGCGGTCGACTCGTCAATCCCGCCGGCCTGCGCGTGCAGGGCTTCGGCCTCGACGCCTCGGGCGCGGTCGGCTCGACGCTCGGCGATCTGCAGATCGGCCTCGGCTCGCTGCCACCGGTCGCGACGACGACTGCGGGCATCGACGCGAACCTCGACGCAGCACAGGCGATCGATCCGACGCCGTTCGATATCGCGGATCCCGCTGCGACGAGCGACTTCCAGAGCTCCGTCACCGTGTACGACTCACTCGGCAACTCGCATCAGGTCACGATGTTTTTCAAGAAGCTCGCCGACACGCCGACCGCGAGCTGGGAGGTCCACGTCGCAACCGCGGGCGCCGATCTCGATCCTGCGGTCGCGCAGGACTTCGCGGAACTCGCGACCGGCACGCTCGACTTCGATACCGGCGGTGCGCTAGTGAACTCGTCGCTCGGTGCCATCAACGTGCAGTGGGCGGGTGCCGCTCCGGCTGTGATCGCGCTCGATCTCGGCACGCCGACGAGCGCCGGCGGTACCGGACTCGACGGCCTCAAGACCTATGCCGGCGCGTCCGCGGCGAGCCTCATCGAGCAGGACGGCTCGAGCACGGGCGAGCTCGCTGACTTCGAGATCCTGACGAACGGCACGGTCCAGGGCCGCTACACCAATGGCGAAACCCGAGCGCTCGGCCAGATCGCGACCGCGACGTTCGCGAACGTCAACGGGCTCGAACGCCAGGGCGACGCGCTGTTCCGCGCCGGCGGTGAGTCGGGCAACCCATTGTTCGGCACACCGGACAGCAACGGCGGCGGTGCGATCGTGTCGGGTGCGCTCGAGGGCAGCAACGTCGATCTCGCACGCGAGTTCGTCAGCATGATCGCCGTGCAACGCGGCTTCCAGAGCAACTCGCGCACGATCACGACCGCCGACGAGATGTTGGCGGAGCTCGTGAACCTCAAGCGGTAATCCGTCGCTAGCGACGGTCCCCTGGCGGCAGGCGGCGCACCCGGTAGCGGGTGTCGCCGCCGTTTCGTTTGGTTTGGGCTGGAGCGAAGCGATGGAAGCGGGAGTCTCGGCGACGGCTCTGCCGGCGCCCAGGGGGAAGCGGGCCGCTTCCCCTGAAAAACCAACGGAAGCGGCCTGCGGCGGGACCCTCCCACACTCGGCGCCGCGTCAGCGGGTCGGCGCTCCGCGTGGGCACGATCGATGCACCACAGGGTCGCGATGTCCGAAGCAGTCGCGACCGAACCCAAGGCAGCGAAAAAGCCGATGCTGCTCATCATCATCGCGCTCGTCGTCATCGCCGGCGGCGGCGCGGCGGCGTTCTTCATGCTCGGCGGCGGCAAGAGTTCCGCCAACCACGGCGAGGTCGCCGACGGCAAGTCCGGCGGCGAAGGCGGCGGCAAGCCGGTCGGCGACGGACCGATCGCCGTACTCGATCCGATCATCGTCAACCTCAACGAGCCCGAGGGCACGCGCTACCTGAAGACGGTGATCGCGATCGCGCTCTCCGACGACAAGGTCGTCGCAGAGGTCGAGCGGCTCAAGCCCGTCATCAAAGACCACTTCATCCGCGAGCTCTCCGAGCTCAACTTCCGCCAGACGATGGGCGCGAAGAACAAGCTGGCGGTCAAGCGTCGCCTGCTCAAGCGCTTCAACGAGCTCGTGGGCCCGGATGCAGGCACCGACGTGTTCCTCACCGAGTTCATCGTGCAGTGACCCCATGACGCACCTCGAGCCCATCCTCACGCGCGAGGAAATCGCGACCCTGCTCGGCGACGGAGCGCGCCGGCCCGGCGAGTCCATAAAGATGCAGGCGGTCGGCATCGACCTCCTGTCCGAGGACCGCCACCTGCGTCTGTTGCTCCCGACGCTGCAGGTCGGTTTCGCACGCCTCTCCGAGGCCCTGCGTCGCGTCCTGACGTCAGTGCTGCGCAGCAAGGTCGAGGTCCGCGACGAGGATCCCGAGGTCGTGAGCGGTCGCGGCATGGTCTCGATCACGACGCGAGCGGCCTGCATCATCGCGATGCGCGTCACGACGCCGCAAGGCGGCACCGGCATGGCCGTGCTCTCGCTCGATCCGATCTTCACGTTCAGCGTCATCGAGCGCCTGTTCGGTGGCGGTGGCGGACCGCCGAACACGCCGAAGGGCCGCAGCCCGACGTCGCTCGAGCGCCGCATGCTCACGCGCGCGCTCGTTCCCTTGTTCGACGCGCTGAACACGACACTCGAGCCGAACGGCTTCTTCTCGTTCGAGGTGCACGGCGTTGTCAGCCGTCTCGATCTCGTACCCGGCTTCGCGCCCGACACGACCGCGCTGCACATCGCGTTCACGCTCGACATCGGCGAGCAGCTCGCGAGCTTCTCGCTCGCGCTGCCGGCCTCGGTGCTCGAGCCGCTGCGCGGCAAGCTCGGTGTCGTCGCCGGTGAGGCGGTGTGCAACCGCGACATGCCGAAGCTCGTCGCCGAGGTCCCGGTGACGGTGTCGGTGGCGCTCGGACACGCTGAGATGACCCTGCGTCAACTTCTTCGTCTGCAGCCCGGCACGGTCCTCGCACTCTCGCAGGGTCGCAACGACGAGCTGCCGGTTTCCGTAGAGGGCGTCGTCAAGTGGCACGCCACCCCGGTTCAGCAAGACGGCATGGTCGCCGTCGAGATCACCAGGAGACACTCATGAGTCATTCCATCGACGATTTCGGCCTGGTCCTCGACGTCCCCGTGCAGGTGACGGTCGAGCTCGGCAGAAAGACGGTGTCCATCGGGATGTTGATGCAGATCGGCCCCGGTGCGGTGATCGAGCTCGGCAAGGCCGCAGGCGAGAGCCTCGACGTGTTGGTCAACGGCAAGTTGGTCGCGCGTGGCGAGGCGGTCGTCGTCGGCGAGAAATACGGAATCCGCATCACCGAGGTGGTGAGCGGCGAAGGCACGGCCGCCAACGATGGCGGTAGCAGGAAGGTGACCAGTGATGCGGCTTGATTCCAAGATCATGTTGGCGAGCCTCGCGTTCGTCGGCACGTTGGCACTCCCGAGCATTGCCCAGGCCGGCGAGGTCGACGTATCGCTGTCGGAGGACGACAACGGTGTGACGGTGCGGATCCGCGGCCTCGAGGCGAACGCCCAGACCGACCACATCGTGACGTCGAAGGTCAGCGCGCTGCTGTTCGTGCCCGGTGACGATGCAATGGCGCAGCGCATGCGCCCGCTCGATCGTCATCGCCTCGACTACGTGCAGGTCGGTCGCTCCGGTCAGCGCGTCGCCGTGCGCGTCGTGCAGCGCAGCAAGGCGAAGGGCACGCTGTCGAAGCACATGACGACGACGCCGGTCGCCGGTGGCTTCGATGTGCGCATCGAGGACGCGCCGGCGCGCCCCATCACGACCGTCGCTGCGACGGTACCGACGACGGTCACGACGACCGGTCGCGCTGCCACGCTCGCACGCATCGCCGGTGACGCGCCTGCACCCGCGCCCGCAGCCGCAGCCGCGCCGCCGCCCGTGAGGATCGCCGCAGCTCCGGTCGCTCCGGCTCCCGCACCGACAGCGCCGACGCCCGCACCGACCGCACCCGCTGCAGCGCCGACCGTCGCCGCTGCCGACGAGCCAGCGCCCACCGAGGACGACACGCGCTGGGCCGCAGCATCGACGCAGCACGGTCCGCTCGAGCTCGGTCGCAGCGCGCCGCAGATCGGCCTCGCCTGGCTCGCAACCGCGATGCTCGCGTTCTCCGGCCTCGGGCTCGTGTGGTGGCGTCGTCGCCGTCCGCGACTCGACGCGCCGCAGCCGCTGCGCGTGATGGCGCGCGTGTCGATCGGTCCGAAGCAGCAGATCGTGTGGTTGTCGGCCGGTGGTCGCTCGCTGCTCGTCGGCTCCACGGAGCATCGCATCGAGCTGCTCGCGGATCTCACTGCGAGCCCCGCGGAGGCCACCGCAGCGATCATGACGCAGGCGATGGGCGCCGAGATTCCGGCGCCTGCACCGGCGCCCGCCGCCGACGGCAAGCTCGCCGCGTTCAAGCAGCGCCTGCGCGCCGCACTCGGTGACGAGCTCGCGGGCCGCAACGAAGAGATGTTGCCACCGCACCTCGAGATGCTCGCCGGTGATCCGCGCTGGGTCGGCCACAAGGACGCGGCATGAAGGCCCGCTTCGCGCGGTGGTGTCGACCACTGGTGCTCGCGGCCGGCTTGCTCGGCGTGCTCGCCGTGACGCCGACGGTCCACGCCGCCGCGCCGGAGATCGTCGCACCCGTCGCGACGAGCGCAGCTCCGAGCGCATCACCGGCACCGCCGCCGGTGACCCAGGCGCTCGCGGACGCACTCGATCCTGCGAAGATCGCTGCACCGACCCTGGGCGACATACCGACCTCGGGTGCACGCACGGCGCTGCAGATCCTGGTCCTGATGACGCTGCTGTCGCTGTTGCCGGCGATCGCACTCACGATGACGTGCTTCACCCGCATCATCATCGTGTTCTCTTTCCTGCGGCAGGCGCTCGGCCTGCCCGGCGCGCCGCCGAACCAAGTGCTGACGGGGATGGCGATCTTCCTGACGCTGTTCGTGATGGCGCCGGTGTTCGCCGAGGTGAACACCGTCGCAATCGAGCCGATGCAACGCGGTGAGATCACGACCACCGAGGCACTCGATCGTGGCAGTCAACCGCTCGCGCAGTTCATGCTGCGCCACACCGCCGACGCCGATCTGCGGATGATGTACGAGATCAGCAAGCGCCCGCGCCCCGCGTCGCGTGACGACGTCTCGCTCATCGTATTGATCCCCGCGTACACGCTGTCGGAGGTACGCACGGCGTTCACGATGGGCTTCCTCGTGCTCGTACCGTTCTTGGTGATCGATCTCGTCGTCTCGAGCGTGCTGATGGCGATGGGTATGGTGATGTTGCCACCTGCGCTCATCACACTACCGCTCAAGGTACTCGTGTTCGTGCTTGCCGACGGCTGGGGACTCGTGATCCAGTCGCTCGTCCGGAGTCTCACAGGATGACGCCCGAAGCCGTCATGGACGTGATGATGCGGGCGATGTCGACATCGCTCGAGGTCGCTGGCCCGCTGCTCGTGATCGGTCTTGCCGTCGGCCTCCTGATGGGCGTCGTGCAGGCCGCAACCCAGCTCAGCGAGCCGGCGATCGGTTTCGTGCCGAAGCTGCTCGCGATGGGTGCCGCGCTCGTGTTCATGGGCGGCTGGCTGCTCGAGCGGCTGACGTCCTTCGGCCGCGAGATGCTCGGCGCCATCGCGAACATCCACCCCTGACGCCGCGGATGCCGAGAGAGCGATGGACCACGCCGCGCTGCTCTCCTTGCTCGAGCCCCTCGCCATCATGGCGATGCTGGCGCTCGCGCGCGCGGGCGGGCTGATCCTGGCGCTGCCGCACGCGGCGAGCCCCGCGATCCCGCAGCAGGTCCGCGCGCTGCTCATCTTGTCGCTGACGTTGTCGCTGGTCGGCGTCGCAACGCCGCCCGTGTTGCCGAGGCTCGACATCATCGGGCTCGTGCTCGCGATGATGGGCGAGGCGCTCGTCGGCCTCGCGCTCGGGTTCGTCGTCCAGGTCGCTCTCGCTGGCGTGCGCATGGCCGGCGAGCTGATCGGCGTCGAGATCGGCCTATCGTTCTCGGCGGTCGCGGATCCGGCGAATCCCGGCGCATCGACGGCAACGGCCTCGCTGCTCGGGCATCTCGGCGTGCAGCTGTTCTTCGCGCTCGGGATCGATCGCGCGCTGATCGGCGGGCTCGCACACTCGATGCGGATGATCCCGCTCGGCACCGGCCGCATCGGCGGCGACACGGTCGCGACGCTGGCCGAGCAATCGGGTCACGCGCTCGAGGTCGCGCTGCACCTCGCGCTGCCGGTGCTCGCGACCGGCCTCGCGGTGAAGCTCGCGCTCGCCGTGCTCGCGCGGTTCGTGCCGAAGCTGCAGGTATTCGGCTTGGCGTTCGCGATCACGCTCGCGGCCGGGTTGGTCGCGCTGCACCACGCGCTGCCGAGCCTCGGCGAGGCGGTCGCGCGGCATCTCTGGGATGCGGTCGCGGCGTTCGATCGGGTGATCGCGACGCTGTAGCTAGCAGCCGTCAAGTCGACAGGGCGCAAGATTCGTGCGCGTCGTGGACGCCACTACAAAGTAGTGCTAATGTCGGCATCTAGTGGCCGACCTTCGGTTTGCCTGGGACGTTCGCAAGAACGCGACCAACAAGCGCAAGCACGGCGTTGGGTTCGATGAGGCTCAGACCGCATTCTACGACGAGCGCGCGCTCGTCATCGACGATCCCGCGCACTCCGGGAGCGAAGCCCGCTTCGTGCTGCTCGGCCTGAGCTCGAGCCTCCGGCTGCTGGTCGTCTGCCACTGCGTTCGCGAGTCCGAGGGCGAGATTCGGATCATCTCGGCGCGCAGAGCCGACCGGAACGAGCGAACCGATTACGAGGAAAGGTGGAGACGATGAGAAAGAACTACGACTTCTCCAAGGCGCGGCGCAATCCCTACGCGAAGCGGCTGAAGCGACAAGTCACGATTCGGCTGGACGCCGATACGATCGCGTACTTCAACGCGCTCGCACAGGACGCCGGCATCCCCTACCAAACGCTCATCAACCTCTATCTTCGGGACTGCGTCACCACGGGGAAGAAGCTCTCCCTCGAGTGGAAGCCGACGCGATCACCGTAGCGGCCGGCTGCGTAACCACGGCAGGCGGGCCGGATGCACCACGGTGGCGCGATCGCCAACCGCGTTGTCGTCGTGGGGCGCGCGTGCGAATGAGACCACACGGAGAACCTGCGGCCGCGGACTTGCATCGCGGCGACAAGTGTCTCGGACATCGCGAGCTGCGAGAGCCGCTGGGATGACCGCGTCCTACTCGAGGCCTTCGCAGCAGCCGGTCTGGCAGAAGAAGCCATCTGGGCAGTCGGCGTTCTGCAGGCACTCGACCTGCCCATCGGTGCACTGCGGCTGGCCGCAGTCGTCGGGCGGCAGCTCCTGACCGAAGCAGATCTCGCAGTTTTCCGGCTCGCACGGATCGAAGCACGATTCCTGCGGGGTGCACTCGGCGCACTGCTCGATCGTCTCGACGCTGCACTCCGGATCCGCGATGAACACGTTGTACGGCAGGCCGTCGACGACGATCTCGCAGCAACCGAAGCAGTCGCAGCCGTTGGGGATCGCGCAGTTCTCGTAGCACTCTGGGTCCTGCTCGCCGGGGCAGTTGTTCTGATCCGGATCGTACGGGCACTCCGGCGCACCGGGGTTCGCCGGATCGCACGCGAGGTTCTGCAAGCAGCCGTCGTCGCCCGAGCCGCTGTTGCCGTCGAAGAAGCAGTCCTGCAGACACGGATCGACGTTGTCACCGGGAATGCCGGTACCGAACGAGCCCTCGTCGTCGTCGCATGGGCTCACGCACTCGACGTCGCCGTCGTCGATGTCGCCATCGTCGTCGTTGTCCTCGCAGTCGCCGCACTCGTACAGCTGATTGCCGCACATGATCTCGAGGCACTCTTGGCCGCCGGTCGTGCCATCGGTGGTCGTGCCGGAATCCGTGGGGTCGGTCGTCGTGCCGGGGTCGCTGGTCACCGGGTCGCTGGTCGCCGAGTCGGTCGTCGTGCCCGCCGAGTCGCTCGTGCCCGCCGAGTCGCTCGTGCCCGCCGAATCGGTCGCGCCGCTGGTGCCCGCCGAGTCGCTGGTGTCGCTGCTCGCCGACTCCGTCACCGTCGCGCTCGACTCACTCGATGGATCCGTCGCCGTCGCGCTCGACGGATCCGTCGCCGTCGGCTCGGTCGTGCCCGACGAATCGGGATCGGGGTCGGTCGTCGTGTCCGAGAGCGACGCACTCATGCTCTCGGTGTTCGAGACCGACGACGTTGGACTCGTGTTCGAACCACCGCCGGTATCGGAGCTTCCGCTCGCATCGGCAGAGCCACTGCCCGCCACTCCATCGTCGGAGCAGCCGTACAACATCATGCCGAGCGCCAGACCAACAAACTTCCGGTTTCGCATCAGATAAACTCCGCGGTGTAGACCGACCACAACACGCAGTTTCCAAAGCCGCACTACACTTTGGTCACGCGCGATCACGATCGAGTCGTTACAGTGTAGGCTGACGCTTGGTGGTGGTGGTGGCGGCGATCATGCGACGACCATCGTTCGTCGGCCGCGAGGCCGAGCGCGCGCTGCTCTCCGATGCGCTCACCGATGCGGTGGCGGGACGCGGTCGATTCATCATGGTCACCGGAGCGCGGGGAATCGGCAAGACGTCACTGACCGACGCGGTCGTGAAAGTTGCCGAGGATCGAGGTGTCGCGCTCGCGATCGGCCGCGCCTGGCCGGGCGCAGGGGCACCACCGTGGTGGATCTGGACCGAGGTCTTCGAGGCACTCGGTGAATCCCTCGCGCTACCGCGAACGCTCGCCAGCGACGAAGCTCGCTTTGCGTGCCTCGAAGAAATCGCGCAGCGAGTCCGCGCTCGCGGCGCAAAAGCACCGATTCTGCTCGTTCTCGATGACCTGCAGGACGTCGATACCAGCTCGCTGCTCGCACTGACGCTCGTCGCCCGCACGATCGCCAGGCTCGGGGTGCTGGTCGTCGCGACGCTGCCCGACCCCGACCCGAGCCCACCCGAGTCGGCGGTGCTCATCGCCGCGCTGCGCCGTGAAGCGACGAGCATTCGGCTCGAAGGGCTCGGTCTCGCCTAAATCGAGCAGCTCGCCGCCACGCGGGGAATCGCCCGTGACGCAGCCGCTGTGACGCTGCGTTTGACCGGGGGCAATCCACTGTTCGCATGTGAGCTGTTCGACGACAAAGCCGCACGAGCCGCACTCGTCGAGGGACGCGAGCCGCCGACCGGTCACGGGGTGCGAGGTGTGTTGCGCCGTCACCTCGAGCAGCTCGCTCCCGAGATACGGACCTCGCTCCAGTGCGCCGCCATCGCCGGCGATCCTATCGATGTCGCACTCATCGCCGCCGTGACTGCACGTCCGACCACCGAGGTCGCCGCGCACGTCGAGGCCGCCCGACAAAGCGGGGTGCTCGGTGCCCATGGTTTCGCCCACGCGTTGTTCCGCGCGGCTGCGTGTGCCGACATCCCCAGCGAGACGCGCGCCACGATGCACGTCGCGATCGCCGAGCGACTGAGCGCACGTCCGAACACGGCCCGACAGGTCGCGATCCACCTGCATAAGGCCGATCCAACCGCGCCGGCAACCGCACGGGCGCTGTGTGCCGCCGCGAAGGAAGCGATGGCCGTCCTCGCGCACGAGGAAGCGGTGGGTTTTGCCGCGCACGCGACCGAGCTCGACGAGCAGCACGAGCGCGTCGCCGCGCAGGCCGACGCGTTGGGCCTGCTCGCGGAGGCGCGCGCCCATGCAGGTGATCTCGCCGGCTCGGTCACGGCCGCCCAGCGAGCGATCGTCCTCGCCCGCGAGGTGGGCGATCCTCGCGTGCTCGCCCGTGCAGCACTCGCACTCGGGCTGCGCCGGGTCATGGCGGCGCTCGATCCCGAGGCGACGACGCGGATCCTCGATGTGCTCGTCGCCAACGATCTCGTGACGCGCGAGGCCGGTGGGTTCGGACTGACCGCCGCGCCCGGCTGGCGTCACGTCGCCGCCGAGGTGATCCGCGCGCAGGCAGGACTCTCGTTCGAGATGATGTCGCGCATGCTTGCGCCGCTGAGTGTGATGTGGCCCGAGCTCGGCGCGCTGCTCGAGCGCGATGGCTCGCGCTACCTCGATGTCGGCGTCGGCGCGGCGGGCGGGGCGATCGCGTTGTGCAAGCATTTCCCGCGACTGCGTTGTGTCGGGATCGATCCGCATCGCGCTGCGCATCTCGAAGCACGTGCCGCAGTCACGGCGGCCGGTCTCGGTATGACGCCGATCCTCGCGCGCGTGCCGTGAGCCCTAGCATCCCCAGCGCTCACCCGCTCGCGATGTTCAACACCCAGTTGCCGGTCGCCCCGTTGTAGCCGTCCACGAGCACGATCACCGCCTGCCCCTGCGCGAGGTTCAGGACGACCTCCGATTGCAGCCCGCCCGTATCGTCGTTGCACGAGCTCTGCGTCGCGCAGTCCGACCACACCGACAGCACCGTGTCGTACGCCGATCCGAACGTGTCGAAGGTGTACTGCGCGGCCGCGGGCGCGGTGAAGCGGATCGCCTGATCCGCGGCGTTGCCGAGCCCGCAGTCCGGATCGAGATCCTCATCCGCGACGCCGGTGTTGCCGCTGGCCACCGACGCACCGACCGCCCCGCCGATGTCCTGGTCCTGACACGGGAACGCAGCGCCCGGCGCGGCGATGCTCAGCACCCACGGGCCCGAGCCGCCGCTGTAGCCGTCGACCACCACGAGCACGGTCTGGCTCGCGCCCATGTCGAGCTGGAGCTGCGACTGCAACCCCCCGAAGTCGTCGTTGCACGCGAGTTCGCTCGCGCAGTCCGAGAACAACGCGATCTTCGTGTCGAACCCCGCGCCGAACGTGTCGAACGTGTACGTGCCCGCGCCGGTCGACGTGAACTCGATGACACGGTCCGGGCCGTCGGCACCGCCACAGCTCGCGGCGAGATCGTTGTCGTCGCCAGTGGTGTCGCCCGACGTGACCGCCGGACCGGTGCTCGTCCCGAGATCCTCGTCGAAGCACGCGCAGGCCGCATCGTCGTAGCCCGAGCAGTTGCCGAGGCACACGAGGTTGCCACCGCCGGGGTTGCCCTGCGACACGCAGCTCTCGCCGCCGAGGTCCGAGCCGTCGCACGTCTCACCTTGTTCGACGACGTCGTTGCCGCAGCTCGGATTGCTGCAGCCTCCGGTCGCGAACGTGCAGTCGCCGCCGCACGCGAGCGCACCGAGCGTGAAGCCCTGCGTCTGGCAGGTCTGGCCCGCGAGATCCATCCCGTCGCACTGCTCGGGATCCTCGACGACCGCGTTGCCACACTCGTTACTCATGCAGCTCGCCGTGTCGAGCGTGCAGTCCTTCTTGCACGCGAGTGTGCCCGCGACGAAACCCTGCGACACACAGTCCTCGCCCGCCAGATCGTCCGTGTCGCACTGCTCGTCGCCACCGAGCATTCCATCGCCACACACGATGGCGGCGCCGGTGGTGCCGTCGGTCGCCTCGGTGTCGCTGTCGTCGGGCTTGGTGGTCGAGGACTCGTCGACTTCGGTGGGATCGACGCTCGTCGTGTCGTTCGGCTCGCTACCCGTGGTATCGTCCGGGGACGACGTCGACTCGCCGCCCGTCGGATCGATCGTCTCCCCGATGCTCATGCCGCTGAGCGAGTCGAGCGGTGGCATCAGCTCGGCGCCGCTCGTGCACGCGGACGCGAGCAAGAGCGACATTGCCAGCGTAGCCTCGCAGCGGCGGTCCAGACGCACGCGCACCATCATCGGGCCACCGTAGCAGAAGCGGCGCGCAGGTGCTGCGGCCGACCCCAGCGGAGGACGGCGATGTCGGCGGCGCTCGTCCTTGCGCACAGCGAATCTTCGTTTCGCGCGAGCCTAGTCGTTGCCGACGCGAGCCCGGCGGCTTCATTGGGATCGGCACCCTGACCACCCGTCTCGCGTTCCGGAGGATTCGAGTGATCAATCTGACCCACGGCCGCAAGCTCCTCGAGTACATCGAGATGTCGCTGTGGACCGCGATGCAGTTCCCCGATCTCGAGCTGCTCTACGCGCATGGCGGGATGGTGGCGATCACGGGGTACCTGAAGCAGTGCGCGTCACGGTCATGAAGCGCCCCGAGCCCCTCGCGTACCGGGTGCCGGCGAAGATCGTCCGCAAGCTCCGCGCACGCACGGCGAGCGAGACGGCCCTCTCGCGGCTCGGGTTCGCGGCCGGGGTCGCTAGTGTCAGACGCCGACGGGTCGCGGCAGTCGCTTGTCGCTCGCTCCTCGTCCGTCAGCGAACGTGCGCTCGACCCGGCCCGCATCGGGACAAAAGCTTCGACGGCAAGTGCCGTTGATTCGGCCCCCGCCTTGCACTGACCCGCCCCCGGTGTCCGACGACCGCACCGAGGAGCCCACCGCCAAGAAGCGGGAGAAGTTCCGCGAGGACGGGCGCGTGCCCTCGAGCCGTGATGTAGGTGCCGTCATGCTGTGCGCCGTCGTGCTCGTCGCCGCGTCGGTCTTCGGTGCTCCCATCGCCCGCGAAGCGTTCGGCTTGATGATCCGATCGCTGCGTCGCATCGGCGACGTGCACGGCGATCCGCAGGGCATGCTCACGGAGGCGGGTGCCGATGCGGGCGCGGCGATCGGTGTCGTCGCGCTCGGCGGATCCACGGTGCTGCTCGTATGTGCCGCCGCGATCGGCGTCGCGCAGACCGGGGGCCTGTGGTCCGGCAAGCTCGTCGGCTTCAAGCTCGATCGCCTCGGCCTCATCAAGGGCCTGCAGCGCGCGTTCGCGAGCGGTGACGCGCTCACGCAGCTCGGCATGACGATCGCCAAGGCCGCCGCGATCGGCACCGTGCTGTGGGTCGTGCTCGTCGACGAAATCGATCGACTACCGGGCCTGCTGAATGTCGCACCCGACGTCGCGCTCGACACGATCGGCGCGCTGCTCGTACGCATCGCGATGGCGGCACTCGCCGTGACCGCGATGCTCGCGGCCGCCGACTGGTTCCTCAGCTTCCGCAAGCTCAGCGCGGATCTGCGGATGACCAAGCAAGAGGTCAAGGACGAGCTCAAGCAGCAAGAGGGTGACCCGCTCGTCCGTCAGCGCATGCGCGCGCGCATGCGCCAGATCGGCCGCAATCGCATGCTCGCCGCGGTGCGCACCGCGAGCGTGGTGATCGTCAACCCGACACACTACGCCGTCGCGCTCGCGTACGACCCCAAGACCGGCGGCGCGCCAAAGCTCGTCGCGAAGGGCATCGATCACCTCGCCGCGAAGATCCGCGAGGAAGCCCGCAAACACCAGATCCCGATCGTCGCGAACCCGCCCGTCGCCCGCGCCATCCATGCCGCGGGCAAGGTCGGGCGGGAGATTCCCGCCGAGCTGTTCGAGGTCGTCGCCCGCGTCCTCGCCTATGTCTACCGCATGACGCGGTGGAGGAACGCCGCATGAGCACGCCCGAACGCAACGGCACCGGCCGCATGATGGCCCTCGGCTTGGTCGGCATCGTCCTGATGCTGGTCATCCCCCTGCCCCCGATGCTGCTCGACGTGCTGCTGACGTTCAGCATCACGATCGGGCTGCTCGTGTTCCTGCTCGCGGTGAACTTCGGCGATCCGGCCGAGTTCTCCAGCTTCCCGTCGGTGCTGCTCGTGTCGACGATGCTGCGCCTGTCGCTGAACATCGCGTCGACGCGGTTGATCCTGTTGCGCGGTCACGAGGGGCCCGAGGCGGCCGGCAACGTCATCCACGCGTTCGGTGCATTCGTCGTCGGCGGCAGCTACATCGTCGGCGTCATCGTCTTCGTCATCCTGGTCATCATCAACTTCAAGGTGATCACCGCGGGTGCCGGTCGCATCGCCGAGGTCGCCGCGCGCTTCACCTTGGACGCGATGCCCGGCAAGCAGATGGCGATCGACAACGATCTTGCCAACGGCCACATCAGCGAGGTCGAGGCCAGAAAGCGCCGCACCGCTGTCTCCGACGAGGCCGACTTCTACGGCGCGATGGACGGCGCCAACAAGTTCGTCAAAGGCGATGCCGTCGCCGGTCTCATCATCACCGCGATCAACATCCTCGGCGGCATCATCATCGGCGTCGCGCAGCAGGGCATGACGTTCGGCGACGCCGCCGAGACCTACACGATCCTCACGGTCGGCGACGGTCTCGTCGCGCAGATCCCCGCGCTGCTCACGTCGATGGCCGCCGGCCTCATCGCGTCGCGCACCGCGACCGGCGAGGACCTCGGCACCACGTTGGTGCGTCAGCTCCTCGGTCGGCCCGAGCCGCTGCTCGTCGCCGGTATCGCGCTCGGTGGCATCGCGCTGGCGCCGGGCATGCCCACGCTCGTCTTTCTCGGACTGTCGGTCGGGTGCTTCGCCGCAGCGCGTCGGGCCAAGCGGCTCGCCGAGGCGCCTAAGCCCGAGGCCGGCGACAGCAAGCCGACGAGCGAAGAAGAAGCACCGCTGCACGACCTGCTCGACGTGAAGCTGCTGTCGCTCGAGGTCGGGTTCGATCTGGTGCCGCTGGTCGATCGCAACCGCGGCGGCGACTTGCTCAAGCGCATCGCCGCGGTGCGTCGTCAGCTCGTGCCCGAGCTCGGCATGGTCGTGCCGCCGGTCCACGTGCGCGACAACCTGCGCCTGCCTTCCGGCGACTACCGCCTGCTGCTGTCCGGCCAGACGATCGGCGAGGGCAACCTGCGACCCGGGCGACTGCTCGCCGTCAATCCCGGCAGCGCGACGGGTGAGCTCAAGGGCGAGCGCACCAAGGAGCCCGCGTTCGGGCTGCCCGCGGTGTGGATCGGCCCCGGCGATCGCGAGCGCGCCGAGCTGCTCGGCTACACCGTCGTCGATCCTGCGACCGTCGCCGCGACCCACATCACCGAGCTACTGCGCCGTCACGCCGCGGATCTGCTCGGTCGCACCGAGACCCAAGAGCTGCTCGACGCACTCGCCCGCACGCAAGCGAAGCTCGTCGAGGAAGTCGTGCCGACGCTCATTCCGCTCGGCGAGCTCATCAAGGTGCTGCGCAACCTGTTGCGCGAAGGTGTGGGCATCCGCGACCTGCGAACGATCCTCGAGGCTGCCGCCGATCATGCGGCCACCGTCAAGGATCCGGACGCACTCACCGAGCTCGTGCGCGAGCGACTCGGGCGTCAGATTACTGCGCGCTTCGTCGACGAGCGCGGTGGATTGCCGGCGATGGTGCTCGGTCCCGATGTCGAAGCCGCGCTACGTGGCCGACTTCCGGCCGGGGGCGATGCGGCGACGCTGGTGCCGCGCGTCGTTCGCAGCCTCGAAGCCGCCGTATTGGCCCTCAAAGGCGCTTCAGAGCCACTTCTGCTGGTCGCGCCGGATCTTCGACGGGCCGTCGCTGCGTTGGCGGGACGACATGCACCGGGACTTGCAGTGATGAGTCTTCGCGAGCTCGACGCGAAGACCAAGGTGACCACCACCGGCGTCGTGAAGCTCGCGGCCTGAAGCCGTCCTCCCTCCCCCGCAGATCCCCATGGAAACCCAGACGTTCCAAGCCCGAGAGATCCGCGAAGCCCTCGCGCTCGTGCGACGCGAGCTCGGACCCGACGCGGTGATCCTCGAGACCCGCCGCGTGTCCGGCCGCTCGCTCGGCTTGCTCGGCGGCACGCTGTTCGAGGTGACCGCCGCGCCGCCCGAAGGTCATTCGCCGTCACCGCTCGCAAAGTCTCGCGACGCTGCGCCGGTCGATCCCGCGCCCGCGCGAGCAATGCTCGCCGAGCGTCGTGCCGATCGCATTCGCCAGCAGCCCAATGCCTCGGTGCGCGACCTCATCAGGGACGATCCCGCCACTGCCGTCGCGGCCGCGCGCGGATCCGTCGCGCCCCACGCCGCGCTGCGTCGGCGATTGCTCGCAGCGATGGTGCCGCGCGATCTGTGCGAGGCGTGGCTGCGCCTGCTCCCCGCCGACGCCGCGGCGATCGAAGCCGAGGCGCTGCTGCGCGCGAACGTCCGCGCCGCACTCGGCCCCGCCGCCGGCACCGGTCAGTCGAAGGCGCGCGTCATCGCTTTTGTCGGCCCGACCGGCGTCGGCAAGACCACCACGATCAGCAAGCTCGCCGCCCGCGCGCGCCTCATCGAGGATCGCCGTATCGCCCTGGTCAGCCTCGACGACGGACGCCTCGGTGGCACCGCCGCGATGCGTGCGTACGCGCGCCTGCTCGACGTTCCGCTGACCGTCGCGCCGACCCAAGGACTCGGTGCCGCGCTCGCGGAGCATCCGAACGCCGAGCTGATCTTCATCGACACCGCCGGCGTCTCGCCCACGCAGACCGACGCGTTCGCCGATCTCGCGCGTCGCCTCGCTCGCGCCGGCGAGCCTGTGTTCACCCACCTGTGTGTCGGTGCGGCGACACGGGCCGAGGAGCTCGAGCGCATCGTCCATCTGTATCGCCCCACCAAGCCCGACGCGTTGCTCGTCACCAAGGTCGACGAGGCGCTCGCGATCGGCAGCGTCGTCGCCGTCCGTCTGCGCGAGCAGATGCCCCTGTCCTTCCTCACCACCGGTCCTTCAGTCCCCGACGATCTCGATTCCGCAACCGCCGACACCGTCGTCGCGCTGTTGCTCGGAGGCACACGCGCATGAAACCCGATTCCACTCCCCGTGAACCCTCGCGGCCGACCCTCGTGGCGGCCGAGCCCGACGCGCCGATGAACCTCGGCGACGTCATTCCTCTACGTAGCGCCCTCACCCCCGTCGGCCCCACCGTCATCGCGGTCACCTCGGGCAAGGGCGGCGTCGGCAAGACCAACCTGTCGGCGAATCTCGCGATCGCGCTCGGACAGCGCGGATCTCGAGTGCTCGCGGTCGATGCGGATCTCGGCCTCGCAAACATGGACATCATCATGGGCGTCGCCCCGTCGTACACGACCGCAGACCTGATCGCAGGCGAGGTCGGCATCGATGACGTGATCGTCCAGGGCGCACCGAACGTGTGGCTGCTGCCCGGCGCATCCGGTGCCCAGGATCTCGCGAACCTCGGCGATGCCGCGCGACGCAACCTGTTCACCGCGATCGACGGCCTCGACGAGCGCTTCGATGCGGTCGTCGTCGATACCGGTGCGGGCATCGGCAGCAACGCGATCGGCTTCGCTGCCGCGGCGAAGGACATCGTCCTCGTCGTCACGCCGGAGCCGACCAGCGTCGCCGACTCCTACGGGATGCTCAAGGTGCTCTGCACGCGCTGCGCGGTACGCCGTGTACACGTGATCGCGAACATGGTCGCGAGCGAAGCCGAGGGTGAGCAGGTCTTCCGCCGCCTCGTCGCTCTCGCGGATCGTTTTCTCAACGTCGCGCTCGACTACCTCGGCGCAATTCCCCGTGACCCCGCGATCTCGCGCGCGGTCATGCGCGGCGAGCCGGTGCTCACCGCGTATCCCCGTTGCCCCGCGTCACTCGCGATCCTCGACGTCGCCGAAGCCCTGGCGCGCGCCGATCATCGCGACGATCGCGAAGGTGCGCTGCGTCTGTTCTGGCGCCGCCTGCTCCGCCAAAAAGGAGGCTGACATGAGCCAAATAGGTATTGCCCGTCGTAAGCCGCGGATCGCGGCGAGCTCCAACGAGATGCCGCGCCACGAGATGGCGACGTCCGCAGATCTCGTCCCCGCGAACGCGCCGATCGATCCGGCCCACGCCGGCGCGCTCGTCCCGTCGGGCGATGCCGCGAACGAACGACCGAAGAGTGCGAAGGTCGACCCGACGCGCTACCTCGATTTCGTGAAGCGCATCGCGACGCGGATGGTCCGCTCGCTCCCGGCCCACGTGTCGCTCGACGATCTGATCGGCGCCGGCACGCTCGGCCTGCTCGACGCCGTCGATCGCTACGATCCGAGCAAAGCCGATCGCTTCGAGACATTCGCCGAGTTCCGCATCAAGGGCGCGATCCTCGACGAGCTGCGCCGCTACGACCTGATGGCCCGCAACGCGCGTCTCACCGCGAAACGGCTCGCGCGCAAGAACCAAGAGCTGACCGCACGGCTCGGCCGCCCACCGGTCGAGTCCGAGATGGCCGCGGCGCTCGAGCTGGGCATCGAGGAGTACCGCGGGCTCGTCGATCGCGTCGGCAACGTCCGCGTGCTCAGCCTCGACGATCTGCAACGCGGCGACGACGGTCCGGCCGAGCGCATGATCGAGCTGTCTTCCAAGTCGCTCGGCCCCGACGAAGCGACCAGCATCCGCGAGCTGCACGATCGACTGCGCAGTGCAATCTCGGGCCTGCCCGAGCGCCAGCAGCTCATCCTCGAGATGTACTACCAGCGCGAGATGACGCTCAAAGAGATCGGCACCTGCGTCGGCGTCACCGAGTCACGTGTCTGCCAGATCATGGGCGAAGCCACCGGTCGGCTGCGTCACATGCTCAAGCACAATTAGCATTTGTCTTGATGGAGGGGCTTCGCAGCCCCTCCCCGGCGGCTTTTCTTTGGTCGGGCTTCGCCCGCTTTTCACTTCGAGTCCTTCGGAGAGCTACGAACAATGGCAAACGGTATCTACATCGGTATGTCCGGCGCGATTGCGGCGCAGCGCCGGCTCGACGTCGTCGCGAACAATGTCGCAAACGCATCGACGCCCGGCTTTCGCCAGCATCGTGCCGAGTTCCAGTCGTTCCTCGTCGGCACCGGCGAGACCCAGCGCCCGATCGAGAAGGGCTTCGTCGCCATCTCCGGCACGCGCGTCGACGACAGTCCCGGCGTCATCAGTCAGACGGGCAATCCCCTCGACGTCGCGATCGACGGTTCGGGGTGGTTCGTCGTCGAGGCGCCGGCCGGCCAGCTACTCACGCGTGCCGGCAACTTCCGCATGGCCGCCGACGGTACGGTCGTGGATCAAATGGGCAACGCGATCGCGAGCGACACGGGGGCGCCGATTCGCCTGCGTCCCGAAGGCGGACCGCCGAGCGTCGGCAGCGACGGCACCATCTCCCAAGACGGCACGACAATCGCACGACTCTCGATCGTGAACGTGCCGACCGAGCGATTGCAGGCAGTGGGCGACACCCACATGCGGGCCGCGCCGGCGGACATGCAGCGGGCCCCGGACGCGACCGTACAAGGCGGCGCGCTCGAGGGCAGCAACGTCAATCCGGTGCGCGGGCTCGTCGAGCTCGTGCAGCTCACGCAAGAATTCCAGACCAACCAAAAAGTCATGGGCGAGTACCGCAGGCTCGATCAGAAGCTGCTGTCCTCGCGCTAACAGGAGTCACCAATGATCCGCGCACTACACACCGCTGCCACCGGCATGGATGCCCAGCAACAGCGCATCGACGTCATCTCCAACAACCTCGCGAACGTGAACACGACGGGGTTCAAGAAGCAGCGCGCGGACTTCCAGGATCTGCTCTACCAGACGGTGCGTGCGCCCGGCACGACCTCGGCGCAGGGCACGTCCGTGCCGAGCGGCCTGCAGATCGGCACTGGTGTCCGCACCGCAGCGACGCACCGCAGCTTCACGACCGGCGATCTGATGCAGACCGGCAACCAGTTCGACATGGCGATCGAGGGCCAGGGCTTCTTCCAAGTCACGATGCCCGGCGGCCAGCTCGCGTACACGCGCGCCGGCAACTTCGAGCTCGATCAGCAGGGTCAGCTCGTCACGACCGACGGCTATCTGCTCGATCCGGCGATCGCGGTGCCACCCGGTGCCAAGACCGTGACGATCGGTGCCGACGGCACCGTGTCGGCGACGCTCGACGGCGAGGCCGCGGCCACCGAGGTCGGACAGATCCAGCTCGTCAACTTCGTGAACCCCGGCGGTCTGCAGGCGATGGGTCGCAATTTCTACCAGGCGACGACCGCGAGCGGCGACGCGCAGTCGGGCCCGCCCGGTCT
>Ga0163144_10008425_pt1 | contig 22326 bp, 21 predicted proteins | sample OliLak19BULKMAT1_FD_123175 | JGI IMG/M metagenome (GOLD analysis project Ga0163144, IMG submission 123175) | Freshwater microbial mat bacterial communities from Lake Vanda, McMurdo Dry Valleys, Antarctica - Oligotrophic Lake LV.19.BULKMAT1 | ecosystem: Environmental > Aquatic > Freshwater >... | reverse complement strand
TCCGGCGGCAAAGAGTGAAGAGGATATAAGGACTAGAACGATTAGAGTGATTAGATTTTTCAAAATGATTTCCCCACAATGAGCGCATTAAATGCTGCTGAAGATTATTCTAGAGACTTAGAGTTGGAGGAAACAAAGGTTATATTGGATATTATAATGTAAATCCATACGACCAAGCTGAATTCGCGGCCATTGGGGCCACAACTTCGCTTTCCCTAGTCACAAATGATATTTCTCGTTTGAATATTACTCCAACTGGCAGCGTCGGTATTGGAACGTCTGCCCCAGGTTATAAACTAGATGTACAAGGTGGAGATATCAATGCCAGTGGCAGTGTTCGCTCGGCCACGGTGGCGTTAACATCCGATAAGAGATGGAAAAAAGATATTCATCCTTTAGAGAATTCAATTCAAAAATTAAAACAGATCAATGGGGTAAGTTATTTATGGGACAGAGAAAATTTTCCTGAAAAACTATTTAATGATCAAAAACAAATTGGGGTGATTGCTCAAGATGTGCAAAAAGTTTATCCAGAATTAATTTTAAAAGATACTCAAGGTTTTTTAAGTGTTAATTATCCGGCATTAATTGCTCCGCTGATTGAAGCTTTTAAAGAGCAACAAAAACAAATTGAAATCAATCAACAGATGATGGCCATTATGCAATCTGCTGTGCCAGAAATTCGCCGCGATATTGCAGCTTTGAAAGATGAAAATGTCAGCCTTAAGAAAAAAGTAATGACACTGGAAGAGAGAATTCAGCGCCTCGAAAAATTAATCAAGACTAAATAAGAGAGACTATGAAAGAGCTAAGGGGATTGAAATCCACCTTCTCTTCTATTCACCAAAGCAGAAAAAACCTCCAAAAATGTGGCACAAATTAATGCTCTCAGTAACTATTGTTTATGACCTAAGGTGCTGATTCCAATGGAGTTTTGGAGTCCACCAAGGGATTTCAATAACCTAGGAATAGTGAGGGTTTAGAATATCTTTATATAAAAAAGGGGACCATATGATTACCATCAAAAACTACTTATCTTTTATCCATCCAACAGAAAAATTCTACTTAAATGAATCAAAGAATTTATCATTACATTGGGCCGATTGGAATTTATCGCGAGATTTCGTTTTAAAAAAACGCAAAGAATTAATCACGGCGGAGCTTGAGAATAAATTAAAGATGTTAAAAAATACGCGGGTTTATTTGCGCGGACAAAATAAAGAATCAGAAACTTCCATGTATGAATTGTATCGATTTTTTCTTGATACAAAAGTGCGTTATGTGTGGTTTGAAAAAACTAATGATTTATTTTTTTCCATGAAAAGATCTGGTCCTTATCAATCTTTTAAAGCGATGCGATGGCTAGATGAAGAATTATTATCTTTAGTGGCGCAAGAAAAATTGTTAACACAAAGAATTCCAGAGCGAAAATTTCGTTTGCGTGCAGGGCTTTGGGCCACTTGTAAATGTGATGATATTCCTGAAAAAACTCGACCGATTGCCATTGAGCAAATTACCAATGAAGGATTATTGGTAAAAGTTCCAGTGGGACAGTTCTTAGAAAAAATCTATACTTCTTCAGTGGTAAAACTGCGCTTAGATACGGAAGCAATATCTCGCGCCACAGATTATCCAGAGCACGAATTGGAACATTTTAAATTTCGTTATTCAACGCAGGATGATCCCGGAACATTTTTTGTGAACTTACAAAGATTAAAAGAAGTGAATGATGACGCCATGGTGAAATTGGTCAGAAATGGTGGACACTATTTATTTGTGCCATTTAATTTGACGGAGAGTATTCGTTCCAACCATCGCTTGGAAAATATTGTTAAACCATTTTTATATACAATTGAAAAAAGATTAGAGGATGAATTAGGTAACGCGGCCTAATTTTTTAACGACCGCGCAGCTTGGGATCAAGAGCGTCGCGCAGCACATCGCCAAAAATATTAAAAGATAAAACTGTCAGGAGAATACAAAGTCCTGGCAGTGTCACCATCCACGGCGATTGCTCAATATAGCCTCTGGCGTCCGCTAGCATGGTTCCCCATTCTGGAGTCGGAGCTTGCGCGCCTAAACCTAAAAATCCCAAGGCCGCGGCATTTAAAATGCCTTCACTAAAATTAAGTGTTGCCTGCACTAAAAGAGGCGAGAAACAGTTGGGCAGAATCACTCGAAAAATTAATCGCAAATGACTGGCGCCAAACATTTTTGAGGCCACCACATAATTTTTATTTTTTTCCACTAAAACTTGTGCCCGTGTGAGTCTAACAAAAGAGGGAACAGCAACAATACTAACGGCGATGATCGCGTTTAAAAAACCTGGGCCTAAAATCGCCACCACCACCATTGCTAAAAGAATACTTGGGAGGGATAAAATTAAATCCATTAAACGCATAGAGAAAGTATCAAAACTGCCTTGAAAATAACCACACAAAGCGCCCCACAAGGTGCCCACAACCGTAGTAAAAATCACCACCATTAAACCAATACCTAAAGATAAACGGCCACCGTAAACTAAGCGGCTTAAAATATCGCGGCCCACATCATCGGTGCCTAAAAGAAATCTTTCACCCGGCGCTAATCTTAAAGCATTTTCGTGAATGAATGTTGGATCAAATGGGGCAATTAGTGGTGCAAAGATGGCGATGATGAAAAATAAAATAATCATAATGAGACTAATCAGTCCCATTTTGTTGGATTTTAAATTATTAATTAAATTTTTTATTAATTCATTTTTCATTTTAATGATTATTTTCCTGCAATTTAGGATTGGCCCAAATATACACTAGATCTGTTAGCATATTAGTAATCACGATGATGCTAGCAATCAGTAAAACTCCGCCTTGCACCACGGGATAATCTCTGGCCGTAACCGAGGCCACCATCCATTTACCAAGACCAGGCCAAGAAAAAATATTTTCCGTTAAAATGGCGCCGGTCACGACACTACCAAGCATTAAACCTAAAATAGTAATGATGGGAATCAGAGCGTTTCTAAAAGCGTGCACCCACAGTACTCGGCGCATAGAATTTCCTTTGGCGTGAGCGGTGCGAATATAATCTTCACCTAAAACTTCTAGCAGCGCGGAGCGAGTCATGCGCGTGATGACCGCCAAAGGAATAGTGCCCATGCATAGAGCGGGTAGAATTAAATGTGATAAGGCACTTTTAAAGGGAGCGAAGCCGTCTGTTTCTATGACAGATTTTTGTAAGGTATCTAAAAGATAAAAACCAGTCCAGGTGGGAATTTCAAAAAGAACATTGATGCGGCCAGAAACTGGAGTCAGACCCAGTTTTACGGAAAAAATAATAATTAAAATAAGTCCCCACCAAAAAATCGGCATGGAATAACCCACTAGAGAAATACTGGTCATGAGTTGATCAAAAGTTTTTCCGCGGTAAACGGCACAATAAATCCCCAGCGGAATTCCTAATACTACTGCCCATAAAAGTGCTAAGAGTCCCAGCTCCATGGTGGCAGGAAAACGTTCAGAAAATTCTTCGATGACCGGGCGATGCGAGACGATCGATTCCCCTAAGTCGCCATGGGAAATATTTTTTAAATAACTGATAAATTGTTTGGGCAGCGGCTGATCCAAACCTAATTTTTGTTTCATTTCAAGATACACCGCCGGGTCGGCTCCGCGCTCACCAATTAATAACATCACCGGATCGCCAGGAACTAATCTGACTAAAATAAAAGTCATGAGTGCTACGCCTAGCAGCGTGGCAAAGAGCCCAAAAATTTTTTTTAAAACCAGACTTAGCATTTAGCGCAATTGTACGTTAGTAAAAATATCGCCGCCCAGTGGGTCCATTACATAGCCGTGAACTTTTGTGCTCATGGCACGAAAAACCATCGAGTGAGCAATGGGCGACCATGGTTTTTCTTCGTCGAAGATTTTTTGCGCGGCCAAATATTTTTCACTGCGTTTTTTCTGATCTGAAATTAACCTGGCATCATCAATTAATTTATTAAAATCTTGATTACACCAACGCGCCAAGTTTGAACCTGACTCGATAGAGCCGCAAGAAAGTAAAATATTTAAAAAATTATCTGGGTCACCATTATCTCCGGTCCAGCCCATTTGAATCATTTGGTGTTCACCCATGCGCGATTTTGATAAATAAGTAGGCCAGTCAAAACTAATCAATTTAACTTTCACACCAATTTTCGCTAAGTCGGCCTGAATTAATTCGCCCATTTTTTTTCCGTTAGGATTATAGGGACGAGTCACGGGCAGAGTCCACATGGTGACTTCAAAACCTTGCGGGTGGCCTGCTTTAGTTAATAACTCCTGGGCCAATTTAAGATTAAATTTATGATCGGGAGTTTTTTTACTATAAGACCAAATGGTTGGCGGCAAGGGATTTTTAGCAATTTCAGCGTTGCCTAAATAAACGGCATCAATATAAGATTGTTTATTCATCGCCAGGTCTAGTGCTTGTCTCACTAATTTATTATCAAAAGGTTTTTTTTGCGTGTTGTAGGCGACGTAGCCGACATTTAATCCAGCGGCCGAAATGACTCTTATATTGGCAATTTTTTTCAAGCTCGATAAATCTGCTGGGGCCGGTTCAATCACTAAATGACATTCGCCGGCTTTTAATTTTTGTACGCGAACATTAGCGTCAGGCGTAATGGAAAATACTAATTTATCAATTTTTGGCGCGCCTTTAAAATAATCTTTGTTGGCCAGATAGCGAATCAAATTATCTTTTTGGTAAGAAGAAAAAATAAAAGGACCGGTACCAACTGGTAATTGATCAATATCATTTTTGTGATTTTCTTTTTCTAATTTATCGGCATACTCTTTAGATAAAATAGAAGCAAAGCTCATCGCCAAGTTAGCTAAGAAAGGCGCTTCTGGTTTATTTAAAATAAATTCTACCGTGTGATCATCAATTTTTTTGATATCAACAATTAGTTTATCCATTTCCATTGAAGTGAAATATTCGTAACGACCGCCGCCTACGTTGTGATAAGGATGAGTTTTAATGCGTTGGCGATTAAAGGAAAATAAGACATCGTCAGCGTTGAAATCGCGCGTAGGAGAAAAATATTTTGTACCGGCAAATTTAATGCCTGCGCGCAAATAAAATTTGTAACTTAAACCATCTTTTGAAACTTCCCATTTTTTAGCAAGACTGGGTTCAATTTGTGTCGTGCCTTCTTTAAAATCTACTAAACGATCATATAAAGTGTGTCCCGAAGCATTGTTGGATGTGCCGTCGGTAGTGACTTGTGGATTAAAAGAACTGGGACTGCCTTCAGAGCAATAAATAAATGTCGTTTCGGCCGAAAGATTTAGGGACAGCATTAAACTCAGGACTAATAAAATAATTTTCATATTCTCTCCACATTTTGTGACCAGAGAATATTGTGGCCAACAAAAAAGAGAGTGACAAGTTTTTGGTTTTAGGCGGCAAGATTATTTTTGTGCAATTTTTCCCAAGCGTAGTTCATTTTATCGACCAATATTTTTAGTTCCCAAGGCTTAGTGCAATATTCTTGCGCACCCAGACTTATGGCCTCTAAAATATATTTCACTTCGCTTTCGGTGGTGAGCATCATGATGGGCACTTTATCAAAACTTTTTTCCTTGCGAATGGCCTTGACTAAGGACAGGCCTTTTCCATCGGGAAGATTAAGATCTGAAATAATAAATTGCGGTTTAAAAGCGGGAATTTTTGTCAGTGCATCTTTGATGGTCATGGCGTGCGCAATGGATTCTTTTTTCACCCCTAATTTTTGTAGGTCGACGTAGATTTGATCCAACATGGTTTGGGTGTCTTCTAAAACAAAAATACGCATATCAGTATTTACCAGTTTTAAATTTTGAATGTTTTTGACAGTGCTCATTTTCACCTCGTGTATTCAATATAATTTCTTATCGGTTCTGGGCAAAAAAACATAACCTTGAAAAGATGTCGGATATTCACTAAATTTGCGCTGTTTAGGTGTTATAAAAAGTTGGAAAAAAACTTCATTTTATAAGGCGCTGCCCGCTGACATTGTGAGTGAGAGCAATTTAATCTACAATCAATTTACACACACTTTCCAACGTTTAACGAGAGAAATACACATGTCACTTTTAAGTACCCATCCTCAAGGTTTTGTTCACTTGCATTTACACTCTCAATATTCGCTTTTAGATGGAGCGATTCGTTTGCCTGATCTGATTAAAAAGGCCAAAGAATTTAATATGCCAGCGGTGGCGGTGACTGATCACGGAAATATGTTTGGGGCAATTGATTTTTATTTGCAGGCCAAAGCCGCGGGCATTAAACCTATCTTAGGTTCTGAAATTTATTTTACGCCCGGCAGTCGCTATGAGAAAAAACAACCTAAAAAAAATACCACGGTGGATTCGCAAGATGAAATGGAATCGCGCCACCACATTCACCATCTCATTTTGCTGTGTAAAAACAACACTGGTTACGAAAATCTTTGTAAACTTTTATCGCGCGCTTATCTTGAAGGATTTTATTATAAGCCACGCGCCGATCTAGAACTTTTGGCCGAATACAGTGAAGGTTTAATTGCTACTACTGCTTGTTTAAAAGGCGAAGTGGGTTATAATTTTTTTACTGGACAAGATGATCGCGCGCAAAAATCAATTTTTAAATTAAAAGAAATTTTCAAAGATGATTTTTATTTAGAAATTCAAGAAAATGGTATTCCTGAACAAAAAATCGTAAACGAAAAAGTGGTGGCCTTTGCTCGCGCCAATAATATTTCTCTAGTTGCCACTAATGATTGTCATTACATGACTCCAGAAGATGCTAAGGCACAAGAAGTGCTTTTATGCATTCAAACACAAAAAACTTTCGCTGATGAAAATCGCATGAAATTATCAACCCAGGAGTTTTATTTTAAATCGGCTGAACTGATGCGCCAAAAATTTTCATACGCACCAGAAGCTTGTGACAATACGCTAAAAATTGCCGACATGTGTGATGTGACATTTAATTGGAAAGATGCTAACGGAAATCAAGTTTATCACTTACCTGATTATCCCATCACTACAGGAGAATTGGCGGCAGACTATTTTGCGCGCGTGAGCCGCGAAGGGATGAACGCTAGATTTAAAGGACCACACTTTGCAAAATTAGTTATGCAGGGTAGTTGGGAGTGCGAATTAAAAAATAAATACCTTGAGCGCCTAGAAGATGAAATCAAAATGATTAGCAATATGGGCTTTGCCGGTTATTTCTTAATCGTATCTGACTTTATTAAATGGGCCAAATTAAAAGACATACCGGTTGGTCCGGGACGAGGTTCTGGTGCCGGTTCCTTAGTCGCCTACGCTTTAGATATCACTAATATTAATCCCATTCCTTTTAATCTTCTCTTTGAGCGTTTCATTAATCCTGAGCGCGTTTCACTACCAGATTTTGATGTGGATTTTTGTCAAGAAAGACGTCAAGAAGTGATTAATTATGTGACGGAAAAATATGGCGCTTCAAGAGTCGGACAAATTATTACCTTCGGAAAATTACAGGCCAAGGCGGCGATTCGAGATGTTGCCAGAGTGTATGACTTGCCTTACGCAGAAGCTGATGCGCTCGCCAAATTAGTGCCAGATGAATTAGGAATTTCTCTGGAAGAAGCGATAGAAAAAGAACCAAAAATTACCGATCTTATGAATGGTGACGCTAAAATTCGTCAGATCATGAATATCGCCAGACGTTTGGAAGGATTGCTACGTCATGCTTCGATTCACGCGGCGGGGGTGATTATTACCAATGAGCCACTGGTTAAGTACTGTCCTCTTTTTCGCGGGCGTGAAGGCGAGCAGGTGGTGCAATTTGATAAAGATTTTTCAGAAAAAATTGGTCTGGTTAAATTTGACTTTTTGGGTCTCAAAACTTTAACCGTAATTAAAACGGCGCGCGATTTTATTCGTCGTGATCACGATAAAAGTTTTGATATTGAGTCGATTGATTACGAAGATAAAAATATTTATGATTTTATTTCTGAAGGTGAAACGATTGGAGTTTTTCAACTCGAGTCCTCAGGCATGATTGATTTATGTAAACGCATTAAGCCGGGAACTCTAGATGATATTACCGCCATTAATGCGCTTTATCGTCCTGGTCCACTTGGTTCAGGCATGGTGGATGATTTTATTGAAATCAAACACGGCCGCCGCGATATGGTTTTTCCTTTCCCAGAATTAGCACCAGTTTTAAAAGATACCTACGGAGTGGTGGTTTACCAAGAGCAAGTAATGAACACCGCCCGAGTGATTGCTGGTTACTCTCTAGGTCAAGCCGATATGCTACGCCGAGCGATGGGAAAAAAGAAGGCCGATGAAATGGATCGTCACAAAGCGATCTTTCTAAAAGGTGCCGAGGAAAAAGGATTTAATTTACAAAAAGCTTCCGATCTTTTTGACTTGATGGCGAAATTTGCGGAATACGGATTTAACAAATCTCACGCCGTGGCCTATGCCGATATTGCTTATCAAACAGCTTTTTTAAAATACTATTACCCGGCAGCTTTTTTTGCCGCCTTATTATCGACTGAATTATCCAACATGGACAAAGTTACGGTTTATATTGGCGACGCGAAACGTTTTGAGATCATCGTTCTACCACCAGATGTGAATGAATCTTTATGGCAGTTTAACGTCGTGGGGAAAAATATTCGTTTTGGTATGGGCGCAGTGAAAAATGTGGGAGAAGGTGCTGTCGCGGAAATTATTCGTGAACGAACTGAGCATGGAGCTTTTAAAGGCCTGGTTGATTTTTGTGAGCGAGTGAATTTAAAACTAGTTAACAAAAGAGTGTTTGAATCCTTAATTAAAGTGGGTGCTTTTGACTCTTGTGAAAAATTTAATCGCAAAACATTAATTGATAATTTAGAACTTGTGACTGGTTATGCTGCTAAAAAACAAGAGGCCAAGTCTCAAGGGCTAGTGGGGCTTTTTGATGTGTTAGATGAAGCGGGTGATTCGCAAGAGCGTTTAGATTTAGTGCAGAGTGATGATTTTTCCGAAAAAGAAAAATTGGGTTATGAAGTGGAGCTGATGGGAATTTATGTTTCTGGACATCCACTCGATAGTTATCAGCAAATCATGAAGCAGCTCTCATCTATGCCAATTCATCAAGTGCAAGAAATTATCGGACAAGACAAAAGAGAATTAACTTTATCTGGGCTAGTGGCCGCGAGAAAAAATATTCTAACTAAAAAAGGCGATAAGATGGCCTTTTTAAATTTAGAAGACTTAACTGGAAAAATTGAGTGCGTGGTTTTTCCTAGAGTGCTGGCCGAGTTTGAAGAACTTTTAGGCACTGATGAGCCTCTTCTAGTGATGGGTGAAGTCAATCTGGCGGAGAGTCCGCGCAAGTTTTTGCCGCGCAAATTTTTTAAATTAAAAAAAGAAGCAGAAGATAGAATTACTGGAGTGCGCTTAAGTTTAAGATTAGATCAAATGCATGAGCACCATTTAAATAAATTAAAACAAACAGTGATGGATTATCGCGGGGCCATTCCCATTCATTTAGTTTTTGAAACCAATGAAGGCCGGGCCAGATTGCCACTAGGGGAAGATTTCCTGGTGAATCCTTCGCCGCAAATGGCAGCAAAATTAAATGAAATATTTAATGATAATGTAGTGAAATTTGTAATTGATGGAAGATTAGAAGACGGGGTGCGATTATGAAGCAGGCGTTATTTTTATTTTGTATATTAAGTTTTAATCAGCTGTGGGGACAAAGTGCGGTGTCAGTTTCTTGTAAATTTATGGGCGCTGAAGATGATGCTTACGATGTAGTTCGTGAGCAGCTGGAATATTTATGTCTGCGTGAGAGTATGAGTGCTGAACTAAGTGGACTCGGACTTGATACCAATAACTTTTGGAAAAAGTTCGATGACAAATCCGACGAGTATTATAAATCTCAAGCGGCCAATTTAGATTTATCAAAACCTGAAGATCGCAAAAAATCACTAGAACTTAGATCACGTTTTGGTCAATTAAGCCGCATGGTAAAATCTTTTGCTATTAAAGCTCTAACTCGCGACAACGTGGATAAGCGCGTGCGTTTTATGAAGTACGAGGTCAAACTTGATCGCAGCGTGGTTCAGCAAATTTATCGTCAATTTATGGGCGCGCAAAATCGCAAAAAGTTCGACACTCTTTATATTTCGTTAAATATAAATTTAGTAGCAGGCGAAGTGCAGGATTTAGGAGTGAATAATCTAGAAGAGCTGTCACTGAGTATTAAACAATCGTGGAAAAAATGGTTTGAAGACAATTATCAAAATATTTTTGAAAATATTGTCTTAGCTTCAGACAGTGATGATCAACGTCTAGAAAATAATTTAAAATCAGATGGTGGTGGCGGCAGTTCGAATTTGTGGTTTCGTGCTTATGTTAAAATTGCTAAAAGTGCCAACAACAATAGTTTTTCAGAAAAGAATTTAAAGCTGCAGGGCGATTGTACGCTGATTGATGTGGGTAGTAAAAATTATCTAAGTACAACAGATGTACCAAGCTATCATGAAAAAATAAGTTTTGAGCGTCCTGCCCAACTAAGCTCTAAAGTGGCCTCGTTAATTTACCGTTGGCCTTTAGAGAATTTAGGACAGGCCAAGAAAAAGCAAAGCTTGGGTCAGGCACAGACTGAAACTTTGGTTTTAAAAAGTTTTAAGTCATTCTTAGAGGTACAAGAATTTCTAGATCTTCTGGAGCAAAAAGGTGCCAGCATTAGTGCTCATACAGAACTCTCAAGTATGCGCGGAACAGACTATGAGGCGAGGCTTTTGTATCAAGGAGATGAGGTGCAATGGCGACAGTTTTTGTCAAATATTGCGGGGCTAACCTTTAAAGAGAAAAAAATTACCCTAGAGGGAGATTCTTCACCGATTTCGATTATAATTAAGTGAGTATGAAAACTTATTTAATTTCATTAATATTTTTATTAGTTTCTTGCGGCGGCGGCGTGGTAAAACGCGGCGAAGACGGCAAGCGCCCCAGACAAACTGCCCGCACCACTTTTAATGGTGTCAAAAAGAAAATTGCACTTTTAACTTTTTTTAATGAATCACCCTACGGTGGAGAAGATCTAGGTGTAACCGCCACTGAAGAGCTGCGCATGGAACTCTCGCGCACGGGCGAATTTATGGTGGATAATTTAAGTAACAAAATGTTTGGTAGCTCCAAAGAAATTTACACCGGTGGTGGCGTAAAATTAGTGCAACTCTCACGCAAGGCCAAAGTACAAGGTGTGAACTTTGTGGTGTTTGGGCGAGTGATTGATGCTCGAGTTCGAGAGAAAACTGATGAGATCGGAGTAGTGCGAGAAACCAAAGCTTATAGTGAAGCAAAAGTTGAAATTAGAATTTTTGATGTGAATAATAACCGCGAAATTTTTAATGATACGTTGGGTGGTTATGCTGATGATAGCACGCTTAGATTTTTTGCTAACGATCGCGAGAGTCAATTAACTTATCGCCGGGATTTAATGCGCTATTCAGTTAAAGTGGCGGTGCGAAGATCGATTCCGCCCATCTTAGAAATTTCCAGCAAGCTGGATTGGGTGGGAAGAGTGGCCAAGATTATTGGTAGCAAAGTTTATTTAAATGCGGGACGCGATAGTGGCATCAATGTTTCTGATATTTTAAAAGTAGTAACAGAAGGCCAAGAAATTTATGATCCAGAAACAGGCGCGATGATTGGTGTTTCAAAAGGTGACGTAAAAGGCACCATTGAAGTCATCGATTATTTTGGCGCTGATGGGGCCATTGCCATTTTACACTCGGGCGGCTCTGTACAAGAAGGCGACTTCGTTCAATTGTATTAAATCCACAGGCTGGCAGCTTTAGACAGACGATCAATTAAAACTTCGGCACGGTGATCTTTTTTTAAGACTTCAGGAAAATAAAATATCGAGCCAGCTTTTTCTTGAGGAGCGCGTAGTGTATCGTATAGGTTTTTTGCCATGGTATCAAAATCTAGTGAGAGTTCCAATATTCCTAAATCAGAAAAATCTAGATTTAAAATATTAAAAATATTTTTTTGATCATAATTAGTTAAATTTGATTTACTAAAAACTACCACCAGTGGCTTTGGCGGACGATAGTGTTCGCTCATTTGTCCGGGCGCCACTTCAGCTCCGGGCGTGAATGAATTTTGAATCATCACTGAAGTATTTTTAAAACATTGTTGTAGATCCAATAAACTAATACTGCCGGGGCGAAGAATTTCTAAATTTTTATCGTGAACTTTAACAATAGTTGACTCAAGTCCAATTTCACTATCGCCGCCGTCTAAAACGAAAACATCATCAAGCGAGAAATCGTTTCGCACATGAGAAGCTTTTGTTGCGGAAGTTTTTTTATGTAAGTTAGCACTGGGAGCACACAGCGGTATATTAAGCGTTTTTATAAGATTTAAGGCCAGGGGATGACGAGGCATGCGCAGTCCACACCACTGACTATTTCCAGTGACAATATCCGGCATTAAAGCATTTTTTTTAAGGAGCAACGTCAAAGGCCCGGGCCAAAATTTTTGCGCCAAAGTTTCCGCTAACTCATTCCAATTTAGGCAGTATTTTTTTGCCATCTCTATGCTGCTCACATGAGAAATAAGCGGATGATTACGGGGTCTTTTTTTTAAAGTAAAAATTTTTTGTATTAATTCTGCTTGATCAATGGGAGCTGCCAATCCGTAGACAGTCTCAGTGGGCAGTGCCACTAACTTCTGATTTTTAAAAGCCGCCATGGCCTTAGTGATTTCTTCGTTCATGGGATAGCTTTAGCATTTTGCTAGGAGATTAGAAAGTACAATTTTGTCAGCGATTAGGGAGATAAACTTGCTCTAAGAAGTTAAATTCATTAATATTGTAGCTCTGATTAAACGTAGGGAAATGTATGAAAAAGGCGCTCGTAATATTTTTGGTTTTATTTTTTAATTTATTTAACCAAACACTTTTGGCGGCGGCACCGAAGGCCTACATCAATTCGAGTGGACAATTATCAGTCAATGATAAATTATATGGAGCGAGTTTTTGGACTGCTCGTTTTACAGGTAAAGATATACTTGTCGATAATTTCGAGGCGCAAAAACATTTTGATAAATATCAATCACAGGCGCAAACCGGTTCACTCTTGATGTGGGGAGGATTGGCGGGAGCACTGACTTATGCTTTTGCGAGTGATAAGTTTAACAGCGGTATTTATATTGCCATTGTTGCCTCTGGACTTATTCCGTCGGCATTTTTTCAGGCCAGTGCGCGTAAACATTTTTTTAAGGCGATCAATATTTATAATGGTGTAGCGCCTGAGATGGCGGCGTCGCCGAGTATTGAGATTAAGTTGTCTCCTATTTTTTTTGTTAATAATGAAAAAGAGACTGCGCCAGGATTTGGGATGAGTGTGGATTTTTAAAAAGTTATGCTAGAAAAAAAAATCATTCTGAAAAAATTAATTGAAAAGCTAAATGATGAGTTAGCTGAAATGGAAAAAGTGACTAGGCCCATGAAGGATTTAGTTAAAAGCGATGCTTTAAAGTCAGAAGGAAAATACGACACGCGTGCCATTGAGGCCTCATATTTAGTGGGGGCGCAGTTAAAGCGCATGGAAGAAATTAAAACTGATATTCAGATGCTAGAAGAAATTGATTTAACTCCCGCTGATAAAATTCAAATGGGTTCGCTGGCCCAGCTGACGACCAATGGCATTGATCGTTTCTATTTTTTTACTTCAGCTTCAGGCGGGACGATGATTGCGCTGGAAGGGAATACTGTTTTAACTATTTCGGTTTTTTCCCCGCTAGGACATAATGCGCTGGGGCTTTTGGTGGGGGAGAGTTTTGATGTGGAGACGCCCAAAGAGATGCGCAATTATTTGGTGAAGGCGATTTATTAATTTATAAAATTTCTAAGCTTTTAATACAGGGACCAATAGTGCTAATCTCGCCCAAGTTGTTATAATTATTGCTATTTCTCGATTTGTAACGTGAAAGTCCAAAAAGTAGTGCAAAATGGACTTTTGATGTTAAAATCGAACTATGGAACAAATCAAAAGACTTCTTTCAGGTTCGAACGATCAAAGTTTTTTTCTCTTTGGCCCAAGGGGCGTGGGAAAAACATCGTGGATAAAAAAACATTTTCCAGATTCAGCTTATATCGATTTATTAGATGACGAAATTTTTAATAAGCTTTTGGCCAATCCGAAAGAATTGATGAGTTATATTCCTGAAGCTAAAAAAAATCTTTATGTCATTATTGATGAAATACAAAAAACACCAAGATTGCTCGATGAAGTTCATCGTTTGATTGAAAAATATAAAATGCGTTTTGTATTAACTGGATCAAACGCGCGTAAATTAAAAAGAAGCAGTGCCAATCTTTTAGCTGGGCGCGCTTTGAGTTTTGAAATGTTTCCATTTACCGCCGGTGAATTAAAAGCTGACTTTGATTTATCTAAGGCCTTAAAGTTCGGAACAATTCCAATGGCAACTCAAGTTGCTAATCCTCAAGCTTTTTTACAAAGCTATGTTAAAACCTATTTAAAAGAAGAAATTCAGGCCGAGGGTTTTACCAGAAATATTGAAAACTTTGCAAGATTTTTACAAATTGCCAGTTTCTCTCAAGGCGCACCGCTGGTGATTTCTAATATTGCCAGTGAAGCGGGAGTTAATCGAAAAGTGGTAGAAGACTATTTTTCAATTTTAAGAGATCTTTTATTATCAGTTGAATTGCCTATTTTTACTAAGAGAAGTAAGCGAGAGTTAATTTCGAAATCAAAGTTTTATTTTTTTGACGCAGGAGTCTTTCGCGCCATTAGACCTACTGGACCGATTGATTCTGAGAGCGAAATTAATGGCCATGCCTTAGAAACTTTAGTGTTAAATGAAATACGGGCCCTTAATCATTATTTAGAGTGGAATTATGAGATTAGCTACTGGCGTACAAAAAAAAACCTAGAGGTTGATTTTATTTTATATGGAAAGAAAGGGTTTTACGCGATTGAGGTAAAACATTCGTCTAGAATTCGTCCGGATGATTTAATTTCACTCACAAAATTTGCTGAAGATTATCCTGAGGCAAAATTAATGTATATATATGGCGGAAGGGAAGAAAAAGTTGAGAGAAACATTCATTTTATTCCAGCAACTATTTTTTTTCACTCTAGCAGTTCTTATTTTTCTTGAAATAAGATATATTATAACAAAACTATTATTTATTAAAAAAAGGAAAAAAATATGTTAAAAAAAATTCTTGTGGGACTTGTCGTTATTATCGGTGGACTTATGGCATACGCAGCAGTGAGGCCAGGCCACATGAACATCTCGCGCGAATTATTAATTAACGCTAACGTCGACACGCTTTTTCCTTATTTAAACAATTCTAAAATGGCCAATTCATGGATGCCGTGGGCAGAGTCTGATCCGGGTTTGGTGATGAATTATTCTGGGCCAGCAGAAGGCGTTGGATCGATTTCAAACTGGGATAGCAAAGGACAAATGGGAACTGGAAAGGCCGAAGTTGTCTCAAGCATCGCCAATCATAGTGTGAAAACACAATTAACTTATACTAAGCCCATGAACATGTCACAGATGGCCGAGATGACTTTAACACCCAGTGGAAGCGCAACGATGGTGCGCTGGCAAGTTACCGGTGAACAAAATTTTATCTGCCGACTGATGTCGATCTTTATGGATATGGATAAAATGGTGGGCGGAGAGTTTGAAAAGGGTTTGACCAAATTAAAAGCGAGCGTTGAAGTAAAATAAAAAATTATTTTACAATAATATTACTAATCCCGATCATGCCAAAAAAAGTTGAAACGTTGGCGATCAGTTGAATTTCCTTAACTTCTTTATTTTTAACCACCAGTGCCCAATGATCGCCACGTCTTTGTAAGTCTAAATTAAAAGTGCGGTAGCTACTGGTGACGCCAGAGTAAAGATAAACTAATTTAATATCTCCCCCTTGATGTGCTGAAAAGTTTGATGATTTTAAAATCGCTACTTTTCTTGATTTTTTTTCCGCTACTAATAAACCAGTGGTAGGGAGAACACTTAGGTCCGTAAATTCTTTTACATAATCAATTTCCCATCTGTTATTTTTTAAAGTGTAGGCCTTCTTAGTCATGGAAACGATATCGTTTTTTTCATCAGTGATTAAAATAAGTTCTGATTTTGAGACGAGATCTTTATCACAGGTGATGGTGGCCAAAATTTGTTCTGCCGAAAAAGTGCTAACCGAGATCAGGATAGAGCTTAATAGGATTATAATTTTCTTCATATTCACCTCCAAAGGTTTGTGGAGTGTGCCCCAGTCCTTGAGGCTTTGTACGCAGGGGTGAATAAACTACGCTTTGCAGATGCTAACTTGCAGAAATAAGGCCTTTTGACTAAGCGCGCATCAAGCAAATTTTCTTGCCATAATTTAGCGAGTTGGTTATTTTTATCTTTCTGTTTTTGTGGGCGTGTAGCTCATCTGGGAGAGCACGAGCATGGCATGTTCGGGGTAGCAGGTTCGATCCCTGTCACGTCCACCAATTGCAACCCTGTAAGCACCAATGACCAATTGTGTGCCACAGAGCTGCGATTAGAATCATTTGAATCTTGAAATGGTTGAAGAGCTAGAAAATGAAGTTCTGGCCCTTCTGGTTTTACCACCACTTTTTTTATTATTTTAACTAAGATATTCCATTTATTTTATTCAGAATTTCGGGGGGCCGGAGCACGCAGGGAAGGGGATGTGTTTTGTGGAAAATAGGGTGCTAATTGTTCCTGCATTTCCAAACCAATAAAGAGTAGTTTCTGAACACCTCAGTTCATAAAATCCCTCATCTCATCATTTAAGTTGCCTTTATCATTACTGATTCATCGGCAAGCATGTTGCTTTATTACATCGCGAGACTCAAACAAGACTACATTCAAAGGAGACTTTATGAGAAATGCAAATGAATTTAGAAGTAGAGCAGACCTATCAATTTATGGCATGACACAAATTTATCCAAGAAGAATTATTGGTAGACCGGGCCTCATTGGATCAGAACATTTTAATTCTGCTGAATATGACCGTTTATCCTGTCTAGAAATTCACGAAATGGATTCTGATCCTGGCAAAAAATATAAAGATGAGGATAACGAACAAGATCAAGATGAGTATGAAATTGATGATAGATGGCCGTAAAAATTTTCAAAAGTTTTATTGACGAGCGCTGAGGCGCTCGTTTATTTTCAAGGAGTTTTTTATGTTTTTAGGATCTAAGTTAATTAATACTTTGATGCATGATCACGAGAATATAAAACAATACTTGGATGTGCTACTGGATAAGAATTCAAAAATTAGCGATTTAAAAGAATCTTTTTATAGTTTGTTGCCGGAATTACGGTCTCACAATAGAAGAGAAGAGAAAATTGTCTATAGATATATGCATAATAAATCAGATTTAAAATTCTCGGCACTGGAAGGTCAAGAAGAACACCACGTGGTGGATATTTTGCTTAAAGATCTCGATACGCATGGAGCTGAATTAGAAGATGAGAGATGGCGCGCAAAAACCACAGTGCTCGCCAAATTAATTCAAAATCATTTAGAACAAGAGGAAGAGGATACTTTTTTGAACCTAAGGAAATATTTAACAGCAAAGTCTGATGCATTACTCTGTCAGAAATATGAGAACAAAAATTTCTCCGATAAAGATTCACACAATGGTCAGAACGCTTATGTTTAAGGAGGATGTATGATGCAAGCATGTATAACGTTTTTATTATTAAGTGTCGTCGCCTTAATTATTAGCATTTACGGAACTGTTGGAATGACAAGAGATCTGGATAATACTTTCCTGTGGATTTTTTTTATTTTATCTACGTTTTCATTTGTGCTTTCACTACAGACTGGAGGCCCACCTATGATCAGTTACTATAAGTGATTATAAAAAAAGTTAGGAATATAATAGACTCAATTTTTATCTTTTTTTTTAACAATTTAACCAAGGGTTTTTATGCAACAGTTTACAGCTCACGTTACCGCGATGCTTTTATTTATTACTATTAATACAGGGATAGTTCATGCCAACGAAAGTCAAAGCGACATCGCCAATGTGGCGGCACAGGCAGCTAAAGGCAAGAGCTATGTAGAGATCGAATTTCCTATTAGTAGTGCTATACTGACTGATAGTTCTAAAGATTCATTGCGCGCTTTAGTTTCACAAATTCCCGATCAAGGATCAGTGGATAAGGTGTTGGTGCTATCCTGGGCCGATGAAGAGTATCCTTCTAAAAATTTAAAAAAATTATCTACAGGACAAATTAATTTGGCCAATGAGCGTAATCAATCGGTGCAAGTGTATATTAAGTCGCTGAGAAATATTAGTGTGGAAAGATTTAATTTAGCTGAAAGGCCAAATGTTTTGGCCAAGTTGTTTAGTACTAACGATCAACGTTTAAAAAGCGCGTTGGTCTCTGCTGGTCTACCTACTACGGCCGATGAGTCGCAACATCCTACTAAGGCCTCTCGCTCAATTGTGATTTTAAAGATTAAATAGAAATATCGAAGCTGATCGATTTCCCCCCTCGTAAGAGGGGGTTAGAGCGAGTGTAATTTTATTGCAATTATAAGTTTAGTCGCGAGCAAAATCATCGCGTAAACATTATTATCAGAGTTGCTAGGTTTTAATTTTCCTGACAATACTTAAGTGCTATGCGCGAGAGTTCATCTAGTTCAAAAGGCTTTTTTATCACGCTAATGGCCTTAAGATTAAGTTTATGGACATCGGTTCTCGCAGTCATCACAAAAATGGCGGATTTCTCATATATTAAAGGATGTTTTTTTTGTAATTCAGTTAGGAAAGTGATTCCGTCCATTACCGGCATCATCAAATCAACTAAAATTAAACCTGGTATAACGGTTGATTCTAATGCCAAAAGATTTATTGCCGCTTGGCCGTGCTCCGCGAGGTAAACGGTATAATCTTCACCGCTAAAAAAATCTTGTAAGGCAGAACGAATGGCCCGATCATCTTCGACAATTAAAATTGGCTTACAAGGTAACATGACAAATCTCCTTATGTATCGTTAGTGTGCGGCAACTCTACTAGAAAAGTAGCTCCATCGCCCAGTTTACTCATCACCTGAATCGACCCTTTATGCGCCTCTAAAATTTTTTTCACAATATATAATCCCAATCCTAGTCCAGTAATTTCCTGCCCTGAACCTACTCGTTCAAAGCGCAGAAAAATTTTCTGTTGATTTTCTATGGCGATGCCATTTCCGTTATCCTTAACAATAATTTGTCCGCCCAAAGCAGAGTCCCGAACTTGTACTAAAATCGGTTTTTTTTGTCCATATCTCATAGCGTTGGTAATAAGATTCATCACCACTTGTTCAATCCTAAAGCGATCCCAATTACCCACGATTGATGACGAAATATCTAGTTCAATAGGACACTCGGCTTGCAAAAATAACTCTTGGTTTCGCTCCACTAAATCCTTTACCATATCACCCAAATTAAACTGTTCAAAATTCATGGATAATTTTCCTGAGCTAATGCGAGAGATGTCTAACATATCATCAATTAAATGAGTGATGCGTTGTAATTGTCTCTCATCATCATTAAACATCTTGGTCATTGTTTCAGGCGTAAAATACTCCACACCTTTTTTTTGTAAATTTCTTTTACGTAATTGAGCTTGCAGTTTTAATGAGGTCAAGGGAGTTTTAAGCTCATGCGATGCAATCGCCATAAATTCATCGCGCACCAGAGCAACTTGCTCTAAGTTTTTTTGTGTTTGTGTCAGTTTCAAGAGCAGATCTTTTTGCTCTCTTTTACTGCGCTCAAGTTCAATGAAAATATTTATTTTGCAATTTACGGCATGAGCATCGAGTGGTTTTAATAAAAAATCCACAGCGCCACTTTCATAACCTTTAAATAAAAAATTTTGTGCTCTAGCAGTTGCGGTGACAAAAATTAGAGGAATATTTTTTGTTTTATTACTCCCTCGCATCAGCTCGGCCAATTCAAAGCCGTTCATGTTAGGCATCTGTACATCAATCAGTGCCAGTGCAAAATCTTGAGTCATCATAAGCCTCAAGGCATCTTCACCTGACTCCGCCTTAATAATCTCCACATCGTCTCGCTTGACTAAGGCCTCGAGAGCAATAAGATTATCTTTTAAATCATCTACTAATATAATTTTAAACAGTGAGCTCATAATTGGAATTCTGGTTGTGGTGTCCAAACACGAATAAGAGATAATAATTTTTCCAAATCAACTGGCTTGGTAACATAGTCATTGCTTCCTGCCTCTAAACATTTTTGATGATCATCCTTCATCGCTTTTGCTGTGACAGCAATAATCGGCAGTTTAGCAAAGCGCGCTTGCAGTCTAATTTTTTGCATGGCCTCATAACCATCCATTTCTGGCATCATAATATCCATTAACACTAAATCAACTTCCGGATCAAGGTTAAGCTTATCTAAAGCCTGCTGACCATTCATACCAGAAATAACTATTGCACCTTTTTGTTCTAACACGCTGGTTAAGGCGAAAATATTTCTTATGTCGTCATCTACTAAAAGGATTTTTTTTCCTTGAAAGTTTTGATTATTGCTTCTAACTTTTTGCATCATCTTTTTTTGCGATGCAGATATTTTAGTTTGGTCACGATGTAAAACCAGATTCACTTCATCTAGTAATCTCTCCGGAGTAATGACTTGTTTAATGCAAATACTCTGAGAAAATCTTTTTATGATGTTTTTTTCCTCAAAAGAAAAAATTGTATCGCAATAAACGATTAAAGGTACCAAAAGTGTCGTGTCTTTATCTGGCATTAGTTTTATAAAATCGTTGCCCAATAAATCAATCATACAATCAAAAGAACTTGCCTTCAGTTGCGACATGGCGGCGGAGGCTGAAGCAACCTCTATCACTTGAATGTCATCCGCAGCAATAAGTTGCGCTACATTATTTCTTTTTGCTTCATCATCTCCCAAAAGTAAAACTCGACTGGTTTTTTTTGAAGATTTAATCTGCAGTATTTTAAAAGTATTTATAATTTCATCATGACTAACTGGCTTTAACATAAAGCCAATTGCTCCCATTCGCATGGCAGCGGCAGAATAATTAATAACCGACATCACTTGCACTGGTATATGCCGAGTTTTAAAATTATCTTTTAATCGATCTAAAACCATGAGCCCAATATGATCGGGTAATTGGATGTCGAGTAAAATAGCATCTGGACTGTGCTTCAGTGCTAACTCATAACCTTCATCCGCCCCTTGCGCGATTAGGCACTTGTATTGAAGGTCGTGGGCCAGATCAAATAAAATCTTGGCAAATTTCACATCATCATCAATCACCAAAATCTTTTTATCATGAGGCAATAAATTCTCGCGATCGTCCACAAAAGGTAGTGGTGCGCGCGGTAAATTTTTTTCAAAATATAGAGGTGCAGGCGCAACTTGATTGGCCCTTTGTGTCCCTTCATTTAAAATTTCTGGAACTGTCAGTGTAAAACAACTGCCTTCTCCAGTTGTGCTTATAAGTGTAATCACTCCACCTAAAAGTTTTGCCAGATCTCTTGAAATAGAAAGTCCTAAACCAGTTCCACCATATTTTCGATTAGTGGTTCCGTCCGCTTGTCTAAAGGCCTCAAAAATAATGGCCTGCTGCTCATCCGGGATACCAATGCCAGTATCTTTCACCTCAAAAGCAATTTTGCCTTGTGACATTTGATATATTCTTAGTTTGACTGACCCTTTGGCAGTAAATTTTAAAGCATTTGAAATAAGATTTTTTAGAATCTGATCTAGCCTCTGGCGATCAGTAAAAATAAATTGAGGTACATTTTCTTCATGATTTGTTTCAAAGACCAGCTGCTTTTCTATTGCTTGGGATTGAAAGGTTTGTTTTAAACTATCGAGCACTTGCTCCAAATTGATTCTTTCGATATTAATATCAAGTCTTCCCGCCTCAACTTTAGACAGATCCAAGACATCATTAATCAAATGAAGTAGGTCAAGCCCTGAATTATAAATCGAAGTGGCGTATTGAATTTGTTCTGCCGTTAAATTCTCTTTTTTATTTTCCATCAAAAGTTTTGAGAGAATCAGTGAACTATTGAGCGGTGTTCTTAATTCATGCGACATATTGGCCAAAAATTCAGTCTTATAGCGACTGGCCCTTTGTACTTCATTGGCCTTTTCTTCTAACAAAACTTGCGCAATATTGAGCGCCTCATTTTGTTTTTGCACTTTTTTTCTCACATCGGAAGTATTAATGGCGATGCCAATATTTTCCGAAACGTGACTTAGAAAGACTCTTTGATGTTCAGTAAAAGGATGCAATGA
>Ga0163144_10008424_pt1 | contig 22327 bp, 23 predicted proteins | sample OliLak19BULKMAT1_FD_123175 | JGI IMG/M metagenome (GOLD analysis project Ga0163144, IMG submission 123175) | Freshwater microbial mat bacterial communities from Lake Vanda, McMurdo Dry Valleys, Antarctica - Oligotrophic Lake LV.19.BULKMAT1 | ecosystem: Environmental > Aquatic > Freshwater >... | reverse complement strand
TCAGTGACAGGACTAAATCTGTACAGCATATTGGTATCTATCATTGGTGCTGTACTACTATTGGCTATTTATAAAGCAGTAAACGGGAAAAAGGTCTAGTAGGGGCAGAATAGACTTCTGGATTATCGGCTACTTACTTTTCAAAAAAGTTAAAGTTTAGTTTTGACTTGCAGAGTTTAACTATAACCTCGCAATAATCGTATGCGAGCCATATAAAAACCATCTCGAAAGAGGTAATTTTTGTTATAGTGATGTCTATGGAAGAAACTACCGAAAAGCGTGTTGAGCGGGTACTAAAACTACTGAAAGAAAAGTATCCAGGCAAGGATTGCTATGATCTTGATGGGCGTGGCCTGCATTTTGTTTGCGAAGTTGAACCTGTGAGCGAGCATCCTGAATACGACACGGCGGTAGAGGTAATTATCAAGAGCAAAGCTCATAGGCATCTGAAGATGACGCAGCGCTACACGGTACTTTCCGGAAGCATGGAGTTGCATGTAGATGATGAAGTCATCCGTCTCGATAAAGGTGATAAGTATGTGATTGCTCCAGGCAAGGTTCATTGGGCGACGAGCGATGGCAAATCACTTGTAGAGCTAAACTCTGTTCCTGGATGGACAAAAGAAGACCATATATTTGTGGATGTATAAGTTGCTAACGAAGTCTCAGAATCCTTTACAGGGTTTGCTAAATGCAGCCTTCTACTCTTTTGACCGCGTCATCAAATTCATCCCTTTTGCCAGTAAGGATATTACGAGTCTTGCGTAGTTCTTTTATTCTTTTAACAATATGAAATATAAATAACCACCCGTACACCGTAACAATACAGAGTAACAGGATGAAGTAGTACTGTATAAGCGACTTGTTTATCATTTTAATATCTTTGGACAGTTCCCTACTACTCTCTTTCCAGGAGATAGTAAGCACAGGCTTCATTTCCTTATCCAGCTCTTTGCTGGCAGTTTCCATTTCGGCGTAAGTTTGAAATTGGTCGAGCATGGATTCATCAATCGTTTCACCCTCATCCCCCTGGATGGGTACCTTAAACTTTTTAGATATAGCTAAAAGCATTTTGAATGCATGTTTGTCGGTATGATTTGATGTTGTGACGATATCGCCATCTTTATAGGCAAAGTAGAAGTACGGATCTTTGTCGGAGGGATGCCGTCGATACTCAAGTGCAAGGGAGTTAGCCCCTTCCTTCTCTATTTTTAGGTTCGGGTTTTTGACAACATATTTTCTGAATTCCTCTAAAGGGATCTTTTTAGGCGATACTTCATCTGACCAGTCTCCCTTGTGTGTAAGGTGCAAGTTATATGACATAAGGGTATTGTAGCGAAAAAATCAAAAAATGCCACCAGATAGCGATCTTCTTTGGGCAAAAAATTTACTTGAAGCCCGGTGCGTTATCTCACATACAATAACGCAAAATAGTACTACACTCGTACTATGACTCGTTGTAAAAATCCTCCTTTTGATCTTTACAAGCCAGTATAATCTCTAATTAACCCAGTTCGGGAAGCAGTGCTCTCATGATTTCAAGTGAAAAGTCTATTAAAAACCAGAAAAAGTTACACGATAAAGACAAACGCATAAACGCGCTGAAATAACTGCTGTTCTACTATAAAGAGATAACCGAGGCCGTCCGGGAGCCGTTTATTATTCAGTCTCAACTGGTTGATGTCCGCCGGTACCTAGATCTACCATTTTCTCTGGCCTAAGGTTCAAAAGCGATTTTCAAAACGGCTGGTGGTGTTTGCCGATAAGTCTGTTTAGCCTGGTTATTGCCGACGAGCTATTTGATAAACCTTTTATAAGGACAGTAGCTTAGTGTAAATGGCAATATTCGCAAGAATATATCATAATTGTACTTAGCCATGAAGCAACCTTTAGTAGACTACAAGGAGATTAATCCAGAACCAATTGATGTTCATTTTCTTCGCTCTACTCCCTTCGAACAAGTTATTAATTACGATCATGTTTCTGATAACGGTGAACGACGACTCAAAGGTGCTACCATAGACGATCGTCTGTATGGCCGCTTTGATTTTGACAATAGTGATCCGGGCGATGCAACGCTACTTGAAATTATCCAGAGTGAAGCATTTGGCCGGCTTTGGCATATCGAGCAACTTATTTTGCCCCAAGAATTTGCCACCAGGCCCGAAACAGTCGGCTTTAATCGCTATGAACATTCCATGGGTGTTATGTTACTGACCCGTATGCTGGGGGGTTCAAAGCCACAACAGATACGAGCTCTTGTGCACGACCTTCCGCAAACAGCTTTTTCTCATCTCGGTGACTGGCGAAAACAAGGCATGGATGGCAGTGATGACTATCACGATTCTATCCTAGAACAGTATCTGCGTCAGTGGGGTATAGACGATATCTTGGAACGGCACGGTTTTAGCCTGGGCGAAATTACCGATAAAACGATTGAGGACTTTGTTGAGCGGCCAGCTCCCGACTTGTGTGCTGACCGAGTTGACTATTCACTCAGGGAATTTGCTCGCTGGACGTGTCCAGACGACGTTCCTTACCTTATCTCTCAGTTGGCAGTGCGAGATGATATGATCGTTCTTGAAACTGCCGAGGCTGCACGGCTATTTGGTAACAGCTATCTCGATCTTTTTTGGCAACATTGGGCAGAAAACGAGCATGCTCTAAAGGAGAAACTTTTTCTAACGATGGTGAATCGCGGCATGGAAATCGGCGCCTTGCGAGAAGCAGATATGTATGGCACTGACCAGGTTGCAATGATTAAACTGGAGTGGGCCAACGATCCTATTATCAACGAACTGTGGTGGATAATGAGTCAAAAAGGACTAGACTTGAATCTCCAAAGAGGAATGGCCGAGAACTTTGATCCACAAAACTTGGCTCAAGAAGTCGGAAAGTTGTACGTACCCATGAGACAGTTCAAGCCTAGGTGGGTCGATCCTAGTTTTGCCCAAGAAGACGGAAGCGTCATTCGACTTAGTATGAGTGATCTTGCCTATAGAACAAGACTGGATACTCACCTAGATGTCACAAATGATTCATGGTTTATGAACTGGGCAATAGAGCATGGCTCAGCTTGGCAAGTGTTTGTTGCCCTCGCGGTGGAACAAGAAGCTAAGCTGGTACTTTCTGGCCATGCCGATCTTCTATAACCCTTGATCTGCTGGATTATTGTTGTGGCCACGTATAATGGAAGTGGATGAGCATTTTCGAAATAATTTTGCTGGGGCTATTGCAGGGGCTAACCGAGTTTATCCCAATTTCGAGTTCGGGGCATCTTATTATCGCTCACGAGCTATTTGGAACCGTGCAGAACTCTTTAGTATTTGATGTGGCACTGCATGTTGGTACGCTTTTTGCGCTGGCCGTCTTCTTTAGGCGAGACATACTTAACTTGTTAACCAATGTCTTTAAAGCCAATAAGAGTGGTCGGCTCGCTCGCCTGTTGATTATGGCAACTATCCCTGCGGCGGCGGCTGGCTTTTTGTTTGAGGACTTGATTGATCAGCATATGCGCCGCATAGAGGTTGTGGCAGTCACACTAGCCGTGGTTGCGGTAATAATGTTCTTAGCTGAGCGTACAGCTAAGAACCGCCAAGAGTCTGAGATTAGCACTGCTAATGCGGCAGTGATTGGCCTGGCGCAAGCGGTGGCTCTGGTGCCCGGTGTTTCGAGGTCGGGTGCTACTATTACGGCCGGTATTTTTTGCGGGCTAAACAGGGTTTCGGCAGCACGGTTTTCGTTTTTACTGGCTATGCCGATAATTACTGGCTCTGCTTTGGGAGTGTTTTTGCAAAACGGTGATGTTGTGTCGGGAAACGCTAGCGACTTGGTGCTGGGTGCAGCCACAGCCTTCGTAAGTGGGCTATTAGCAATTAAGTTTTTGATGAACTACTTGGCCAAACATTCATTGGCGGTTTTTGCCTGGTACAGGCTTGGGCTGGCGGCCGTGGTTTTAGCGGTTGTTATAATCAAGTAAAACGGAGGGCGCTTTAAATGACCAACGAACACAGCTCAAGATCGTTACAATTAAATATCAGCTGGAAAATCATCAGCCTACTTTTGCTGGTGGTGATTGTGGTGATGCTCGGACTATGGAAGCCCCGGGATTCAACTGATTCGACCCGCAGCATATCTGTTACCGGTGAAGCAACCGTTTCAGCCGAACCCGACGAGCTGGTCTTTAGCCCTTATTTTGAAGTTGAAACAAGCGAAGCGCTGACGACCAAGGCAGCCGACGTTACCGCAAAACTAAAAGAGCTCGGTGTGGAAGATAAATCTATCAAAACCAACGCCAGTTCATATGATAAGTACTACCCGATGCTGATCGAAGAGGCTGGCCAATCAAACTTAACTTTGCAATTTACGGTTACACTCACCAGCAACAAAGACCTAAGCCAAAAGGTCCAGGATTATCTGGTTAGCCAAAACCCAAAAGGGCAGATTACGCCACAGGCCAGCTTTAGTGACGATAAGCTTAAACAACTCGAAGAAGAAGCGTCCACCAAAGCTACGGCTGACGCAAAAGCCCGCGCCGAGAAGATTGCCCGCGAGCTTGGCGCAAGAGTCGGTAAAGTAAAAGGTGTTTCAGAGGTATCTGGATTTGGAGTTTATCCACTTACGGAAGAAGGACGGGATGTGGCGACCAGTAGCCAAGCTTCTTTGCCGGTGCAGGTTGGCGAGAACGACTTTACTTATCAGCTACAAGTCGAATTCGAGCTACGCTAATTACACTGGCTGGTCTACCTTCTAGCAGAACCAGAAGCACTGACAGCCTCTTGGCTATTTTCCGTTTGCAGCTTATCCGGTGCGCATTTGCCGTATTTAAACTCGGCTCATTTGCGTTCCGCTGCTGCGCACGGAAACTAGCTCAAGTGTAATCAACGTAGCCTGATAGCGTACAACTGTGTTGAAAAATACTATATGTAGCGTGTTCGTGTAGTGCTATGCTTAGAGTCCAAGTTCATTAAATCAAGAGTTCAAACGAACTCTACAAAAAACTGGAATCCCGTGACCCGTTCTTCGTTTAAACTACGAAGGGCAGAAAATCGGGAACTGTGCCGCAACGGTGAAGCCCCTCACCTTTTTCCTGAAACTGGAAAAAGTGAGAGGACAAGTCCGATACAGATTTTAGTACGTTTCCCGAGCAGGAAACTGGGTATTAGCCCTCTTTTCTGCCGCCAAGTAAAAAGAGGGTTTTTAATGTCACAACAACCACCATTTGAACAAGCCATCAGGTTTGACCAGCTCGAACTAGAGCATCAGGCGCGTCTTGAAGCCGCGGCCTTTATTGGCCGAGTGATTATGGAGCAAACTGTTCAGGCCGAACCCGAGAATGTTGTTTGCTTAAAGTCGGCTATTGAGGCTGCTGAATATGACGAGAAAGCCATGCTAACCGTACAGATGAACGCCAAAACGGCCGTCCTAGAAGCACTTTTGAAAGCTGGGAATGTCATAAGAGCGGAGTCTGAGGTAACTACTGAAGGTAAAATTGTACAAGGCTTACAATCACAAAGAGACATACATAGAAACACATTGCTATTTAGAAAAGGCCACGCCGGACTTCGGGAATTGTCAATGATTGAAGTCCGTAATGGCTTCAGGATTGAGCAAGCGCTAGCAAGCGGATTACTAGAGGATTATTACGTGCTTGTTCCGTCGCTTGTGTCTAGCAAACTACCCACCAAAGTCAGCGCCGACGGCGGTTATTTTACAGACACTATGAGCGCCGCTTTTCAACTTACGACCTTGGAGGATGGAAAACTGGTAACTGACACGGCCTTTGTCGCCGGTGTCGATGAGACAGGTGGAGTTAGGCACGATGTTTCAGCGACAGTCGGCATGCTTGAAGATATTGGTATTGAGTCGGATGGCGACACGACGGCTATGCTAGACAGCCCAATACTTATACCTAAAAAAATGCTGCCAAACGGTGTGATCGACATTGCTCGGCTTTATGATAAGCAACTCGGAGAAGATTACTTTTTCGGACAAAAAGGAGGGCCGCCTTGTTCGTACGATGAGATGCGAGACTACTGCCAGAAGCGGGAAGCACGCCTTGATGACACCGTACAAAGTGTAGTCAGTGAGCTGCTTGTTGGCAAAGGCTGGTATGACACACCCGAAGCCGCAACTGCGGCGCTGGCTCAAATAGTAAAAAGACATGCGGTCGGAAGAGTTATTGGTGATCATACAATTGACGCGTCTGTGCTTGGCCGGCAGGCTGCATATTTTGTAGAAGAGGCTCGTTTTTATGCTTCAATGGGTGATCAGGCGGCTCTTGAGAGAGCGACCGAAAAAGTTCATGAGACGGCAGATGTACGGACTTGCGGATTCCGACTCGATAAAAATGAGGGTAATGATCCGGAGTCTGGTAGCGAAAACAACGAACAGCCGACCGGTAAGATACGCTGCGTTAAATGCAAAGAAAAGGTGCCCGCTAAAGAGGTCATAAAACCCAAAAGCTGGTGCTGCCCGAAGTGTAAATATGAGGTAGATGTCTGTACGGGCAAGGTACTCAACTCTGGAAGCCGTGAAAAGCCAGAGCCTTCGGTGGAATCATTAGAAAGAAAAGACTATGCCAAAACTAACTAAAAGCCAATACCAAAAGCATCATGCTGATTGTAACGATCTGTGTAATATTAATGATGAGATGCTAGACCAAAAACCCGAGATGATGCAATGTGTAACTTGCCCATTCTGCAAAAAAACAGTCAGCGCGATTCTAACAGAAAATTCTATTTCGTGTCCGGCGTGCAGAGTAGTGGTGGACAGATGATGGATGCAGAAGAGGGTAAAACTCTAGAAGCAGTTCAGTCAGATAAAACATGTTCTTTAGAATATTTCTGTGAGGTCTGCGAGCATTATCCTCTACATCCTGTTCATGGTCACTACGAGTGTCCGAAATGTTTTTATAAAACTAAATGTTGCGAAGGAAGCCCACAAGGTGAGTAAAAAACAGATCGGCATCTTGGCTGGGACATTTGATCCGATACATGATGGTCATATTGCTCTGGCTGAAACTGCCAAAAAAGCAGCCAAGCTAGATAAAGTAATCTTGCTGGTCGAACGGCAGCCGCGACGCAAGCAGGCAATTGCTACTTTTGAGCAGCGCTTAAAAATGTGTCAGCTCGCGGCTGCTAACCACAAGTGGCTAGAAGTTCTTGAACTCAAAGATTTGCGGTTTGACGTGCAGCAAACTTTGCCGCAGCTACAAAAGCATTTTCCGAAAACCGAGCTAGCCATGATTTTGGGTAGCGACGTGTTCTTACATCTACCAACCTGGCCAGCAATCTATAGCTTGGTTGAGAGGATTCGTTTTATAGTTGCTGTGCGCAGCGGCGATGTCCGTGAAGCTATTGAAGATGTCGCCCTGGATTGTGGTGCCGAGTTCATGCTGGTTGAGAGTCGCTTTCCGGCAGTGTCTTCATCGCAGATCCGCAAACAGCTACACAGGGGCGAGACCAAGGGCGTTGATGTACCGCTGCTTAGTTATATCAAAAGGAACAAGCTTTACGTGGACGAATCTTCTGATAAGGCGTAGTGGCTCTGTAGGTAGGCTAGGTGCTTATCGCGAAAGTGCCGGAACTCGGTCTTGTTCAGGCCGCTCTTTTTGATAAACGCGCCGATTTTTTCGCTGCCAATATAGTGCGGCAGCATCACATAAGAAGCGCCGGCATGATATAAGTCGACCGCTTGTTGCGGAGTCTCGGCGGTGCAGATGATAACAGCATGGGGGTTGTGCTTAATAACCCAATCAATCAAGAAACTGCTGGCAGTGACGTCCGATACTACAGAAATAACCAGCTTCGAACTGTCGATATTGGTCTCTTCGAGGAGTTCTATGTCGGTAGCGTCTCCATAAATATGAGGGATGCTCTTTCTCTCTAATTCTTCGATGACTTCTGGGTCGTAGTCTATCACCACATAGCGCTTCTCAAGTGATTTAAAAGCTTTGACAAATTCTGAGCCACCCCGCCTATAACCGAACAGAACCAGCTCATGATTGACCTTTACTTCGTTTGTCCTACTGGTCTGCCTAAGGAATGGTAAGACTTTCTGCAGGTTTCTGAAAAAGGCGTCGGCGTAGATGATCATATAACTTGATCCGGCGATAGTGATCAGAGCGATTAAGGTGACCAATTCGACAATCTCATGCGACACTATATCTTTTTGAGCTGCTAAAATGGCAAAAATTAATGAGAACTCGCTGATTTGGGCCATTGTTACTCCGACTCGGAAAGAATTTAACTTTGTGTGCTTAAAGGCCAGAAGCGGGAGCATGATGATAATCGGGTTTGTAATGAGCACTATGGCAGAAAATAACAATGCAAGTGGCAGCGAACCTAAAATATCTGCCTCAGCTAAGTTGGATCCTAGGAAGATAAAGAACACCACTACAAAGAAATCCCGAATTGGTTTTAGGCGCGCACCTACTTCTTGGGCCATGGGATTGCTGGCGAGGGCAACGCCGGCGATTAATGCTCCGACTTCAAGCGAAAAGCCAGCCCATTTAAACAACGCACCAATCCCGAAGCCCCAGGCTAAAGCGCTCAGAAAGAGAAATTCCTGGTTGGAGCCAATAAAGTTTGTTAGCTTCGGCAGTATCTTGTTTGAAAACAAGAAGAGCGGCACTCCTATCGCCAGGCCTTTCATGAAAAGCACACCGAAATCACCAGCTGAAGAGCCTTCACCGCTAGCTGATACTACTACTAAAGCTAGGGTTGCAAGAATATCCTGGACCAGGAGTACGCCGATTGCTATTCGGCCATAGAGTCTGGTTTGTTCTTTCTTATCGCTTAGTAGTTTAAGCCCTACAATTGTGCTGCTAAAGGCCAGTGCAATGCCCAGCACCAGGCTTTCTTTAAAAGATCGACCCAGTCCGAGCATTATTAGGGCACCAACAACACTCGAGAACACAACCTGGATGACGCCAGTGACACCAGAGACTAAGCCTAAATCTTTTATAACTTTCGGGTTCAAGCCAAGCCCCACTATAAACAGGAGCAGGGCTATACCGATAGTAGACAATCCTTCGAGGGTTTCTTTACTGTGAACTATGCCCAGCACCGACGGGCTGGCTAAAAGGCCGGCGATTATATAGCCTATTATCAGGGGTTGTCTTATTATGCGCATGACTACACTAATTAGGGCACCCAACACCAGTGCCAGAGTTATCTCTAGAAAAAAAGACTGCTCCACTATTATTTATCTACCATTAGTTGTTATCATGATATGTAGAATAATCTAAAAAGGCAAAAATATGCGTGAGTGGTTTCATAAAATCTCGGTCAAAGTATCCGGACTAATGGGGTCGCCGTATTCTTTTGTTCTTGCTGCTTTGATTATTGTTATTTGGGCAACCACCGGGCCTTTGTTTGACTTTTCTGATACATGGCAGCTGGTCATTAACACAGGAACAACCATAGTAACTTTCTTAATGGTCTTTCTAATTCAAAACACCCAAAATCGTGACGCCAAAGCCATGCAGCTCAAACTTGACGAGTTGATTCGCTCCAACCGGGCGGCTCGCGACGACTTCTTGGGCCTAGAGAACCTAAACGACGACGAGCTTAGGGCTCTAGACGATCAATTCAAAGAGATCCAAGCTGCTCAAACCGAGAGCCGGCTAATGAAGCGGCTGCGTTCTAGGGTACAAACCGAACATGAACGCCGTAAACAGGGCGGCCTTAGGCATCAAGCCATTAAGGCAGCTGGTAGCGTTGCCAACATGTTTGATCCACGCAGTTCGAACCCCAAGGACGATTAATCAGTAGACCAAGAACTCTTGCCACGTAGCGCGCCGCACCGTCACGGCAATTTTTTGTTGCCGCGAAGAAGACACCTTCACTGTAACTGACATAGACTTACAACTCCCCACAGATACCCTGTTTAGGCTTTTTATTGCCCAAATCAAATATCCTAGTTTTTGTTTTTTATTAAATTTTTATATCTTCTCTTGTGATCTAGACGTGCTTCTTTGGCACGCTTCACCCCACATCACGGAAGTTGTTACAGCTTACTTTTTGCCGGTTGTTTTGTCAATACCCTAATGCTTACCCCAAACTACTGTGTTGTGGTTTTGCTAGCGATGGCCGCGTCGATAACTGCACTAAACTTTTCGACACTGTTAACATCAGCGAGCTCAAGCACTTTGCCATCAAGATAGAAGGCAGGCGTTCCAGTAACTTTTAGGCTGCCGCCTAGATTAACATCAGCATTAATTATGCTGTTTACACTAGAACTGGTGAGATCTTTTCGGTACTGGTCTAGGTCTAGGCCGATCTGTCCGGCTATCGACTCAAATATGTCGTCGGCTGAAGAAAGATTAGACCACGAAGTTTGGTTTTCGTAGAGGGCGTCGTGCATCTCCCAAAACTTGCCTTGGGCGGCTGCGGCTTGGGCAGTACGGTGAGCAGCACGGGCGTTAGGGTGAATTGTCTGTAGCGGGAAGTGGCGGAAGCGGAAGGTGATTTTGTCTTTGTACTGCTCTTTAACTTCTTTGACGATCGGATAGAATCGCCCGCAGCTCGGGCACTGAAAATCGCCGAACTCTACTAGCTCTATCCCAGTTGAGCCGGTGCTGTAAGTATTATTAGAAAGACTTTCTTCAGATACCTGCGAAGTGCTCTGATTTAGCCACCAAACACCACCAATTAATGCCGCTACTACCAACAGAACGATCAATTTCTTTTTCATATACTACTCAAGCCCCTTTATCTATCCATCATATCACCCGCAGGCACCTAAGTTTACTCCTTATGCTAAGATGTAAGAGTTAATGGGTACTATTTTGCTTCTTTTGGCCGCTGCCGTGGCTGTTTCGCTGACTACCATGCTTGGTTGTTTGCAAGCTAGTTTATCGACTATCAGTCGACACGAAGCGCGCACACGCGCTCAAAACCGCGAAAAGGGCGCCAACTCGCTTTACACTCTCCATGCCCGAGGCTTTGAGGCCATAGTCAGTTTCATTATTTTGCGCGTACTTTTAGCGGTATCGGTAGTGGTGATAATGATTACGCTACTGCCGGTGGCTTTGTCGGTGTTGGCATCGGCTATTCTTCTGACATTTGTCTCAGAAATTGTAGGGCGCTTTTACTTACAGGGCTTTTTCCTGAGGCAAACCGACTGGTTGATGCCCCTGCTTAGCAAACTTTTGCTGCTTACTCTGCCGCTTTCAAGGCCGGTAGGGCATATTTTGGATAAACGGTTCTCTAAGCAGTTGCCAATGATTCACGGCAAACAGCATCTGCTGGAGATGCTAGAAGAACACAAGAACTCTATCTACAGCGATATTGAACAAGAGGGAATCGAGATTGCAAAAAACGCTCTCAGTTTTGGCGATAAACAGATTAGAGAGGTGATGACTTCCAAAAGCAAAGTCGTTAGTGTCTCGGCCGAAGCGGCAATCGGTCCGATAATCATGGACGAGCTGCACAAGTCAGGGCACGGTCGTTTTCCGGTAACTTCGGACGCCGGTGGCAAGATTATCGGTACTTTGCACCTAAAATCACTGATAAGCGAGAGTTCGTCTGGCAAAATAAAAGACTTAATGAGTCCCGAGGTTTTTTATGTACACGAGGAGTTGCCGCTCGGTCATGCCTTGCAGGCCTTTATCAAAACCAAGCACCATCTGTTTGTGGTTGTTGATAACTTCGAAAAGTACGTTGGTATCCTGACACTTGAGGACGTAATCGAACAGATTGTCGGCAAGCAGATGGCCGATGAGTTCGACAAATATGACAACGCGCAAGCAGTCGCCGCTTTGCGCGCCAAAAAACATCATCCACCTTCGAGCCATCAGGTGATAGAATAACGACAGATATGTTCAGGCTGAGACGTAACGATATAAATCTTCGGGTCGGCAAGCAGCAATAAAGCTTGGCGATTGTCTCTTGCAAGCGACCCAAAATTACTTCAGCCAAAAACAACACTAACCGGAGTTAAAACTATGACACGAACTTTATCCCTGCAGATTGCCGAGCATGTCGGCAAGCAAGTTGCCATAATGGGCTGGCTTCACAAAAAACGTTTAATGGGCGGCCTAGCATTCATAAACGTCCGCGACCGCGGCGGCCTTACCCAGGTTCTAATCGAAGACAAAACCGAAGTCGAAAAACTGCGCGGTTTGCAGATCGGCACGGTTTTGGAGATCACTGGCCAAGTCGTCCGGGAAGAACGTGCCCCGGGTGGAGCCGAAATTCACGACCCAAAACTTACCGTGCTTGTGCCGGTCAAAGATGAGTCGCCAATTGAAATCGACAAGCCGCTTAGCCATGCGCCTGAACACCTAGACACGCTACTTGATAACCGTGTGATTGGCCTTCGTAACCTAAAAGAGACTGCCATTTTTCGCATACAGGCCAAAGTCCTAGAGGCTACCCGCGCTCATTTCATAAAAAACGGTTTTACCGAGATGAACACACCGAAGCTGCTGGCTGGGGCAACCGAAGGCGGAGCTGAGGTCTTTAAACTGGACTACTTTGGTAAAGAAGCCACCTTGGCACAGAGTGCCCAGTTCTATAAACAGATGATGGTTGGCGTTTTTGAACGGGTTTTTGAGACCAACCCAACTTACCGCGCCGAACCCAGCGCCACAACCAGGCACATGACCGAGTACATTACTATTGATGCCGAAATGGGTTTTGTAGATTTTGAGGAGCTACGTGATTTTGCCGCTAGCTTGCTCAATGCAATTGTTGATAGAGTTTGGGAAGATTGCGCTGCTGAGCTGAAGCTTTGGGACGCCAAAAAGCCAGTTTTGCCCGCTAAAATTCCAGCTATGTCTATGGCCAAAATCCACGAGCTTTACAGCAAAGCCACCGGCAACAAAACCATTGGCGAAGACGACTTGCGGCCTGACGAAGAAAAGTGGATCTGTGAGTATGCCGCCAAGCAATTCGGCTCCGAAGCTATTTTTGTGACTGAGTGGCCAGTTAGCAGCATGAAGTTCTATCACAAGGTAAATGAGCAAGACTCAAAACTAGCTGACCGTAGTGACTTATTGTTTAGAGGTGTCGAGATCGCAACTGTGCCAATGCGCGAGCATCGCTACGAGGTTTTGGTCAAACAGTTAAAGACTTTGGCCAAAGGCGACCCAGAGGCCACAGGCTATAAATACTACTTGCAGGCTTTCAAATACGGTCTGCCACCGCATGGCGGTTTTGGTTGGGGGCTAGAGCGTACTGTTGAAAAGATTCTTAACCTAAAGAACATCAAAGAAGCCACGCTGTTTCCGCGCGACATTAATCGCTTAGCTCCATAATGCCGGAGCATGCCCTAGTATTATTTGACATGACCATATCAGACAAAGAATTCGACGACCTCATTTCATCGGTCATGGATGAGCTGCCGCAAAACTACATTACCAGCATGAAGAATGTGTCGGTCGTTATTGCTGACGATCCGTCTGAGGATCAGCGAACAAAACTAAAGCTTCGCCGCCACGATACTTTATTTGGGCTTTACGAAGGTATTCCACTAACCAGGCGTGGATCTGGCTACAATTTGGTTTTGCCAGATAAAATCACACTTTTCAAGAACCCACTATTGCAGGCCAGTGCGGACCTTGAGGCATTCCGCGAAAACACCAAGCGGACGCTTTGGCACGAAATTGCTCATCACTATGGGCTGGATCACGAACGAATTCACAAACTCGAAAACAAGTCTTAGCGGCGGAGGTGGCGGCTGGTGGCGGCTGGTAGTCCCAGTTTAGTCGAACTTGGATATCCTATCGAATCAGTTAGACGGGGAAGCTTGAGCTGTATCCCCGCGTGCCATTAGTACTAGTGCTGATTCATCCATTTGGCATACACGCCAATCTGGTAGAACGGCTGCACCTATACCTTCATACATCCTGACTGCCGGTTCATTCCAATTTAATACCTGCCATTCCATGCGTTTCATGCCTAGTTCTAAAGTATTTGCTCCCAAAGCTTTCAATAGATCTGTACCAATGCCTTGTCCTCTAAACTCTGGCCTGACATACAAATCTTCAAGGTGTGCGTAGTCGCCTACCCACGTTGAAAATCGCTTGTACCACAACGCCATGCCAGCTGGCTGCTGGTCGACTTCGGCAATTAGTGCGTCGAAGTGCCCGCCTGCTTGCAAGTAGCGATGGTAATCGTCGGTTGTTAACTGTACTTTATCCAAAGCACGCTCAAATTCTGCCAAATCAGAAACAAAACCATGAATAGTGTGAGCATCCTCCGGAGTGGCCGGTCTTATATCCAACATATTAAAGCTATGATACAACTTATGGTTGCATATGTCAATTATTCTGCCGTGTTTACTAGTACTATTTTTGCCATTATTTATATTCCTATCATGGTCAGTGTCTTATTGCCGAGGTTAATGCCATGAGCCCGCAAAGACCAGGCGTGCTCATTAAGCTAGAAGACATGAAAACATTAGAGCCAATAGGCGGCAAACCTACTAACATTTACCCAACCAAGCTCAACAAACCAGTATCAAAACACACTCGACCGAGTAGTAAATGATACAATTTGTTTATGAGAAGCGATTTGCCGAAATCTACGCTGCAGTATGTGTTGTTAGGGCTTATTCCTTATACTCAAGCGAATTTGAAGCTTGCGTTCCAGCCGGGTAAATTCTTTGCCGACCTTGAAAAGATTGACCGCATTAAGCGGACGAATGCCCGGAACGCCTACTACCGCGCACTCAAAGACGGGTTGTTCGAGCTAGACGCGTCAAACGCGCCGCGGCTGACAGAAGCTGGACTCAGAAAAGTGGAGCTTTTCATCGCAAAAAAGATTAGTCGGCAAGGTAAGTTGATGATTATTTTTGATATTCCAGAAACTGAAGCCTGGAAGAGGCAACGCTTGCGGTTATTGTTGAAAGAACTACACTTTGAGCAGGTGCAAAAGAGCGTATGGCAGAGCGAATATGACTATCGAGAAACACTGATCGCAGAAGTAAAGCGGCACAAGCTTGGTAAGCATGTCCAGATATACGAATCAGCCAGACTGTTTCCATAAAAGAAGTATCAAATTATACCCGACCAGGCGTGTTTTGATACAAGTGAAGGTGAGCTGGGTGGTATACTGACGAGATGAAACAGGCGCAGGCGTTGACAGTTATGTTGGGCGGTGAGTCGGTTTTTTTGACTGGAGCGCCGGGGGCTGGCAAGACGTTTATTTTGAACGAGTTTATTCGTCGATCCAAGAGTCGAGGCAAGAGCGTGGCAGTAACGGCCAGTACCGGCATCGCGGCTACGCACATCGGCGGCGTGACGATTCATTCCTGGTCAGGGCTGGGCATTAAAGAGTTTATCGATGCCGTTATCCGTCAGCAACTAACGGGCAATATTAGACTTAGCAAGCGCTACAACTCAACCGATATTCTGGTGATTGACGAAGTGTCGATGCTGCATGGTAAAAGGCTGGGTATGGTCAATGAGGTTTGCAAGTTGCTTCGTAAAAACGATGAGCCGTTTGGCGGCCTGCAGGTTATTTTGGTCGGCGACTTGTTCCAGTTGCCGCCGGTTACGCGGGACAGTGACGAGCTGGATTTTGCCCATTTATCCGAGGCGTGGGCAGAGCTCAACCCACAGATTTGTTATTTGAACGAGCAGCACCGCCAAACAGGCGACGGCTTGCTGGATCTGCTGGAAGCGATGCGGAGCGGTGAGATAGAGGCACATCACGAAGAACTGTTGCAAGAACGTATGGGGCAACGCCCGGAATCGTCACGGGCGGTTACGCGGCTGTACGCTCATAATGCAGATATTGATACGGTTAACCAGCGGCATCTTTCGGCTCTGAACGACGAAACCCGCCAATACGAAATGACCACCAAAGGTTCGGCCGCCAAAGTGGAGCAATTAAAACGCGGCGTGCTGGCTCCTGAGATTTTAGAGCTTAAAACAGGCGCTGAGGTTATGTTTGTAGCTAACAATCCGTCCGCCAGATTTTTTAATGGCACACGTGGACGGGTTGTCGGATTCAGGGAAAACCAACCAGTGGCAGAACTGGCTGGCGGTCGCAAGATTGTCGTGTCGCCGCACAGCTGGAAGCTGGAGGAAGACGGAAAAATCCGAGCCGAAGTAACGCAGCTGCCTCTGAGACTGGCCTGGGCGATTACCATACACAAAAGCCAGGGTATGAGTCTGGATGCGGCGGAAATTGACCTTGGCAAAACATTTACTCCGGGAATGGGCTATGTGGCACTTTCTCGTGTTCGCAACCTTGACGGTTTGTTCCTGGTTGGCATAAACAACATGGCACTGCAAATGCACCCGCAGATTTATGAATTTGACAGAGGCTTGCGTAGTGCCTCGGCGTCTTTGGCGGTAACGGTAAGCGACGCGCAAGAGGAAGCGCCGCAGGCGGAACAGGAACAAGGAACGGAGCTGGGAGAACCGCCAGCTAACCAGGGGTTGCTTGCAAAGCTCAAGCAGTGGCGGCTTAAGCGTGCTAGAGCCGACAGCATACCGGCTTACATAATTGCTCACGACAGCATACTTGAGTTGGTAGCAACAAAACTGCCGGATTCGCTGCAGACACTTTTACGGCTAAAGGGTTTTGGCGACCGCAAGGTCGAACAATATGGAGCCGAAATACTTGAGGTAGTTAAGCCGTACCTGCCCGACCCCGTATCGGTCGACAAACAAGCTACTGATGACACCCGACCCTCAGACCTTGCCCAATACCGGCAAGAAACAATCGCCCAATACCCCAACGCTTTCAAACATTGGAATAGTGATGAGGAATCTTTGCTTCTGGACTTGTTCTGGCAGAGCCTGCCGCTGGAGCAAATTTGCGCAGTTCTAGAACGTCAGCCGTCGGGAGTCTGGGCTCGCCTGCACAAGATACTATCCGAACAATCAGCAGACTGATACAAAAAGAACTCCCCGTTTTAAGAGGGAGTTCTTGTAGCCCAAGCTACTAAGAGCTAATTTATCGCTCTTCTTTTTCGCGGGCTTCTGAGATCCGAAGTTCGCGTCCGCCAACTTCTTTTCCGTTTAGGCCTTCCATAGCTGCTTTAGCATCTTCTGCTTTAGCGAATTCGGCAAAACCGAATCCACGGCTACGGCCAGTTTCGCGATCAGTGATGATGCGAACGCTGGTGACTTCACCAAAAGCGGCTAGAGCTTCTTTAAGCTCGTCCTCGCTCAGGTTGTAACTTAGGTTGCTGATGTAGAGTTTTGAGTTCATTCTCGCGTCTCTTATGCGTCCTTCACGCTTACACTTTTTGTTAAAAGTGTATTTTATTATATCTTCTGGAACTTTAGCCGCGATATCTTTTAGCTCTTTAAAAAATTGCTTCAAAACTGCGTATCAGTTACCAAAATCAGCCTCACAATACCATAGAACAAGCAATATAGCCAGAGATTATTGCGATTTTAGTGGACAACCAATGTAAATAAAATGATAGTCTAGGACTTGAATGAACGCATTTGACTTGTTGCTACCCGCCGCCGTGGTTGCCGCCCTTTTTCTTAACATGTTAAGTATTGTTCTGCAAAAGTACTGGCGGTTATACACCGTCCTTTTTGGGAAAAAGTATGATGTTTGGGTGCATAGGGCGCTTATCTCAATTGCTTGGACGCAAGTTTTAGCTACCCTGGTATTGGCCGCTACGCGCGGCACAGAAGGCTGGTCGCAGCCAGTTATTGGGGCTGTGGTTATGGCTGTGAGTGCCTATCTACTCGTTCTGTCTATTTTGAAGGCAGGCTTCGGCGCTTTGGCTCAAGGCAACTTCTTTGGCCGCCCACCCAAACAGCCCGCCAAAGAGCAGGAACGCTTTCATAATCTCGCCTATTTAGCTTTCAGCTGTTTCACTCTGGGCCTAAGTATTTTCAGCGGTAAAGGTGCGGTGGGCTTTGCGGCAGCTATCCTGATGATTGGGGTAGCTCTGCTTACTTTTCTGGAACGTCCAAGGCGATAAGTGGTAAGATTTAAGCATAAACGGTTAGTAACTATATAATATGGCAGCACCAAAAGAACCAAAAAATTCCCAGCCCGAATCCGAGGAACCAGCCGAGCCAATTATTGAAATCCCGGACACTACTGCCGACAGCCAGGAACTGGCTGCAAAGATCTCCGCTAGTGCCGAAAAAGTAAGCCCACCCAGCAAAAAACCCGAAACCATAGTCAAGGCAGAAGCGGAGCCTGAAGATGCCGAGGCGCTTGAGCGCAAGCAAACCGAAGTTATCACTGCCGAATTTGACGAAGAGGCCAATAAAGATACTCCGGTTGGCGAACTGGCCGAGAGCCACACTGTCGGGCCGACAACCGACCCCGAGAGTGAATTTTCCGATCAAACAACTGCCCAGGTAGTTGATGATATTGTTTCCAAAGAAACCGACGAGGTGCTAGAAGCCGAAGACGAAGCCCGTGCCGCGGCCGAGCAGACCAAGCAGCCCAAAAAACGCGGCAAGTTTATTGACTGGGTAGCTGGGCTTTGGGCCAACCCAGCCAGCCGCGCAGGAATAATCGTTGGCGCAGGCCTGCTTTTGCTGCTGGTAAGTATTCTGCCGGCCACACGGTATGCGATCTTGAACACCTTTGGCGTTCGGGCCAGTAGCTCAGTAAAAGTTATCGACAAAAACACCCGCCAGCCGCTCAAAAACGTAACAGTGTCGCTACGCGATAAAACCGTGCTGACCGACCAAGACGGTGTAGCCCGTTTTAGCGCGCTCAAACTTGGCAAAACCGAACAAACCGTTACAAAGCGCGGCTTTGCAGAGCTAAAACGTACTCAGACGCTAGGTTGGGGCAGTAACCCATTGGGCGAAACCGAACTAACGGCCACGGGTTCACAGTTTGTGTTTAAACTGACCGACTTCTTGAGCGCCAAGCCAATCGCTAAAGCTGAGGCAACATCGGGTGAGTTTAGCGCCTTTAGTGATGATAAGGGCGAGATAAACTTGGTTGTTGACTCAGACGATGAGTCAGTTGAAGTTGTGATAACTGCCGTGGGCTACCGCTCGGAGACGGTCACCTTTAGCGCAAACGATCAGGCCGAAAAGGCGCTGAGTTTGGTGCCAGATCTGCCACAGGTTTTTGTAAGCCGCCGCTCGGGCAAATACGATGTCTATAAAATTGACGCCGACGGGAAGAACGAAACTAAGCTTTTGGCCGCTACTGGCAAAGAGCGCGACGACATGGTGCTGGCGGCTCATCCGACCCAAAACTACGCTGCGCTGGTCTCGACTCGTGACAACAAACGAAACAAAGACAGCTTTTTGTTAAGTGGCTTATTTGTAATAAACGTAGCCGATGGCAGCAATAAAAAAGTTACCGAGTCAGAGAGAGTCCAGTTAGTCGACTGGCTGGGTGATTACCTTATCTACGTTCAGGTTACCGAAGGTACTAGTGCGGCAAATCCAAAGCGGAGCCGGTTAATGAGCTACAACGCCCACACCGACACCGCTCGTGAACTGGCGGCTGCCAATTATTTTAATGACGTCTATGCGGCGGGCGGTATTGTTTACTACGCTCCGTCGTCGTATGCCGTTACAGCCAGCAGCGCCAAGCTATACAAAGTTAACGCTGATGGTACCAGCAGCCAAAAGATATTCGACCAAGAGGTTTGGAGTATTCTGCGCGCCGACTACGACACCCTGCAGTTATCAGTCGGTCAAGATTGGTATGAGCTGAAGCTGGGTGCGACTTCGACTACCAAGGGTACGCCACCGGCCAATCCGTATGATGATCAATCTTTTGAGGACGACGCCAAGCGTACTCGTAGCCTGTGGGTTGATGAGCGTGATGGCAAGGGTGTCTTACTGGTGCGTTCGAGTAGTGACGGCAAGGACACCACCCTGCAAACCCTAGGAGGCTTGGTTGAGCCTCTCCGCTGGCTAAATAACCAGACAGTTGTTTACCGAATAGTCACCAACTCCGAAACCGCCGATTATGTAATTAGTACTGAAGGCGGCGAAGCCAAAAAGGTTACTAACGTCACTAACACTGGTAGTGCCGAGTCGTTCTATTACTATTAACGGCTTACGCCTTGTGTGGTCTGTTTACAGTTATCTAAACACCTAAGCCCCAAGATCTATTCGCCAGCTACTCTCCCCCAATCAATGATGTTTCGTGTAATTTTAGGCTATATCGAAACTAGCTAACATCCTAGAAATCATAAATAGATTATGCGATAGCATAATCTATTTATAGTTCAGGTGCGAGCATAAAGGTTAAATTTGGTGTATATTTTTGTTTGTTATATTGTCCGGGGCGGCTAACTGCCATTGGCTAACCGCCAACCGTAAACTGTTCTGTCGGCTGTTTACTGTAAACTTTCTGCTCTCCCCAAAGCCGCTTATGATATAATGCTTATGATTTAGATATGAAGAAAATTACATTATTCTTGGTGGCTTTTTTTAGCACTCTGCTAGTAATGCCAGCAGTTACTTTGGCACAAAGTGAAGCTAGCGAAACAATAGCCGAAACAACTATCCAAACTACAACAAGCAAACGAGCCGATCGTGTCAAAGAACTTCGGACCAATCTGCTCGAGACCCAGGCCGAGCGCGTCGCCAAATACAAAGCATCTCTAGCTGAAAAGCTTGACGCAACCGCCGCTGCCCGTCTAAAAGCTCGCTGTAAGGCTGCCCAGACGCTGCTAACTGCTTTTTTGAAAAGGTCGGCCAGCTTAGGGTCTAACCGCACCAAAGCCTACGGTGCCATTTATGACAAGCTAACCAACGTGGCTACTCGCCTAAACGAAAACGGCCAGCCAGAATTGGCTAGCGAAGTTACTGTAGTCCAAGCACGTCTACAAGAGAAAACTGATGCCGTTCTAGCCGCCATCGCTGACTGGGAGCAAACCCTAAACGATGCCGAGGAGCTTGACTGTGAAGCCGACCCAGAGGCCTTCAAATCAGCTTTGGAACAAGCTCGCACAACTCGCGCTGATGTTGCCGCCAAATCTGCCGCCGCCCGCAGTTATGTAACCGAAACGGTAGTACCACTATTAAAAACTATTAAGACCAAGGTGAGCACCACCGAGTAGGAGAGACTAAGAACATGGACATACAGCCCACATCAACACCCAGCGACGAGCCAGAAACCGATACAACTACACCCGCCGCACCGGTACTTAATGATGTAACCCCACCCGAGCCGCCAACACCAATCGCCACTCCAGACTTTCCTGCAGAACCCCTAAGCATTCCAATGTCCGATACGCCTGCTACCGACCAAACACCCAGCGCGCCGCCAGTTACAGCCGATTCATCCGCGGCCAGCCCCCTTGCATCAATGTCTGATCCTACACCTGCTCCGGCTGAGCCGTTAACAGTGTCAACTAGCCCAATGAACCCCGAGCCGTCACCTAGCCCGCCATTGTCAGCTAGCTCAGAGTCGTTCTCTGGCCCTGAGCCAACATCAGTTTTTGGGCCGCAACCGGCTGTTGGATCGACCGACATGTCGACGCCAGCCAGCGCCCCAGTAAATCCAGTCGCGCCTGTTCATACCGAACACAAGCACTCAAACAAGTTAATCGTAATGGTTGCTGTCTTGGTTGGGCTCGTTTTGGCCGCTGCCGCACTGTTTATCTACCTAGAGTCTGGGGACAGCGCCGAACCAGTAGTTAACACCGTCACCGGCACTGTTGAACCCGAAGAAACCGGCCCGCTAACGGGCGATAACGTTGATACAGCCTCACAAAGTATCACCAACACCACCGGCAGCCTTGATGATAGCCAAGATTTCAGTGAAACTTCCCTAAACGACACCACCCTCGGCCTGTAAAAATACTTATCACGAAACCAATGATTTTTTGACACTCGTCGTGTACAATGTCTAAACATGGAAAAGTGGCTACCAATTCCGGAGAGCGAAGTACAACTTATTAACTGGTATAATTTTGCAAACCCAGAGTACTCTCCAAGAGGCAATATACTCACAGCGGTGGGGATGTGCAGGCGCTTATTTGTAAATAGCTTTGGCATAGATGGAGCTTTGGTTGACAAGGTCCTATGGCTTAATCAACATCCCGATACGCTCGGTCCAACTATTGTCTCTAGCATTGAGGGCGACGGAGATAAGGTGAACATGCTGCCCATACGCCTAGACTGCGGGGCAGACCTCCGGCCTCTGCAAGCAGTCAGGGAACAACTTAGCCCAGGCTTCAATCGGGATGTCCTGAAGATAGCAAACCTTGTCGACGCGACGCTTTTTTTTGGCCTGGCTATGCCAGATGGAGTGAGTCGCCAAGCAGCCTAGGCCTTGATTATACTTAACATGCTAAGTATAAAGTGTTTTTATTGCTCTATCATCTAGAATCCAAAATCTATATTCTATAAGTATGACTTTTGACGAGTATCAAAAACTGGCTATTACAACCGATACTTTTGGAG
>Ga0163144_10008423_pt1 | contig 22327 bp, 17 predicted proteins | sample OliLak19BULKMAT1_FD_123175 | JGI IMG/M metagenome (GOLD analysis project Ga0163144, IMG submission 123175) | Freshwater microbial mat bacterial communities from Lake Vanda, McMurdo Dry Valleys, Antarctica - Oligotrophic Lake LV.19.BULKMAT1 | ecosystem: Environmental > Aquatic > Freshwater >... | reverse complement strand
TTATCCTTTACAATGGCATATTTTAATGCCAGGTGTGCCAGGTGAAGATTTTGGGTGAGATTTTCTTTGCAAATGCTGACTATTCTATTCTGTGGAGGCCAGAATCCATCAACAGCAGTTCCTGCTTCGGAAGTCAAAGCAAAAATTCTGGGCTTGGTGCCTTGTTCGCCATGCATCCAATCTCTTGAACCTCCGTTTGTAAGATACCCTACTGTTTCATTGGATGTACCATAATTATAATGATTCTCTACAGTTAGATGTTTTGCAAATTCAAAATAGGCTGTTGAATCGGGTGTATAGGTAGAGTAATCATAACCCCAAGGATAAAGCAGCAGGTTGCCATACGTGTGATTGCTGAGAGAAAGATTGAACTGATGTGCATTGCAAAAATCACGCATGTTGCGTGTCTCCGGCTCGGAAAATGCTGCTGAGCCGCGGTAAGAATCAGACGCAGGAGTGGGCGATGATCCCACGTTATCATATCCCCAGTTGTAACCATAGTTACGGTTGATATCAACGCCATAGGATCCATTCAGATTATTTCTCCTGTTCTTTCGCCACATGCCTCCGCCATTAGGATTAGTAGTTTGGTTATAGACATATCCATCCGGATTCACAATAAGAACAAAATACATTTCAATATTGTCCACTAAATATTTTATTTCCAGATCGCTATTATAATTTTCCAACAGGTAATACATATACATGATCTGCTGTGAAACAGATGCCGGCTCGCGGGCATGATGTAAGGCATCGTAAAGTATTTCAGGTTCGCTTTCGTCCACATTCGGATTATCGGAGATCTTCATCCAATAGATGGGCCTCCCTTCAATAGAATTAGTAGCGCTGATTGGCGCTTTGATTTTCACAAGGCCAGGAAAAAGAGCCGCCATGTTATCCATATGTCCCAGGATCTGACTATACGTAAAAAATCCTCCCATAGAACCCAATGTGAAATTGGCCGGAGTTGGGTAATTGGTCGCCCCCATGCAACCGTGTGATTGAGGTGTTGGAGGGGCAACATATTTCGGAGAAACAGGATCATTCTGATCAATATAAAACTGCTGCACATCATCTATCAGGATATCATACTTGAATCCGTTTTGCTTAACAATGTTGATCTCCGTTGCTGAAAAATCAGAGGTAAAATATACATTGTGCTTTACATCACCATGGTCGATGCAAACTCCTGCTTCGGCAAGCTTGGCTAAACCATTTCCATCCGCATAAATTTTTACACGGGAATATTTTTGAGATTGGGAAAATGAAGGCATTGCCATACTCACTGCAATGAGAAGAAGAACAAAGTACTTTATCATATAGATATGGGTTGTAAATTTAATGCAAGTGTAAGGAAAAAGGGAATAAAAACCAAATAACACACGCTAATTAATTTCTATGAAAACGATGTTATCGTTCTTATTTCGCCTCTTCCAGATTGATCTCAAAAAACTCCATGATGGGATTTGCCAGGAGCTTTTTGCAGGCTTCTTCGGCTTTTTTCTGAGCGGCTTCTTTGGAGGAAGCCTCTATTTCCAGGGAGATATGTTTTCCAATGCGTACATTCTGTATTTCGGACAAGCCTATGTTCTTCATGCTTCCGGTTACGGCTTTTCCTTGTGGATCTAAAAGCGCCTTTAGGGGCATCACGTCTATTTCGGCTTTGAATTTAGGCATATGAATTAAAAGTGTTATGTATTACTTGCTGGATTTATTGCTTCTCCTTTGTTTTTTGTCAATATGTTATTTATAATGGACAATACTATGTACAATACGATGACTAAAGGAATTCCCAGGAACTTAAATAATATGATAAGTATAAGAGCCAGTAGGAGAAAGATATAACGCACCTTATTGTCAGCCCAGGAAAAATTGTTGAACTTAAGTGCAAAAAGTGGGATAGGTGCAACAAGCAGGATAGATGTAGTAATAGCAAGAGCAATAACGGAATAAGGCTGCAACAGATATTCGTAAATACTATTTTTACCTGCTGTTAATGTAAAGAATGCCGTAATGTTCTCCCCGGTGATGCCACCTGGACGCACTAATTTTGTTAAAACATCACTGATGCTGAGTGGCAGGGAGGCGATCAAAATAGCACTTGCTGGCGTAGGCAAGCCAATGAAAGAGAATGACTGCCTTGTATCGATATTAAAATTTGCCAGGCGGATTGCGGAAAAAACCGTTACCAGAAATCCAGTCATCGCCATGTAATTAATATGTAAGCCAAGGGCGCTCTGTGCATTATAAAAATTCATGGGATCCTTATTAAAAGCGACAAATAATTGAGTACAAATGATCATTTTATAAAGCAGCACCCCCGGCACAACACCGAACGAAATCACATCGGCCATGGAATCCAGCTGCTTGCCAATATCAGAAGTAACCTTAAGCATGCGCGCGAATAATCCATCCAAAAGGTCAAATACACAGGCTATACCAACCATATATGCGCACCATACCAGATTTCCATCCAAGGCAAAAACAATGGCTATGCAGCCGCTGAATAAATTACATAGTGTGATAAAATTGGGAATGTTTCTTTTGATCATTGCAGATTATCCCGATAAACGATTGCTAGATGGACGGGATGAAACAAATGTACGAAAAACACCTTTGCTCTATTCGTACTTCCATTCTCTTTGAGAAGATTCCTATACCTTTGGACGGATGTTAAAAGAAAGGCCCCTTGTTCTGATTTCCTATATTCTACTTGCGTTCTTTGCATACAGGGATTGTTTTAATATTTTCATTCCGGGCGACAATTATTCTTTGTTTTATATTTTTGAGACTGAAGGGCTTAAAGGGGCAATTCATAATCTGGGCTCTTGCTTCCTTTCACTTCCTGTGGTATATTTATTCTATAAAATCTTCGGGGATTTATCTTTCCTCTGGATATCCCTTTCTCTTGTGATACACGGCATCATTGCATTCCTTGCTTATTGCTGCATTAACAAAAGCCTCGCATTCCTTCTTGGAAAAAAAATGAATGTTCCCGCTCTGTTTTCCGGCTTACTATTCCTTATTGCTCCTTACCAGACAGAAGCAGTTATCTGGACGCCCGTAGTTTTGCCCCTCCTGATATCTACCTTTTTATTTTTGGGCTGCCTGATCACCTTCCTGAATTATTTAGAATCCAACAGAAAATATTGGCTGTATTCTTTACATACGCTTTTTCTTTTGGCGGCATTCTCTTATGAGTCCTCCTTTGTTTTACCGGGGATCTGTTTTTTAATTTATTTTTTGTACCGTTCAATGCAAAAAACCACATTATCATTTCGTCAATTTACACTGCGAATATTACTTCCGCAAACGGGAATTATTTTTTTGTGTTTCGCAGCCACTAAAATAATGTCAGGGGAATGGATCTGGCACGGGGATGAATTCGGATGGTCCTTCTCTTTTTCAATTCTTGTAGGAAATATGTTGAAGTACCTGGCTAAATTTTTTCTTTTCTTCAGATATCTGCCTCTGGAGTCAATAGAAGAAACTCTTCGCAATCTATTTAATGATCCGATTTATCTATTGCTGTTTTCTCTACTTTTCTTCGCTTTGTCGGCATTGCTTTTCATTGTTTTTATCAAAAAGAGCAGAACAGAAGGAGGAATTTTGCTAGTACTATTTTTATGCTTTATCGTTTCGCTTGTTCCTGTACTGCCACTGGATTCCTCTTTCCTAAACAATATTTATCCCGATCGGTACGGTTACCTGCCATCCGTTTTCTTTTATTCCTTTCTGGCATCGGCTATCTATTTTCTTTTAAAAAAAATTGCTGTGCCCGCTCTGATCGCCTGCTCCCTTCTTTGCTGTGTACTCTTAACACAAACAATTTCTATCTGGACCTCGGTGAATGAACATTGCCATAAGCTGGCGGAGAACTACAAACCATTTCAGAAATATGACAGAGTATATGTATTGAATGTGCCTACGTATTACAAAGGAGCAGCGGCCTATCGCTCTGCTTTTACGGAAACAATTTTTATGAAAAACAATTCTTCGGCCGAAAAGATCCATGTTATTTCAGGGTGCTACCAGGCATCGGAAAGTGACACAGTAATATCTGTGGTTATTAAGGAAAACAGCGTTACTGTTTCAGGGCCCAAGAAGAAAACCCCATACTTCAGTACACGGGGAGGCTGGGCCAAGTCTTACGAAACAGACGAATACACTGTGGCTTTTGACCCCACCGGATGCTCTTATACGTTGCATTTTAAGCAGCAATTCCCTGCAAATTCCGCATTCATTTATACTTCTCTTTCTTCCTGGAAAAAAGCCGGTTGATTTCACAATAATTTACCTGAAATGGAGTTAGCTTTAATCGGTCTTTCTCTAAATATTTTTAACTTTACGGTAATATGAACAATAGCTCTAATGGACGATGGACGATGTGTGATATGCGATGCATGAATCCTCATTCAATATTGGTTCTTTTCCTCCTTGCCTGCTGCTTATCCGCCAGAGGACGGATCCGCCTGTTTTGTTGTTTCCTTTTTGTTGGCGGACTGCCAACTGCCAACTCTTTTGCGCAAACTCCAAAATACAGCAATGAATTCCTTGCAATTGGCGTGGGCGGAAGATCTTTGGGGATGTCCAATTCCTGTGTGGCAAGCATAGATGATGTAACTGCAGGATACTGGAACCCAGCAGGACTATTAGGCATGAAAAATGACCTGCAGATCGGCCTGATGCATTCCGAATACTTTGCCGGCATTGCAAAGTATGATTACGGTTCTGTGGCCCGGAAAATAGACAGTGCCAGCGCATTTGCGGTAAGCTTTGTACGTTTTGGGGTTGATAATATTCCTAACACCACCGAACTGATTGATGCGGCAGGGAATGTGGATTACGATAAGATCACACAGTTTTCCGCAGCAGATTATGCTTTTATTATCTCCTATGCACGCACACCCAAGATCAAAGGGCTCAAGCTGGGCGGCAGCGCAAAGATTATCCGAAGAGTAGTAGGAGATTTTGCAGGAGCCTGGGGATTTGGGTTGGATGCTGGTGTTCAGTATGAAAATAAAGAATGGAAATTTGGTGCAATGGCACGGGATATCACCACCACCTTCAATGCATGGAGCTATTCGCTCACGCAGGAAATGAAAGATGTTTTTGCTGCTACAGGAAATGAGATCCCAACCAATTCTTTTGAGATCACGTTACCCCGTTTGATCCTGGGAAGCGCAAGAAAATTTGACCTTATGAAGGATCTTACCCTGCTGGCTGAAGTAAACATGGATATGACCTTTGATGGGAAAAGAAATGTGCTTATCAAAAGCGACCTTATGAGCTTTGACCCGCATTTCGGACTTGAGTTTGGCTATAAGGGCATTGTATTTTTAAGAGGAGGAATTATAAATATTCAGCGCGAACAGGATATAACCGGAAACCCTGTTACAACTATGCAGCCCAACTTTGGTATAGGCATAAAGATCAAGCGCATCAGTATTGATTATGCGAAAACGGACATAGGAGATTATTCTGTTGCTCCGGCTTCTCACATAGTTTCCATTCGCCTGGATATTGACAGGCAGTCTAAATAAATTGTTAATGCCTAAATCTTTTCAAATATTTTTTATTGGATTTTGCTGCTATCTGCTAAGCGCTTCTTATTGCGCAGCCCAGCCTTATTGGAATGAGTGGATCAATTTTTCCCAGAAATATTACAAGATCCCTGTCAGCCAAAACGGTATTTATCGTTTGGATGCTGTTACCTTGGCGAATGCAGGCATTTCGCTAACATCTACAGATCCCCGTAACTTTCAGTTGTTTTTCAGGGGAGAAGAGCAGCATATTTATGTGGCGGGGGAATCGGATGGAATATTCAACGCTTCGGACTACATCGAATTTTACGGGCGGAAAAATGATGGCTCCCTCGATTCTATACTTTACAAGGGAGATTTGTACAATAAGCCGGTGCGCCAGCCCAATCCGTATTACAGCTTATTCAATGACACATCGGCTTACTTTCTCACCTGGAATAATTCTATATCCAACAAAAGAATTGTATTTCTCCCGGATACGGTTTTTTCCACAGCTCCTGTCGCCACAAATTATTTCATGAAGGAAGAGATAGTTGAGAACCACACAACATACTATTACGGAAAATCTACCTCTACCAACATCAATTTCCCTGAATACCACGAGGTGGAAGGCTGGGCAGGAACAAATTTTTATCAGGGAGCCAGTCATGTAACAACATTCAATACCACTAATATTTATTCTGCCGGGCCAAATGCAACCACAAAACTTGCTGTGATGGGAGCATCGGACGATTTTGGCAGCTCGGCTGACCATGACCTGAGGATCCGGTACAAAAACAGCGCAGGTGTATTTGTCACCTTGGATAGCCCGGTCTTTGATGGGTACCGCTTGTACGATTCCGCCTTTTCTATTCCTGCTTCAGCGCTTGGCGCCTCTACCGACATTGTGGTATCTGCATTGAATGGAAGTTTTTCCACCAGCAGAAACGCTGTTCCCTATGTTGTCTTCAAATATCCGCACAACCTAAACCTTGAAAATAAAAATTATTACGAACTGTATGTAACTGAAAATGCTTCGCAGCCAAAATCAAATTTCAGCTTTACAAATTTTAATGACCTGGGCTCCCCTTCCTATCTCTATGACCTGACAAATCACGTGAGGATACCTGTTATAAAAAGCGGTAGCAATTACAAAGTGCTGGTAGCAAATTCCATAACGGCATCGGAGAAATTCTGCATTATAAAATCAGAAAGTCAATTCCTAACAGTGCTTTCTTTGACACCGGTACAAGGCACCGGCTTTTTCACCAATTATACTACGCTTGCGGTTGACTCAGCTTTCCTGATCATCACTCATAAAAAACTAATGGCCGGTGCAACGGCATATAAGAATTACCGCTCTGGTATTTCGGGGGGCTCACATAATGTATTGGTAGCGGATGTGGAGGATCTGTATGACCAGTTTGGATATGGTATTCCGAAATATCCGTTTTCCATTCGTCACTTTGCGGATTTCTGCGTGGATCAATTTCCCTCTCTTCCCCAAAACTTGTTCCTGATAGGAAAAAGTGTTCAAACCAACTTAGTAAGGAACCAGTTTTCGGATCCTACAGGAGTGAACTATGCAAATTCATTGGTGCCCTCTATTGGTTATCCTACATGTGATAACATGCTCGTTTCTGTATTGAATGGAAATCTTTTAGCCCCTGCGATACCAACAGGGCGGCTTGCGGCAAAAAGTGTTTCGGAAATTACCACATACCTCAATAAAGTAAACGAATACGAACATCCGCTGCCGGATCCGGACGAATGGATGAAACATGTAATTCACATGGGAGGCGGGTCAAACGCCAGTCAGCAGGCACAATTTGCGAATTATCTGAAAGGATATGAAAATATTATTGAAGGCCCCAGCTTTGGAGGATATGCTCACCACTTTAGTAAAAACTCTTCATCCCCTACTCAGGTTTCCTACACCGATTCCATACGGGGAATCATTAACAACGGAGTTTCAATCGTTACATTTTTCGGGCACACTTCAGCTTCTATTTTTGAATTCAACTTGCTGCCACCCGAAGAATATGATAACACCAATGGCAGATACCCTTTTTTTATTGCCAATGGCTGTGTTGCCGGGGATATTCACCAGCCGGTTCAAACGGGAATAAGTTCCAGCGAAATATATACACTGGATGAAAAGGGTATGATCGGCTTCCTGGCTTCTTCCGGTCCGGGGACTCCAACCGAGCTTGATCAATTTTCATCTGCTTTGTACAAAAGCATTGGAATAAATTTATTTGGAAGATCTGTGGGTAAGTGCATTCAGGCTACTATCGACAGCGTAGAAGGAACCGGGTTAAGCCCTTTTATGAATGCCACCGTACTTGAAATGACCTTGCATGGTGACCCTGCCATTGTTATTCACGCGCAAGCTTTACCGGACTACGCGATAAACAGCGCTTCCGTGTTTTTCAATCCAGCATATGTTTCTGCCGATCTCGATTCATTTGATATAAATATCATAGTCACAAACATTGGAAGGGCAACAAATGATAGCGTTAAAGTAAATATCAAACGCACTTTTGCGGATGGAACATCTGTCACCTATGCTGATACTATTCCGCGGGTTTATTACAAAGATACGCTGACCATAACGCTGCCTGTTGATCCCATCAAAGGCCCGGGTCTAAATAAATTTGAAGTGCGCGTGGATTCCATGAACGATGTGCCGGAACTGGAAGATATATTAAACAATAATATTATCGCTCCTTATGAAATTCCGCTGCTGATCTATTCCGGAGATATTATACCGGTGTATCCCTATGAATACGCAATTGTTCCCAACGATACCATTGTGCTCAAAGCATATACGGCAGATCCTTTTGCCGCATCTACCCGGTATATTTTTGAAGTAGATACAACCGATCTTTTTAACAGCCCCCTGAAAAAAACTCAATATGTTACTCAGATGGGGGCCATCGTAAAAGCTCCGTATAATTTATGGTCGCAGCCTCCTTTCGTTCTATCGGACAGCACCGTTTATTTCTGGCGTGTGCGCAGGGATACAAGCGACCTGGTTAATTTTCGGTGGAGAGAAAGCTCCTTTCAATACATTCCGAATAAAAGAGGATGGGGACAGTCGCACTTTTTCCAGTTCCTTAAAGGAGATAAGTTTGATTACATTGATACGAATAGAATTGCCCGTTCTTTCGACTTAGATTATCAAAACTATTCCATCGAAGTAAAAACCCTTAATGCCAATACCTGGGGTTCAGGGCACTTCTCAGAAGTATATTTTTTTCTGAATGGGCTTTCGCAATACATCTATTCCTACATTGCTCCAACCGTTCCGCACGTAATTATATCTGTACTGGATCCTACAACGGGAAAAGTATGGCCCAATCTGGGCGGTGGTCAATACGGAAGTTTACCGGTTACTCCCTCTAATACAACCAACCCGGGAGACGAAGGATTTGAATTTTACACAAGTACTCCCGCTCAGCAGGAAACGTTAAGAAGATTTTTACAAGATACAATTCCCTGCGGAAGCAAAGTAATGCTCTTTACATCGGGCAACCATAACCTGGGAGACATATTGGGTGGCAACGGTACGAGTACAAACCCCGGGCTTGTACAGGCATTTCAGTCCATAGGAGGAGTACAATTCCCAAATCTTCAAAATAACCTTCCATACATACTGGTTGGAAGAAAGTGCGGTGCAGGCCTCGAAGAGATCGGGGCAACTGATTCAAGCAAAATTTTTGTTTACGACACAGTAGCAGTGAAAAGAATAAGCGGCAAGATCCATTCAGAGCTAATAGGCCCGGCATCTAAATGGAATTCGCTGCATTGGAAATATTTTTCACCCGAAGGCAATATTAATCCTGTCCTTGCAGCAAGGGATAGCATTCTCCTCACCTTGATCGGTATCAAGGCTAACGGAACAGCAGACACACTGATTAAAAATATTTCCAAAGATTCTTTGGATGTTTTTAATCTCGATCAAACCATCAGCGCTACAACATATCCTTACCTGCGCCTGCAAGCCTGGGTACAAGACACCCTCCTGAGAACACCGGCCCAGCTGAAATATTGGAGAATTTATTATGACGGCGTGCCCGAAGCTTCGTTGAATCCCGTAAAACATTTTGCATTTTACAGTCCTGTCATTCAGCAAGGCGACAGCATTAAAATGAGCGTTGCTATTGAGAACATCGGGGATTATGACATGGATAGCCTGTGGGTTGATTTCTGGGTATACGATGCAAACAGAAATTTCATACCTATCAAATCCATAAAGCTGGATTCACTTTTAATTGACAGCCTATTGATTCCGGATGTTGGCTTCTCTACTGAAAATCTTCCGGGAGGCCTGAGCAGCTTATGGATAGAAGCAAATCCTTTTAACAGCGAGCACCAGCTGGAACAATATCATTACAACAACATAGGAACCATTCCTTTCACTGTGGAAATAGACGCCATAAACCCGTTGCTGGATGTTACATTTGACGGTGTACACATCATGAATGGTGACTTGGTTTCTGCAAAGCCCCAGATAGTAGTGCGCTTGAAAGATGAAAATACATTTCTGGCCCTTAATGATACGTCTGATTTTGAAGTGTTCCTGAAACGATCCGAAACCGGCACGTACGAAAGAATATATTTTGGCAGTGAAATGACGTTCGAACCTGCTTCTCTTCCTGATAACAGCTGCCGCATTATTTATTCCCCGGTATTGCCCGATGGAACTTATAATTTAAAAGTGCAGGGCACCGACCGCAGTGGAAATGAATCCGGAAATGTGGAATATAAAATTTCATTTGAAGTAGTGAACAAACCCACCATTACCAATGTGCTGAATTATCCGAACCCCTTCTCCACCTCAACACGTTTTGTATTTACACTTACCGGCACCGAAGTACCTGATTATTTTAAAATTCAGATCCTCACCATCACCGGAAAAATTGTAAGAGACCTCAATAAATACGACCTGGGCCCTATTCACATCGGAAGAAACATAACAGAATATGCCTGGGATGGCAAAGATGAATTTGGCGATCAGCTGGCTAACGGACTTTATTTGTACAGGGTACTCACGCAGCTTGACGGAAAATCTCTCGAGCTTCGCGAAAGCGGTTCCGACCCTTTCTTCACACAGGGATATGGCAAAATGTATTTGATCAGGTAATTTTTAGTTCGGCTCCTTATTTACAACAAAAAATACATTCCGTCCAGGGGATCAAATAAGAAGTTAAGAATGTACTCTCTATTTCCGAAAATGATTCTTTAAGAAAAGCATTATTTGCGTCCTTCGTGCGGATAAACCTTCCCCTGTCCAGTTTCATTAATTGCTTTTCAAAAAAAGACCGGTCCTTTGTTATTACCGGATCCAGAAAAATAAAACGCCCGTTTTGTTTTAAGCTCCTTCTTGCAAGAGCTATTGCCTTCCTTACTTGCTCATCATTTATATGATGCATCATATCGAGAGCCATCACAATATCGAAATCAGTATCGGCCTGAAAACCCCGTGTGATATCCGCAGAATAAAAGGTGCCGGGATAATTTTGCTTTTTTGCAAACTCTATATATTTAGGATTTACATCCACCCCGGTATAAGAAACACGTGCAACCTCACGGATCAGATTTGAAATTCCCCCCGTGCCGCAGCCAATATCCAGAATTTTGGCTCCGTCAAAAGGACGGATATGCTCTGAAATGATCTTTTGCTTAACAGAAATATCTCCCGTAAGCCGGCTCCATAAATTAAAAACTGAGGGGATTTCCAGAAGACTTATCATCAATTATCCAATGTAATTTTTTATTCTGCGTTTAAAATTTATTAATTCCGATACCTGGCTTATGCTGTCCGGGATCAACCGAACGGTAGAAGATTTTCCGGGATTCTTGTTAAAAATGCCATCCACCTGAACTACCTTGTAATTATACTTAAGCGCCAGCACCACCACTTCCGTATCAAAGAACCATTTTTGTGAAAGCGTTTTATCGAGTAGGAACAACAAGCTTTCTCGTGTAAAAAACTTGAAGCCGCTTTCTGTGTCAAGGGCAGGTGTGCAGAAAGCAGCACTCACCAATTTTTTATACAAAACACTTGAAAGATGCCGTAGTAAAAAAGAAGGCGTCCATGAAATTTTATAATTCCTGTTAATGATTGCCACATCATTTCCCTCCTCCAGCTTATTCAAAATTCCCGGCAGATATTTTACCGATACCTCCAGATCAATATCCAGAAAACCGATGTATTTCCCTTTGGCAATTTTTGCTCCATCGGCAAAAGAGCCTCCACGTCCAACATTTTTTTCATGCAGCAAATACCGCACGTTCGTATATTCCTTAGCGATCTGAAATATTAATTCTCTTGTATTATCCGTGCCTGCATCGTCCACAAATATCATTTCAAATTTATAGCGGGAGGATGTCATTACGGCATGAATCTCCTTAACGCTGTTCAAAAGGTGGCCCTCCTCCATATAACATGGAATCACAATAGATACATCATATTCGGGAAGCTGACTCATTATACCATTCAAAGATACTGCTAATATTCTTTAACAAATTACCTTTGTGCTATGCTAAAATACGACAAACACATTTTTATCTGCACCAATCAGCGCGTAAAGGACGCTGCACGTAAAAGCTGCGGTGAAGCGCACGGACTTGAAATCGTGGATGCATTCAAGAAAAAATTAAAAGAGAAAAATCTGCCTATTAAACTTCGCGCCCAAAAATCAGGCTGTCTGGATATCTGCGATTACGGCCAAACAATCGTTGTTTATCCCGAAGGTGTATTTTACGTTGGCGTAGAATTAAGTGATGTGGACGAGATCATTGAAGAGCATATTGTAAATAACCGCCCGGTGCAGCGATTGATTCTGGATAGGTCAAAGTATTAAAAATTCCGCCTTTATAAGGAAGAAAAAAAGCCTGTGACAGACATTACGCCATACCTGAATCGCGCTGACATGCTTCAGGAAACTGCTGAGCAGATCATCAAAGATTTCGGAATGTTGGGAATGGAAATAAAAATTTCCCAAGCTTCCAATACTACATACCCTGAATTATTTTCCGTTCTGCTCCCCCTAATTGAAAAGCTACAGAAAAAAAATACTCAAAGTTTTTACAGTCTGATGTACCGGATCGATATCAGCGAAGGGCAGATCAAAAAAGCGGTTGAAGATTCGAAAAACAGATCATTTTCTGAAGTTCTAACCGATCTCATCTTGAAAAGAGAGTTGTTGAAAGTTGTTATTCGCAAACACTATTCCGAAGGAAATGAGTTGTAGCCTGCTTGGTTGGCGCACGACAAATTTGACACCTAATACTCCTTCTCCTTTGGAGAAGGCAGGGATGAGGCGATAGAAAAGGCAGATTTGTCGTACACCCGCTTCGACAAAATCAAATAACGATTTCTTGCTTATTCGTATATTCGTTTGTTATTCGTATTCGTACCACATGGAGAAACAAACTTACCTCAATAGTTCGGAAATTTCAGCCGTAGATGAGCTGTATCAAAAGTATTTAAACAATGCCGATGGCCTGGAAGAAGGGTGGAAAAAATTCTTTGAAGGCTTTGAATTCGCCCGGAAAAATTTTACCGAATCTGCAGATACAGGAGTCCCTGAAAATGTAAAGAAAGAATTCTGTGTTCTCAACCTTATCAACCTTTACCGTGCTGTGGGGCATTTATTTACACATACTAATCCGGTACGTGAAAGAAGAAAGTATTCCCCTTCACTGGATGAAATAGAATTGATAGGCCTTGCCCAGAGCGATATGGATACCGTGTTCCATGCCGGCAGCGAAATTGGCCTCGGTGATGCAACGCTTCGGGATATTATTAAACACCTTAAACAAACCTATTGCCAATCCATTGGGGTAGAATACAGATATATCCGCAATGCGGAGATCACCAAATGGCTGCAGGAAAAAATGGAGCCCAAGCGCAACACTCCGGATTTTTCCAAAGAAGAAAAAATTGATGCCCTGAATGATATCAGCAAGGCAGTAGTATTTGAAAATTTTCTGCATACAAAATTTGTAGGTGAAAAAAGATTTTCGCTTGAAGGGGTGGAAGCCCTGATCCCGGCATTGGATGCCGTTATCAATAAAGGAGCTTCCCTCGGCATAAAAGAATTTGTGATGGGGATGGCACACCGCGGGCGGCTGAATGTGCTTGCCAACATCATGAAAAAGACCTACGAAGATATTTTCACCGAGTTTGAAGGAAAAGAATTTGAAGAGTCTCTTTTTGACGGTGACGTAAAATACCACCAGGGATATTCCTCCAATATCGTTACAAAAGATGGCAGCAAGGTTCACTTGAGCCTTACTCCCAATCCTTCTCACCTGGAAACAGTGGGTGGAGTTGTGGAGGGAATTTCCCGCGCAAAGATCGACAGGGACTATGCGGGGGAAAATAAAAAGCTGTGCCCTATTCTTATTCACGGAGATGCTGCCATTGCTGCCCAAGGTATCCTATACGAGATTGTGCAGATGGTGCGGCTTGATGCCTATAAAACCGGAGGAACAATTCATTTGGTCACCAACAATCAGATAGGGTTCACTACAAATTATGTGGATGCCCGTTCATCCACTTATTGCACAGATATTGCCAAGGTAACGCTGTCTCCAGTTTTTCACGTGAATGCGGATGACGTAGAAGCCGTAATTTACGTGGTAAGACTATCCATGGAATTCCGGCAGAAATTTCACCGCGATGTATTCATTGATCTGCTGGGCTACCGTAAATACGGGCACAACGAAGGGGATGAACCCAGATTTACTCAGCCGCTTTTGTACAAAAGCATCGCATCGCACCCCAATCCCCGCGAGATATATATGAAGAAGCTGGTGTCCGAAGGGGTCATTGATGAAGCGCAGGCAAAACAAATTGAAAGTGATTTCCGCACTCTGCTGAGCGAGAGGCTGAGCGAAGCAAAACAGATCAAGAAAACAAAAGTTACTTCTTTCCTGGAAGGACAGTGGAAAGGGGTGAAAATGGCTGCAGATGCAGATTTTGAAAAATCTCCCGATACAGCGGTAGAGAAAAAAACGTTGCTTGAAATCGGGAAAAAGATCACGGATATTCCTGCAGAAAAAAAGTTCTTCAATAAGATAGAGAAACTTTTTAAGGACCGGAAAGCTATGCTGGATGGAAATAAGCTCGACTGGGCAATGGGCGAACTGCTTGCATACGGCACATTGCTGAATGAAGGCCACTCGGTTCGTTTCAGTGGCCAGGACGTAGAGCGCGGAACCTTTTCTCACCGGCATGCAGTAATCAAGCTGGAAGACTCGGAAGAAGAGTACATCCCCCTTGCAAAAGTTGAAAAGAATTCAAAGTTCATGATCTATAATTCCCACCTTTCCGAATATGCGGTACTGGGTTTTGAATATGGATATGCAATGGCTTCGCCTGACATTCTTACCATCTGGGAAGCACAGTTCGGGGATTTTGCCAATTGTGCACAAGTAGTAATCGACCAATATATCAGCGCAGCAGAAGATAAATGGAGAAGGATGAACGGGATCTGTTTATTGTTGCCACACGGTTATGAAGGACAAGGTGCGGAACATTCCAGCGCACGCATTGAGCGCTTTTTAACTCTTTGTGCGGAAAATAACATGTATGTTATCAATGCTACAACACCTGCTAATTTTTTCCATGCGCTGCGCAGACAGTTAAAACAGCCTTTTAGAAAACCGCTGATCGCCTTCACTCCAAAAAGTTTGCTGCGGCATCCAAAATGTGTTTCATCGCTTGAAGATTTTTCCAAAGGAGGATTCAAAGAAATTATAGATGATACTTCTGCCGATCCGAAATCGGTGAAGAAGCTGGTTTTCACTTTCGGCAAAATATATTATGATTTATTAGCACATAGAGAAAGTTTAGAAGGAGCAACTCCCCTCTCCTCAGACAACCGAGCCAAAGGCGAAGGTTGGGAGCGTAGCTCGGGGGGCGGGGGTGAGGTGGCTTTGATACGTATTGAACAGATGTATCCCTTTCCTAAAAAACAATTTGCAGCTATTTTAAGTAAATATAATTCGGCAAAAGAGTTTTTATGGGTGCAGGAAGAGCCGCATAACATGGGAGCCTGGGGGTACCTACTACGTACCATTTCTCCGCATCTGAATGGCGGAAAATTAGAATGCATTGCACGTCCCGAGAGCGCAAGTCCTGCAACAGGAAGTAAAAAGGTGCATGAGCATCAACAGAAGGAAATTATATCGAAAGTATTTTCAATACCTCGGCCCTAACCCCACTCCTCGAAGAGATGGAGTAAAAACGAACTGAAATCAAAACACAATGGCAACAATAGATATTAAAGTCCCTTCGCCCGGAGAATCCATCACCGAAGTAACCATTTCACGCTGGCTGAAAAAAGATGGCGAGTATGTGAACAAGGACGAAGAAGTACTGGAAATAGATTCCGACAAAGCGACATTAACTGTTAGCGCAGAACAAGCAGGCTCTCTAAAAACCATCGCAAAAGACGGAGATGTTGTAAAAGTTGGCTCTGCGGTTGGAAAAATTGACACCGAAGCAAAAGCACCGGCAGGCAAAAAGGAAGAAGTGAAGGATACAGTTGGCAGTAAGCAGTCAGTAATTGCCAAAGAGCAGCCAACCGCAAACACAAAATCTACATCCTCTAACGTTTCTGCAACCCCGCTTGCAAAGAAGATCATTGAAGAAAATAAGATCACTCAAAAAATTTCAGGGTCAGGTGAAAATGGCAAAATCACCAAAGACGATGTGCTTAAAGCAATGGGCAAAGGATTCGGAGGAGAAAAAGGATTTGGCGGGACAAGGGATGAAGAACGTAAGCAGATGACCCCTCTCCGCAAAAAACTTGCACAGCGTTTGGTAGCGGTTAAAAACCAAACCGCCATGCTCACTACTTTTAACGAAGTGGACATGAGCAAGATCATGGAGCTGCGTGCAAAATATAATCCGCAGATCGAAAAACAATTGGACACCAAACTCGGTTTCATGAGCTTTTTCACTAAGGCAGTATGTGAAGCTTTGCAATTATTCCCTGCGGTGAATGCCATGATCGATGGAGAAGAAATAGTTTATCATAAATTCTGCGATGTGGGAATTGCCGTGAGCGCACCCAAAGGTTTATTGGTGCCGGTAGTCCGCAACGCAGAGGTTTTAGGATTAGCACAAATAGAATTAAAAATAAAAGAGCTCGCCCTAAAAGCCCGCGACAACAAGCTTAGCATGGATGAAATGACAGGAGGTACTTTCACCATCACCAACGGAGGCGTGTTTGGTTCGCTCATGAGCACGCCTATCATTAATCCTCCGCAGGTTGCTATCCTTGGGATGCATAATGTAGTTGAACGCCCTATTGCTGTAAACGGAAAAGTAGAGATACGTCCCATGATGTACGTGGCCCTTTCTTACGACCACCGCATTATTGACGGGCGAGAGTCTGTAGGATTTTTGGTAAAAGTGAAAGAGATGTGCGAGAACCCTTCCAGGATGTTATTCGGAGGAAAAGATCCGATGGAGATCGTACTGGGGCTGTAGCCTCCTGCTTATAAGAGCACTATTATTTCGTCTTAGTCGTATCCTGCGTTGCCCCGGTGATCTTATAGCCTTTGCTCTTTGCCGGGGCAGTTTTGACCCCTGCTTTTGGCTTGGGGGGTGGCGGAGGAGCTGCGTTTACATCCTTACCATTCTTGTAAGTAATATTCGTAAGCAGCGTGCCTTTTCTATCGTATGATTTCCAGTTGCCTTCCTTTACACCTTTCTTATATTCTCTTTCTGATTTTGTCTGCCCGTTCTCATAATATTCCATCCATTGTCCATCCCTTTGCCCGTACACATACTTGCCTTCTACGGCCACCTGCCCGGATAGAAAATAACGTTTGTACTCCCCGTCCTTTCGTCCTCCGAGATAATTACCTTCTACCTGCATTTTTTTTCCAGGGAAATATTTTGTGTTCAATCCTTCCTGGAGATTATTTACATAGTTGATCTCTTCCCGGATGTCTCCGTTCGCATAATAATATTTCCATACTCCTTGCCTGCGTCCTAATTCATCCGTTACGTGTTTTTCGGACCGCGGGCCATTGATAGGACGCACTGCAGTCTGGGCATAGGATTCTAATTGCACTGAAAACCAAAACAGGCAGAAGAAGATACTTTGAAAAAATGAAAAACCGTGTCTGGCCATTAGTTCAGTTCGTAGGAACTGTCAAATATACCTCATTCCTGATTTTCTGACAAAAAAACCATTCCCATATGGAGAATGCCCCCTCAATTCTTCTTCGTAACTTCGCTGCGTTACTATTGAAATGAAAAACGCATTCTCATATTGCCTATTGCCTATTGCTTGTTGCCTATTGGTTTTATCTTCCTGCAAGGTCAATTACTCATTTTCGGGTGCTTCTGTTTCTCCCGATGTAAAAACCGTTTCCATACAATATTTTAAGAACAATGCTTCTCTTGCTCCACCTACGATCAGCCAATCGCTTACGGAAGCGCTGAAAGATATCTTCACTTCCCAAACCAGCCTAGGAATTATTGCCAGGGATGGAGACTTAAACTTTGAAGGGGAGATCAGTAATTACATAACAGCTCCTGTTGCCCTGCAAGCCAACGACCTTGCAGCACTCAGCCGGCTTACCATTACAGTAAATGTGCGCTTTACAAATGTAAAAGACGAAAAGCAAAAATTTGAAACTTCCTTTTCGCGCTATGCGGATTTTTCCAGCTCCACTCCCCTAGAAACTGTGCAAGCCGGGCTCATAGATCAAATAAATGAGCAGCTGGTGCAGGATATTTTTAACAGGGCAATGATCAATTGGTAAGAATACAAGTTGGCAATAGTCAGTTGGATCGTCTTCGCATAGCGCAAATTTTTCAACTGAAAAATTTGGGTTTAAGCTTTTCTTCCTGTTTCGTATTTTCGTATACTTTCGTTTTTTGTTTCATCCCGTTTTTAGCGGGACGAAGATTTCATGACTAAACAGGATTTCATACAATACCTTTCTCACCCCGAAAAACTAAACGGGCATTCTATTGATGCGCTTGAAAAGCTGGTGCAGGAGTATCCGTATTTTCAGATGGGAAGAATGTTGTACCTGAAAAATCTGCATAACGAAAACAGCATTGCCTACGAAAAAAATCTGCACATCACTTCTGCCTATGCTCCCAGCGGGAAGGTGTTATATAATTTAATTAAGAAACGAGTATCTAAAGAAGAAGTTGGCAGCGTGCAAATGGCAGTCGGCAAAGAACAGCCGATAATAAAAGAGAGCCAGCCAACGGCAAAAGAAATCCTTCCAAAACTAGAAACCATCGTCATTCTGCAGGAAATGCTAATTGCGGGCAAAGAAGAAACTCCTGCTTCACCTATCAAGGCGAAAGACGATGATATGCAGCTGCTGGAAAAGCAAATGCTCCGTGAAGCATACCGGGTTTCTATGACGGTGGATCTTTTGGAGAAAAGCGACAAAGAACCGCAGGCAAAGGAAAAAGTTACTCCAACCCAAATCTCCCAACACCACTCCTTTAATGACTGGATGAAGGTGGTAAGCGGTAAAACTCCAGGTTCTATTAAAGAGGAACCTTCCACTGCACTTAAGGAGACAAAACGAGCTAAGTCTAATATAATAGACAACTTCATACTGGAAGAAACAGCTAAATCTACCCCAAAATCTAAGGTTGAGTTCTATTCGGCAGAAAACATGGCAAAAAAGAGCATTCAGGACGATGAAAACTTCGTTTCTGAGACCTTAGCCAAGATATATTTGAAGCAGGGAAACCTTCCAAAAGCCCTCCGTTCTTACGAGATTTTGCTTGTAAAACATCCGGAAAAGATTCATATATTCGCCCCCCTTTTAGAGAAAATAAAAAAACTAATAAAACAACAAAGCCCATCCCGGCCTTCCCGTAGGGAAGGTGGTGAATAACACAAAGTCCTCCCTGACGGGGAGGATTTAGGAGGGGCTCTTAAATTTATAACTATGGCTACTTTCTTATCTATCCTAATCATCATCGTAAGCGTACTGCTTGTATTGATCGTTTTGATCCAGAACCCAAAGGGCGGAGGGATCGCTTCAAATTTTATGTCGACCAACACCATCATTGGAGCAAAACAACAGGTAGAGATTGTTGAGCAAGTGACCTGGGGATTCGTTGGAGGCCTTGTAGTTCTTTGCATCGCTTTTACAGCAATGATTGGCAATGGATCCACCACCACCGAAGCAAAAAGCTCTATTGTAGGAGGTGCTGAAATGCCTATGCCTGGTAATGTTCCAACCATGCCTTCACAGCAACAGCAGCAGCAAGTTCCTGCACAACAGCAACAACAGGCTCCTGCAACACAGGGCACCTCAAGGTAAGTAGGCTAATGCCCCTTCAGGCAAATAGCTGGCCTGAATGTCATCCTGTCACCTAAAAACTGACACCTTAAGAATTTGGAATCTTAATCACGGAAAAATTGTCCGATAACATACAAATCTCATTTTTGGCATAAAAAATGACGAGGCTCTAACGAAAAAGTAAAATTAAGTTCAACCTATAAAACCACACAACAACAATGGCAAAAATTAAATTTCAACCACAAGGCGACAGAGTGCTTATCGAAGCTGCTGCTGCTGAAGAAAAAACCGCTGGAGGAATCATCATCCCGGACACTGCTAAAGAAAAACCACAAAAAGGAACTATCGTAGCAGTAGGCCCAGGCAAGAAAAAAGATGAACCCATGACCGTGAAATTAGGCGATACAGTTTTCTACGGAAAATATGCCGGCACTGAAATCACTGTGGATGGAAAAGAATTCCTCATCATGCGTCAGGATGACGTGTTTGGTGTAATAGGATAAATAAAAATACATTCCCCTACCCTAAAGGGGGAAATACATACATAAGCTCCCTTTAGGGCGGGGGGCAACAAAAACTAAAAAACAAAATGGCAAAAAGAATAACCTTCGATACCGATGCACGCGATGCGATGAAACGCGGAGTGGATGCTTTGGCAAATGCAGTTAAAGTAACACTAGGACCTAAGGGCCGCAATGTTATCATTGACAAAAAATTCGGTTCACCACAAATTACCAAGGATGGTGTAACTGTTGCAAAAGAAATTGAATTGCAGGATGCAGTAGAAAACATGGGAGCACAACTTTTGAAAGAAGTTGCTTCTAAAACTGCTGATATGGCGGGCGATGGAACTACCACTGCAACTGTACTTGCGCAAGCAATTGTTACTGCAGGTTTAAAGAACGTTGCTGCCGGTGCAAATCCAATGGATCTGAAACGTGGTATCGACAAAGCGGTTGAAGCAGTTGTTGCTGAACTGAAAAGAGTTTCTAAATCAGTTGGCGATGACAACAAAAAAATTGAACAAGTAGCTACCATCTCTGCGAACAACGATTCTACAATCGGAAAGCTGATCGCACAGGCAATGGCGAAAGTGAAGAAAGAAGGTGTTATCACTGTGGAAGAAGCGAAAGGCACTGAAACAACTGTAGAAGTTGTAGAAGGTATGCAATTCGACCGCGGATATGTTTCTCCTTACTTTGTTACCAACGCTGATAAAATGACTGCAGTATTGGAGAATCCTTTAATCCTTTTATACGACAAGAAATTGTCTACTATGAAAGAATTATTGCCTATCCTGGAAAAAGCAGTTCAAACTGGAAAGCCACTTCTCATTATCTGCGAAGATCTTGACGGAGAAGCTCTTGCTACTTTAGTTGTAAATAAGATCCGTGGCTCTTTGAAGATCTGTGCTGTTAAAGCTCCTGGCTTTGGCGACCGCAGAAAAGAAATGATGCAAGATCTTGCAACATTGACTGGCGGAACATTGATCTCTGAAGAAAGAGGTTTCAAACTTGAAAACGCTGACCTTTCTTACCTGGGAACAGCTGAGAAGATCACTGTTGATAAGGACAACACTACACTTGTTGGAGGTGCCGGTAAAAAAGCGGACATCACTGCACGTGTTAACCAAATTAAAGCTCAAATTGAATCTACTACTTCTGACTACGACAAAGAAAAATTACAAGAGCGCCTTGCTAAGTTAGCAGGTGGTGTTGCTGTTCTTTATGTTGGAGCTGCTACTGAAGTAGAAATGAAAGAAAAGAAAGACCGTGTAGACGATGCACTTCACGCTACCCGTGCGGCAGTTGAAGAAGGTATTGTTGCAGGTGGAGGAGTTTCCTACATCCGCGCGATCGAATCTATAGAAAAAATGAAAGGCTCTAACGAAGACGAAGCAACAGGCATCGCTATCGTTAGACGTGCACTAGAAGAACCACTTCGCCAGATCTCTGCAAACTGCGGAATCGAAGGCTCTGTAGTTGTTCAAAAAGTTCGCGAAGGCAAAGGTGATTTTGGTTACAATGCACGTACTGATGTGTATGAAAACCTGATCGCTGCCGGAGTAATCGATCCTACGAAAGTAGTTCGTGTTGCGCTGGAAAACGCTGCTTCTGTTGGAGGAATGATCCTTACAACTGAGTGCGTTCTTGCTGATATCAAAGAAGAAAAATCTGCTATGCCACAAATGCCGGGAGGCATGGGCGGTGGAATGGATTACTAACACCCCCTCTCTGTAGCCCTTCGGGCGCAACCTACGGTTGTCCCTCAAGGGGAGAGGAATTGGGCGATAAATGCAAAACCCGTTCTGAGAAATCAGAACGGGTTTTTTGTTTTACATTTTTGCTTCGGCTGTTAATTCCCCCTTTTGAAGGGGGTGTCCAGACGCTTGTCTGGACAGGCAGGGTTGTTGAATTCTCCGCTTCTCTCTGTGGTTCTCTGTGGTTCTCTGTGGTTCTCTGTGGGCTGCATCTCTGTGTATCTCAGTG
>Ga0163144_10008422_pt1 | contig 22328 bp, 13 predicted proteins | sample OliLak19BULKMAT1_FD_123175 | JGI IMG/M metagenome (GOLD analysis project Ga0163144, IMG submission 123175) | Freshwater microbial mat bacterial communities from Lake Vanda, McMurdo Dry Valleys, Antarctica - Oligotrophic Lake LV.19.BULKMAT1 | ecosystem: Environmental > Aquatic > Freshwater >... | reverse complement strand
CGAAGTTCGAGACGACGGCGAGGACCGGCGGGACGAGAAGGTCGGGCATGCGGGGGTCCGGAAGGAGCCCCGGAGTGTGGCCCCGCCCCGATGGTTCGACAAGGGGCATGCGACCGAACTCGCCCATAGACTGCATCTATGCCTCCAACCCCCTTCGACTTCGACCACCTCCGCTACTTCGAGGCCGTCGCGCGGCTCGGGTCGGTGACCGCGGCCGCACGGACGCTGGGCGTGACCCAGCCGACGGTGAGCGTGCAGCTCCGTGCGCTCGAGCGGGCGCTCGGCGTGCCGCTGCTCGAGCGGCGCGGCCGGCGGCTGCTGCCGACGGAGGCGGGGCGGGCGGTGGCGGGCTTCGCTGCGGAGATCTTCCGGCTCGGGGGCGAACTCGAGCAGGCGGCGCACGGCTGGATCCCCGGGCGCCCGGTCCGGCTCCGCGTGGGCCTGCTCGACGGGATCCCGAAGGTGCTGGCCGCCCGGCTGATCGAGCCGGCATTCGACGCGGCGCCGGCGGTCCGCGTCGAGGTCCGCGAGGGGCCGCTCCCGGCGCTGCTCGCCGACCTCGAGGGCCACCAACTCGACGTGGTGCTCTCGGACGCGCCGGCGGCCGAACTGCCGCCCGCGCGCGCGACGAACACGCTCCTCGTCGAGTGCGGCGTGACGTTCCTCGCGCCCCGGGCCCACGCACGGCTGGCTCGCGGCTTCCCGCGCTCCCTCGACGGCGCGCCGCTGCTCCTGCCGACGACGCGGGCGGCGATCCGGCGGGCGCTCGACGCGTGGTTCGCGGCGGAGGGCATCCGGCCCGTCGTGGTGGGCGAGATGGACGACGGGGCGCTGCTGGCCGCGGTGGCCGCGCGGGGGCGCGGGGCCTACGCGGTGCCGAGCGTGGTCGCCGACGAGGCGCGGCGCGAGCACGGCACCGTCGCCGTGGGGACGACGACGGCGGTCCGCGAGCGCGTCTTCGCGATCACGGCGGGTCGTCGCCGCGACCCCGCGGTCGCGGCGATGCTCGCGCGCGCGTCGGCGACCTGAAGACTTGATCCGGCAGGCCGGCGTCGAGACCGTCCGGGCGACGTTCCCTCGATGACGTTCCCTCGATGACGTTCCCTCGATGACGTCGGCCAGCCAACACCTCGGACCTCGGGAAGCCATCGCCTTCGCTCGGCTTCCGGTGGGCAAAGCCCCCCCGGAAACCCGCTCAGCGGCGACGCCGCACCGGCGCCTTCGCGGCGAATCCCGGGATCGCGGAAGCCAAGAGCTTGCTGGGCCCGGTCAGGTGCGGCGTCTGGCGGTAGCCGAGCCGCGGGAGTTCCGCCGCGGCGAGCGCGACGAGCGCCCGGAACGAGAGCGTGCGCCCGCGGGCCCGGTGCTGGCGGAGGATCCGCGCGACCGTGTACGTGAAGGCGCCGTAGCTGTGCGACCCGTGTTCGTACTCGAACGACAGTTCCCCCTCCGCGCAGGCCTCCAGGATCATCGGGAGGTACGGCCCCAGGTGGTGCCGCGCCGCAGTCACCTTCGCGAAGCGAACGTCGGACAGCCGCCGCAGGGCGGCCCCCCGCCCGAGCCGCTGGACCCCGAGGCGGCCCGTCGCCCCCACCGTGCCGAGGAAGCGTCCGTTCCCGCGCGTGCGGTCGGCGGCCCCGGGGTTCAGGTTGCGCAGGTCACGGTCGACCCACGTCGCGCGCGCCGCGTCCCAGCGGAGCCCACGATGGCGGACGTCGTCGGGCGGGATCAGCCCGCGCACCCGGCCGCCTCCCGCGCGCGACATCCCGCCCGCGTGACAACAGTCGAGCATCATGACGAAGTGCGCCTCGTACGGCAGCTGTGCGTAGCGACGCACGAGGTCGTCGTCGACGAGACCCGTGCGCCGCGGGTCGGACCAGTCGAAGTCGTGCGTGACGAGGACCTCGTCCACGCGGTCCACGACCTCGTCGGCGCCGTAGGCCGGCACCTGCGCGCCGTGTCCGCTGTAGTAGAAGACGCGGACGTCGCCCGGCCGCGCGTCGTCGAGCAGCCAGTCGAGCCGGTCGCGGACCGCCGCCGCCGTCGCGCGCCCGTCGAGGAGCAGCCGGATCTGCTTCGCGTCGAACCCGGACTCCTGCAGGACCGCGCTCATGAGGTACGTGTCGTTCACGCAACCGGACAGCCGATCCGTGGGGGACGGGTAGTCGTCGATCCCCACGAGGAGCGCGCGGCGGTCGGGGGCCCGCGTGGCACGCACGGGCGGGACACGCATGACGACCCTCGCGCCCCTCGCCCCGGCCGCGCGCGCCAGCGGCCCCCAGACCTCCTCCGCCGCGGCTGCCGACGCAAGGTAGGCCACCGCGTCGTGCCCACTGCCGTACGTCGGCGGGCCGAACCGCTCCGTGCGCTCCACGAACGTCGGATGCTCGAGGCGCATCGGCGTGGTGAGCACGCGGTCGTCGGGGTTGTGGACGTTCACCCAGCGCCTCACCGCCGCGGCGGTCAGGTAGCCGCCGAACTCCGCCCGGACGAACGGGTTGCCCACCTGCGAGCCGATCGTCAGCAGGACCGCGTCTTCCATGCCCGCCGACGTCGCGGGATCGGTCAGCGTGTCGTAGGCCAGGAGCGAGCCGAGGCTGTGCGCGACGAGCACGTCGGGGCGGAACGCCGCCACCGCGTCGGCGACGAGTTTCCGCGTCGCACGACGGAGCGCCGCGTCGCGCGCCCACAACACCACCATCCCGGCCGTCCAGCGCAGCGCCTCGGGGAGGTCGAACAACCCTCGGCCCGCCGCCCTGCCGAAGAGGCCGTGGACGATCCCACTCCCGAGCATCTCGCCGAGGGCGCAGAGCACCTCCGTGTACGGGACGTCCTGGTGGGCAAACAGGTCGTCGTACCGCGGGAAGAGAAACTCGACGGGGCGCGGGTCGCCCGCGGCCTTGAGCGCGGCGCGGATCGCGGCCTCCCACGTCGGGCGCCAGACCGCCTCCGTCGCTTCCTGGTGGTTCAGCCCGTGGAGGCCCATCACGCGGACGGTCGGCGACGCCATGGCAACGACTCCCGCGCGGTCGGAGATCGACCCGACGGCCCCCACGCGCCCCGAACCACGGACGCGAGGCCCGTCCGGCCCCGGGAGCCGTCGAGACGAGCCCCCACGCCTCCACACGCAAGCCGACACGGGGCGCCGCCAAGCGCGGCGCAACGGACGGGCGGCGGGCGCGCCGCGAGCCGCGGCCCGCCGACGCGACGCGCCGACGCGACGCGCCGCCGCGGCGGCGGCCGGGCCTCGCGTCGGTCCCCCCGACCTCCGGTCTGGCGTAGGCTGGGGGCATGACGCAAGGCAAGCCGTTCTCGATGATCCGCGAGTTCACCCTCGCCGACTGGCTCACGCTCGCCAACGCGGCCTGCGGCACGGGCGCGCTCTTCTCCATGATGACGTACCTGCACGTCGATGACGTGCGCCACGTCTACTTCGCGTGCGGGCTCGTGTTGGCGGCGCTGGTCTTCGACGTGCTCGACGGGCGCGTCGCGCGGTGGCGGCAGAAGGCCTCGATCCTCGGGCGCGAGCTCGACTCCCTCGCCGACGTGATCTCGTTCGGCGTGGCGCCGGCCGCCATCGCCTATGGCTGCGGGATGCAGGGCCTGTACGACCGCGTCGTGCTCGTCTACTTCGTCGTGTGCGGCGTGTCGCGGCTCGCGCGCTACAACGTGACGGCCGAGGCGCTCTCGGAGGGCGGTCCGAAGGTGAAGTACTTCGAGGGGACGCCCATCCCGTCGTCTCTGCTGCTCGTCGGGATGCTCTTCGTGGCGGCGACCCAGGGGGCGGTGCGGGAGGCGCTCTGGCTCGGCGAGGTGCGACTGGCCGGGTTCCGCCTGCACCCGCTGGTGCTGACGTTCGCGCTGTCCGGCTCCCTGATGATCAGCCGCATCCGGATCCCGAAGCTCTGACCCGGTAGGGGTCGGGCCGCGGCCGCCCCGCCGACGCGACCAGCGCCTGCGGCGGGCGCCCGCGCCGCCCCCGGGGGGACGGCCCTTCGGGCGATGCGCCCCGAGGGCTACGATCGGGGCCCCTCGCCGGAGACGTCCCGTGAAGAAGATCCTGATCGTGGTCGGGGTGCTCGTGCTGGCCCTCGTGGGCGTCATCGTCTTCGTTTTCGGGATCTCCTCAAACGGGAGTGGGTAGCCGGAGGCGGGCCAACGCCCGAACTCGTGGCCCTGGCCGGGGGTACGGGCCCATTCAAAGCCACCGCTAACGGGGCCCGCAGAGCGGACGCGACCGCAGAGAGTTTGGAGTGGGGCGAGATTCGTGCTCAGGGTCGGTCCTAGCAGTATCCAAGAAGCGTTTCGAGCTCCCCGGGCACCCACTCCGGTTTGAGGAGATCTGAACTTCTTCGCGGCTCAAGGGTCCGGTCGGAAACGTGCGGCGAGCGGTCATGGGCGTCTCGCTTACGGATTCAGCAATTTCCGTAAGCGTATAGCTTGGACTTGGACGGGCCTACAGATCAACGTCACTCGGCGTGGCCGGAAGAGGCCACGGGGCTTACGTTTCTCTAGTCACCAGATCAATTCGATTGCGCGCTCACTTCCCGCCGGGCCGACGCCGGGGATTCGTGGACTACGACCAGTCCTTGTCTGGATCTACCCAGACAAGAGCCTCACGTACGTACTCCTTCACGTCGTCTGGGTGCCGAGATGGCGGGATACCCGTGCTGGTGGCATCATGTCGGAATGAGCCGAAGAAGCCCGTGAGCCGATCGAGGCTCTTGAGCCTCTGCGGCGGCATAACGGGCGCTCCCGCAGCCGCCCGCGCGTGGACCGCCTTGACATACTCACCGAGCCATTTCCCATACGGCAGTCGCTCAGGGTCGATCACGCGAATGTAGGCTTCGAGGAAACCACACACTCGCGTCCCGATGTGGTCTGCCTCGCCGAGGTTTTCGGTCGCGAAACGGCGCAGCAGCGACCGGAGACGGTGAAATGTCTCCAAGTTTTCTTCATCTACAGCCCACGTTTGGAGTTCGAGGCGTGACCCGACGCGCTCCAACTGAAGAGCATTCTTCTCCTTGCAGGGCGCGGCGGCGTGGACTTCCGCGAGAAAAACCGGATAGTGCGACAGGATGATGACCTGCGCCTTGCGCTCTACGAGCGTGCAGATGGCCTCCTTTGTCCGACCGCGCCGATGCTCGTCCAAGCTGGAAATCGGATCGTCGAATACGACGCACCGTCCTGCGAGAGGCCCCTTCTCGGGGAACTGGGCGAGGAAGAACGCCAAGGCAAGCGAGAAGCGGTCACCCGTGCTCAGCACGTTTCCAACGCACGGCTCGGCGCCGGTCCGTTCTCCCGCATCGATGGACACACCGGTCACGTCCGTGAGAGCGATGGAGAACCTCGACCCGGACTTCCCAGCCTCAAATGAGCCCTTGAGGCCCGTGATTCTGAACCCGGCCGCGAACAGGATCAGGTACCCGTTGACCCTCTTCGCGCAGGTGCCGAATATCCCCTCGCTGTACATCTCTAACTCGGTCTTTGCGGTTGCCTTCGCGTCCGTCTTCGTCTTGATCTCGCCGGACAGGGCGATCCATCCGTCGCAGTTCTCCGCCACGGCGGCGCTGTGTCTGGTCCTTGCATTCCGCAGCCAGACGACCTCCGCCTTGGCTGCGCTCACGGATACCGTCTCTGTCTCCTCTTTCACGCGCTCGATCTCGGGATTCAGCTTCACCAAGGCTTCGACGCACTCGGTTACGTTGCAGATCGCAACAGAGAGATGGGCCAGTTTCGACTTCGAAGGAGCATCGATCGCAATCACATCGAGAGGGGCCGACCGCTTGGCGTCCAGAAGACGAGCCAGCTCCACGTACGCCTCGGTCCATGCCGCGTCGAGATCCACGGCGGGGAGCGCTTGCGGTGGAACACCTGCGACGTGCTGGGACCAAAACGCTCGCAAGGTCTCCTGCGCAGCAACGCCGAGAATCGCTCGCTTTTGCGCGTCTGGTCCGTAGAGGCCTTCCAACTGGGATCGCGCCTTCGCGAGCGTGCCCTTGTGGTCCGCGTACTGCTTGCCGAAGTACGCCTCGTACTGGTCGATGATCCTCTCGTCCCCGGTGGGCTGGGTACAGAATGGGCAGGTGGGACGGGCACCGAAACGCAGCCCCTCGGCGAGCCATACCTCAGCTCCTGCGCCGAGAGCCTTCGTTTGCGACTCGACCGCTCGGCGCGCTTCCAAGCTGATCGTGGCCACTGTTGTGGCGAGAAACTTGTCCAGCTTCTCGATCTCTATTTGGCGAAGAGAAGAAGGTGTGAACGTAGCCCTCGTCCGAATGCTCTCGGCGGCCGAGAGGCGGGCGACCGTCTTCTCCGCCGTGGCGATTGCGGTCTCCACATCTGCAACCTTGCGGAGGCCGCAGAACGTCGAGATCTCCATTCCTTCGATCTTCGGTTGAATCGCTTCACCGAGTTTCCGTCGCTTGATCTGGAGTTCCTGGATCTCCTTGGCCAGCGCATCGCTCTTCTTGGCGAAGACGACTCCCTTCTCTCCAATGACGAGCCGGGCGAGGTTGCGCAGATGGTCGATCCCGACATCGAAGCCGCTGTAGATGTTGTCGTTGACGAACGTTTCGTCGAAGACCTCGATCGACGCGCGACCCGTCCACGCCCCTGCCGCGAACGCGACTTGCTTCCCTTGAACACGGAATGTCGCCCCGGGTTCGCTGCTCGCGCCGAGGCGTCGCCGCGCACGGAAGACCGTGGGATCCCCCGTGCCGAGTGATCGAAGCACGTCCGCGAGCGTGGACTTTCCGCGCCCATGATGTGCGTAGACGACGGTCAGAGGTGCGATGCGCAGGTCATGGTGGTCGCCGACCTTGAACTCGACGAACGGCCCGACGCCGCGAATGTGCTGGATTCGTTCAAGCATCGGCCCGGATCCTCCGTCGGGGGCACCCCGCTCTCGGAGCAACAGGGCTGCCCGCCCGATCCGATGATCCCTCGCGGGGGGGGCCGGACTGCGACGACTCGAAGCATGGGCTCCCACGTGCGCCTCCCCGGAGTTGTCACCGCTTCGCAGAACCACCACGATCCGACACAGCGACGACGATGCGTGCCGACCGCTTGAGCGGCATCCCGCTGCATCCGACGGCATCCGTCGCCGCCTCCTGCTGGCCAGGCCCGTGGCCATGCACGCCGAGCCGCATCTCCCGCCGCCCTCACCGCATCCGCCGCAACCCCTTGTGCGGCCTCGCGTTGAGGATGGAGCCCCGGGTCGGATTTGAACCGACGACCCCCGCTTTACGAAAGCGGTGCTCTACCGCTGAGCTACCAGGGCACGATCCGTAGCGAGCCGCGGATTCTAGGGCCCCCCGGCCGCCCCCGAAAGAACCGGCCCGACAGCCCCCCGACGCCCCCCCACCGCCGCGTCCGCCCCCACCCCGCCCCACCCGGCAACCGGGTCCCCGCACCCCCGGGCGTTGCCCCGCGGAAGCGCCGCAGATACCGTAGGTCCCGGGGTGTGCATGCGTACGTCGTGGATCCTCCTGGCCGCCTGCGCCCTGGCCCTCGGTCCCCGCCCCGCCCGCGCCGCGGACGCGCCCCCGGCGCCCGCGCCGGGCCGCGCCGACGCCGATCCCGCCCCCGAACCGCCCGGCATCGAAGATGCGGCCGACGAGGTGCTCGCCGCGTTCGCCGCCCGCGACGACGCCGCGATGAAGGCGCTCGCCGCGCGCGACGACCCCGACCCGTGGAGGGTCGCCACCACCGTCGCCACCCGCGGCGCCCTCCCCGCCGCCCGCGCCTTCGCCACCGCCGCCCCCCGCCCCGACGTCGCCGGCCTCGACGACGCGCTCGCGCGCGGCGCCGTCGCCATGACCGCCGCCCTCCGCGACGCCCTCGTCGCGGCCGCGCTCGACCTCAACGCCGGGCACGTCGCCGCCGCGCGCGCACGCCTCGAACCCCTCGCCGTCCCCGACGCCTCCGTCGCCGCCGCGATGCGCGGGATGCTGCTCGCCGACGCGCTCGAGGCCGACGGGCCGTCCGCCGACGCGGTGGCCGCCCGCGCGAGCGCGGGCGAGGTCGCGGCCACGCTCGGATGGCTCTCCGTCGCCGCCGACGCGCTGCTCCGCGCCGGCGTGACCGCCTACCGCGCCCGCGACCCGAAGACGGCCGCCGCACACTGGCTCCGCAGCGCGGAGGTGCAGCACGCCCGCGACAACCCGGACGGTGAGGCCGCCACCCTCGAGAACGTCGCGATCGCGCTGCTGTACCGCGGCGACCTGCCCGGCGCCCTCGCCGCCCAGCTGCGCGCGCTCGCGATCCGCGAGCGGCTCGGCGCCGACGACGCGACCGCGGCGTGCCTGGCGGCGGTGGGCGCCCTCCACGCGACCACGGGCGAGCTGACGGCCGCGGTGGCCGCCTTCGAACGCGCACGGTCGCTCGTGCGCGCGTCCGCCGGCGAGGCCGCCACGGGCCCCCTGCTCACGGAACTCGGCCGCCTGCAACTCCGGCGCGGCGACCGACGCAAGGCCCTCGCGATGCTCACGCGCGCCGTCGAACTCACGCGCGGCGGCGGCGACTCCGCAGCCCTCGCCGACGCGCTCCGCGCCCTCGGCCATGCGAAGGGCGACCTCGGCGAACCCGACGCGTTCCCGCTCCTGCGCGAGGCGCTCGCCCTCGCCGAAGGCGCCCACGATGGGCCCGCCCGCATCGAGGCCCTTCTCGAACTCGGCGCGCTCGAGCTCGGCCGCGGCGACCCCGTGGCCGCCGGCATCTCCTTCCGCGCGGCGGCGGACGCCGCGGAGGCGGAGAGCTACGCGCCCGGCCATGCCCGGGCCCTCGCCTACCTCGGCGCACTCGCCGCGTCGCTGGGCGATTATCCCAAGGCGCTCGCCCTGGCGACGAAGGCGCGGCAGGCGCTCGAGGCGGCCGGCGACCGCGCGGGCCTCGCGTCGGTGCTGGGGGAGATCGGCGACATCCACCGCCGCCTCGGTGACTACGGCACGGCCGACGACGTGCTGGCCCGGGCCCGCGCGCTCGCCGACGACGTCGGCGACCGCGAGGTGGTCGCGGCCCTGCTGAACCACGAGGCGAACCTGCGGTACTCGCGGGGCGAGCTCGATCGCGCGCTCGCGCTCCACGAGGCCTCGCGCGCCGCGAACGAAGCGGCGGGCGCGCGCGCCGGCGTCGCGTACGCCTGCATGAACGTGGGCGCCGTGCAGGCGGAGCTCGGCGACCTCGACGCCGCGACCGAGGCGCTCGAGCGCGCGCGCGCGATCCTCGAAGAGCTCGGCGACCGCGCGGGCCTCGCGACCGTGTTCGTGAACCTCGCGGACGTCCGCGTGCGCGCCGACCGCGCCGCCGAGGCCGTGCCGCTCCTCGAGCGCGCCCGCGCGCTCTGCGAGGAGACGAAGGACCGCGCCGGCGCCGCGGCCGCGACGCTGACGCTGGCGGAGGCGCGGCGGCGGACCGGCGACCCCACGGCCGCGCTCGCGCTGCTCGACCGCGCCGAGCGCGACGCCGACCGCCTGCGGGCCGACGACCTCCTCGTCCGCGTGCTCGCGGCGGCAACCGGGGCGCGTCTCGACCTCGGCCAGGCGGAACTGGCCCTCGAGACCGCGAAGCGCGCCGTGCCGATCCTGGAGCGCCTCGTGAAGGGACAAGGCGAGGACGACGCGACCTCGTCGCGCGCGCAGCACGCCGACCTGTACGACGTCGGCGTCCGCGCGGCCGCGGCGCGCGACGACGCGCGCTGGATGGCGTACTTCCTCGAGAGCGGGCGCGCCGGGTCGCTCCTCGAGGCCCTGGGCGGGCGCGACGCGCTGCTCGCCGCCGGGCTGCCGGACGACCTCCGCGCGGCAGAGGCCGCGGCCCGCGCCGCCGAGACCTCCGCGCTGCGCGCCTACGCCGAGGCCCTCGAACACGACGACCTCCCGACGGTGCGCGCCCGGCGGACCGCGGTCGACGCCGCGCGCGATGCCATGAAGGACGTCGCCGGGCGGATCCAACGCGAGCGGAAGGCCGCGTCCACCGTTTTCTACCCGCGGGCCGCGACCCTCGAGGAGATGCAGGCAGGCCTGGCGCCCGAGGAGGCGCTCGTCCTCTACGGGCTCACGAGCACCGAGGCCGTCGCCCTCGTCGCCACCGCCACGACGGCCCGCACCGTGCGGCTCGGCCCGACGCTCGCCGTCGCGCAGGCCTGCGAGGCCGTGGTCGCGTCGGACGCCGCCATCGACCCGAGCCCGGCCGTCGCCGCCCTCGCGAAGCTCGTCGTGGCACCGCTCGCGCTGCCCGCGAGCGCCACGCGGGTGCTCGTGTCGCCTGACGGCGCGCTGTCGTTCGTGCCGCCGACGCTGCTGTTCCCGGCACGGGACCCGGTGTTCGCGCCGTCCGGGACCACCCTCGTCGCGCTCGCAGAGGAGCCGCCGCCCCGGGGCGCGAAGATCCTCGCGCTCGGCGACCCCGCCTACGACCGCCCGACCGGCAGCGGGCCCCGCGCCCGTCACGGGCTCACCCCGCTCCCGGCGACGCGCCTCGAGGCGACCGCGGTCGGCAATGTGGTGCTCGTCGGTCAGGACGCGACGAAGGCCGGGCTGCGGGCCGCGGTGGCGAAGGAGCCGCGGTGGCGGGCGATCCACATCGCGTGCCACGGGCTCGTCGACGTCCGGCGCCCGTCGCTGTCGGCGCTCGCGCTCACCCCCGGCCCCGACGACGACGGCCTGCTCGCCGCACGGGACGTGTTCGTCGAGCGAATGCCCGCCGACCTGGCGGTCCTGTCGGCGTGCGAGACGGGGCGCGGTCGCGTGGTCCGCGGCGAGGGCCTGTTGGGCCTCACGCGCGCCTTCATGTTCGCCGGCGCGCCCCGGGTGATCGTCTCGCTGTGGAAGGTCGACGACGAGGCGACCCGCGCCCTGATGGAGGCGTTCTACCGCCTGTGGTCGCCGAAAGACGGGTCGAAGGGACTCCCCACCTCGCAGGCGCTGCGTCGGGCGCAGCAGGCCGTCGAACGCGATCCGCGGTGGAAACATCCCTACTACTGGGCCGCGTGGGTGCTCTGGGGCCTGCCGAACTAGGCCCGACGGCGATGGCGGTCCGGGACCGCCCCGGCTACACTTCCGCCCCGTCGGGCACCTTGAGGTTCCCTGGGAGGGTTGACGATGCGTGGCTTGAAGTTTCGGCTGGGTTGGGTCGGCACGCTCGGAGGGCTCGTCGCCCTCGGGGTCGCTACGGTGGTGATCGGCGCGCCGCTCGTGGACACCCAGCCGTTCTCGATGCCGTCGGTCAAGACGCCACCCACCAAGATCTGGGAGGGCCCGGCGACGAGGCGGGTCGGGATCAAGGTCCGCGTCACGCAAGGCGCCGTCCGCGCCGACGCGATCGTCGGGACGACCACGGCGTTCTTCTGCCGCGCCAGTCGCGGCGTCGACGTGCTCCTGGAGGGTGGATTCGACGCGATCCAGCTCACCGGCGTCGGCATGGTCTTCCCGGCCGTCGGCGAGCGGGAACTGCGCTACATGGACGCGCACACCGCCACGGACCGACTCGTCGGGCGCGGCGTGGTCTCGTTCTCGCCGCAGGCCGCGCCTGTCGGGGGTTACGCCGACGTGTACGCCTCCGACGCCCCGCGCCGCCGGCTCGCGACGATCCGCCCGTCGGGCAGCGCCATCGTCCTCCGGACGAGCGACGGGGGTGCGCCCTTGCTGAACGCCGACGCGGGGGACTGGGCGTTCGCGATCGTCGGCGCGGCCGACCGCTTCGTCCTGTCGTCGGCCGCGCCGGCGGCGTGCGACTGGGAGATCCACGACGTGGAGGCCGCCTGCGGCCCCTTCACGGGCACCGCGGCCGGGGCGAATGACGAGGTCGACACGGTCTACGTCGACGGTCAGTGCCCGTTGTCGATCACCCTCACCAACCCCGGCCCCGCCAGGGTCCGCGTGACGTACCAACTCCCGGGCCAGACCGCCGTCCTCACGGACGTCGCCCCGGGAGGCACCGCGTCCGCGAGCGGCGCGCTCTCGAAGTTCGAATGGACGTACGTCGACGCGACGCCGTCGCGCTCCACCACCGTATCCGTCAGCGCGACGATCCAGTAGGTGACGATCCAGTCGGTCGCGTCGAGCGCGCCCCCCGACCCGGCGCTCGCCCGCACTCGAAAGTTGATTCGGGGCGAAGCGCCGAATACGGTACCAAATGAGGTCGGACTTCGACCCGGAGGGTTCGCGATGCAGATGTTTCATCGACTTCGCCGAGGCATCGCCGTGTTCGCGGCGATCGCGGTCGTGGCCGGCGCGACCGGGTGCGGTGGCGGTGGCGACGCCACGCACGGCGGTTCCGGCGGGCTGGGGACGTTGTTCTTCAGCCAGGACGGCAACGGGAGCGGCCTGTACACGCTCGACCTGACGACGGGCGCGGCAACGCTCGTCGGGGGCGGCGCGACGGGCACGTCCAGTTCGACGATCGGCCTCACCGAGACGGCCGACCCGGAAGTGCTGCTCGGCTCGACCTACTCCCAGATCGCCGAGATCGCCACCGACGGGAGCGGCGCCACGGTGTTCGGCGGCTCCGCGCAAGCCGAAGGGCTCGCGATGCACATCGGCACCGGCGTGCTGTTCAGCGCGATCAACGCGGAGTTCCGGACCCTGGACGCCTCGTCCGGCGTCGTCCTGACGGCGCTCGCCCCGCCCCCCGCGGATATCGAGGGCCTCGGCGTCGACCCCAACAGTGACGTCCTGTACACGGTCGCGCGCCTCGAGATGGACTTCTTCGTCTACAACATCGGGACCAATACTTGGAGCACGATCGGCTCGACCGGGGTCAGTTGGATCAACCCGGGCCTCGCCTTCGATCACCTGAACAACGTCGCATATGCGACCGACGGCGACAGCGACAGCCTGTACCGGATCGATCCGGCAACGGGCGCGGCGACGCTCGTCGGCCCGCTCGGGACGGGCGCCGGCGGCGGCCTCGCCTTCGTCGCCGACTGACGACGACCACAGACACCAGCGCCTTCGGGCCCGCCCGTCGAAGGACGAGCGGGCCCGTTTCGTTTCGGCCGGGTTGCGGCCGGGTTGCGGCCGGGTTGCGGCCGGCGCGCAGCGGCGTCCACGCCATGCGGAGACGGTTCAGCGAGACGCCGCCGGGCTCATCCGTACCGTGACATCGGCGACGCCACCCGGCGCGACGTCGACCGTTGACGGCGGCGCCGCCGCGACGAATCCGGGCTTCGTCGCCCCGACGCGGTAGGTGCCGAGGGCGAGCCCCTCGACGACGAGTTGGCCCCGATCGTCGGTCGTCGTCGCCCGCACCCACGGGTCCGTCCCGTCCCCGGCCACGGCCTCACCATCGCCCGTCGGGCGAAGTCGCCCGGAAACGGGTCGGACCTCCGCGCCCGCCCTGTCGACGAGCATCACGCGGGCCCCGCCCACGGGCCGACCCTCCGCATCGACGACGGCCACCCGCAGTCGCCCCGCCTCGCGCTCGACCCATCGGACGACCCGCGTCTCCCCGGCCACAAGGTCGACGCCTTCGGTGAACGCGACGAGCCCGTCGCCCTCGACCCGCACCGCGAACGCCCCGCCCTCGAGGCCCTCGAGCACGAACCCCCCGTCGTCGCCCGTCACGGCCGCGCGCGAGAGCGCGCCGTGGCCGGCCGTCGCCGGACTCGCGACGACGACGGCCCCCGCCGCGGGCACGCCGTCCCGTCGCCGGACCTCGCCGCGGAGCGTGGCGCCCGACCGCAAGTCGATCGTCACCGGGGAACTCGCCACGCCGTCCGCGACCGCAACCTCGACGGGCGTCGCCGTCACGAGCCCGTCCGGCGCCGTCGCCGTGACGACGTACGTCCCCCGAATCAGTTCGCGAACCGCAAAGCGGCCGTCCGGCGCGACCACCTCGTGGGCACGCGCCGGAGGGCCGGATCGGGGGCGGCCGGATCGGGGCGCGCCGGACTCCGCACGCGCCTCTTCGACTTCGAGGCGCCGGACCCACACCGTGAAGGCGCCCGACGGCGGTCGCCCGTCGGCGAGGACCTGCCCCTCGATGGAGCCGCGACGCGCCAGCCGCAACGCGAGGCCCGCGGCGCCCGCGCGAACCCCCCGTCGGTTGTCGCTGCCAAAGGTGACGGCAGTCGCGTGAACGGTGAACGTCGGGCCGACGGCGACGTGACGCAGTTCGAAGCGCCCGTCGGGCCCGGTACGCGCGTCCGCGGACGGCGTCCCGCTCGGCGCGTCGGGTCCCGCCTGCAGCCACACCGTCGCCCCGGGGATCGGCACGCCGTCGACGCCGACGACCTCCCCCGAGATCGAGGCGCCCGCCTCGAGCACGAGTTCGAGGATCGCGATCGCGCCCGCGTCGACGCGGACCGGCACGGTCGACCGCGCCAGCAGCTCGCCGCGTTCGGCCGACACGTGGTACACACCGACCGGCACGGACGTCAGGGCGAAACGGCCGTCGTCCGCCGTGGTGGTGACAAGCGCGCCGGCGAACCGTCGATCCTGCAACCCCTCGAGCGTCCGCACGTCGGAGGCGCGGCGTCCCTCCGCGACCGCCTGCCGCTGCACGCCCACCACGTCGAGGCGCAGTTGTACGCTCGCGCCCGGTGCCGGCCGCCCTTCGGCGTCGGTCACCCGGCCGCGGACGGTGCCCGCTCCGGACAACACGATCTCGACCGGCGCGCCTGGCCCGCCAGCGTGTGCGCGGATCCTCACGGTCGCCGCTCCGATCCCCTGCCGGGAGCGCGCGAGGATCGTCGCGCGCGTGCCCGGCGCGAACCAACTGGGGCTCACGAGCGCGAACCGGCCGTCGTCCGACGAGACGACACCCGGCGCGACGAGGCCGCCGGGCGACGTCGCGAACAGGACCTCGACCCCGACGACGCCGACCCCGGCGGCGTCGACGACCCGCCCCCACACCTCCGCGGCACCGCGTCCGAGCCGGAAGTCACATCGCGCCGAGCCCCGACCGCGGTCGTCGTAGGGGAACCGAAGCCGCACGTCGGCGTAGGCCGGACGGGACGCGCGGACGTCCAGCACCTCGCCCGGCCCCACGTCGAGCCGAACGACGTACCGGCCCTCCGCGTCGGAGGTCGCCGGCGGGACGCCGGGGAGACCGTCGAGGCCCGGCGTGAACACGTCCACCCGGGCTCCGGCGACGGGACGTCCGTCGTCGGCGTCCGAAACGATCCCGACGAGTTCCGCGGCGCCGCGCAACACGACGACGACGGACGTCGGGGGGCGCGCCGCGACCCCGACCTGCGCCCGCCCCGAGCCGAGGCCGGCCTTCCACGCGACGACGGAACCGTGCCCGACCGGCAGGGCGTCGAAACGCACGCGCCCCGCCCCCTCGCTGACCGCCCGCGCGACCTCGCGCCCGTCGACGCCGCCCGTACGGAACGCGACCGTGGCGCCTTCGACGCGCGCCCCGCGCCCGTCGAGGGTCACCACGTCGAGCCCGCCGCCGTCCTCGACGACGATCGCGACGTAGGCGCCCCGCGTGCGCACGGCCTGAACCGCGGGGGCGTACCCGGCGGCCTCCGCACGGAGCTCGAGGTCGTCGTCGGAGAGCGTCGCGAACGCGAACTCGCCGTCCGTGTCGGTCGCGGTCGTCACCTCCGCCGCCGGTGACGGTGCCCCGTCGTCGCGCTCGCGCGCCGCCAGCGACCGCACGCGCACGGTCGCGCCGGCGAGCCGACGCCGCCGCCCGTCCACCACGCACCCTGCGAGCCCGCCGGCCGGCACCGACGCGTAGACCTCGGTGGAGGCCCCGACGGTCGGCGCCGCGGCGGGCGGTCGCGACGACGACGGCTCGGCGGCCGGGCCGCCGTTCCTCGACGGCGCGGGGGGCGACGACCCGGCGGCCGACCGATCGACGTCGGCGCCGCGCTCGACGTCGCGGGCGGCAGGCCAGAGGACGACGATCGCGACGGCCGCGAGCACGAAGGCGACCAGGAGGCCCCGGAATCGACGCATGCGACACAGGCTCCGGTCAGAGCAGCGCGGCGGAGGCCTCCGAGGCCACCCGCCGACGGCCCCGCGGTCGGCATGCGGCGGCCCCGAGGCGACGGATCATAGGGTCTCGCGCCCCGTTTGCTCGCCACCGTTCTCGTGCGCGAGCGCATGCCGCCGCGCCGCGCTTCCGACCGCCCCGTCCGCGAGCCTGCGCGCCACGGTTCCATCGTCCGCGGTGTTATCCTGCGGTCGGAGCCTTCCCGCATGCACCCCGAGGCGTCGCCCGCCGCACCGCTCGTGCGTACGCCCCCGGGGGCGTCAGGCTGCCCCCGCTGCGGCGCCGCGATCACGGGGGCGTACAAGTTCTGCCCCGCTTGCGCCCACCGCCTCACGCGCGAGGCCCCGGACGGCGACGAGGTGAGCCGGGGCCGGCGGCGGTCGGCGCTCCTCGGCGCCGCGGTCATGGCCGTCGTGCTCGGGGCGGCCGCCGTCGGGGTCGTGTTGTTCAACCCGGAGTGGTTCGCGCCGGCGCGCCCGAAGGCCGACACGACGGCAGCCCCCGAGTGGGAGTCGTACGTCACGCCGGCGCTCACCGTCGCGCGCATGCGCGACGACCTCGTCGAGGTCTCGCGTGGCTTCGCCTTCGAGGTCCCGATCGACGTCCTCCCCGTGGGCGAACCGTGGGACGAGATGCTGGCCGACCTCCGCACCCGGTTCCCGGACACGACGACCCTCGAGGCGTGGACGTGGTACCCCATCCAGGTCCTCCGCTACGAGGTCACGCGCGGCCAGTACGACGAGTTCCTCCGCGACGTCCTCGACCACCCCGAACGACTCCCCCGCGTGTGGCGGCGCGAGATCGACCGCGGCGACCGCGCCGACGCCGAAGAGGTGGTGCTCGGCCACGTGCCCCTGCCGTGGCGGGTCACGGAAGGCGACCGAACCGTCGGCTGGTCGCTCCAGGACCTCGACCACAACCTGCCCGTCACCCAGGTCTCGTGTATCGAGGCCCAGGCGTTCTGCGAGTGGGCGTCCGGGCGGCTGGGCCTCACGGTCCGGCTGCCCATGGCGATGGAGTGGGTCCGCGTCGCCCGCGCCGGGATTCGCAACCCGAAGTGGGCCTGGCCGTGGGGTACCGAACCCCTGCGCTACGCCTGCAACAACCTTGCGTCCTACGCGTCGCCCCAGCCGGTCCACTACCGCTACCCCGAGCCGGGCCGCACCGGCGGGGCGACCCCCGAGGGCATCTTCGCGATGGCGGGCAACGTGGCGGAGTGGGCCCTCGACCACGACCTCGCGCCCCTGCTCGGCGGCGTCCCGGTGACGCTCCTCAAGAGCCCGCCGACCCTAGGCTGGAAGCCGTTCCAGCCGGAGCGGGCCCCCACCACTGCGATGGCCTACGGCGGCTCGTTCCGCAGCGGCATCAACGACTGCCGGGTCGATGTCTACAGCCGCCTCGAGGCGACCGACGCGGGACACGACGACGTCGGCTTCCGCTTCGTCGCGGTGGGCGACGACGGCGAGTAGCGGTGCGCGCGAACTACGCGCTCCCGCGGGGGGCCGGGGCGAAGTCGCGGGCGCGCATCGTGACGCCGCCGGGCGTGCGCGTCAGCGTCGTCGAGCCGTCGACCTCGGTGGGACGGCGCGCGAGGATCCGCCGCAGCTTCTTCTCCCACACGACCTTGACGCACTCCGACATGTAGGCGCAGTTGGTGGTCCGGCAGACGTACGTGTCCGAACCGAAACAGTCTTTTTTCTTCGACATAGGTGCGCCTCGACCCTCGCAATGGTAGGAGAGGTCGCCAACCGCCACAAGGGGGTCGGGGCCTCCCCTACCGCCATCGGCCGGGTTCTGCGCCGAATCAAGGCAGGTTTTCGTTCGTTCGGCCGACGCTTCGGTAACAACGGGCTACCCCCGGCGGACGCGTCGCCCGGGCCCCGACCACGTCGGACGCCCGAGGCGCGCCGGAAGCCCAGGGGCCAGGGGCCAGGGAACCCGGGACCGGAGACCAGGGAACAGGGACGCGAGGCCCGGCGACCGCAAGCAGGGCCTCTCCCGGGCCTCGCGGCCGGTCCTGCGGGCGGCCCCACCCGAGCGGGAGGCGCCCGGCGCGGGAGGAAACCCGGCGCGGTGGCGCGCTCCGGCCCGCGCTCGGGCTGAGCGCCGTCGCGGGGCGCCCGGCGGGGGGCGCTGCCGGGGTCGGCCCGGGCCGGGCGCCTTGCGACGCGCCCCCCTCCGCCCCGCGGCCTCCGGTCCCTGACGGCCCGCTCCCTGACGGCCCGCCCCCTGACGGCCCGCTCCCTGACGGATCCGCCCCCTGAAGGCCCAGCCCCCCGGCCGATCCGTCGCCGGGCGCCGCTGCCGGTGCCGGGAACTCCGCATCTCCGTCGCGGGATCCAGAAAAGGCGATCGCGCCCCCCGAGGGGGGCGCGATCGCGTCGAACCGGGTGAACCCGGGTGAACCCGGGTGAAACGTGGGCGGGGCTTACTCGCCCTTCGTCCCCACGCCGAGCGGGTGGTCCGTGTACACGCCGCGGACGACGTCCGGCGACAGGTTGCGGACCTTGCCGAGGGCCTTCATCGCGGCCGAGCCGACCGCGCCGCCGGCCTTCGCGGCCGCCACGAGGGCGTCCACGTCGTCCGCCGAGCCGTCGTTGCGCGAGAGGACGTTGCCGAGGGCCGTGGCCGCCGCAACCTTGAGTTCCTCCTTCGCATCGCCGCTCTTCAGCACGCCGGCGAGAGCCGACGCGCCGCCACCCTTGAGGTTGCCGAGCGCGCGGACCGCGTTCATCTTGATGTCGTCGCTCGCACCCTCGGTGACGTTGTTCGCCAGCGGGTCGATGACCACCTTGAAGTCCCACGCGGTGCAGCACGGGTTCGTGGAGGCGAGGGCGTCGCTCGCGTCGGCCGCGACGACGAGGGCCGCCTGGCGCTCCGCATTCATGTCGCCCTTCTCCACGGCGGCCTGGACCGTCGGGAGGTAGGCCGCGGCGACGAGGGGCTCGTCGACGAACCCGGCGAGTCTCTCGCCGTACTTCGCCGTGAGCATCTCCTTGCCGGCGGCGCCGCCGACGACCATCACGCGCATGTTCTTCGTGCGGGCGTCCGCCAGGATCTCGTCGATCACGGCGAGGGTGCCCTGCCAACGCTGCATCGGGATCGTGTTCGCGGCCTCGAGGTCGGCGCGGACGACGACGACGTCGGTCGCCGGTGCGGCCTTGAGGCGGGTCACGCCGCGGTAGCCGTCGCGCTCATCGGTGACGATGTAGCCGGCTTCACGCAGGTCCTGCGCAAGTCGGGCTCGCGAGGCGTCCTGGTCGTCGATCACGAAGACCTGGCGGAGCGCCTGCTCCGACGCGGCCTGCGCGGCGAGGGCCGGCACCTGGGCGGAGTTCTCGAACGCGCCGGCCGGGCTCATGCGGAGCGCGGCGACGGCGGCGGCGTACTGGACGCGCTTCTCGGGCGCCGCGAGCGCGCGACCGAGGGCGTGCCCGGCGAGCGACTGCCCGCCGTACGTGGCGGCGCACAGCTGGGCCGCGCCGATGGCGATGTCCCACTGGCTGCGGTCGATCGCGTCGGCGAGCGCCAGCGAGGCGCCGTCGAAACCAAGGCTCATGGCGAGGTCGCCGACGGCCTTCAGGGCCTCCGGGGCCTTGTCGCCCATGGCCGCACCCTCGACCTGCTGGGCGAGGACCGCGCGGACGAGCAGCGAGCGCGCGCCGCGGTTGCCCGCGTCGATCGCCAGCGCGGCCGCCGCGTGTTGTTCCGCGAGGAGCGAGCCGAGCAGCACCGCGGGGACCTCGTAGCGGACCAGACCGCCCTCCCACTTCCACAGGTTGTGGACCTGGTCGAGTTCGGCCAGCACGGACGGGTCGTTCGCGAGGTAACGCTCACCGAAGCGGACGTACGAGTCGGCGGCCGACATCGCCGCGCCGTCGGGCCGGATCTTCTGGATCGAGGCGGAGGCCTTCGCCTTCACGGCGTCGTCGGCGTCCTTCTCGACCGCGCGCCGCAGCGCCGGGAGAGCGCGGGGGTCGCGGATGTCGCCGAGGACGACCGCGACGTAGCCGCGGAGGCGGGCGTCTTCGGTGGACATCGCCTGCGAGAGGGGGAGGACCGCCTCGCTGCCGATGTACTGCAGCGCGAAGATGGCGTTCACGACCTTTGCGGGGTCGTTGTCGCCGAGCGCGGGGAGGAGGTACGGCACGGCGTAGTCGCCGTTCTTCGCCGCGAGCTCCCAGCCCGCCTTCTTGCGCTGGTCGACCTCGCCCGTGAGGGCCTGGTCGACGAGGGCCTTGATGGCGTCGGGGTCGCGCTTGCGCGCCTCGACCACCGGACGGGCCTTGTCGAGGAGATAGCGGACGAGCTTTTCGTGGTCGCCACCGGCGGAGAGGGCGCGCAGTTTGACCTGCTCGTCCACCTCGCGGAGCACCGCGTACACCTCGTCATCACCCGGGTTCGAGGCGACGTACTCTTGGAGCTTCTTGAGGGCGTCCTCAAGATTGCCCGCTTCGTAGTCGTCGAACGCGGACTTGAGTGCCGCGCCGTCGGCCGAAGCCGTCGGCGAAGCGACTGCCGCGCCCACAACGAGCGCTGCACCCGCGACGAACCCAGTCATCCAGCGAAGGCCGGTCGCCTTCATGCGGCATCCTCCCTGCGGTCAGGACCCGACGAACCCCCGGCGGGCGATCCCATACGCTGGCCCGTGCCTCGCCTGCCCGACGAGGTGGAACCGAGGATCGCTGTCCGGGCTAAGGGGCGGGAGTCTACGCGCCGCCGTTCCGCGGTGTCAAGAACCCACCCCGTGTCTCGCCACGGGAGCCGAAGGTTTGGGGCCCGAGGGCCGCCGACGGTCGCCCCGCAATCGTCCTGGAAGCCCCCCCCCTCCCCCGGTGTCCAGACCGGGAGAATCCCCTGGATCGGGTGCGGACGCCTCCCCCGGGGGCCGATCCGACGAGGGGTCGGCCGCGTTGGCGGCCACCGAGGCGTGCCGGAGGACCTCGACGGATGGACGTGGCCCCGCCGCCTTCGCTCGCCCGGTCCCGCTGGGGCTGGCTCATCGTCACGTACGTCGCGTCGGGCTTCCCCCTGGGGCTCGTGCGCGGGGTCCCCAGCGCCTACCTGACCGACCGGGGCGTCCCGCAGACCGCGCTGGGGCTCCTGGCGCTCCTCGAACTTCCCTACATCCTGAAGTTCGCGTGGGCGCCGCTCGTGGATCGCTTCGGTACGCGCCGCACGTGGCTCGTCTCGACGCTCGCGCTCCTCGCGGGCGCGACGGCGCTCCTGCCCTCGCTGCCGGCGGCCGGCGCGGTTTCGGTCGGCCTCGCCGTGCTCCTGTTCGCGATGGCCGTGCTCTCGGCGACGCTCGACGTCGGGGTGGACGCGCGCGCGATCGAGGCGTTCCCGGCGCGTCTCTCGGGCCACGTGAGCGCCACGCGCGTGAACGCGGCCCGCGTCGGTTACCTCTTGGCCGGCAGCGCGCTCGTCGCGCTGGCCGGGCCGTGGGTGTGGGGCGACGTCTTCCTCGTCGCGGCCGGCGTGCTCGCCGTGCTCGCGCTCGTGGCCACCCGGCTGCCGGCCGCCCCGCGCCAGCCCGTCCCCGTCGAGTCGTTCGTCGCGCCGCTGCGCCGGCTCCTCGGACGCCCGGGCTTCGCGTCCGTCGCCGCGTTCCTCTTCCTGTTCAAGCTCGGCGACAACGCGCTGGCCGAGATGACGACGCCGTTCCTCAAGGCGAAGCTCGACGCCGGCGGCGCGGGGTGGGGCAACGCCACCTTGGGTGGGGCCCGCCTGCCGGGCATCGCAGCCAGCATCGTCGGCGCCGCGCTCGGGGGGTGGTTCACGGTGCGGCGCGGCACCATCGCGGGGCTCGTGGTGCTCGGCGGGCTCCAGGCCGCGTCGAACCTCGTCTACGCCGGCGCGGCGGCGACGCCGACGGATGCGTGGGTGTGGTCGGCCGTGCTCGTCGAGCCGTTCTGCGGCGGGCTCGGGATGGCGCCGTACGGCGCGCTGATGCTGCGGTCGTGTTCGACGACGACGCCCGGCGCCGACTTCGCCGCGCTGACGACGTTCATGGCGTTGAGCCGGCTCGCCGCCGGTTCGCTGTCGGGCTACGGGGCCGAGGCGTTCGGCCGGCCGGTCTACTTCGCGCTGACGGCGGCGGTGGCCTTGCCCGCCTTCCTCTTCCTGCCCGCGGTCCGCCGCTGGCTGGCGCCGCCGCCCGCCAACCCCTGACCCTCCCGCGGAGCGTCCCCCGGTTGGTGGCGTCAGAACTCGTGAAGAAATCGCCTTCGCTCGGTTTCCGGTGGGCCCAGCCCCCCGGAAACCCGCTCGGCGCGCGGCCCCTGCGGGTCCGCGCTTCGCGGCTGGGAAGGAATCTTCGATTCCTTCCCAGGCTCTCAGAACTCGTGAAGAAATCGCCTTCGCTCGGTTTCCGGCGG
>Ga0163144_10008421_pt1 | contig 22329 bp, 14 predicted proteins | sample OliLak19BULKMAT1_FD_123175 | JGI IMG/M metagenome (GOLD analysis project Ga0163144, IMG submission 123175) | Freshwater microbial mat bacterial communities from Lake Vanda, McMurdo Dry Valleys, Antarctica - Oligotrophic Lake LV.19.BULKMAT1 | ecosystem: Environmental > Aquatic > Freshwater >... | reverse complement strand
TAAGTGTTCAACTTACTCTGTCTTCAGACCACTGCCAAGCCCGGTAGCACTTCAATTGACGCAATGCTTTCATGGTTCAGCACCACCCGCCAATGCGATCCTTTGGGATCGACGTAATCGTCGGCGGCGTAGGCTACTGCGGGCGATGCGCCGTGCCCATCAGTTCGGCACTATGGCGTCATGAAACGCGAAGCCACCACAGCCCGCCTTGATGTGCTCGAAGCCGCTGTCCTAGCGCTGGTTGAGGCGCTACCTCCCACACACGCCAGCGCCGCACGGTCCGGCTTCCTGCAGCGAATGGAAGACCTGGCCGACCCGGTGGTGCTTGCTGCTGATGCTGTAGCGGAGCGGACGCTGGCCGCTGTGTTGATGGCGCTCGCGCGTTGACTGCGAGGTTTCTGTGGCGCTATGTGGACGGCAAGCCCAACGGCGGCGCGATCCACCTGCGAGCCACCAGCGGACGTTACGCGCGTGAGTGCGGTGCTGGGCGCCGCGACCGCAAGCACGAGCGGGTATGCGAGTCAATCAACCCCCGCGCCCGAGAGTGGCACTCGCCACGATTGCGGCGTCGTCGGGAACTTGGGGTTCGCTCGCGCGCCCCAGGATTGTCCCGAAACGCATCTCGGATGATGACAAATGCTGACATCCCGCGCGCCGGCCAGGATTGCCCGGACGTTGCCCCCCAGCACTTCCTGCGGCCCGGATATGCCGCCTGCGCGCGGCCAGCGAGGAAATGCAGAAACATGCAGTCTCCGCCGCTTCTACCTTCCACACCGAGAGCCCGACTGATGCGCCGGGTTTGTCGTTTCTGGGGGCTGCACCCGCTACGTCAGCATATGGCCGCATCCGCGGCGCCTACCCCACATCCACGAAACTAGTACAAACCCTTTATCGCTGGTACACCCTTGGAACAGGGTTTCTCTGATGTACGTTTTACCTGTGTGGCGGGTTTACGCTTGGAACAGGGTTTATACTAGTATTTCCCAACCACCTCCGCGACATCTGCGTGGGCCCACAGGCGCCGCGTGCTGTGCCGGCTGCTGCGCCACCCCCACGCCGATACGTATGGCGCCTGCGCCGCTCTGGCGCGTCTGGTGGGCCCGTGCCGTCAGTCCCTTGTCTATCCCGCCGCTTTGCAGGGCTCGTCGTTTCTGGGGCTGGATTCAGGAAATCGGCTTACATCCGTCGTTACATCGTCCGAAGTGGGCACAAAAAAGCCCGCACTCGGCGGGCCTGTCGGAACACTGCCAGTCTTTGATCCGTAAAGACTCTTTAACTTGGAGGCGCGACCCGGAGTCGAACCGGGCTGGACGGATTTGCAATCCGTTGCATAACCGCTTTGCTATCGCGCCGAGATTCGGATTCTGACAGGGAAGCTGTTGCCCTGCTGTTCGGCAAAGCCACCACTGAACCTCACCCTTCAGACAAAAAAGGGAAGCCGCAGCTTCCCTTACGCAAAACTGGAGCGGGAGAAGAGTCTCGAACTCTCGACCTCAACCTTGGCAAGGTTGCGCTCTACCAACTGAGCTACTCCCGCATGTTCTCTTCACAATCTTGTTCGCCCACCTTACGTTAACAGGTGCTCGCGTCCAGCCTCACATTATGTCGGAAAAATTTCCGCCCTGCAAGCAAAGCTGGAGTCAATGCGGCAGGCCGTCGGCCGCCGCCGCCGGTGCCGGCGTTTCGGTTTTCGCCGGCGCCTTCGGATCAGCTTTGAGGTCGACCGCTTCGTCCTCCGGCAGAGCCTGCGGCATGCGCTCGAGCGCCACTTCCAGCACCTGGTCGATCCAGCGCACCGGAACGATCTCCAGGTTGTTCTTGGCGTTCTCGGGAATGTCCTGCAGGTCCTTGACGTTTTCCTCGGGGATCAAAACCGTCTTCACACCTCCGCGGTGGGCTGCCAGCAGCTTTTCCTTCAGGCCGCCGATGCCGGTGACCTCGCCGCGCAAGGTGATCTCGCCGGTCATCGCCACGTCCGCGCGCACCGGGATGCCGGTCAGCGCAGACACCAGCGCGGTCGTCATCGCGGCACCCGCGCTCGGGCCGTCCTTCGGCGTGGCACCGTCGGGCACGTGGATGTGGATGTCGCGCTTCTCCAGCATCTCGTCCTTGATGCCGAGCCGGCGCGAGCGCGAACGCACCACCGACCTTGCGGCCTCGACAGACTCCTTCATCACGTCCCCGAGTGAACCGGTGCGGATAATGTTGCCCTTGCCCGGCATCACCGCGGCCTCGATCGTCAGAAGATCGCCGCCGACTTCCGTCCACGCCAGACCGACCACCTGGCCGACCTGATTCTTCATCTCGGCGCGGCCAAAATCATACTTGCGCACACCCAGGAAATCGTTCAGGTTGTCCTCGGTGACCACCGCCTTTTCGGTGTAGGTCTTCAGCTGGACGCCCTTCACGACCTTGCGGCAGATCTTGCTGATCTCGCGCTCCAGCGAGCGCACGCCGGCTTCCCGCGTGTAGTAACGGATGATGCCGCGCAGCGCTGACTCGGTGATGTCCATCTCGCCGTCGGCCACGCCGTTGTTTTTCTGTTGCTTGGGCAGCAGATAGCGCTGGGCGATGTTGAGCTTCTCGTCCTCGGTGTAGCCGGCCAGGCGGATGACTTCCATCCGGTCGAGCAGGGCCGGCGGAATGTTCATCGAGTTGGACGTCGCCACGAACATCACGTCGGACAGATCGAAGTCGACTTCCACGTAGTGATCGCTGAAGGTGTGGTTCTGCTCGGGGTCGAGCACTTCCAGCAGAGCCGAAGACGGGTCGCCACGGAAGTCCATGCCGAGCTTGTCGATCTCGTCGAGCAGGAAAAGCGGGTTGCGCGTGCCGATCTTGGACAGGCTCTGCAGCACCTTGCCCGGCATGCTGCCGATGTAGGTGCGACGGTGGCCGCGGATCTCGGCCTCGTCGCGCATGCCGCCCAGCGCCATGCGGACGAACTTGCGCCCCGTCGCGCGCGCCACGCTCTGGCCGAGCGAAGTCTTGCCGACGCCCGGTGGGCCCACCAGGCAGAGGATCGGCGCCTTCACCTTGTCAACGCGCTGTTGCACCGCAAGATATTCGAGAATGCGGTCCTTCACCTTCTCAAGGCCGAAGTGGTCCTCATTCAGCACGCTCTCGGCGTACGCCAGGTCATGCTTGATCTTGGTCTTCTTGGCCCACGGCAACGCTACCAGCGTGTCGATGAAGTTGCGCACCACCGTCGCTTCAGCTGACATCGGCGACATCAGCTTGAGCTTCTTCAGCTCGCTCTCGGCTTTCTTGCGCGCTTCCTTGCTCATCTTGGCGGCGACGATCTTTTTCTCGAGTTCTTCGAGATCCGCACCTTCTTCGCCGTCGCCAAGTTCTTTCTGGATCGCCTTCACCTGCTCGTTCAGGTAGTACTCGCGCTGGCTCTTCTCCATTTGCCGCTTGACGCGGCCGCGGATGCGCTTTTCCACCTGCAGGATGTCGACTTCGTGTTCCAGCAGTTCAAGCAGCTTTTCCAGCCGCTTGGCCACCGAGAACAGGTCGAGCACCGACTGCTTGGCTTCCAGCTTCAGCGGCAGATGGGCGGCGATGGTGTCGGCCAGGCGGCCCGGGTCGTCGATGCCGGCGATGGACGTCAGGATCTCGGGCGGGATCTTCTTGTTGAGCTTGACGTACTGGTCGAACTGCTGGGTGACGGCACGGCGCAGCGCCTCGATCTCGGGCGTCGTCTCGGTGCTCGGCGGCACTGGCGAGACCTCGCCGACAAAATGCTCTTCGGTGTCGGTGATGCTGAGCGTGTTGGCTCGCTGCAGGCCTTCGACCAGCACCTTCACGGTGCCGTCGGGCAACTTGAGCATCTGCAGGATGCTAGAGACGCAGCCGATCTCGAACATGTCGTCGGGCTTGGGCTCGTCCTTGCCGGCGGCCTTCTGCGCCACCAGCATGATCTGGCGGCCGGCTTCCATGGCGGCTTCGAGCGCCTTGATCGACTTCGGGCGCCCGACGAACAGCGGAATCACCATGTGCGGAAAGACCACCACGTCGCGCAGCGGCAGCAGCGGCAGCGTGATCGGATCCGACGGGAGTACGGGATGACCGGACATTAGAACCTCTCTTTCAGGGACCGAGGTGGGGTCCGCGGGGTCGAAAACAAGACGGGAGCGAGACGCCTGCGGGGCAGGCTTCGCGGTCAGGCGCTTGCCTTGGCCTGTTCCCGATAGACGAGCAGCGGCTTGGCGCCGTCTTCGATGATGTGTTCGTCGATCACGACCTTGGCAACGCCATCCATCGCGGGCAGTTCGAACATGGTGTCGATCAAGGCATGCTCCATGATCGAGCGCAGGCCGCGGGCGCCGGTCTTGCGCGCCAGCGCCTTGCGCGCGATGGCAAGCAGCGCCGAGGGCCGGATCTCGAGTTCCACGCCGTCCATTGCGAACAACTTCTGGTACTGCTTGGCGAGCGCATTCTTCGGCTCGGTCAGGATCTGCACCATGGCGTCTTCGGTCAGTTCGCCCAGCGTGGCAAGCACTGGCAGGCGGCCGACCAGTTCGGGAATCAGCCCGAACTTGATCAGGTCTTGCGGCTCGGCCTCGCGGAACATGTCGGCGGCCTTCTTCTCGGTCTTGCTGTGCACGGTGGCGGCGAACCCGATTCCCGACTTCTCGGTGCGGTTCTGGATGACCTTTTCAAGGCCGTCGAAGGCGCCGCCGCAGATGAACAGGATGTTCGTCGTGTCGATCTGCAGGAAGTCCTGGTTCGGGTGCTTGCGCCCGCCCTGCGGCGGCACGCTGGCCATCGTCCCTTCGACCAGCTTGAGCAAAGCCTGCTGCACGCCTTCACCCGACACGTCGCGCGTGATACTGGGGTTGTCGGCCTTGCGGCTGATCTTGTCGATCTCGTCGATGTAGACGATGCCGCGCTGCGCGCGCTCGACATCGTAGTTGCAGTTCTGCAGCAGCTTCTGGATGATGTTCTCGACGTCTTCACCGACGTAACCTGCTTCGGTCAGCGTGGTGGCATCGGCGATCACGAAGGGCACATTCAAGAGCCGCGCCAGGGTCTGCGCAAGCAACGTCTTGCCCGAGCCGGTGGGGCCGATCAGCAGAATGTTGCTCTTCGTCAGCTCGACCTCGTCCTTGGTGCTGGCGCCGATGTGCTTCAGACGCTTGTAGTGGTTGTAAACCGCCACGGCCAACGTACGCTTGGCGACGTCCTGGCCGATCACGTACTGGTCGAGGCTGCTCTTGATCTCGCTGGGCACCGGCAGGTCGGAGCGCGCGCCGCGGGCGGCTGCGGTCTCCGCCGGCATCTCGTCGCGGATGATGTCGTTGCACAGTTCGATGCACTCGTCGCAGATGAAGACCGACGGCCCCGCGATGAGCTTCTTGACCTCATGCTGACTCTTGCCGCAGAAAGAGCAGTAAAGGACTTTTTCGCCTGTGGCGCCCTTCTTTTCGGCCATGGGTGTGCTTGACTTGGAAGTCCGGTTGGAGAGTCGAAGAATCATAGTCCAACAGCGCCGGGCTCACCGGCGGCGAAAAGGACGTGATTCGGGGTCAGAAGCGGAAATGGCGGGCCGGCCCGAAAGCGGCCGGCCACGCGCGGGATGGGCCCTGAATCGGCCGCTGCCCGACCTAGGCGAATCCGGCCTGCGTCAAGGCCGGCGGTCGAGCACCTGGTCGATGAGGCCGTATTCCTTGGCCTCGGAGGGCGACATCCACATGTCGCGCTCCATGTCGGCGGCGATCTGCTCGTAGCTGCGCCCGGTGCGCTCGGCGTAGATGCGGTTCAGCTGCTCGCGGGTCTTGATGATCTCTCTGGCCTGGATCTCGATGTCGGTGGCCTGACCCTGCGCGCCGCCCGAGGGCTGGTGGATCATCACGCGCGAATTTGGCAGCGCGAAACGTTTGCCCTTGGCGCCCGCCATCAGCAGGAAACTGCCCATGCTGGCCGCCATGCCCATGCACAGCGTCGAGACGTCGGGCTTGATGAACTGCATGGTGTCGAACACCGACAACCCGGCGCTGACGCTGCCGCCTGGCGAGTTGATGTAGAGCGAGATGTCCTTGTCGGGGTTCTCGCTTTCCAGAAACAGCAATTGCGCGACCACCAGGTTGGCCGTCTGGTCGTTGACCGGTCCAACCAGGAAGATCACACGCTCGCGCAGCAGGCGGCTGTAGATATCGTAAGCGCGCTCCCCGCGGCCCGAAGTTTCGATGACGATGGGCACCATGCCCAGGCCGGTGGTTTCCGTAGCGCTCATGCAGGTCCTTGGCAGATTGGATCAATCAATGTGATGGCGGATTATCGCGCCACAAGAGTCACCCTTCGAACGAAGAAGGGCGCCGGCCTCTTCGGCACGGCGCCCTGGGCGCGCGGGCGAAAAATCTCAGGCTGCGGCCATCAACTCGTCGAAAGGCAGCATCTTGTCGACCACGTTGGCCTTGGCCATCACGAACTGTGTGACGTTGTTCTCGACCACCACCGCCGCGACCTCGGCCATGCGCTGACGGTCACCCAGGTACCAGCGCATCACTTCGGCCGGCTTCTCGTAGCTCTGGCTCATTTCCTCGATGTGGGCCTGCAACTGTTCGGGCCTGGCCTGCAGATTGTTCGAACGCACGAGCTCGGCCACCACCAAGCCCAGGCGCACGCGGCGTTCGGCCTGCGGCTTGAATATCTCTTCGGGGATCGGCACCGTTTCGGCATCTTTCACGCCGCGTTGCTTGAGGTCGGCGCGCGCCGAAGCCACCAGGCGCTCCATCTCGCCGGCCACCAGGGCATTTGGCAGTTCGAGCTCGGCGGCCTTGCCCAGCGCGTCCATCACTGCGGCCTTGTTGCGCGACAGCACCCGGAAGCGCACTTCGCGCTCGAGATTCTTCTTGACGTCGGCGCGCAGGCCTTCGACGGACGCGGCGGCAATTCCCAGCAACTTGGCGAAGCCTTCATCGACCACCGGCAGATTCTGCACTTCGGCTTTCTTCATCGTCACCAGGAAGTCGGCTTCCTTGCCGGCGACGTCGGCGCCGTGATAGTCGGCCGGGAACTGCAGCGGGAAGGTCTTGCTCTCGCCGACCTTCATGCCGCGCACGGCCTTGTCGAACTGTTCCAGCATCTGGCCTTCGCCGATCAGGAACTGGAAGGCCTCGGCCTTGCCGCCCTTGAAAGGTTCGCCGTCGATCTTGCCTTCGAAGTCGATGGTGACACGGTCGCTTTCCTCGGCGCCTTCGGCGGCCGGGCGCTGGGCGAAGGTGCGTCGCTGCTTGCGCAGGATCTCGACGGTGCGGTCGATCGCTTCCTCGGTCACCTCGGTAGCCACACGCTCGACTTCGGCGGCGCCCAGGTCACCTATCTTTACTTCGGGGTAGACCTCGAAGACGGCGTCGAAGGCGATGTGACCTTCGGGCGCTTCATTCTTCTGCGTGATGCGCGGCACTCCGGCCACGCGCAGCCTGGCTTCGCCGGCGGCGCTGGCGAAGGCCTCGCCGATGCGGTCGTTCACGACCTCGTTCTGCACCGAGTAACCGTAGCGCTGGGCCACTACCGACATCGGCACCTTGCCGGGGCGGAAGCCGTCGGCCTTGAAGGTGCGGGCGAGCTTTTTCAGCCGCGCATCGACCTCGCTGGTGATGGCGGTGGCCGGCACCGTCAGCGTGATGCGACGTTCCAGTTTTTCGAGGGTTTCGACGTTGACGGACATGGTTATCTCGTGGTCAAGGTTGTGTATCTGGTGCGCGGGGCCGGACTCGAACCGGCACGCCTGTGAAGGCGTCAGGACCTAAACCTGGTGCGTCTACCAATTTCGCCACCCGCGCTGAAGGGTGCAACGACTGCCGGGTCGCTTGCGCGCCCACCCCCATGGGTCTGGCGCGCTGAACAGGTAACCGCGCATTCTAGCCGGCCGGCGATCCAGCCTGATGCATCAGCCGGGCGACCTGCTTTCACGCTTCGCGCGGAACCACGCCGTCAACATCAGCCGGGCGACCTGCTCTCGTGTTTCACACGAAACCATGCCGCGTACATCGCCGGCAGCGCCAGCAGCGTCAGCGCCGTGGCCACGATCAGGCCACCCATGATGGCCACCGCCATCGGACCCCAGAACACGCTGCGCGACAACGGGATCATCGCCAGCACCGCGGCCGCCGCCGTCAGCACGATGGGCCGGAAGCGCCGCACGGCCGATTCGACGATGGCCTCCCAGGCCGGCACGCCACGCGAACGGTCCTGCTCGATCTGATCGATCAGGATCACCGAGTTGCGCATGATCATGCCCATCAGCGCGATCACTCCGAGCAGCGCCACGAAGCCGAACGGCCGGTTCAGCAGCAGCAGCGCCGCCGCCACGCCGGCAATGCCCAGCGGCCCGGTGAGGAACACCAGCATCGCGCGGCTGAAGCTCTGCAACTGAAGCATCAGCAGCGTGAAGACGATGAACAGCATCACCGGCACGCCGGCTGCGATCGAACCCTGGCCTTTGCTGCTTTCTTCCACGGCGCCGGCCACTTCGATCGTGTAGCCCGGCGGCATGGTCTTGGCCAACGCCTGCAGCGCCGGCCAGACCTGCGCCGTCACCGTGGGGCCCTGCAGGCCTTCGACCACATCGCCCTGGATCGTCACCGCGTAGTTGCGGTTGTTGCGCCACATCACGCCAGGCTCCCAGGTGAAGTCGATCTTGGCGAGTTGCGTCAGCGGCACGCTCTTGCCGCTGGCGGTGGGCAGATAGGCGTTGCCGATGTCGGTGATGGCATTGCGTTCTTCCGGCGGCTGGCGCAGCACGATGTCGACCAGCTTGTCGCCTTCGCGGTATTGGCCGATGGTGGTGCCCGACAGCATGGTGCGCGACGAAAGCGCCACCTGCTGGCTCGTGACGCCGAGCGCACGCGCCTTGTCCTGGTCGATGTTCAGGCGCAGCACCTTGATCGATTCGTTCCAGTTGTCGTTGACGCCGCGCATGTTGGGGTTGGCGCGCAGCAGTTCCTTGGCCTGGTCGGCCCAATGTCGCACCACCACGGCGTCGGTGCCCATGACACGGAACATCACCGGGTAACTGACCGGCGGGCCACTCGGCAGCAGCCTGAAACGGCCGCGCACCTCGGGGAATTCGGTGGCGAGCAGGGCTGGCAAGCGCAGGCGCAGGGCCTCGCGCTCGTTCAGGTCTTTCGGCAACAGGATGGCCTGGCTGACATTGCTCTGCGGGAAGACCTGGTCGAGCGGCAGGTAGAAGCGCGGCACGCCGCTGCCGATCCAGGTCGTCACCGACTGCAGCCCGGGCTCAGCCATCATGCGGGTCTCGAAGCGCCGCGCCACTTCTTCGGAATGTTGGATCGTCGAGCCTTCGGGCAGCCAGAGTTCGACCAGGATCTCGGGCCGGGTCGAGTCGGGGAAGAACTGCTGCTGGACCTTCCCCATGCCGACGATGCCGAGCGCGAAGCTCGCCACCGTCAGCCCGATGGTCAGCCAGCGGTGCAGCACGCACCAGTTCACCAGGCGACGGAACCGGGCGTAAAAGGGCGTGTCGAAAAGCTCGTGAGGTCCGGCAACCGCAGGGCCTCCGCCAGGCCTTTCCGTTCCGCCCTCGGTGTCGCCTTCGGCGACCTCGGCCTTCGCCCGCGTATGCAGCAGCCAGGCGCCGAGGTAGGGCACGAAATAGACCGACACCACCCATGAGATCAGCAGCGCGGCCGTGGTCACCGCGAAGATCGCGAAGGTGTATTCACCGGTCACCGACTTGGCCAGCCCGATCGGCAGAAAGCCTGCCGCCGTGATCAGCGTGCCGGTCAGCATGGGCATCGCCGTCACGTCGTAGGCGTAGGTAGCCGCACTCATCTTGTCGTAGCCCTCTTCGAGCTTGCGCACCATCATTTCGACAGCAATGATGGCGTCGTCGACCATCAGGCCGAGCGCGATGATCAGCGAGCCCAGCGAGATCTTGTGCAGGCCCACGCTCCAGTAGAACATCGTCACGAAGGTCATCGCCAGCACCAGCGGGATCGTGATGCCGACCACCAGGCCGGGCCAGATGTCGACGCGCAGCGGCCGGAAGTGCAACCCCAGGCTGATGAAGCTCACCAGCAGCACGATGACCACCGCTTCCAGCAAGACCTTGACGAACTCGTTCACCGAGCGCACCACCGCTTTCGGCTGGTCCTGCACTTGTTCCAGCAAGATGCCGACCGGCAACTCCTGCTGTATCTTCGCCGTGGTCACGCCTAGCGTCTTGCCCAGCGCGATGATGTCGCCGCCCTTGACCATCGAGACGCCAATGGCGATGACCTGCTTGCCCTGGTGGCGCACTTTGACGGCGGGCGGGTCGACAGTGCCGCGGCGAATCTCGGCGATGTCATCGAGCCTGATCGTCGTGGCCACACTGGTGGCCGGATTGACGGCACGAATCGGGAAACGTCTGAGTTCGTCGACCGAATTGAACTGGCCGCCAATGCGCACCTGAAAGTTTTCCAGCCCGGCGTTCAGCACGCCCGCGCCCTCGACGGCGTTCTGCGCGCCGAGTTGCGCCAGCACCTGCGTCATGTCCAGGCCCAGCTGGGCGAGACGATTCTGCGAGATCTCGACGAACACCTTTTCTGGCTGCGCGCCGAAGATTTCGGCCTTGCCGACATCCTTCACACGCAGCAGCTTCTGGCGCACGCGGTCGGCGAACTCACGCAGTTCCTCGTCGCTGAAGCCATCGGCCGACAGGGCGAAGATCGAGCCGTAGACATCCCCGAAATCGTCGTTGAAGACCGGGCCGATGACGCCTGTGGGCAGCGTGTTGCGCATGTCGGAGATGCGCTTGCGCGTCTCGTACCAGCTGTTGGCAACCTCATGCCCCGGTGTCGAGTCCCGCAACTCCAGGAAGGTCAGGCTCTCGCCCGGCTTCGTGTAGCTGCGCACCTTGTCGGCGTAAGGCACTTCCTGCAGCGTCTTCTCGATCTTGTCGGTCACCTGTTCGGCCATCTGCTGCGCGCTGGCGCCAGGCCAATAGGCCTGCACGACCATCGCGCGGAACGTGAACGGCGGGTCCTCGTCCTGGCCGAGCTGGAAGTACGCAGCGACACCCAGCACCATCAGCACCACCATCAGGTAGCGCGTCAGGGCTGGGTGTTCGAGCGCCCAGCGCGAGACATTGAAGCGTGACGCCGCGGCGCCGCCATAGGGGTTCGATTCGTTCATCACCGGCCCGGAATCAGCGGCTGTCAGCCGGTGACGATGCCGCGGCGGCGAGCGCGGGCTGATACAGCTGGACCTTCTGGCCGGCCGTCAGCACATGCACGCCGGCGGTCACCACCTGCTGGCCGGGGCTCAGGCCATTCGTGATGATCACCGTGTTGCCTTCCGCGCCGCCGACCGTCACCGGCTGCAGCCGGACCGTCATGCTGGCCTTGTCGAGCAGCCAGACGACCGTCTTCTCCTGCTGCTGCAGCACGGCCGACAGCGGCAGGCGCGCGACGCCGGTGCGCCGAGGCTGCTCGATCAGCACCGACGCGGTCTGGCCCAGTTGCACTTGCGCCTCGCCGAGGTCGGCCTTCGCCTGGAAGGTGCGGGTGGCCGGGTCGGCCGCGGCTGCCAGCTCGCGCAGCGTGGCAGGCAGTTCGCCGGGCGTGCCCCACAGTCGCACTCGCAGCGCGCCCGGGCGGCCGAGCAGCGGGCGCATGGCCGCCACCACGTCTTCCGGTACCGAGAACATGACGTCGCGCGGGCCGTCGTGCGCCAGCCGCAGCACCGGCGCACCGGATGCCAGCACGGCGCCGACCTCGGCCTCGACGGCGGTGATGACGCCGGCCGCCGTGGCCGTGAGCGTGCTGTAGCCGGCCTGGTTGCCCTGCACGCTGGCCTGCGCCTGCGCCTGGTCGAGTTGGGCCTGCGCCGAGCGCAGCGCCGATTCGCGCCGCTCGAGCTCCATGCCGCTGATGAACCCTTGGTCGCGCAGATCCTTGTAGCGCTTGAACTCTGCGAAGGTGAGGTCGAGGTTGACACGCGCGGCCTTGACGGCGGCGCGCGCCGCATCCTGGCCGAGTTGCAGGTCCTGCGGATCGAGCTGGGCCAGCGTTTCGCCGGCCTTCACACGCTGGCCGAGCTCGGCCTGGCGACGCAGCAGCTTCCCGGCGACGCGAAAACCGAGCCGGCTCTCGACGCGAGCCTTCACCTCGGCGGCGTACTCGTGAGTGCCCCCGGCGCTGTCGTTGCCGATGACGACCGTGCGCACGGCGCGCACCGGCTCGGTCACGGGCTCGGGCTTGGAGCAGCCGGCCAGCAGCAGCAGTGCGAGCAAAGGCGCCAGTGTAACGGTCGGGTTCTTCATGCTGTTTCTCGAATGCGATGTCGGGGCACGGGCTGCGGACCCGCAGCAGGGCGCGCCAGGAATTCGCTAATGACTGACTGGTCAGTAATATATGAGGCGGCAGCCGTGGTGTCAAACAAACCACGCTCACAACGGGAGCACGGCACGCCGAGTGAGAATCGGCAGGTGAGCGTTGATCATTATGAAAATTTTCCGGTGGCTTCGGTACTTTGCCCGCCCGCGCTGCGGCCCGCGGTGATGGCGATCTATCACTTCGCACGCACTGCGGACGACATTGCGGACGAAGGCGACGCAAGCGCAGCCGCCAGGCTGTCGGATCTCGCCGCCTATCGGGGCGAACTGCTCGCCAGCCTGGCCGGTAGCCCAGCCGGGCCGCGCTGGCCGCAGGTCTTCGGCCCACTCGCCGCGCAGGTGCGCAGGCATGCGCTGCCAGCGGGACCTCTGCACTCGCTGCTAGACGCCTTCGAGCAGGACGCCGGAAACCCGCTGTACGCCGACCGCGCGCAGTTGCTGGACTACTGCGCCCGCTCGGCCAACCCTGTGGGCCGATTGCTGCTGCACTTGTACGGCGTGAACGACGCAGCGTCGCTGCGAAGGTCCGACGCCATCTGCACGGCGCTGCAGTTGATCAACTTCTGGCAGGACCTCAGCGTCGACCTGCCGCGCGGGCGGGTCTACCTGCCGCTGGTCGACCTGCGAGCGTTCGGGCTGGATCCGGTGGGCATTCAGCGGTGCATCGACAGCGAAGCGTCAAGCCGCCTGGTGCGTGATCTGTGCGACTGGGCCGCAGGCCTGATGCGAGAAGGCGCACCGCTGGCACTGCGTCTGCCGGGCCGTGCCGGCTGGGAGTTGCGTCTGGTCGTGCAGGGTGGTTTGCGCATCATCGAGAAGATCAGGGCCATGAACTGCGCCAGCCTGGGCCACCGCCCCGCCATCCGGGCGGGCGATGCGCCGCGGCTGCTGTGGCGCGCCTTGCGCATGCGGACAACCACCCGATGAATCCTCAGCAGTACGTGCAGGACAAGGCGGCCAACAGCGGCTCATCGTTCTATTACGCCTTCCTGTTCCTGCCGCCGCCGAGGCGCGCCGCCATCACGGCCTTCTACGCCTTCTGCCGCGAGGTCGACGATGTCGTCGACGACATGCAGGACCCCTCGGTGGCCGCCACCAAGCTGCAGTGGTGGCGCAAGGAAGTGGCGCAGAGTTATGCCGGCCAGCCCAGCCACCCGGTGATGAAGGCCCTGATGCCCTGCGCACCGGCGTTCGCCATCCAGGCGGGCCACCTGAACGCCGTCATCGACGGCTGCCAGACCGACCTCGAACAAACCCGTTTCCTCGACTACCCCGGCCTTGCGCGCTACTGTCATCTGGTGGCCGGCGTGGTGGGCGAGGTGGCGGCCAACATCTTCGGCCGAACGGAAGAAACCACGGTGGCCTTTGCGCACAAGCTCGGCCTGGCGATGCAGCTGACGAACATCATTCGCGACGTCGGCGAGGACGCCCGCCGGGGCCGCATCTACCTGCCGATGTCCGAACTGCAGCGCTTCGACGTCAAGGCCAGCGAACTGCTGAAGCGCGAGGCGCCCTGGGGTTACAGCGAACGCTTCGACGCACTGATGCGCTTCCAGGCCGCGCGGGCGCACGCCACCTTCGATGAAGCGATGGCCCTGTTGCCCGAGGCCGACCGCGTGGCGCAGAAACCCGGTCTGATGATGGCCAACATCTACCGCACGCTGCTGCGCGAGATCGAGGCCCAGGGCTTCCAGGTGCTGCACCAGCGCACTTCGCTGACGCCGCTGCGCAAGCTGTGGATCGCCGCCCGCACCCACCTGCGCGGGCACTGATGGGCGGCCTGGCGCCGCAGCGCGTAGCCGTGGTCGGCGCCGGCTGGGCGGGCCTGGCGGCGGCCGTGCGCGCCACCGAGGCCGGCCACGCGGTCACGCTGTTCGAGATGGCCGGCCAGGCCGGCGGCCGGGCGCGCGCCGTCGCCGCCGGCGGCCTGGCGCTCGACAACGGCCAGCACATCCTGATCGGCGCCTACTCGCGCACGTTGGCGCTGATGCGCAGCGTCGGCGCCAACCCCGATGCCCTGCTCTGCCGGCTGCCGCTGGTGCTGCGCTACCCCGACGGCCGTGGCCTGCGTCTGCCTCCCGGGCCGGCGTGGCTCGGTTTTGGTCGCGCCGTGGCGGGCTGCGTGGGCTGGAGCTTGCGTGACCGCATCAGCCTGCTGGCCGTGGCGGCGGGCTGGGCGGCGCGGCGCTTCCGCTGCGCGCCTGCACTCACCGTGGACGCGCTGTGCCACGGCCTGACGCCCGCCGTGCGCGAACTGCTGATCGACCCGCTTTGCGTGGCCGCGCTCAACACCCAGGCCAGCGAGGCGAGCGCGTCGGTGCTGCTGCGGGTGCTGCGCGACGCACTCTTCGGCGGCGCCGGCGCGGCCGACCTGCTGCTGCCCCGCCGCCCGTTGAGCGCGCTGCTGCCCGAACCGGCCATGCGCTGGCTGGCGGCCCGGGGCGCTGCACTCCATCCGGGCCAGCGCATCGTGGAGATCACCCGCAGCGAAGAGCGCTGGGCGCTGGCCGGCCGCGAGTTCGAAGCCGTCGTGCTGGCCTGCAGTGCGGCCGAGGCGGCGCGGCTGACGCTGCATATCGCGCCGGGCTGGTCGGCGCGCGCCGCGGCGCTGCGCTACGAGCCCATCATCACCGTCTACCTGCAATGTCCAGGCGCCCGGCTGGCCGAGCCGATGATGGCGCTGGCCGAGAACCCCGATGCGCCAGCGCAGTTCGCCTTCGACCACGGTGCGCTCGGCGCCACGCCGGGAGTATTCGCATTCGTCATCAGCGGCGCGCGGCGCTGGGTCGACGCCGGGCTGGATGTCGCCGCCGCAGCCACGCTGAAGCAGGCCGTGGCAGCCTTTCCGCCCGGCACCTGGCCGCAGCCGCCGGCGCTGCTGCGTGTGCTGGCCGAAAAGCGTGCAACCTTCCGCTGCACGCCAGGCCTGGCGCGGCCGCCGGCCGCCGTCTCACCCGGGCTGTGGGCAGCGGGCGACTACATCGACGGGCCCTACCCTGCCACGCTGGAAGGGGCGGTGCGCTCGGGTGAACAGGCCGTTGCCGCCTTGAATTTCACGGCCACTTCGGACGGAGTGCCGTCGCGCCTACCAGGGTGAGAACGGCGCCGCCAGCGGCTCACCGACGAACAGAGCCTGCTGCGGCCAGGCCACGCTCTTCCAGTAAGCCTCGATGGCCGTGCTGCCCTGCAGATAGTGCAGCAGAAGCACCTGCGGGTGGGGGAACTTCTGCAGGTGATTGCAGGGTTCGCTCACCGTGCCGTGACTGGCAGTGGCGCCGGACTCGATCCAGTCGAGCGCGGTGTCCTGCCCGTTGGACGCCAGCAAGGCGCCGCCGAATGAGGTGAGATGGTCGGCCAGCGCACCGGGCATCCAGTCGAGCGCGGGCGTCAGGCCGAGCTTTGCGCTGCCGGTCAGGGCCAGCAGGATGCGAGTCGACTGTGGCAGCCTGTCTGCCGGAATCACCTGCATGTCGACCCCGACCGAGGCCTGCAAGCCCGCCGGCGGATACAGGCGCGCGCGCACGTTCCGCGCGGTGTCAGCCGTGGTGAGGAAAAGCGCGCTGACCGGCGGCCCCGCGCGCAGTGCCAGCCTGCCGTCGGCCGCCACGCCGCGGTCGATCAGCGCTTTGGCCGACTCGACGCTGCGGGCCGCCAGCAACATGGCCGGCCGCAGGCCGTGCTCGGCCCAGGGCCGCGACGACGCCGAGTTGAAGTAGCTCGAGGCGCGCGAAGGCGCGCAACTGTTCTGGCACAAGGCAGCGTCGAAACCGAGCGCGAGCGCGCCGGTGATCGAGTTGCAGCCGACCGCGTAAGGGGCCACCCAGGCCAGCGCCAAGGCTTGCGCCGCCGATCCGAAATAATCGTTGATGGTTCGCTGCAGGCGCTCGAACTCGGGCAACGTGAGCACGGGGCCGGCCGGCAACTCAACACGCAACACCTGCGCCGGCAGCAGGCCGCGGCTGCGGATGTAGTGCTCGCCGACCTCGACCGAATAAGCATCGGCGGTATTGATCACCAGCCCGATGTCGGCCGCCCGCAAACGGCCTGCCGTGCGCGGCACGGCAATCCAGCGTGGCGCAGACAGGGCGGGCGTCGGGTCGGCCGACGGTGCAGCGCTCGCGGCGACCGCCGGCTGTGTCACCGCAGCCTCCTGCGCGGCTGCAGGCAGCGCCGACAAAAGGGCCGACATCAATGGCAATACAAGCGCCGGCCCAAGCAGCCAAGCGACAAGCCCGGCCAGCCGGCCGCAGCGCAGTGTTCTCACAAGACACCGGAATGCAACGCCGCATTCCGCCATGCAAAATAAACGAAAACGCTTCACAATCAATCGCATGAGTGCCAAGGACAATCAGACTCCGACGATCCAGGTGCTGGAGCGCAGTTTCGCGCTGCTGGACATGCTGGCATCACATCAAGAACCGGTGTCGCTGAAGGTGATCAGCGAAAGCACAGGCCTGCACCCCTCGACGGCACACCGTATTCTCAACGACCTGACGATCGGCCGCTTCGTCGACCGTCCACAGGCCGGAAGCTACCGCCTCGGCATGCGTCTGCTGGAACTGGGCAATCTCGTCAAGGCCAGGCTCGACGTGCGCGAAGCCGCGCTGGCGCCGATGCGTGAACTGCACAAGCTGACGCTGCAGCCGGTGAACCTGTCGATGCGGCAAGGCGACGAAATCATCTACATCGAACGCGCCTACAGCGAACGCTCGGGCATGCAGGTGGTGCGCGCGATCGGCGGGCGGGCGCCGCTGCACCTGACATCGGTCGGCAAGCTGTTCCTGTCACATGACGACCCGCAGCGCGTGCGTGCCTACGCCACCCGAACCGGGCTGACCGGCCACACACGCAACAGCATCACCGACCTGACCCACCTGGAGCGTGAACTCGCCACGGTGCGCGCATCGGGAAGCGCACGCGACGACGAAGAACTCGAACTCGGCGTGCGCTGCATGGCGGCCGGCATTTACGACGACCAGGGCACCTTGCTGGCCGGGCTGTCGGTTTCGGCCCCTTCGGATCGAATGGAAGAGGCCTGGCTCGACAAGGTCAAGTCCACGGCAGCCCAGATATCGGCTGAACTCGGCTACCGCGGGCAGGGCGCAGGCGTGTAGACCGCAGGCCACCGGCCGGATGGCTGGCTGCGCGCCGGGATACCGCGAGCCAGTCCTATCGGTCGATGGGATGCGAAGTCAGAGTGCTGACCAGCGCGCCGTCGGACACCCATTTGCGGATGCGCTCGGCGTCTCCGACGCGCGAGTACTTTCCGGCCGAGTCGAGCAGCACCATGATCAGCTTGCGACCCGCCATCTGCGCCTGCATCACCACGCAGCGGCCGGCTTCAGAGATGTAGCCCGTTTTCTGCAGGCTGATGTCCCAGCTCGGGTTGCGCACCAGGCCGTTGGTGTTGCGGAACTGAAGCTGCCGCTTTCCGACGGCGACCTGCGCTTCCAGCGAAGTCGACAGTTCCCGGATGATCGAATGGCCCGATGCCGCCTTGACGAGCTGGCTCAGGTCGCGCGCGCTCGACTGGTTGCGGCTCGACAGGCCGGTCGGCTCGACATAGTGCGTGTCGTTCATGCCCAGTTGCAGCGCCTTGCGGTTCATCGCCTCGACGAAAGCAGGCAGGCCGCCGGCGTAATGCCGTCCCAGTGCATGCGCGGCCCGGTTCTCCGACGACATCAGTGCCAGGTGCAGCATGTCGCCGCGTGACAGAACCGTGCCCACGGAGAGCCGCGAACCGCTGCCCTTCTCGGTGTCGACATCGTCTTGCGTCACGGTCAGCATCTCGTCGAGAGGCTGGGCGGCTTCGGTCACCACCAGCGCCGTCATCAGCTTGGTGATGGAAGCGATCGGCAGCACGGCCTGCGAATTCTTGCTGAGCAGCACCTCGTTCGTTTCCTGGTCGATCACGAAGGCAACGCTGGACTTCAGATCGAGCGGGTCTGTGGTGTCGTGCAGACCGTAGGCCTGGCCATAGGACACGCGGGTCGGCTCAGCCGCTGGCGCCGCCTTTCGAACCACGGGCCTGGCTTCCCTGGCGACCGGCGTCTTCCTTGCGGGCTTGACCACCTTGGTCATCTTGCCCGTCTTGATCGTCTTGATCGTCTTGACGGACGGCTCCTGGCTGGCTTGGCGCAAGGGCGCCGCCCGCGCCGGTGCGGCAACCGCCAATGCCAGCAGCATCGCCAAAGTCATCAGGCCTGCCGATCCTGCACTTTTTCGGGTCTTGTTCACGGCACACCTCGCATCAAAAGCACTTCTGAAGTTTAGGCCACAGAAAAAAAGCACGCAAGATCAAAAACTTGCGCAACTTTCCTAAAGTGCCGACTGCAATATCCGCGACGGCGGCCAGAACCCGCGCAGTCCTTGGGGCTCAGAAATCGTCCTCAACCCTGCGCCGCCACCCGCTCGGCCTTGCTTTGCAGCTTGTTGAGTGCTGCCAGATAGGCCTTGGCCGATGCCACCACGATGTCCGGGTCGGAGCCGACGCCGTTGACCACCCGCCCGCCATGTTGCAGCCGGACAGTCACTTCGCCTTGTGATTCTGTGCTGCCCGAGGTGATTGCATTGACCGAATAGAGCAACATGTCAGCGCCACTTTGCACCTTTGACTCGATCGCCTTCAGGCTGGCGTCGACGGGTCCGTTGCCATCGCTCTGCGCGTGGTGCTCGACCTCGCCGGCCGCGAAAGCCACGCTGGCCTGCGGGCGTTCACCAGTCTCCGAATGCTGCGACAGCGAGAGCAGCCGGTAATGCTCCTGCTCGGCGGTCACGCTTTCGTCGCCGACGAGCGCGATGATGTCCTCGTCGAAAATCTCGCTCTTGCGGTCGGCCAGGTCCTTGAATCGCGCAAAAGCGGCGTTGACCTCGGCCTCGGACTCCATTTGGATGCCCAGGTCCTGCAGCCGCTGCTTGAAGGCGTTGCGGCCCGACAGCTTGCCGAGCACGATCTTGTTGGCCGACCAGCCCACGTCCTCGGCACGCATGATCTCGTAGGTGTCGCGCGCCTTCAGCACGCCGTCCTGGTGAATGCCGCTGGCATGCGCAAACGCGTTCGCGCCCACCACCGCCTTGTTCGGCTGCACGACGAAACCGGTGGTCTGGCTGACCATGCGCGAGGCGGGCAATATCTGCGTGGTGTCGATGCCGACTTCCAGGTCGAAGTGGTCGCGCCGCGTCTTCAGCGCCATCACCACTTCTTCCAGGGCACAGTTGCCGGCTCGTTCGCCGAGACCGTTGATCGTGCACTCGATCTGCCTTGCGCCGCCGATCTTCACGCCGGCCAGCGAGTTGGCCACTGCCATGCCGAGGTCATTGTGGCAGTGCACGCTCCAGATTGCCTGGTCGGAATTCGGGATGCGTTCGCGCAGCGAGCGGATGAACTCGCCGTACAGCTCGGGCACCGCATAACCCACGGTGTCGGGAATGTTGATGGTGGTCGCTCCTTCGGAGATGACGGCCTCGAGCACGCGGCACAGGAAGTCGGGGTCGGAGCGGTACCCGTCTTCCGGCGAGAACTCCACGTCGGCACACAGGTTGCGGGCAAAGCGCACCGACAGCCGGGCCTGCTCGAACACCTCGTCGGGCGTCATGCGCAGCTTCTTCTCCATATGCAGCGGCGAGGTCGCGATGAAGGTGTGGATACGAGCCCGGGCAGCACCTTTCAGCGCTTCGGCTGCGCGCGCGATGTCACGGTCATTGGCGCGCGCCAGCGAGCAGATGGTCGACTCGCGCACGAGGTTGGCGATGGACTTCACGGCCTCGAAGTCGCCGTGGCTCGACGCCGCGAAACCGGCTTCGATGACGTCGACCCGCAGCCTTTCGAGCTGGCGGGCGATGCGCAGCTTTTCGTCGCGCGTCATCGAGGCGCCGGGCGACTGCTCGCCATCACGCAAGGTCGTGTCGAAAATGATGATCTTGTCGGACATGTTGGGCTTTCGTGGAGTGCTGGGAGGTCGCACGCAGCGTGAGAACAATGGAAAACGGCCCGCTGCGTGACGCTGGCGGGCCGTTGATCAGATCAATCCGTGACGAAAAAGATCAGTGCACCCGCAGAACTCCGGGTAGCACTAGCAGTGAAACGAATTTGATCGAACTCATATTCGAAATGTAGCATGCACCGGCACGCGGCCTGCCTCACTCATGCAGGCCCTTTTCGTCGGGATCGTCGGTGGACGTCGCAATCACGCTGGTCGGCCTGCCTTTCATCCGGCGCCAGATGTAGACCGCGTAGCCCGACAGGCCGTAGCAGAAAAACAGCGCGAACAGCACGCGCGGCGGGTCAAGCGCGATCAGGGCGATGCCCAGCGCTATGGCCACGATGACGACAAAGGGCACCGTGCGCTTGCCGCGAACGACCTTGAAACTGTAGAACGGCGCGTTGGTCACCATCGACAGGCCGGCGAACAGTGTGATGGCGAAAGCCGTCCAGGCCAGCCAGTCGATCTTCGAGACACCCCTGAAGCCGGCGTCGTCCATCACCCAGATCAGGCCGATCACCATCGCCGCGGCGGCCGGGCTCGGCATGCCCTGGAAGAAGCGCTTGTCGACGACACCGATGTTGACGTTGAAGCGTGCCAGACGGAGTGCTGCGCCTGCGATGTAGACGAAGGCGGGTATCCAGCCCAGCTTGCCCAGATCCTTCAACGCCCAGATGTAGACGATGAGCGCCGGCGCGGCGCCGAAGCTGACCATGTCGCACAGGCTGTCCATCTGCTCGCCGAATGCACTCTGCGAGTTCGTCATGCGCGCCACGCGGCCGTCCAGGCTGTCGAGCACGGCGGCGGAGAAGATGCCGATGCAGGCGACCTCGAAGCGGCCGTTCATCGCCATCACGATCGAATAGAAGCCGGCAAACAGCGCCGCCAACGTGATCGCGTTCGGCAGCACATAGATGCCCTTGCGGCGCCGCCGGGGTGCGTCGGCATGGTCGGCGTCGACCTCTTCCAGCGTGGAAGGCACGTTCGTGTCGTTCATCGGGCACGCCTTGGGGTCAGTTGGGGTCAGGCGGTTGAGGATACTTCAGCGCCGCAATCAAAAAAGGGCTGCCCCGCCGCAGCCCCTTCGGACCGGAAAGCGACGCCGCTCAGTTGCGGCTCTTGTCCACCAGCTTGTTGGCCTTGATCCACGGCATCATCGCACGCAGCTTCTCGCCCACCACTTCGATCGAATGCTCCGACGTGATGCGGCGCCGCGACATCAGCGTCGGCGCGCCGGCGCGGTTTTCCAGGATGAAACTCTTGGCGTACTCGCCGGTCTGGATGTCGACCAGCATCTGCTTCATCGCCTTCTTCGTCTCGGCCGTCACGATCTTCGGGCCCGACACGTATTCACCATACTCGGCGTTATTCGAGATCGAATAGTTCATGTTGGCGATGCCGCCCTCGTAGATGAGATCGACGATCAACTTGAGTTCGTGCAGGCACTCGAAGTAGGCCATCTCGGGCGCATAACCGGCCTCGACCAGCGTCTCGTAGCCGGCCTTGATGAGTTCCACGGTGCCGCCGCAGAGCACAGCCTGCTCGCCGAACAGGTCGGTTTCGGTTTCTTCACGGAAATTGGTCTCGATGACGCCGGCCTTGCCGCCGCCATTGGCCGCCGCGTAGCTGAGCGCCAGGTCGCGCGCACGGCCGCTCTTGTCGGCATGCACGGCGATCAGGTGAGGCACGCCGCCACCCTGGGTGTAGGTGTTGCGAACCGTGTGGCCCGGAGCCTTGGGCGCGACCATCCAGACGTCGAGATCCTCACGCGGCACGACCTGGCCGTAATGCACGTTGAAACCGTGCGCAAACGCCAGCGACGCGCCCTTGCGGATGTTCGGCTCGATGTCGTTCTTGTAGACGGCGCCGATCTGCTCGTCGGGCAGCAGCATCATGACGACGTCGGCATCTTTCACCGCGTCTGCCACTTCAGCGACCTTCAGTCCGGCACTCTCGACCTTCGCCCAGGACGCGCCACCGCGGCGCAGGCCGACGGTGACC
>Ga0163144_10008420_pt1 | contig 22329 bp, 12 predicted proteins | sample OliLak19BULKMAT1_FD_123175 | JGI IMG/M metagenome (GOLD analysis project Ga0163144, IMG submission 123175) | Freshwater microbial mat bacterial communities from Lake Vanda, McMurdo Dry Valleys, Antarctica - Oligotrophic Lake LV.19.BULKMAT1 | ecosystem: Environmental > Aquatic > Freshwater >... | reverse complement strand
CGTTGTCCGTTGCCCGTTGTCCGTTGTCGGTGGCCGTTGCTGGCCCAAAGGGCCAACATGTGAAAGCCAGGGGCAACGCTTCTGGAACGAAGGAAAGCGAGGTGTGCGCGCCGATGAGGACGGATGAACTAAGAGATCGACGGCGCCACTTGGCACTTCCATCATGCAAGCGGCGGTGGAATTTTTGTGGGTGCGGGGATGTTGCGTTCGAGATTGTCGAGGCCGGCGGCTTGTGAGAGGGCGATAGGCGCGCGGGATTTTTCGAGCGTGGTGGCGGGCGTCGAATAATCCATGATGGGCTTATCGAGGCTCGCGAGCGTTTCAATGGACGGCGTTGCAGGCGCAGGCGTGGACGGCGTGGTGGTCAGCGACGGTGGTTCTTTATAATAGTTGTCTTCAATCTTGCGCAGGTCGTCGACGGTCTTGTCGAGTTCCGCGGATTTCGCGGCCTTGTCGATCTCTTCGGCGGCGTTATCCATCTCTTTCTTCAATTCAGAAGTGGCTGAATTCAGCGCGTGTTTGAATTGGGCGATCGTCTTGCCGACGGTTCGCGCGGTGGTGGGCAGACTCTTGCCAAAAAGCAACAGGGCAATGACCGCCACGATGAGCATTTCTCCCCCGCCGATATCGGAGAAGAATGCGAGCGTCACCGGCATGGGGTGGGTTTCCTTACTTCTTTTCTTCTTCTTTTTTGATAGACGTTGCTGGCTGGCTGGCTTCGGCTTCACCGTCTTTGGTGCCCTTCTTGAATTCCGAAACGCTGGATCCGAGGCTGCGAGCCAGAGAGGGAAGCTTGCTGCCGCCAAACAAGAGCAGGACGATGAACAATATAATGAGCAGTTCGGGCAAGCCCAAGTTCTGGAAAAAACCTAGCATCGGCATCATGGCGAAATCTCCGCGCAGCGAACGCAACCTTTACATACTTATCTTACACAGCTGGACGCGGCAGTGCAGCACAAATCACAGGCAAAGTGGACAAATCATCAAATCGTCCCTGGTTACAACGATTCACCCGCTCAAAAAAAGAGGACTTTTTAATGTAAAGAAACCCCGTTACCTCGACCGTTTCAGCGCTATTTAATCTCACGAGGGGTTCGCCCCATTGATGCACACGTGCGTTTGTGGACAACTTCAGACCGCTGGAAGGTCGACTCCATACCGTGTAAACGCGGGGCTCGAAAATGGGTTTGGCATCATTCGTGCAAACTTAAAGCATTCATGGGCGTACGTGCAGCAAATACCGGCAAAACGGCGTCTTTGCATGTAGGGGATTTCATCGTGTAGGATGACCTTGCCGTGCAGCACGCCGCCCGCGCCGGACTCTACACTTGAAGGGGCACTGAAAACAATGACTCGATCTCTGCTGAAATGGGGCGCACCGATGCTCGGGCTGGCTTGCCTGGCGGCGGCGTTGTCGCTGGTTGCGTCCGTTGATTACTCGCGGTTTTCAGTGCGCGCGGAACCGGCTGGCGGGTCGCGTGATTTTCCGATCAAGAATCCGATCGACAGATTTATCTTTCAGCGTCTGGAAGAAGACAAGATTCAGCCTTCATTGCTTTGCTCCGACGAAGAATTTCTGCGCCGTGTCTATCTGGATGTCTGTGGCGTGATCCCGCCACGCGGCGATGCCAAGGAATTTCTCGCCGACCGCACCGCGGAGAAACGTGCCAAGCTGATCGACAAGCTCTTAAAGAGCGAGCGCTATGCCGACCATTGGGCGGTGCTGTGGGGCGACCTGTTCCGTGAGCACACCAATTCAAAACCGCAGGAGGGCACCGAGCGCGGATCGTACCGCGAGTGGTTGCAGAGCGCGTTGCGCCGTAATCTTCCGTACGACCAGTTTGTTAAGGAACTGGTCACGCCGACGGGAAGTTCTGACGACAACGCCGCCGTGAATTTTTATCTGCGCGATCCGGAGAGCCGTGTCGAGACGGTCAACACGATCTCCAACGTACTGATGGGCACGCGCCTGGCGTGCGCGCAGTGCCACGATCACCCGTTCGACAAATGGCAGCAGTCGGACTTCCACGGCATGATGGCTTTTTTCGGCCGCACGGTGTTGGCTCCTGATCCGGTCGCGACGCTGCTGCGTGTTGAGGCCGACAAGAAGCTTCCCGATGAAGCGCGCAAGCTGCTCGAACCGCAATTCAAAGAGGCGCACGAACTGGCCTCCAAAGAGAAGGACAAGCTGAAAACGGAGCTGGCCGCTGGCGGCGGCGAAGGCATGGGAATGGGCATGATGGGCGCGATGGCCGGGATGGGCAAAGGCCGCGACGCCATGCGTGAAATTGAGAAGTCGCTGACGCCGCAACAGGCGCAGCAGGCCAAGCAGACGTTCCAGCGCAACCAGGTCCGGCAGGTGCTCGATAAGCCCATGGGCGATTACCGCATGCCGGCGGAGGGCGACGGCCAGAACAAAAAGAAAAATGGCGAGGTCGTTCAACCGGCCTTCCCGTGGGACATGAGCAAAAAAGCGCCCGAGCGCGGCTCGCGCCGGGTGGCGCTGGCGGAATTCCTCGTGACCAACCGCCAGTTCGCGCAGGTGCAGGTGAACCGGCTGTGGGCGCAGTTAATGGGGAAGGGGATCGTCGACCCGGTGGATGATTTCCGGCCGAAGAATCCGCCATCGCATCCGGAACTGCTGGACTATCTGGCCGATGAACTGGTGAAGAGCAAGTTCGACAACCACCACGTTCTGCGGCTGCTTCTGAATTCCAGCACGTACCAGCGGACCAGTCTGCCGACCAGCAACAACCGCAGCGATACGACTCTGTTTTCGCGCCAGAAACTCAAGCGCCTGACCGCGGAGCAGATGTTTGATTCCATTCTTGTCGCCACCGGCAAGGAGAAAGGTCTGGCGGGCACGGCCGCAGGCGAGATCGTGGGAAAAATGAAAGAGCGGTACGGCGGGAAAGACACCGTCGTGCAGTGGGCCTCGGATATGCCGACGCCCTCGCGCACCGGAACGTTCCTCAATACATTCAACCAGCCCACCCGCGATGAGACGATGGTGCAGCGCGATGATTCCGGCTCCATTCCGCAGGCCTTGGAATTGTTGAATGGCTCGGCGCTGAACAATGCCGTCAAGAGCAGTCCGCTGGTCAAACAGTTGATGGATACGAAGTTGGCGCCGAATCAGGTCGCGTGCGAACTCTACCTTTCGGCCATGTCTCGCAACCCGAACAATCAGGAAATGGCGGCGGCCGCAAACGTGTTGAGCCGCGCGAAGGATGACAAAGAAAAACGAGAGATGATCGAAGACATTCTCTGGGCACTGCTGAACGCGCGCGAATTTGCGTTCGTGCGGTGAACGGAAAATATCCACCACAGAGGACACAGAGAGCACAGAGGACGGAAAAAAGGTCGGGACGGGATACGCCGACTGAAAATTGACTGCGCCGCTGCGTTGAAATTTTAGAATCAGGCTGTAAGGAGAAATGGCGATGCCGAAAACGATGCCGACCGGAATGAGCCGCGGGCCGATCGATTGCGATGGCCAGTCCGGACTGAGCCGCCGCAGCCTCTTCAAGATGGGAGCGTTCAGCTTCCTCGGGCTGAATCTCGTGGACCTGCTGAGCTCCACGGTGCTGGCCGGGCCGAACGATATTGCCAAGTGCGACTCGGTGATCCTGGTCTGGCTGGCCGGCGGGCCCAGCCACATCGACACCTGGGACCCGAAGCCCGGACAGCCCACCGGCGGACCATTCAAAACGATCGACACCTCGGCGACGGGCATACAATTGCCGGAACACATGCCGACGATCGCGCGCAATATGAAGCACTGCGCGCTGATCCGCTCCATGCATAGCAAGGAAGGCAGCCACGAGCGCGCCACATACGAGATGCACACGGGCTTCAAGCCGCTGGGCAGCATCAGCCACCCGAGTATGGGATCGTTGATCGTGCAGCAGAAGGGCAAGCGCAACGAAGAGATTCCCGCGTATGTTTCGATCGGTGGAAATCAGGCGGTCGGAGCCGGATTCCTGGGCAGCCAGTTCGCGCCGTATTTTATCGGCGACATCAATAATCCGACGCGCAATCTGGATCATCCGGCAGGCGTGGACGACGACCGCTTCAAACGCCGCGTCGATATTTTGAAAGCGGTGGACAAGGAATTCAGCGGCCAGAATCGCGACATGGAAGTGAAGGAGTACGGCACGTTCTACCGCGACGCCGTGAAGATGATGTATTCCCGGTCGCGAGAAGCATTCGATCTGAACCGTGACGACAAGGAAGCGCCGTACATCAAGAATTACGGCGACAATCCGTTCGGGCGCTCGGTGCTGATGGCGCGGCGCCTGATTGAAAAAGGCGTGCGTTTCGTCGAGGTCACGCTGGGCGGATGGGACAATCATCAGAATTGTTTTACGGCCGTCGAGAACAATCTCGGCAAACTCGACCCGGCGCTGGGCAGCCTGATCGAAGATTTGAATGCGCGCGGAATGCTCAAGCGGACGATGGTGATCTGCACCGGCGAATTCGGCCGCACGCCGAAGATCAACACGACCGACGGCCGCGATCACTACCCGAAATGCTTCTCCGCGTTCATCGCCGGAGGCGGCATCAAGCAGGGCTTCGTGCACGGACAGTCGGACGCCGGCGGCACGGAACCGAAGGAGGGCGCGGTGACGATCGGCGACCTGCACGCCACCATGTGCGAAGCGCTCGGCATTGACGGCACGAAGGAAAACATGACGCCGCAGGGCCGCCCCATTCGCATCGTGGACAAGGGCGCGGCGGTGAAGAATCTGTTGGCGTAAAGTTGAAATCCCTCAATGAAAAAGTCCCGACGACAACGGTCGGGACTTTTAATTTGAACCTATGCTATTAACGCCCGAGCCTATTTCTGCAAATTTTTGGTCAGGATATTCAGGTCTGCCGCTACCAGTCTTTTGGCGAGGGGGGTGGGGTGAGCTATGCTGACTGAGCGAATTCGAAAGTGCGGATTCACGTTGTTGGAGTTGCTGGTTGTCATCGGGGTGCTGGCGATTCTGCTCGCGATATTGCTTCCGGCGCTGTGGAAGGTGAGCGTTACCTCGAAGACGGCGGCGGCAAAAAGCCAGATGGGCATCATTGCGATGGCGCTCTCCAAGTACCAGGAAGAATTGTACGGATTGCCGCCGGATAACGTTCCGACAACAAACGGATCTGAAGTACTGGCTCATTACCTCGCCCGAAAAATGACCATCGGCGCCTCGTCCCACGGCCCCTACATGAACCTCAATTCTCAATCTCTCGCGGATAAGAACGGCAACGGTCTCATGGAGATGATTTCGCCGCTGAACAACTCGTATTTCTGTGTTTTGCGGCGCGATATCAACAATAAGGTTTCCGGCTTTCTGATTGTCGATCCAGGCCCCGATCACAAACTGGGCGGCACGCTCGATCCCCTCAACGGGTTTACCGCCGATGCCTCGGATGATTCCAAAGACAATATCGTCAATCACGCCCTGCAGTAGACGCGGCATCAATTCAAAATGTAAATGTGCCCGCGCGCCACGACGCGGGTAAGCTCACGCGCGGGCCTTTTTCAAGGAGTGCGTGCGGATGAAATGTTCAAGCGTTTTCTGCGTGATGCTGTGCCTTCTGGCAGCGGCCGCGTTTGCGGAAGAACCGGCTGCGGCAAAACCCAGCCCCCTCTTGATGCAGCATTACCGGCAAATCATGACCGATGTGTTTGAACTGATGAAGTCGGATCGCCGGATGCCGCCGACAATCTCCGACGCGGAGATTAAAGAGAAGGTTGAAACGACAGTGGAAAACTTGAAGAAGCTGAAGTTCTTCGATGCGACCGGCGAGCAGGAAAAAAAGTTTCAAGCCGGCACGTTCGATGATTTGCAGAATACCGAACGCATGGCCGAAATGATTAAATACTTAAAGGGCACGAAAATCGAGATGCCCGCGCCGACTGTTTACGCGATGACCGAATTCAACGCCGCACGTTTAAAAGCCGCGCCGCTCGAAGTCTGCAAGCGCCTGGTGGAATTGAATGTCACCAAGCTGAAAAATGTGCTGGGCGGACAAAAATAATAAGGGGCGGACAGGAATGCCGGACCTATTATCGACGCTCACAAACTTTTCGCGGTGGCGTTCAAGCCCTTGGTATTCTTGAAATTCAGTCGCAGCAAGCCGCGGTAGATCGTCGTGTCCGTCTCAATCTCCACCGGCAGTTCATGAATTCCGGCGCTCGACGGCGAGCGGCTCATGCCGGCCTTCCGGAAAATCTGCTCCAGCGGCAAGTCCTTCAGCTGAACCAGCATTTCGCCCTTCGTCAAATTCAGCTTGAACGTGCTCGTGCCAAGCTGCAGCACCGTGCGCCTGCTGTCGTTGCCTCGCGCATCGACCACCGCCGTGACCAGCCGCGTCGGAGGCGAATTGCCGTCGGCTGTTCCGCCCAGCTTGACGATGAATGTTTTTCCCGCGAGCGCCCCTGCCTTGATCATCGTCTGCACTTCGTTGCCCGGCTTCACCAAATCCGCGGCGCGCAGCGTGAATTGAAAATCGTCGTCCTGCGCGTCGATGCTGGCTCTGAAATCCAGCGCCGCGCGGGCTTTGGTGACCAGTCCGGGTTTCACCGATTTGGTGACAATAATGGTGCGCGTGCCGCTGGCCGTGCCGTTCAGCGTAAGCGTTACCGTGTACGAACCCGGCGCGGCGTAGGTGTGCGAAAGGGTACTCAGCGTCGCGCCGTCTTCGCTGCTGCCATCGCCGAACGCCCATTTGTAATGGGTGATCGAACCGACGCTGCTCGTTGCGGAGAGGCTGACGGCGAGCGGCACGGGGCCGTTGTCGGGGGAGGCCGAAATCGTCGGCAGCAGTTGCGCCGGGAGCAGCGAAAAGTTGCAGGCAATCGCAAAACTCTGCTCGCCGACGGGTACGCTGACACCGCTGACCAGGATTCGCCAGATGCCATTCGCCGGAGCATCCACAAAAATCTGTTCGATGGGATCGACCGCGTTCGCGGCGCTCACGCCGGCGGGCGACGACGGATTGAGCGGATCCAGCGTGAATGGATTGAAGCGCGTTCCATTCGGCGCTTCTAGAACCATGTCCAGATTGTTGACCAGCGCGCGCGCAGCGGCCGGGGATCCGGCGACATCCATCCAGCACAGCGTCAGCCGGAGTTGCGGAACGTCTCTAACGTCGAGCAGATATTCTTTGGTGACACTGTTCGCCACGCCATCTTCAAGGAACGGGCTGTTGGGGGAATTCTGGCGGCGGTTGATCGCACGGATGGCTTCCTCCGCGTTGATGATTCCGAATCCGTACCGCGCGTCGGGACCGGGCGGACCCAGATCGGTGGCCGCATTGCAGAGCAACGCTTTCGTCAGCGCAGCGGTCGGATCGCTGCCAAAAACGGAATGGTATTGTTGAAAGATAAGCGCCGAAACGCCCACGGCAACGGGCGTGGCGAAGGACGTGCCGTTGTTCGTTTGAGTTCCGTTCAAGCCGCTCAGGAGAGTCACGCCCGCCGGCGTTCCGGGACCGTTGCCACCGAACGACACGAGGTCCGGTTTGACGCGCCCATCGTTCATCGGGCCGAACTCCGCGTAGGACGCGATGCCGTCGCTGGGAGTCTGCGGAGGGAAGTTATCGAATGCCTTCGCGCTCGAATTGCTCGCGCTCATGCAGATCGTATTTTTTGCGCCGACGAAAAAGTCGATGTGCTTGAAAAGTCCGCCGGATTCTTCGTTGGCGGCAGTGGCGACGATCAGGCTGTTATCACGGATAGCCGCATCCCAATCCGCGGAGATCGGATCGTAATCTCCCCACACGGCGAGGCCGTCGGGACCATAGGAATGGTTGGAAATCCGAGCACCCTTCGCCGCCGCATCGCGCAAGTCAAACGTCTCAAAGGGATCGTCGAGGCCCACGGAATAGCTCAACACTTGAGCGCCGGGCGCCACGCCTTTGGCGGTCGGCTGCGTGCTGCCATCGCCGATGACAACGCCCGTCACCGCCGTCGCGTGATTCATGTTGCTCTGCAGCGTGCTTGCGTCATTTTCGACAATCGTCACGCGCTCGCCCAAATCGGAGTGCGCTTCAGGCCGCCCGATTTCATGCACGGAAACTTTCACGCCGCCGCCGGAAAGTCCGGGCGGATTGCTGCGCACGTCTTCGATATTTGATGAGGCATCGATAGTGGCATCGCGATTGGCCACTGGCGGCGCGGCGAATCCCACGAAAGCCACAGCCTCGAGTTCCGCGAGCTGGCGCATCGCGGCCTGTGGCAGCGCGATCTGAAAACGCGGACCCAGCACCGAATCGGGCGACGTGGAGATCGCGGCCCCGGCCAACGTGGGATGCCGCGCCACGGCCGCATTCAGGTCGCCCTCAGCCGTGCCGGGAAGCGTGATAACCGACAGCCGCACCGCGCCATCCGGTGTGAATGCGTAGGCTGGACATTTTTCCGCAAACACGGCTGCGTGCATTTTGTCGCGCGCATCGATTGCCGCCGCGGCGCGCACAAAAGGAAGTTTCAACACCGCTTCCATCGCCGCGCGCGTTCCGCGCGCCGTCCACGCGTAACCGGCCGCGTACCGAACGAGTTCAACGCCGGACTGCCGGATCTCGCGGCGCTGAGTCTCGGTCGGATGTTCTGAAAATTGCAGATACGCCGTGCGTTCGCCCGCCTGGCCGTTAAATACCGCATCCAGCGCAACCGCTCCTTTAAGGGGCAGGAATGAGCGCGCGTTCAGCTCCACCACATATTTCTTTTCAGCAGGCTGAACCGACGCTGAAAAATCGCGAGACTTTTTGCGGTCGAAAAATCCAGCGCCATTGAGTTCCGCGGATTGTATCGCGCCGCGCCACGTGGGCCAGAGTGACGGCTCCGCTACCGGAGTGGCCGGAGCCAGAGCCGTTTCGCGAGGCGGACTGCCGGTGGGCGCGTTCACGGATACGGAGACGATCCAAAATGTGGCCGCCACTGCAAGACACGCGGCAACGAGGAACGCAATTTTGAAGCGAGTCGAACGCATGAGAGAGTCCTAGGGGTTTTTCCCCGTACCTTTGAAGCCGTTGCTGGTGAAGGGAACTTCGTAATCCGCCGAGTATACTGCAAGATCGCCTTCGAGCTTCAGGGTCAACCGCAGCGGCCCAGTCGTCACGAAATCCATGCCCAGCTTGTTGTCAAGATCGGTGCCCTTCAATCGGACCTTCACTTCGCCGGTCAGCAGATTGAGACTCAACTGCGTCTCCGGTTTTTTGTAGCTGGCGCGCCGGTCCAGCAGGATATTTTCGATGTCGTACGTGAACGTTTGCAGCGTCTCGCCCTGGCCCACTGTACGAATGAGACTCAAGCGGTAGCGTTTTCCTTCAAACTCGCCGTCGCGAATGGCTTCGCGCGATTGCTGGCGTGTGCGCGGCCAGATGTAGCCTTTCGCCGCGACGAGATCGCCAATGGTCTTGATCGGGTCGTTGGCGATCATCGAGAGTTGTATGTCGTCGCTGCGCGTGCCGGTTGTGAGATCGACTTTCACTGACGCGCTGGCGCCGAAGGAATGAACTTCCCGCTTTGAAACTGTAATCGCTTTTGTGACTTGGATCGTTTCGCCAAACGAATCGACGGCGGTGAGTTTTACAAGATGCACGCCGGAAGTCTTAAAGGTGTGCTCGGCGACGGCGCGGTCGTTCTGCACCGAGTTGTCATCGGGGAAGAACCAGGAATATTTCACCTTGCTGCCCGTTCCCGACGCCGCGAATGTTACCGGCAAGGGCGCCGAACCGGAGGTCGGCGAGGCGAAGATCGAGACCGTCAACGGCGGGGGCGCGGTCTGCTGGTTGAACACGACCGCGAATGATTGCGGGCCGAGCGGGACGCTGGCGCCGCGCACGCGCACATTCCATGTGCCGTTGGCGGGATTGTTCACGACGATCTGTTCAATGGGATCAACGGTGTTGCGCGCGGTGCGCGTCGCAGCCTGCAGCGGCGTATCTGACGTCGGCACGGGCGCGAGCGAATACGGAAAATGGATGGTGCCGGAAGGATCCGTGATATCGACATCCAGATCATTCACCAGTGCTGAGCGGCTGGCGGGAACGCCGGGCGCGTCCATCCAGCAGAGCGTCAGTTTCAATTGCACGGAGCCGGCGACTTTGACAGAGTAATTTTTCTCGAGGCCATTGCCGACCTCGTCTTCAACAAACGGCGTGAGCGTTTCTGATTCTCGCTGATTGATTGTGGCGACCGCGGCCTCCACGTTGGCGATGCCAAAACCAAAGGCCGCATCGGGTCCCGCCAGGCCCAGATCCGTGGCCGAATTGCAAAGCAGAGCCTTGGTCAACGCGGCCGAGGGGTTGCTGCCGACCTTTGTCTTGTACTGCTGAAAGACAAGCGCCGCCATACCGGCAACGGCCGGCGCGGCGAAGGATGTGCCCCTGCTGTTTTGCACGCTGTCAGTGCCGGCGACGAGAATAACGTCGCGCGGCGAATCCACGCCGGGCTCACGCACATCACCGCCGAACGCGACGAGGTCAGGCTTGATGCGGCCGTCGTCCATGGGGCCAAATTCGGAATAGCTGGCGATGGCCGAAACCGGCGACGTCGCCGGATTGTCATCCCCGGCGCGCGCGAGACTGTTGGTGGCGCCGACACAAAGTCCATTTTTATTGCCGACGAAGAAATCGATGTGGCCGGACAAGCCGCCCTTTTCTTCGTTGCCGGAAAAGAGTGTAAGAAGATTTTTCGAGCGGCTTGCGGCATCCCAATCCGCCGAGATGATATCGTAGGTTCCAAAATTGTCTGAGGCGGTGGACGTCGATCCCCCGCTGGTGATCGGGCCGTAAGAGTGGTTGGAGATGCGCGCGCCCTTGGTTTCGGCGTCCGTGATGTCGGCCGTGCTGAAGAGATCGGGACCGGCGCTGTTTATACCGGCGGTGTATCCGAGCAGCGCGACCGCGGGCGCGACGCCTTTGGCTTCGGGAATTTTGATGCCGGCAGCACCGACTTGGCCAGTGACGCCAGTGGCGTGCGGTCCATCCCCCGAACTCGTGGCGACATCGTCAACCCGTTGAAAGCGGCCCGTGAAATCGACGTGCGAATCTATTCGGCCCAATTCGCGAATCGCGACGCTCACGCCGGCGCCGCTGAGACCCACAGTCAGCGGCGCGACCGGCTGATCGCGGACGTCGTCGATATTGGATTCCAGATCGGTTGTGGCGTCGCGCGAGGCCGCCGAGGGTGCGGCGAAATCCACGAAGGCGACAGCATCCAGCCGGGTATATGAAGACAGCAATCGCAGGTTGCCAGTGACATCGGCGCGCGCGCCAAGGACGCTCGCGGCAGCCATCTGGAAATTCAGAGTGTTCTTTTCGTTCAGCAGCGCCGCGAAGGGTTCTCCACCCAAACCGGGCTGCGAAACGAAACGCATGCGGACGTCGTCCGCGCCAGCTCGAGCGTGCGGGGGAATGGCGCCGGAGAACACGGCCGGGCTGAGCTTGTCGCGCGGGTCGATGCGCGCCAGCGCGCGGACCGTGGGCCGCTTCAACAGTGTTTTAAACGCATCGCGAGTGCCGCGCGCGGACCAGGTGTAGCCGTTGAAAAACGAGAGCAATTCGATCCCCTGGGCCTTCAGTGTTTCACGTTCAACGGGGGAGGGGTGGTCATAAAATTGGAGGTAGGCGATGCGGGGTTGTTCGGGATTTCCAGCGGCGCCTGGCAGAACGTCCTCAATCTTGTCCTCGCCGCCGAGGGGCAACAGATCTCGCGCCATCAGCTGTACGACATATTTTTTGACGTCGGGATGTACGGACGCACTGAATGTTCGCGCGATCTGGCGGTCGAAAAAACCGGCGCCATCGAACTCGGCGGACGTGATCGCGCCGCCCCAGTTGGGCCACGTTTTGGCCTCCGTGGGCGCGGTGGTTCTCGCGGATTCCGCACGTTGGCGATCGGGGGTGTAGCTTTGCGAAGGCGGAGTTGCTTGACCGGCGGAGGGAACGGGTGAGTAAAAATAAAAAAGGCACGCGGCTGCCGGGAGCAGCAGGGCCAGCGCGAGTACTAGAAGGAGAGGGCGTCGAGGCGTCACGGCCGAACGAATCATTGTTACTCCGGATGATTGACGGCGCACCACTCGGTGCGGCTCAGGAGATCGAAGCCGCGCGATTCATTTACCTTAGTGCAACTCATTGCCCGCCGCGTGGTTGCCGAGCTAAAGTGCATACTGCCCCCGTGGTGCAAGGTCACTTCAGTACACGGATTCCAGGCCTCAGAGGTCGCTGCTACAGGGCACAGGGGAGGCGCGCGTCAACCGGCTGATCTTACAGACGTTAGTGTGAGAAAAGGGTATAGCAGCTTGATGAATTAGGGCAAAATAAAAACCGGAAACCTTGCGGTCTCCGGTTTTACTCTGAACGGTAGCTCGCGCGAACCTGTGGGGGGGAGAAAGTCCGTCTAGCCACCGTCTTCGAGATTCTTATTTTCTTTAGCGTCCTGAACCACTACAGTTTGCGTTTAACAAAAGTATCTATACCACCCCTCAACACACTAAGCAAGATAAAAAAACAAATTTTATGCTAAAGTATAACTAAATAACACTCAATGAGTTATATAACCATCATTGTGTTATCTCAAAAAGTTCTAGAGGGTTTCACTAAAGTTTCGGAAGAAGCACATCAATCGTGGGCCATCTATTCGACAACGTTAGAGCAGTGATGTCTTGGCAAAGACGCTCAAGCAGGCTGGAAGCCTGCGGTACAAAAAAACCAGCGGTCGCCCGCTGGCTTTGTTCTTCAATCCACAATCCGAAATCCAAAATCGATCTCACCCGCCCATCTTGACTTCGCCTTTGTGTTCGCGCGGGCGCGGTGTGGTGCGGTTGGGGCCGATCTCGTCCAAGCCTCCGCCTCCGACGCGGCCGTGACACTTCTTCCATTTCTTGCCGCTGCCGCAGGGGCACGGTTCGTTCGGGCCTGGCTCGCGTTCGGTCTTGCGAATTGTTTCCACCGGCTTGATCTTTTCGCCGCCGTGTTCGCTCTGCGCTTCCATCTCGGTTGATCCGCCGCCCCTCGGCGCTGCAACTTGAGTCGGCGCGCCCTGAAATGCGCTGCCGGCATCGGCGTGCGACGCCTGCTGCTTCTCTTCGTCGCCATAGACGTTTTCAACTTCCTGCTTTTCGACTTCTTCGCTGACCTGCATTTTCAGAATCAGGTCGGTGCCGTGATCCTTCATCGAGACGAACATTTGTTCGAACAGCGCAAAGCCTTCCTTCTTGTATTCCAGCTTCGGATCTTTCTGCGCGTAACCGCGCAGGTAGATGCCCTCGCGCAGACTGTCCATGCTCTGCAGATGATCTTTCCATTTTGTGTCGATGATGTCCAGCAGCAGGAATCGTTCGAGCAGCCGCATCTTGCGTTCTTTCACCGGGTAACGCACGGTGCTCATCAGGCGGCCGGATTTCAGTTGCTCCAGAATTTCATCGGCGCGGATGTCGGCCTCTTTCATGCTCAGCGCTTCGGCCATTTTCTTGATGACCACTTTCGCCAGCTCTTCCGGCGGCAGTGCCATTTCCGCTTCCGTGTAAGTCAGCGGTCTCTCTTTGGGCACCTCCACTTCGCCCAGCGCGTTATCCTTCTCCGCGTAGGCATCTTTGACGCGCTTGAGGATGTAGGCTTCGACGTCTTCGGTCGTTTTATTGCTCAGGTCCTGCACGGTGATCTCGAGCAGAAATTTTCGCTTGGCCCATTCGCTCAGGCTGAGCAGCGCGGCGGGCGGCGGCGGATTGTCGTTGCCGCTTTCGCGGTCGATGGCCATGCCGACGACGTCTTCGATCCACTCGAGCATCGTTTCTTTGAGCTCTTTTGATTCCAGGATTTTCTGGCGCAGGCTGTAGACCAGTTTGCGCTGTTCGTTCATGACCTGATCGTATTCGAGCAGCCGCTTGCGCACGCCGAAATGATGCTCTTCGACGCGGCGCTGCGCCTTTTCGATGGAGCGCGACACGATCTTCGATTCCAACGGCACTCCGTCTTTCATGCCGCTGTATTTCAGAAAATCGCGCACCCAGTCTTTGGCGAAGATGCGCATCAGATCGTCGTCGAGGCACAGGAAAAAGCGCGAGCTTCCCGGATCGCCCTGACGGCCGGAACGTCCGCGAAGCTGATTGTCGATGCGGCGCGCTTCGTGGCGTTCGCTGCCGATGATATGCAGCCCGCCGAGTTCCTTGACGGTTTCAGCAAGGCGCAGCGGCGTGCGGCCGTGTTCGCGCCACCATTTCTCCAACACCGCCTTGCGCTTATCATTCGGCGTTTCTTCAAAGAGTTTCTTATCAAAGATCTTCAGCCAGTAGCCGATGAGGTGCTCTTCCATCTCGTCGCGCGCGCGGTTGGTGTCGAAGTCTTTCGGCGCCAGCGGCACGCCGTCGTGCTTGAGGGTCTGCCAGTAAGCGATCTGTTCTTGCAGCGAGAAGCGCCCGAGCACAATGTCGGTGCCGCGCCCGGCCATGTTCGTTGCCACCGTGACCGAGCCCAGCTGTCCGGCCTTCGCCACGATCACGGCTTCGCGCGCGTGCTGCTTGGCGTTGAGAACTTCAAAGCGGCCCTTGAAGCCGCGGCGTTCCAGCAGGCCCGCGAGCATTTCGGATTTTTCGACCGACACCGTGCCGACGAGAATCGGGCGGCCCGTGGCGACCACGTCTTCGATTTCCTGGCAGACCGCATCCCACTTCTCGCGTTCGCTGCCGTAAATGACGTCCGGGTAATTGATGCGGCGCATCGGGCGGTTGGTTGGGATGCTGACGACTTCGAGCTTGTAGATCTGGCCGAATTCCCGTGCTTCGGTCAGCGCCGTTCCGGTCATGCCCGCCAGCTTTTTGTACATCTTGAAAAAGTTCTGAATCGTGATCGTGGCCAGCGTGTGCGTCTCCGCTTCAGGCTCAATCTTTTCGCCCGCGAGCACTTCCTTGGATTCGACGGCCTGGTGCAAACCGTCCGACCAGCGGCGGCCGTACATGATGCGCCCGGTGTGTTCGTCAACGATGAGCACTTCCAGCTTGCCTTCGCGCCCTTCCTGGATGACGTACTGCACTTCCTTCCTATAGAGTTCCTTGGCCTTCAGCGCGTTGTCGATGTAATGCGGCCAATCCATGTGCGAACCGGTATAAAAATTGTCGATGCCGAGGTAGCGTTCGCATTCGCGGATGCCTTCGGCGGTGAGCGTCACCGAATGATCTTTTTCGTCGATCACATAATGGCCCATCTTCGGTTCTTCAAAGACGCCGTGCAGGCGCTGCTCCTGAACGCGCTCCTTCTCTTCATCGGGCGTGGGCTGTAGATGCTGGGCTAATTTTGCCGCTTGGAGGTAGCGTTCGCCGACGTCGCCGTCAGGCGAACCGGAGATGATCAGCGGCGTGCGCGCTTCGTCGATCAAGATGGAGTCGACTTCGTCCACGATGGCGAAGTGGCGCACTTTCTGCACCTGCTTCTCGGCTTCCATCTTCATGTTGTCGCGCAGGTAATCGAAGCCGAATTCGCTGTTGGTTCCATAAACAATGTCGCAACCGTAGATCGGATGGCGGTCCCAGGAATCCATGTTGGATTGGATCGATCCGCAGGTCAGCCCGAGCAGTTCAAACAGGGGGCGGTTCCAGTCGCAATCGCGCTTGGCGAGATAATCATTGACCGTGACGACGTGAACGTAGGCGTATTCGTCCGTACGGCGCGGCAGCGAATTCAAATAGCTGGGCAGCGTGGCGACAAGCGTCTTGCCTTCGCCGGTCACCATCTCGGAGATCATGCCGCGGTTCTGGCCGTCGGCGCGGATCGGCGAGGCCATGCCGTGAAGGACCATGCCGCCGATCATCTGCACATCAAAGTGGCGCATGCCCAACGTGCGTTTTCCGGCTTCGCGGACCAGCGCGAACGCTTCGGGGAGGATGCCATCGAGGTAGCGCTCCACGTCGCCTCCGACGTCGGCGGCAGGGTTTTTCGCGCGAAGATCGGCGATGTCCTTGCGGAACGCGTCGGTCTTGCCGCGCAGTTCGGCATCGGTGAGCTTCGCGATTTCTTTTTCCAGATTGTTGATCTTCTCCACGATCGGAGCGAGCTTTCGCAGCACGCTGGCGGAGCGGGAAGGGAAAAGGGTTCCAATGATATTTCCGACTACTTCTGTGATTTCATCAAGCATTTAAACGTCCCTTTAAATCGCTGGATGCGCCGCACGAATACGCGAGGCGCAGCGGGAGCGCGCTAACATGGCATAGAAGGGCAGAAGACAAATCAACGCGATGTCGGAAAGGCTCACGCCTTAAAATTCCGCACTCCGCGATCTGTAATCCGCCATGGATTTAGGGTGCGCTGTGCTGGTGGGTGCTACGGGTGTGATCTGAGAAAAAGACGCGATCGAGAGAAACGACCGGCAGAGAATAATGCACGTCTGCAGTTTCGATCGACAACCGCACGGCCTGTGCGCCGCTGAGACGATCGAGAGAATGAATGCTGGTGGCCGCTTTTCGTGCCATCAACACGCGCGTCGAACGCGCCGCGTGAGTCGCTCCCCCTTGCAGCGCCCAAGACAGGTCGGCGGAGGCGTTATCGCGGAAGGACGATTCACTCGTTCCGGCTACGGCCGCATTGACCAGCGTCGCCGCCAGGACAACGACGGCCGGAGCGCCAACTTTAAGGTGAATCCGACGCAACATATTCATACGGCGCTAATCTACCCTCTCCATAAGGCGCTGTCTACAGCGGCAACCCGTATGCCATAAAAATGAGAGCGTCGCGCTGGATCAATCGCGCATCCGATCTTCGTGACGCGACCTAAATGAATGCGGCGCGCCCTTCCGCAACGCCTCCGACGTGTAAGTTTAACGCCGTATCAAATTCGTTTTAAGCGTGCCTTTGAAAATTATGCCCATATTTGGGCGTGATCCGAGGCATGAAAGTGTGGCATCAAAGTTGCCGCTGTCGATGACGATCTCGTCCGTGCGTTTGAAAAAATCGACACACTTTTGCAAGGCATCCTTGGGTATGAGCGACACTGAGACTAAAGCAGGCACGGCCGCGAGCATCGGACTCAAGCAATTAGGGCAATACAAGCTATTGAAGAAGCTGGGCGAAGGCGGGATGGGCGCGGTTTATCTGGCCGAGGATCCTCTCGCCGAACGCAAGGTTGCGTTGAAAGTGCTGTCGAAACATCTGGCCAAGAACAACGAATTCATCCTCCGTTTTCAGCGTGAAGCGCGGGCCATGGGGCGGCTGAATCATCCCAACATCGTTTCGGCCTATTCCGTCGGGGAGGGCGGGGGTCATCATTTCTGCGTCATGGAATACTGTGAAGGCAAGCCACTCGATCAGATTTTGGCGCAGCGAAAATGTCTCTCGGAAGTTGACGCCTTGAAGATTGTCACGGAGGTCGCTCGCGGTCTGGAGCACGCGCATGCACACGGAATCATGCATCGCGACATCAAGCCTGCGAATATTTTCATCTGCACGGAAGGCGAAGCGCGGATACTGGACTTGGGGCTCTCCAAAAGTATCGCCGATGACGAGAATGCGTTTCAGACGCAAGCCGGATTGGCGTTGGGCACGCCGCACTACATATCTCCGGAACAAGCCAAGGGCTCTAAAAAGATGGATGGCCGCGCTGATATCTATTCGCTGGGCGCAACGCTGTTTCATCTGGTGACCGGGCAGACGCCGTTTCACGGTCCCAACGCGAGCGCCATCATGCTGGCCCACCTGACGGAGAAGCTGCCCTGTCCGCGGAGCATTCGGCCGGAACTCTCTTCCGGCATCGTGGCTGTCATTCAACGCATGATGGCCAAAGCGCAGGAAGACCGCTATCTGACCTGCACGGAATTGCTTGAGGATATCAATCGCCTGCAAACCGGGCAGCCCCCCGCGCCTCAGTCCATTATCGAAACCCCCGTGATTCACGATTTCGATGTCAAACGGCGCGCGCGGCCGGATGCGGCCGGCGCACATCCTTCCCGGACCGCCGCAGCACGCGGAAATTCCAGCAGCCTGTCGATGAGCACCGTGATGATTGGAATTTGTGCGTGTCTGCTGGCGACCGGGTTGATCGCTCTGGCTGTCTTCACAAAGAAACCAGCCAATCCGAAAGTTGCCGAGGCCGCTCCTGTTGTGGAAACGCCCGCGCCGGTGACAAAGTCTGAAATTCCGGTGGTCACCGCCGTGGCCGGCAGACCGGTTCCCGCGCCGCGAAAGGTGGAACCGGCGGCGCATCGCACCGTGGAGCGCATCGCCAAACCCTCGCCGAAACAGCTGGAACCGGTCGTGCTGATTCCCGAACTGATCAACGCGATCAACCTGCTGGCGCGCGTGGATCCCGGGCGCGATACGGTCTCGGGCGTGTGGCTGATAAAAAATGGCGAACTGACCTGCATTCGAGGCAAGCACAACCGCATCGAGCTGCCTTACCGGCCCGCTGAAGAATACGATTTCACGATCGAGTTCACGCGTATCGAAGGCGACGACGTCAACCAGGTGCTGACGCACAAGGGCAGGGCGTGCATCTGGGAAATGGGCGCGTACGACAATCTGATCTGCGGCTTCGATATCGTCGCGAACAGATCCGCGAATGAAAATCCGACAACGGCCACGTACGCGATTCAGAACGGGCGGCGCTACACCTCGCTGGTGCAGGTTCGCAAAGACGGCATGAAAGCGTTTATCAACGGCAAGCTGATCAGCGAGTACAAGACCGATTGGAGCGACGTGGAGATCTATTCCAAGTGGAAGCTGCGCGATCCCATGGTCATCGGCGTGGCAACGCACAGCCCGGCGATTTTCCACCGCATCGAAGTGGTGGAGATCACGGGAAAGGGCGCTTTCACGCGGCCTTGAATCAACGCGAGATGCGAAAAATCGCGAGTGCCGCGGGAGGTAATTTAGGCGCGTCGACGACGATGCCTTTGAGATCGCGTCCGGTGGCCTTGCCGCGCTTCCCTTTGATAAAAATAACGGTGTCATCATTGGGGTTGATTTCGACGCGCTGATTCATTCCGGCCGAAAAGCGAACGAGTCCTTCACGTTTTCCGAATTCCTGAAGTTCAAGAATAACAAGCACGTCCACGTCCTGCAGCGCCGAGTATTCCACCACGAACGGATCGTTGTTCACGACGCCCGCGGCGCCGTTAAATTCCAGTATGATCTTTATCACGCTATCCCAATAAGCAATTTTGCCGGCGGGGAGACGGATGCTCTCCTTGCCCGATTTCAGGACGACCTTGCTGTTCGCCCCCTCGGGCCCAAAGAGCACGGTGGGCTTCGGCGCCGGACCCAGCGCCGCCGGGAAATTCTTTTCGAGTTCCACGAGCGCGGCTGCGGATTCAGCCGCTTCTTTTTTTGCAATCGACGCCGAAAGGTCTTTGTATTTTTCGGCCTCGCGGACGGCCTCCTCGGCGTGCTCCGGCAGCAAGTCCACGATACGCAGCGGACTCATTAGAGTGCGCTGCGCTTTGAAATCTCCGGCCTGAGCTTTCTCTTCAGCGGTTTTTATCATGGCGCCCAGAGCGGCCAGCGAGCCGCCGTGAATTTTTATTTTTAACGAGACCAGCCGCGCGCGAAGGTCGTTGAATGCGGCGTCTTGCGGCAGTACTTTTTCAAGCGCCCCACGCCGTTCTTCGGCGCGCGCGAAATTATTGTAACGCAGAAAACCGTCGATGGTCGAGGTTGTGAATTCGTCGTCCGGCGTTTTTGGCGGCGACAGCGCCGCGGGCCGGGGAGGCTCGGGTTGCGGCGTCGTTGTGAGTGGGGTCGCCGCAGGCTTCACACCAGGCGGCTCTTTTTTTGTTTCGGCCACTGGCGCCGAAGCCAGTTTGGAACCGCTGCCGGGGCGGCTATAGAGCATCACGGCCGCGGCGATCAAGATCACGCCAGCGCCGCCGAGTACGGGAATCAAAGGAAACGCGCTTTTCCCCGAAGACGCTTCTTTTTTTCGGGGATCGGCGGGTGAAGCGACGGCGCCTTTGGCGATGACTCCGGTTTTGCGCGCGGCTCGCGCGGCCTGTGAGGCGCCGGAAATAATGATGCTGCTGGGCGGGCGCGGATGGCGCGACGACGAAATTCGCGCGGGCTGCGCGACCGGCACGGAAATGGGACCGGGCTGAGCGGCCAGAATGGCGGAGTCGTCGGGAATGGGATTCTGCGCGTTATGAATGGAAACCGGGGCGTTGTGCGAGACGGCGTTCAGCGCGCCGGCTTCCTGAGCCTTGGGATCTTTGATGCGCTTGCCGAGTTTGGCGCAGGTGTCGCAGCACGCGGTGGCGTGAGATTCGCCGCGATTGACGGCGACATCGACCTCATCAGCCCGCAGCCGCAACCCGCACGCGTAACAGTAATAAATGGCGCTCATAGGAATACTTTCGAAAATTCCGAACTCAACTTTACCTCATTCCTGATGGCGTCGAAAGGATCACTTTCCGAGAATCTTCCGTTTCTCCAGCCATGCGGCGCAGCGTTCGGGCCACTCAGCGACTTCGCCGCCATGAATGCCCAGACCGTATCCGTGGCCGCCTTTTTCGAATAAGTGCAGCTCGCTGGCGATGCCGGCTTTTTTTAAGGCCGCGTCGAACTCGATGCTGTTTCCCGCTTTTACGCCGTCGTCTTTGGCATGCACGAGAAAACAGGGCGGCGTCCGCGGTGACACACGCAGTTCGCCGGAATACTCTTCCAGCTGCGAGGCGTCGGGCGATTTTCCAAGCAACGCACCGCGCGATCCGGGATGCGTGTTGGGGTCTTTCATGGAGATAACCGGATAAATGAGAATGGCGAAATCCGGCCGCGAGCTGAGGCGTTCAATGGCGTCCGCGGCGCCGGGCTGGCCCGCGTCAAAATGGGTTGCCGCGGTGGAGGCCAGATGGCCGCCGGCGGAGAATCCCAGGATGCCGATACGAAGCGGATCGAGCTTCCATTCAGCGGAATTCGCGCGGGTTAGGCGCAGGGCGCGCTGCGCGTCCTGCAGCGGCCAGGGCGTTTCGTTTTTTGAAAGGTCGGGGCGGGGGAGGCGGTATTTCAACACGAGTCCGGCGACGCCGAGCGAGTTCAGCCAGCGGGCGACATCGTGGCCTTCCTTGTCGATGGCCAGCGAACCGTACCCGCCGCCGGGGCAGATGATGAGAGCGGCGCCGCTGGGTTTCTCCGGAAGATAAATGGAGAGCGTTGGATTACGTACGTTCTTAAAGGAGCGATCCTGTTTTCCGTTTTTGCCGCGCTCGGTGAACGATTCTTCTCCGGCAGTTGCATCCCGGGGCAGATTCGGCCAGAGCGGCAGCACGATCGGTTCGGAGCCCAGTGCAGCAATGGGCGCGGACAGTACAAGTGCGGAGAAAAGTCCGGCGCGAAGTCGTTCGAACATAAATGGGCCTCCAGCAACTTTTGTTACGTTCTATACACTTCTTTTCGACGCAAAGATGCGAAGACTCCAGGATGCTAGAAAATTCGGTAGCGGTATTAGAGGATGGCGGACGGTATGGATAGGTGAGGAACGAATGGGTTAAAAACACAATCAATGCCGGATGGCGTCGGCGACGCGCATCGCTTCATTCAAGGGCATCTTGGTGACGAGCATGAAGAGCGGGCCTTTCTCGTCGCGGCGCCAGGAGATGACGCGGTGCCGCGCGTGTTCGGTGGTGAGGTAGTCTTTGTAATTGTCGATCAGGGGATTGGCCGGCGTGTCGATGATCATGAGTGTTACGGCTTGCGGTCCGGGGCAACATTCGACGTACTGGATAAAAACGCCTTCAGGCATTCCGGGCAAACTCAGCTTGCCGCAGCATTCCGGCCGGAGGTGGCACTCGCTCAGATTCGGTGCCGCCGCGACCAGTTTCTTGCCATGTTCGCGCAGGCTGCGATTGAGTTGCTCAGGTTCGCAGTCGCGCGCCCACGTCGGACGATTACCGGAGACGATATTGGCGTGCTCGTGCCGCGCGGCATGGACAACGCTGCATTGCTTAGTCACGCAAACCGATTGATAGCCCACGAAACCCGTGAGGAAAAACATGCAGGCGGCGGCGGTGGCCACGGCACCGCGCATGGGGGTCGCGCGCGGATTGAAAAGGTTGACGGCGCGGGGACTGGCGGTAGCCGGAACAGGGGTGCCTAGGACGCTCAGAATCCGGTGTTTCAAAGCGGTCGAGCCGGCTGGATTGGCGGCGCTGCGCAGTAGAACGTTTTTCATAAAGAAATGAAAATCACGTTGCGATTCGACCTGCTGCTTGCAGCCCGCGCAGGCGTTCAAGTGCTGCTCAAGTTCATGCGACAGACTTTCCTTGAGTTCATTATCAAGGAAGGGCTGACACTGGTTTTTTACGTCACTGCATTCCATTACAGCCTCTGCAAGCGAATCGGTTTGAGCAAGGATCAGCCGTT
>Ga0163144_10008419_pt1 | contig 22330 bp, 19 predicted proteins | sample OliLak19BULKMAT1_FD_123175 | JGI IMG/M metagenome (GOLD analysis project Ga0163144, IMG submission 123175) | Freshwater microbial mat bacterial communities from Lake Vanda, McMurdo Dry Valleys, Antarctica - Oligotrophic Lake LV.19.BULKMAT1 | ecosystem: Environmental > Aquatic > Freshwater >... | reverse complement strand
GGGGCTGTGAGGGAATCGAAGATTCCGTCACAGCCGCGAAGCGCGGGCCCGCAGGGGCCGCGCGCCGAGCGGGTTTCCGGGGGGCTTGGCCCGCCGGAAACCGAGCGAAGGCGATTTCTTCACGAGTTTTGAGCGGGTTTCCGGGGGGCTTGGCCCGCCGGAAACCGAGCGAAGGCGATTTCTTCACGAGTTTTGAGCGGGTTTCCGGGGGGCTTGGCCCGCCGGAGCCGCCTCAGCGGCGGCGGCGGCCGTAGGAGAGCTTCGGCCACCAGTCGGCCTGCCCGTCGGCGAGCAGGTCGATCAGCGGGAACGTCGCGCAAAAGTCGTCGCCGGGACCGAACGCCGACGTGCCGACGCGCAGGAGGCGGCCGTCTTCGGTGCGGTGGAGCGCGGAGACGCCGGGCCAGGGGCGGCCCTCCGCATCCGCGTAGCCGAGGTGGCGGGCGAAGGTCGTGCCGTGCGTGGACGCGACCGGGAAGCGCCAGCCCTGCCGCTTCGCGAACGCCTTCAGCGCCTTCGGCCGGTCGGGGCTCGTGAGGAGGACGGCGGTGCGGTCGAGGAGGTGGTCGGCGAGGCCCGAGAAGCCGTCGGCCCACATCGTGCACATGGGGCAGCCCGCGCCCATGTTGTGGATCACGAGGAGGTCGCGCCGCTTCCCGAACGCGTCGGACAGGCTCAGGGGCTTGCCGTCGGGGCGCGTCAGCTCGTAGTCGGGGAGCTCGAGGGGCGGGAGCTTGCGCCGCGCGCGGCCGAGCGCCGCCTTCGCCTTGAACACCGCCTTCTCCGCGGTGAGCACGCGCTTCTCGAGGGCCTTCGCCTTCCGGTCCGTCGTCGTCGCGCGTGCCATGGGAACCTCCACGGGGCCGGGCGCATCGTACCCGTTGCAGGCGCACGGCCCACGGCGAACCCCGACTGCGGCGGCTCGACCATCACGCTGGGAACGATTCCGCAGCACGCGGGCGCGCCCGGCGCGCGCGAGCCGCGTCGAAGGACGCTTCGCGGGCCGTGCCGGCCCGGTTCTGCAACGAGCGTGTTGCGATCGGGGGTGCGAGCGCGGGCGGACGGGCCTCGCGTCCCACGGGCACGCGGCTTGCGCCGGCGGATCCGTCGCCCGGGGGCTCCGCCTCCGGACGCGGGAGCCCCCCATGATCGAGGTCCGGATGCACGGTCGCGGCGGCCAGGGGGCCGTCCTCGCGTCGCTCCTGCTCGCGCACGCGGCGCACCGCCGCGGGTACCACGTGCAGGTGTTCCCCGAGTTCGGCGTCGAGCGGCGTGGTGTGCCGGTCACCGCGTTCGCGCGGCTCGACCGCAAGCCGATCCGCCTGCGCACGCGGGTGACAAAGCCCGACCACGTGCTCGTCCTCGACCCGGCGCTGGCGCAGTACGTGTCGCTGACCGACGGCCTGAAGCCCGGCGGGACCGTGATGATGAACGCCCCGGGGCCCGACGCCTTGGACGTGTTCGGGCGGCAGTTCCGCCTCGCCTGGGTCGACGGCAGCGCCATCGCCGCGGCCCACAAGATCGGGACGGCGTCGGCGCCCATCGTGAACACGACGATGGTCGGCGCCTTCGCGCGGGCGACGGGGCTGGTCGGCAAGGACGAGCTCGCCGAGGCGCTCGTCGAGTTGTTCGGGGCGAAGGCCGACGTCAACCGCGCGGCGGCGTTCGCGGCGTTCGACGCGGTGGCGGTGGTGAACGAGCCGGCGGCGGCCGTGCCGGCGGGAGCCTGACGATGAAGGACGTCCACGGTCGCGTGACGCTGGAGACGCGCGGCGACCTGCCGCCGACGGCGATCTCGCTGGGCGGGACCGCGTGGAACCGCACGGGGTCGTGGAAGTTCCTCGAGCCGTTCTACAAGAACCTCACGCCGCCCTGCGCCCACGCGTGCCTGACCGGGCTCGACATCGTCGCGATGATGTCGGCCGTCGAGGCGGGGCGGTGGGACGACGCCGTGCGCGTCGTGATGGACGTCAACCCGTTCCCGGCGATCACGGGGCGCGCGTGCCCCCATCCGTGCGAGCAGCCGTGCAACCGCAAGGCGTACGGCGGCGGCGTCTCCATCCGCGCGGTCGAGCGGCAGGTGGGGGACCACAAGCTCGCGGCCGACGTGCGGCCGGAACTGCCGCCGACGGTGCACGCGCGCGTGCACGTCGTCGGCTCGGGGCCCGCGGGCCTCGCGGCCGCGGTCGCGCTGCGCCGCCTCGGCCACCCGGTGACGGTCCACGAGGCCGCGCCCGAGGCGGGCGGGCTGCTGCGCTACGGCATCCCGGCGTACCGGCTGCCGTCGGAGGTCGTGCGGGCGGAGGTCGCGTGGGTGCAGCGGCTCGGGATCGAGGTGCGGACGGGCCACCGCCTCGCACGCCGCGAGATCGACGCGCTCGGCCCCACCCTCCTCGCGGTGGGGTTCGGGCGGTCGCGGCCGCTCGGGATCCCGGGCGAGGACCTGCGCGGCGTCCACGACGGGCTCCCGCTCCTGGCGGCGATCCGGCGCGGTGAGCCGGTGCCCGTCGGCGGGACGGCGGCGGTGATCGGCGGCGGCAACACGGCCCTGGACGTCGTCCGCTCGCTCAAGCGCCTCGGCACCGACGCGACCGTCTGGTACCGGCGGACCGCGCGCGAGATGCCCGCGTTCCGGCAGGAGGTCGAGGAGGCGAAGGAGGAGGGGGTTCCGTTCGAGTTCCTCGTGGCGCCGGTGCGGATCGAGCCCGCGCCGGGCGGGCGCGTGCGGCTGACGCTGGTCCGCATGGAGCTCGGGCCCAAGGACGCCTCGGGGCGCGCGAAGCCGGTGCCGAAGGCCGGCAGCGAGTTCGCCGTCGAGGTGGACGCCGTGGTCAAGGCGCTCGGCGAGGTCCTCGACGAGGAGGCCCTGCCCGCGGGCGTCGCGGCCGCCGACGGCAAGGTTGTCACCGACGACGCGTGGCGGACGGGCGACGCGGAGCGGTTTGCCGCGGGCGACTGCGCCGGCCGCTTCGGGTACACGGTGAGCGAGGCCGTCCGAAGCGGGCGCCTGGCGGCGCACGCGATGCACGCGCAGCTCACGGGCGAGGCGGTCCCCGCGGCGTCGCCGCTCGCCGACCAGGGCGCCGACCCCGAAATCGCCAAGTTCAAGATGCTGCACCTGGCGCACTTCGCGAAGGAGGGGGCGCACGTGCCGCCGGTCGCGGCCGCCGACGCGCGCTCCGCGGGGTTCGACCCGGTGGAGGGCGCGCTCGGGACCGACGCGGCGCGGGCCGAGGCCGCGCGCTGCTTCAAGTGCGGTACGTGCGTCGAGTGCGACGTCTGCTACCAGTTCTGCCCCGACATCGCGATCCAGAAGGGTCCCGAGGGCGGCTACACGATCGACCTGGCGCACTGCAAGGGCTGCGGCGTGTGCGTCGAGGAATGCCCGCGCGCCGCCATCCACATGAGGAAGAGCTCATGAGCGACCCCACGCCCGCCGCGGCCGCGAGCCGCACCGCGATCCTGACCGGCAACCAGGCCGCCGCCCACGGCGCCTTCCTGGCCCGGACGCAGGTGGTCTCGGCGTACCCGATCACGCCGCAGACGACCATCATCGAGACGCTCGCCGAGCTCATGGCGCGCGCGACGTGGCCCGCAAAGTTCGTCAATGTCGAGTCGGAGCACTCGGCCATGGCCGTGTGCATCGGGGCGTCGGCCACCGGGACCCGCGCCTTCACCGCCACGAGCGCCCAGGGCCTCGCGTTGATGCACGAGCTGCTCCACTGGGCGGCCGGCGGCCGGCTCCCCATCGTCATGGTGGACGTGAATCGCGCCATGGCGCCCGGGTGGAGCATCTGGTCGGACCAGACCGACAGCCTCTCGCAGCGCGACACCGGCTGGGCCCAGCTCTACTGCAGCAGCGCCCAGGACGTGCTCGACCACGTGATCATGGCGTTCCGCATGGCCGAGACGCTCAGCGTCCCGGTGATGGTGGTGGAGGACGCGTTCGTGCTCTCCCACACCGCCGAGGCCGTGAGTCTCCCGGCGCAGGCGCTCGTGGACGCGTTCCTCCCGCCGCGGGACGCCCCGTGGAAGCTCGACACGAAGAAGCCCGCCGCGTTCGGCGGGCTGCTGTCGCCCGACTGGTACCAGGAGGTCCGCCAGGACCTGCACGACTCGCTCACCCGGCTCGAGGGCGAGGCCGCCCGCTGCTACGCCGAGTGGGAGCGGCTCACCGGCCGGTCGTACGACGTGGTGGAGTCGTGGAACCTCGCGGACGCGCGGACGGTGCTCGTGACGAGCGGCACCGTGTCGTCCACCGCGCTCGACGTGATCGAGTCGGACTGGGCGCGGCGCGAGCGGGTCGGCCTCGTCCAGATCCGCATGTTCCGGCCCTTCCCCGCCGCGCGGTTGCGCGACCTGCTCGCGGGGGTGGAGAAGGTCGCGGTCATCGACCGCAACTGCTCGTTCGGCCACCACGGCATCTTCTTCCAGGAGCTGAAGTCGGCGCTGTACGGCCTGCCGGACGGGCAACGCCCGAAGGCCTACGGCTACGTCCTGGGCCTCGGAGGTCGCGACATCGGCGTGGAGGCGATCGAGGACGTCGTGCGCCGCACGCTCGCCCGCGCGACGCCCGACCCCGAGACCACCTGGCTCGGCGCGGTGCTCCCCGCCGCCCCCGCCGTCCCCGTCCCGCCCGCCCCGGAGTCCGTGCGATGAGCCATCACGTCGACGAGGTCCTGTCCCGCGAGGAGATCCTCCAGCCCGGCCACCTCGCCTGTCCGGGGTGCGCGGTCACGCCCGCGTACCGCTGGGCCCTGAAGGTGCTGGGGCGCGAGACGATGGTGACGGCGCCCGCGTGCTGCTTCGCCGTCATCGACGGCTCGTTCCCGTTCAGCGCGTCCGGCGTGCCGTTTCTGCATGCGGCGTTCGAGGCCGCGCCCGCGTACGCGAGCGGCGTCCGCGCCGCCCTCGATGTGACGGGCCAGCAGGCGACGAACGTCCTCGTGTGGGCGGGCGACGGCGGGACGTTCGACATCGGCCTGCAGTCGCTGTCCGCCGCCGCCGAGCGCCGCGAGGACATGATCTACGTCTGCTACGACAACGAGGCGTACATGAACACGGGGGTCCAGCGGTCGTCGGCGACGCCGGCGCACGCGTGGACCACGACGACCCCGTCGAAGGCCGGCAAGCGTGAGCCGAAGAAGCACCTCGGCGAGATCATGGCGGCGCACCGCATCGCGTACTTCGCCACGGCGTCGGTCAGCCACCCCGAGGACTTCGTCACCAAGATGGAGCAGGCGAAGGCGACGAAGGGCTTTCGCCTCATCCACCTCTTCTGCCCGTGTCCGACGGGCTGGAAGGCCGACAGCCGCCACATGGTCGAGCTCGGCCGCCTCGCGGTCGAGACGGGCGTGTTCCCGCTCTACGAGGTCTTCGACGGCGAGCGCTACGTGATCAACCACGCGCCGTCGTGGCGACCCATGCAGGAGTACGTCGCGCTGCAGGGCCGCTTCAGCCAACTCACGAAGGACGACGTGGCCGACATGGAGCGGGAGGCCCGCGCGGGCTGGGCCCGCCTCGTGCGCCACGCGCGCGCTTCGGACGACGCCGTGGCAGCCACCGCCGCTCCCGTCACGACCTGACCCGACCGCGACCGGCGAGGAGGAGACCCGCCATGACGCCCCGCACTTCTGCGACCTCGACGACCGCTCCGGTGGTGCCGTGCCGCCGCCTCGACGCGGCGTTCACGGTGGCCGAGCACCGCGACTGCCCGTACTGCAACGGCAGCGCGGCCGACGTCGCCACCGGCGACCCCGCGAAGTTCTGCTCGTTCCGGCCCGGCGTCGACCCGGTCTGCTTCGGCTTCCCGGACGCCCTGCGCGACACGCTGCCCGCACCCCGGTCGGTGCCCCCGCCGGTGCCGGTGGCGGTGCCGTGCCGCCGGGTCGAGGCCATGTACGACGTCGCCGGTCATCGGGACTGTCCGTACTGCGGCGGCGGCGCCGACGAGGTGGCGACGGGCGACCACGCGCAGTTCTGCACGTTCCGGCCCGGGAAGGACCCGCTCGCGTTCGGGTTCCCGGACGCGTTCGGGCGCCACACCTACACGTAGACGGGTCCGCGTGCGGTCCGCCGCTCGGTCCGCCGCATGGGGCGTCGGGCCGATCCTGCGGCCGGCCGGCCGGGGGCAAAGTACGCAAGGCCCGGCCGGCCCCCGTACCGTCGCGGGATGGCGCTGATCGGTCTCACGAACGTCACCCTCGCCCACGGCGGGCCCCCCCTCCTCGACGGCGTGGGGCTCCAGATCGAGGACGGCGAACGGCTCGGCCTGCTCGGGCGGAACGCGTCGGGCAAGTCCACCCTGATGGGCGTGCTGACCGGGGAGATCGCCATCGACGACGGCGACGTCACCCGCCGGCAGGGCGTCACGGTCGCGCGGCTGCCGCAGGAAGTCCCCCGGGGGCTCGCTGGCACCGTCCTCGAGGTCGTGTCCGCGACGCTGCCGGCGGGGGAGGAGGCGTGGCGCACCGAGGCCCGGCTTCACCAGCTGTTCGAGGGCCTGCGCCTCGACGCCGCGGCCGACGTCGCCAAGCTCTCCGCCGGCCTCTCCCGCCGCGTGCTCCTCGCGAAGGCCCTCGCCGCCGACCCCGACCTGCTGCTGCTCGACGAGCCCACGAACCACCTCGACGTCCCGAGCATCCAGTGGCTCGAGGAGCACCTCCTCGAGCGCGAGCGCGCGACGCTGTTCGTCACCCACGACCGCGCCTTCCTCCGCCGGCTCGCGACCCGCATCCTCGAGATCGACCGCGGCCGCCTGACGTCGTGGCCCGGCGACTACGACAACTACCTGCGGCGCCAGCAGGAGCGCACCGAGGACGAGGCCGCCCGCCGCGTGCAGGCCGACAAGCTGCTCGCGAAGGAGGAGGCCTGGCGGCGCACGAACGTGAAGGCGCAGCGCAACCGCAACCAGTCGCGGGTCGAGGCGCTCGAGAAGCTGCGCGCCGAGCGCCGGGACCGCCGCGACCCCACCGGGAACGTCCGGATGGGGATCTCGGAGGCCGACCGCTCGGGGCGGATCGTGTTCGAGGCGACGGGGCTCACGGCCGGCCACGGGGCGAAGGCCGTCGTGAAGGGCCTCGACCTCGGCGTCATGCGCGGCGACCGGCTGGGGCTCGTGGGCCCCAACGGCACCGGGAAGACGACGCTCCTGCGCACGCTGCTGGGCGAGCTCCCGCCGCTGGCGGGCACGGTGCGGCGCGGCACCAACCTGCAGGTGGTCTGGTACGACCCGCTGAACGCGTCGCTCGACCCCGACCGCTCCGTGCGCGACAGCGTCGCCGACGGCGCCGACCAGCTCGACATCGACGGCCGCCGGCGGCACGTCGTGTCGTACCTCGCCGACTTCCTCTTCGCGTCCGACCGGTCGAACCAGCCCGTGCGACTGCTCTCGGGCGGCGAGCGCGCACGCCTGCTCCTCGCGCGGCTCTTCGCGAAGGCGAGCAACGTGCTCGTGCTCGACGAGCCGACGAACGACCTCGACGCCGAGACCATGGACGTGCTCGAGGACGTCCTGCTCGCCTACAAGGGCACGGTGCTGGTGGTGAGCCACGACCGCGACTTCCTCGACCAGGCCGTGACCGGGCTCCTCGTGTTCGAGGGGAACGGCCGCGTGCGCGAGGTGGTGGGCGGCTGGTCGGAGTGGCAGCGGATCCAGAAGAAGGAACGCGCGGCTGCGCGGCCCGCGGACGACCGGTCGGCCGCGAAGCCCGCGGGCAAGGCCGCGCCGGCGCCCGCCGCGAAGGCGACGCCTCGCGACCGCAAGGAGTTCGAGCGCGTTGAACGGAAGATCGCGACCCTCGAGGACGAGCAGCGCCGACTGCACGCCACCATGGAGGACCCGGCCTTCTGGTCGGGGCCCTCCGACCGGATCGAGACGACCAAGACTCGCGTCGCGGCGCTCACCGCCGAGCTCGAGACCGCGTATGCCCGTTGGACGGAGCTGAGCTGAGCGAAGCGGAACGGAGTTGACCTGCGCGGAGCGCCGCGACGCCGCGCGCGCGCGGCCTGGCGGCGGGCGGGCCTCGCGTCGGCGCCCGCCGCGCCTCGGCCTCCCCGTCGGCGGACACGCTCTCCCCGTGCCCCGGTCCGCGTTCCACCCGACCGTCCGCGCCGGGTTCGAGGCCACCCTCGGCCCGCCGACGCCGCCGCAGGTCCGCGCGTGGCCGGCGATCGCGACCGGTCGGCACGTGCTGGTCGCTGCGCCGACGGGCTCGGGCAAGACCCTCGCCGCCTTCCGGACGGCGGTACACGGTCTCCTGGGGCAGGGGCCCGCCGTCGAGGACCACACATCGGTCCTCGACGTCTCGCCGCTCAAGGCGTGCGGCAACGACGTGCAGAAGAACCTGCTCGCGCCCCTGGCGGCGCGGCGCGCGCGCGACGCGACGCGACGCTGCCCGAGGTACACGTGCTCGTCCGCACGGGCGACACGCCGGCGAACGACCGCGCGGCCATGACGAGAGGTCCTGCCCGCGTGCGTGCGCGACGATCCCAAGGCGTGGCTCGACGCGCGGACGCTCGGGGGCGAGGTCGCGTGGGGGCGGCTCGGGGGCGAGGGCGCTCCGGACGACGCCGATCGCCCTGTTCCCGGGCGAGGACCTCGCGTGGTGGACCGGGCTCGCGCCGTCGGTCGCGCCGACCGGGCTCGACGGCCCGGCGTCGCAGGCCCTCGAGGTGCTGCCGGCGCGCGGGGCGATGTTCCCGCAGGAGATCGCCGCGCAGGCGCGGCTCCTGCCCGCGCACGTCGTGCGACCTCTTGGGGGCCCTCCGCCGGGTCGAACTACGGGGCGAGGTGCGCGGCGGGCGCTTCGTGCCGGGGTGGACGGCGAGCCGTACGCCCGTCCCGAGGCCGTGACACTGCTGCGGGCCGTCCATCGCGACGGGCCCGGCCCCGTGGCCGAGGTGCGCGGGGTGGATCCGCTCAACGTCACCGGGATCCTCACGCCCGGCGACCGGGTCGCACCGCGCGTGGGCCCGCGGGTGCCGATGGGCTAGGCGGGGTTCGCGCGGGCTACGTGGCGCACTCCGCGGCGAGGACGGCCAAGAACCGCTGATAGAGGGCGTCGGCCTCCGCGGCCGAGTCGGCGACGGCCGTGAGACCCGTCCGGCCGCACTCGGGCAGCGCGCTCATCATGTGGAAGACGATCCCCTGGAGGCGCGTCTGGTCGAAGTGGAGGCCGTGGCGCAGCGCGAGGTCGAAGAGATCCTCGGGCGTGAGCTGCCGGTAGGCCTCGCCCTCCACGTGGTCCGACGCGACGAAGTGCTTGCGGCGGCCGTCGGGTGCCGTGAAGTGCGCCGCCGTCGGGTCGTAGGCGCCGTCCGTCAGGAACTGCAGCGTGAGGAACGGGTGCGTGGTGCCGCCCTTGCGGAGGTTGATCTCGATCGCATAGGTCCGCCACGACTCGCCCGGCGCCCGGGCCACGACGAAGTCGAGCGCGAAGCGCCCGATCACGCCCTCCTTCCCGAGCCGCACGCCGATCTTGCGCGCCTCGCGGCTGATCTCGGCGGCGTAGGCCTCGTCGGCCGGGAAGCGGCAGCCGAGGTAGCTCTGGCCGCTCGCGCCGCCGAGCATCTGATCGTGGGTCGAGAGCAACTCGACCTCGCCCAGGGGCGTGACGCGCAGCTGCACGCTGGGGCTGCGGAACTCGGCGGCCTCGATGCGCTCCTCGACGATGCCGTGCTGCTCGGCGAGCTTCTCGAGGAACACCGCGTAGGCGAGGCTCTGGAGCTCGAACGCCATCCCGGGCAGGGCCCGGCGGACGGCGTCGCGCTCGCCCGCCGACCCCGCGGGGGGCAGGCCGACCAGCGAGAGGTTGGCGTTGCCGGTCCCCGAGACGCCGTCGTTCACCTTGATCACGACGCGCTTCATCGCCGGGCGCTCGGCGCGCATCGCGACGATCGCGTCCACGAGGTGGTCCTCGGTCGCGAGGTCCTCGCGGCCGATGGGGTGGGGGACGCCCTCCTCGCGGAACAGCCGCCGCGCGCTGCTCTTCGTGCCGAGGTGCACGAGGCGGGGGTCGCAGCCGTACATGGGGAGCCCGAGCTGCATCGCGAGCTCCCGGTCGGCCCAGGTCGTCGCGAACGGCACCAGGTGGGCGCGGTCCGGGTTCGGGACGAGCGCCCGGATGCGCTCGAGGAGCCGCGGGCGGTCGAGGAGCTTCCGCGCGAGCGGGCGCGACGAGGCGTCGAGCGGCGAGACGAAGAAGAGCCGCTTCCGCGCGTGGCTCGAGATCACGCCCGGCATCAGGTCGAGGTAGTAGTCGATGATGCTCGGGTGGATCGCCTGGCCCGTGACGTAGACGAGGCGGGCGCGTGGCTGGCGGAGCAGGAGCATCAGGAAGAGGAAGCGCTCCTCGTACGCCTGGAGCTCGCTCCCCTTCAGGGCCACGTCGGTGTCGAGCGACGGGACCACGACGATGGTCTGCTCGTCCTGGCTCAGCGCGCGGATCGAGGTCCACAACGGGACCAACTTCTGCTGGAGCGCGTCGAAGCGGGGCTGGTCGCGCACCCAGTCGGCGGTCGGGGCGGGGTTCGGCGGCATGGGGGGCTCCAGCGGACGGAGGAGGATACCGGGGCGCCGCCCGTCCCCGTCGTCCGCGCGTCGGACGGGGCCTCGCGTCCCGGGAGGCTCGGTCCCTCCGCACGGGCGTCGTCCCGCCGCGTGTCCGCCCCCGAACGGGTCCCTGGCGCTGCCGGGGGTATCCTCGCGCACCGCCGCCCGGGTCGGGCGGCTCCCTGCGAGAGCCTCCCATGGGTCGTCAGTGGCTGCAGAAGAAGCGCGAGATCAACGCCGCCAAGCGCGGGAAGATCTTCACGAAGCTCGTGCGCGAGATCACGGTCGCCGCGAAGTCGGGCTCGCCCGACCCCGCCATGAACGCCCGGCTCGCGGTGGCGGTCGAGGCCGCGCGCAAGGCGTCGGTGCCCAACGACACGATCGCCCGCGCCATCAAGAAGGCGTCGGGCGGCGAGGGCGTCGACCTCGAACTCGTCACGTTCGAGGGGTTCGCGCCCCACAAGGTCCCGGTGATCGTCGAGTGCATGACCGACAACCGCAACCGCACGGCGCCCGACATGCGCGTGCTCTTCCGCGACGGGCAGATGGGCGCCAAGGTCGGCTTCTTCTTCGACCACGTCGGCCTCGTGGAGGCGACGCACGCCGGCGCGGGGACCGACCTCGAGTCGGCCGCGATCGAGGCGGGCGCGCAGAACGTCGAGCCGCTCGAACACCCGCCGGAGGGCCAGGTGGGCGCCCGCTTCTTCACCGACCCGACCGACCTCGACGCGGTCACGGGCGTCCTGCGGAAGAGCGGGTGGTCGGTGACGGCGTCGGAGATGGGCTACCTGGCGAAGGACGCCCTGGAGCTCCCCGACGACCAGCGCAAGGACGTCGAGGCGTTCCTCGAGGCGATCGACGACCACGACGACGTCCACCGGATCTACACCGCGCTGAAGTAGGGCGCCGCGGCGCCCGTCAGCGGCCGGGGATGCAGTCCTCGGCTCCGATCCCTTCGCGCGCCGCGCGGACGACCCCGCCCTCGACGTCGAGGCGGACGGGCGTGCTCACCGACCAGTCCACGTGGTCGGGCATCCGCACGTGGTGGACGAACCCGCCCCGCGGCACCTGATGCACGTGGCGTGCCCCGTCCGAGGTCGCCTTCTCGCCGAGGCGGACGAGCGTGATCTCGCGGGCGCCCATGTCCATGCCGGCCATGAACGCGAGGCACCCCGCGCACACCTCGCACGAGTCGCGGTAGACGATCCAGATCCCGTCGCGCGCCCCGGTGAGGTCGGCCCACGCCCCGAGGTCCGTGTCCTTCACGGGCCGGCCCACCCACGACGGGACGTCGGGGACCACGTAGGGCCGGAGCGCGCCGGGGCCCTCGCCCGGCGTCGCCCGACGGTCGAGCACGATCGGGAGCGCCGCGCCCACGGCGAGCGCGAGCAGGCCCACGAGGAGGTCGGCGCGCCCGCCGCGCGCGAGCCGCCACGGCCGGGCGGCGAGCAGCATCGTCAGCAGGGCGAGGTCGATCGCGAGCATGGCCCAGGGCGGGACGGCGATCGTCGCGCCGAAGCAGCCGCACGTGGCCGCTCCTGCGGCGACCTGCGTCGTGAGCACGCCGGCGAACGCGAGGAGGAGCAGCGCCGCGAGCGGCCAGCATCGGCCCGGCCGGAGCAGGGTCCCGAGGCCGACGAATGCCTCGATGCCGAGCACCACGGCGAACGTCGTGCCCAGCGGGAACGGGAGGTGCCGCACCAGGGGCGGCAGGTCCGCCGGCGTGCCGAGGAGCGCCTTCAGCAGGCAGCCCGCCAAGATCCAGAGGCCCGCGACGCGCGCGGCGAGCGCGGTCCAGAGCGGCGGGCGGACCACGGCGTCCATCAGGGGCTCCTTCGACCGGGACGGCGAGCATCGTCGCTGGACCGGGGGCTGTCCACCCCGCGCCCCGGCCCCGGGTTCGTCAGGGCCGTCCGGCCGTCCCCGACCGCCGCTGCCGCCACACCTCGTACAGCAGCGCGGCCGAGGCGCTGCCCACGTTGAGGGAGTCGACGTCGTGGGTCATGGGGATCGCGGTGGCGACGTCGCACGCGGCGAGGACCGCCGGGGAGATCCCCGCGCCCTCCGCGCCGAACACGACGCAGGCGTCGCTGCGGAGGTCCACGTCGGGCGCCGGGTGGGCGGTCGGGGCGGGGTGCGCCGCCACGCACGTCACGCCGGCGGCCCGCAGCGTGCCCAGCGCGGCGACGAGGTCCACGGACTCGACGACGGGCATGCGGAACACGGTGCCCATGGACGTGCGGATCGCGCGGGTGAGGAACGGGCTGCACGAGGTCTCGCCGACCACGACGGCGTGGCACGCGAGGCCCGCCGCGTTGCGGACGACGACGCCCACGTTTTCGGCGCTGGCGAGGCCATCGAGCGCGACGAGCAGGCGGGGGCGCGGCGCGTCCCGGAGCACGTCGCCGAGGGTGACGACGTGCGGGACGCGGCCCACGGCCTTGATCGGCGCGGAGTGGAACCCCGAGATGCGCCGAACGTCGTCGTCGGTCGTGGTGAGGTACACGTCGACGACGTCGGCGCGTGCGTCGAGCGCGGCCCGTAGCCGTGCGAACCGGGCGTGGGTCGTGAGGAGCGCGTCCACGGGGTACGGGCTCGCGAGCAGTCGCTCGACGACGGCCTCGCCCTCCGCGACGAACTGCGCCTGGCGCTCGAGGTCGCGTTTGCGACGGAGGGTCCGGAAAGGCGCGAGGCCGGGCAGGGCAAGGTCCGTCGCGTCGAAGAGGTGCAGCGTGGCCACGGCGCGATTCTGCGCGCCGTGGGCCCCGCCGCCAGCCCGCGCCTCGGGGTACCCTGGGGGTGAGGAGCCTTGCCGATGGCTGGCGTCACCGAGATCGCGCAGTGCCCGGACCTCCTCGACGCCCATCGGGTGCTGGCGATCCTCGAGGGGGCCGGGATCGAGGCCCGCTTGGACGAGGACCTCGGCGCGACGTGGGCCGGGGTCGGGGTGATCTACGCGCGGGTGCTCGTCGCCGACGAGGACGCCGCCGCGGCGGTGTCCGCGCTCCGGGACGCCGGCGGCAGGCCGGACGACGAGCGGCCGGCCCCCAAGGAACTCCCGGCCGCGCTCGGGGGGAGGTCGGGATCTATCCGGGTCCGCGTGGGGACGGTGGTGGTCGGGGTGGTCCTGCTCGCGATCGTCGTGGCGCTCGTGCGCGCGTACGCCGGCGGGTGACGATCCGGTGCGCGCAGCGCAAGCGTCTCGAGGACGCCTGCGGTGGGGGCCCTCGGAATCCCTCGGAATCCCTCGGAATCCCTCGGAAGCCCTCGGAATCTGGTGGCGCCCGCAGGGGCGGGGAGCGTCGGGCGCCGGGAAGGTCGGGGACGGTCGGGCCCCGGCGGCGCACCGGAGGCGCACCGGAGGCGCACCGGAGGCGGCCGAGTTGCGCCGTTTCCGACGACGGACGGGGTCGGTTCTCTCCCGGGCGGTCATCGTTCCCGGACCGGCAGGGGCCGGACGGGCGCCCCCGGGCCTCCCGTGCGCGGCCCAGGTCGGCCGCGCGCCGTCCGTCCCCCGCGCGCGCGAACCCGGCGCGACGTCGAGCCGCGTCAGGCGCCCGCTGCGCCCCGTCGCCACCGGCGGACCCCGACGAGCATCACGATCGACAACACGGCGATCGCGACCAGCCCCGCCCACGCCTCCGGACGCAGCCCGCTGCCCGCGGCCTCGGACGCGCTCAGCGGCCGGTCGTCCGCGTCGTACGCCGTCTCGCGCTCCGGCACCAGGCGCAGCACGTGCCCCTCGACGCCGGCGCACCGCCACCGGTACACCACGCGACGCACCGGCGACGCGTCCCGGACCGACGTCACCACCCAGACCGGCGCCGCCACGACGAGCGCCTCGTCGCCGCGCGCCGCGAGCGCCTCTTGCGGCGAGGGTAGCGCGGCGGCCCGGGCCGCATCCGCGGGCGTCGCGTGCCGGAGCAATGCCACGGTGACGGAGCCGAACACCGGGAGCGCCTTCGCCGCCGGATCGATGCGCCGCAACCCCGTGCGGCTCACGTCGCTGTCGCTGCCGAACTTCGAACTGTCGAGGAACGCGGAGTACCAGGTCGCGTCGCCGCCCGGGGCGAGGTCGCGCGGCGGGACCCAGACCTGGGCCGACGGAGTCGGGCGCTCCCCGCCGCCGTTGAGGTCCTTCACGACGGTCGCCCACCGGACGTCGCCGGCTTCACGGGTCGCGAGGGTCTCCCAGGTGTCGTTCCCCGTCGCGGCGACCGGGCGTGCGAGGCGACCGGCGAGCGGACCCCAGTCGATCTCCACCGTCGCGCGCACCGACGTCGTCCCCGGGGCCGGGATGTCCGCCGTCGCCGCGGGGCCGCGGCCGACGAGGGCCGTGACCGCGCCCAGCGCGAGGAGCAGGGACCGCACCGTGGAACTCCGGATCATGGCGACACCTCGCGCGCCATCGTACCGGCGTCGTCGCCGTGATCCCGGGCGCGTCCGCCCCGTACGACCGCGTGCGACCGCGCGCGCCGGCCGGTCCGGCGTCGCGACTTCCTGCGCACGGGTGGGGCGGTCGCATCGTACGATCGTCGTCCGACCCGGGAGCTGGTTCCCGGGGTTCCGCAACGCAAAGCGAGGTGTCCCGTGGCCAAGGGTCAAGTCAAGCAGTCGAAGAGCAACAAGCCGAAACTGACGGTCAAGGAGAAGTTCGCGAAGAAGGCCGCGAAGAAGGCCGCCAAGGCCAAGTAGCGCGGACGTCGATCCCGGCGGCCCGGCGGGTCACCGCCGGGCCGCGCTCGTGTCCGGAGCGTCGTCGCCCCGGTCGGGCCTCGCGTCACCGCAGCGCTTCCGCTCCCGCGTGGGCCGCGGGCCCGTCGCGCCGCACCCGGAGGTCGCCTGCCGCCGCGTCGCGGAACCCTGGGTCCTTGCCGTACGTGCCGTCGGTCTCGGCCGTGGGGAGCCGGACGAGGCCTTGGGTGCGCGCCGGCGCATCGACGCACCACCAGACGTTGCGCGCGAAGCGGAACGAGGCCGGCTCGGTGCCCGGGCTCACGTTCACGCCGCCCTCGGACCAGCGGTCGGCCCGGAACGCGAACACGTTTGCCGTGACCTCGCCGCCGCGCGACGGCACGAAGCCCTCCACGCGCGTCTCCTGCAGGATGCGCAGGGCCCAGCGCCCGGGCAGGTAGACGGTGTTGAAGCGGAACACCGCGCCGTCCACGCCGACGAACGCGACGGGCGTCTGGCTGCCGACAAACGTGTTCCCCTCGACCACGAGGTCCTTCGCCTCGTAGCGCGGGCCGGTCCAGGCGGCGAGCGGCGGTCGGAAGTACGCGAGGCCCGTGCTCCCGCCGGCGTTGACGGCGCGGCTCCCCGCGTGCTCGAACCGGTTGCGGCGGATCGTCACGTCGCGGCTCGCGCCCTTGGCCTGCACGCCCGAGCCGTCCGACGCGCCCTCGGTGTGGCGGAACACGCATCCCTCGATCGTGCCGCGCCGGCAGCCCACCAGGTCCACTGCGGAGCCGCCGCGGCCCCAGCGCTCGACGGTGCAGTTCTCGACGCGGAAGTCGACGAGCCCCGAGAGCTTGATCCCGTCGCAGTTGCCGTCGGGGCCGACGTCGCGCACGACGAGGTCGCGCAGGACGACGTGGTGCGTCGGCGTCTCGGGGGTGCCACCGTCGTCCACGTTGAGGCCGTTGCCCGTGGCGCCCTCGAACACGAGGCTGCGGAGTTCGACGTGGGCGGCGTCGGTGAGCTGGATCCCGTTCGTGCCGCCGCGGAGCACCGGCGGCTGCGCGGGGTCCTCGGCCTCGAGGACGACCGGCCGGCCTTGCGCGCCGCGGACGTCGGCGAACGCGAGGCCGCCCGTGTACGTGCCCGGTGCGATGCGGATCCGGCGGCCGGGCTTCGCGGTCGCGATCGCCTCGCGCAGCGCCTCGACGGTGCGCACGCGGACCGTCGCGTCGTCGGGGGCGGCTGCGCTCGCCCCGCCGAGGAGCCCGAGCCCCGCGACGGCGGCCCCCACGGCGGCTCGGGCGGTGCGGCGGCGACGGCGGGGGGCGACGGGGGCGGCGCTCGGCACGCGCTCGAGGATACCGGCGCGACGTCGGCGGCGGGTGGGCCCCGCGCGACCGAGGCGTGCGTGGCCGGTAGCCTGACCCTGTGCGCCTCGAGAACCTCCGCGCCGACGACCGCGCCGACGGGCGGAGGATCTCCGCGCGCGTCGTGTGGGAGGGTGCGCACCGCGGACCCGAGGTCCTGTGGTTCGAGACCGACGCGGCCTTCGCCGTCGACTTCGAGCCCGCGCCAGAGGCGTTCCTCGTCGCGGCGCTGCCGCTCGCCGTGGGCCTCGGCGAGCCGCGCCTGCGCGTCGAGGGCCGCGCCTGCGCACGGCTGCGCGCCGGCCTCGAGGCGGCCGCGCGCCTCCTCGCGTCGTGGTACCCGACGTGTCGAGAGGTCCCGATCGAGGCCACGGACGGGTTCGCCGCGCTCGCACCGCGCCCGTCGCCGCGCGCCGGGGCGTTCCTCTCGGGCGGCGTGGACAGCCTCGCGATGCTGCACCGGAATCGCCAGGCGCACCCTCTCGACGACGCGGGTCGTGCGCCCCCGGAGGCGATCCGCGACGGGATCTTCCTCTTCGGGTGGAACTCCGGCGACTTCGACGGGCCGGTCCCGCGGCCGGAGCGCCTGCGCCTGCATGCGGCGGAGCGGGCGCGACTCGAACGGTTCGCGGCAGACGCGGGCTGCACGCTGGTGACCGTACGCACGAACGCCCGCACGTTCCACCCGACCTTCGCCTGGTCGCGCGACGTCGCCTTCGGCGCGGGGATGGTCGCGCCCGCGCACGCCTTCCGTCGGCGGCTCACCGAGGTGTCGCTCGCGTCCGCTGGCTTTCCCGGCGTGCACCCGCCGCACGGTTCGCACCCCGACCTCGACCCGTGCTGGACGTCGGCGTCGCTCGCGGTGCGGCACGGCGACGGCGACCGCACGCGGCTCGCGAAGTTGCGCGCGATCGCGACGTGGCCCGCGGCGATGGAGGCGCTCGACGTCTGCCTGCATCACGACGTCCGGCCGGCGGGGGAGGCGAACTGTGGGACCTGCGAGAAGTGCCTGCGCACCCGGCTCGCGTTGGCCGCGGTCGGCGCCCTGTCTCGGGCGCCGACGTTCCCCTCGGGCACGCTCACGGCGGACGAGGTGCGCCGCATGCCCCTGGGGGCGGGGTTCAGCGTCGTGTTCGTCGATGAACTGGCCGGGCCGCTCGTCGCTGCGGGGCGACCGGACCTCGCGGCCGCGCTCCACGAGGCGGTCGCCCGCGCCGTCCGGCGGGCCGCGCGTCGCCGGACGCCGTGGCGTCGGTTCCTCCGGCGGGTGCGCCGATGGGGGGGCGACCCGGGGGCCTGGACGCGGTAACGCCGCGCGGCGGGTCCGGGGGGCGGGCACGGCGTCCGGACGGGGCCTTGCGCCCGGCCGGGGCGACGATGCGAGGCGCGCGCGCCGACGTTTTCATGGTTTTCGGCACCGGTTTTCGGCACCGCACGATGGGAGCGACGGCCATGACCCGCGGACCCCGCTGGCTCGTCGCGTCGGCGCTCGTCGTCGTGCTGGGGACGTCTGGCGGCGGCGCCGTGCGGGAGGCGTCGGCCCACGGCGGCCAGTACCGCGCCCCCGGGGGCAGCGTCCCTCCGCGGCTTCCGCCGGCCACGAGTGGGACGGCGAGCGGGTGGTGGGACGCCAACCTCGACGTGCTCGCCGCCGAGGGGCCGACCGTCGGGCCGGCGACGTCGGGCACGCCTGCGGACCGCGAGCGCGTGCGGACGGTGCTGCGCGACGGGCGCGTCGTCCCGTTCCTGCGGACCGTCGTGGACGGGGCGCTCGGGACCGACCCCGACCTCGTCGGCGCGGCGGCCCTTGCGCTCGCGAAGACGACGTCGGAGCCGGCCGACGTCGAGCGCCTGCTGGCGCTGTCCGCCGACCCGTCGCGCCCGGCGCTGTGGGTCGAGGCCGCCGCGCTCGCGCCCGGGCTGCTCCGCCGCAGCGATCCGTCGCTCCAGTTCGACGGGAAGCTGCTCGACCGCGTGCGGCGGCGGTGCCTCGACGTCTTCGACGGCGCGACGAAGGCCCCGCGGCGGGCGCGCTGCTTCGCGGCGCTCGCGCTCGGCCTCCTCGGCGGCCAGCCCGCAGCGGCCCCCGACGCGACGACCCCGCCCCTCGACGTCGCGGCCGCGCTCCTTGCGCGGCTCCGCGCGGCCGACGACCTCGAGGAGGAGGTGGCGCTCGTCACGGCGTTCGGGCTGCAGACCGGCGCGCCGAGCGACACGGCGGCGTTCGTGGCCGTGCGCGAACTCGCGGCGACGGCGACGCTCGGGTCGCGCGCTCGGCTCCCCGTCGTGCAGGCGCACGCCGTGCTCGCCATCGCCCGTCGGACGGGGCCGGAGTCGAGCGGCCTCGCGATGGGGTTCGTCCGCGCGCGGCACGGCGCGCCGGAGGTGCGGCACGCGGCGATCGTGGCCCTCGGGCTCCTCGGCGCGCGCCTCGACCCCGTCGCGCGTGCCGCGGCCGCGGCGGAGGTCGCGGCGCACGCCGACCGCGGCAACCCGGACACCGTGGGCCTCGCGTTGCTCACGCTCGGCCGCCTGTGCGCGTCGGCGATGGCGGATCCCGCCGACCGGACGACGCTGGCGTCGGCGTCGGCGGCGGTGCTCGCGCGCGAGATCGACGCCGGGTCCGCCGCCGCGCGGCGGGTGGCGGCGCTCGCGACGGGGTTCGCGTTGCGCGCGACCTCGCCCGCCGTGTCGGACCCCGTGCGGGTCGCGTTCCGCGAGCGGGGGCTCGCGGCGCTGGCCGCGGCGGCCGACGACGGCGGCGGCAACCCCGAGATGCGGGCGGCGGCGCTCGTGGGGCTCGGGCTGGCGCGCGACGCCGGGGCGCTGCCCCGCCTCGCGGCGCTCCTCGCCCGTCGCGACGTCGATGTCGACCTGCGGGCGCGCGCGGCGACCGCGCTCGGGCTCCTGGGCGACGCGAGCGCCGGCCCGCTCGGCACGCTGCGGGGCGCGATCGCGGCGACGTCGCCCGAGGGCGTGCGTCGCGAGGCGGCCCGGTCGCTCGGGATGCTCGGCGACGCGTCGGCACTCCCGATGTTGGTCGAGGAACTGCGCGCCGACCTGCCCGACATGGTGAGGTCGCGCTCCGCGGTGGCGCTGGGTGCGCTGCGGCGCGCGGTCGCGGTGGACCCGCTGATCGCGTTGGCGTCCGACCGCGGCGCGGGCGACGTCGCGCGGGCGATCGCCGTGGCGGCGCTCGGCCTGCTCGCCGACCCGGAGCGCGTCCGCAGCCTCGCGCGGCTCTCGAGCGACCTCGGCAACCTCGCGATGACCGACACCCTCGGCTCGGCCCTCGTCCTGCTCTGAGCGCCTGGGAAGGAATCGAAGCTTCCGTCACGTCGATTCCTTCCCATCCGCGAAGCGCGGGCCCGTAGGGGCCGCGCGCCGAGCGGGTTTCCGGGGGGCTCGGCGCGCCGGAAACCGAGCGCAGGCGACGTCCTTACGGTCGGTGAGCGGTCCGCGCGGCGCCGGGGATGTCCCACCGCGGCGGCCGCCCGCTATGCTCCCGGCGGAGGGTCCGTCGATGCGCGCTGCGTGGGCCGTCGGAGTCGTGTCGGTGTCGCTCGCTTCGCTCGCGCTCGCCGGTGGCGAGAGCCGCGAGGACAAGGTCCGCAAGGACAAGGCCCGCGTCGAGGCCGCGGGCTGGTGGATCTACCACGACCTCCCGCGCGCGTTCGCGGAGGCGAAAGCGACGGGGAAGCCGCTCGCGGTCGCCCTGCGTTGCATCCCCTGCGAGGACTGCGTGAAACTCGACGACGACCTCGTCGACCAAGACCCGCGCCTGAAGCCGCTGCTCCAGCAGTTCGTGCGCGTGCGGGTCGTCGGCACGAACGGGCTCGACCTCGCGACGTTCCAGTTCGACACCGACCAGTCGTGGCTGGTCTTCCTCCTGCGCGCCGACGGCACGGTGTACGGTCGCTTCGGCACGCGCTCCGACCACACCGCGTGGGCCGACGACGTCTCCGTGGAGGGGCTCGCCCGCGCGCTCGAGGGGGCCCTCGAGCTCCACCAGGCCTTCCCGCGCGACCGGGACGCGCTCGCGGCCAAACGCGGCCCCGCGCCGTCGTTCCCGACGCCGGAGGCGTACCCGGAGCTCGCGTCGAAGTACGGCCCGACGCTCGACTACGAGGGCAAGGTCGTGCCGTCGTGTATCCACTGTCACCAGATCGGCGACGCGGAGCGGACGTACCAGCGCGGCAAGGCGTCCGTCCTCGACGAACGGGTCCTCTTCCCCCACCCGCACCCGAAGGTCGTCGGGCTCGTGCTCGACCCGAAGCAGCGCGCCACGGTGGCGCGGGTCGAGCCCGGCTCGGCCGCCGCCGCCGCCGGGTTCCGCGCGGGCGACGTGCTCCGCACGCTCGACCGGCAGCCGATGCTCTCGATCGCGGACGTGCAGTGGGTGCTCCACCGCGTGGCCCCCGAGGGCGGCGACGTCGCGGCCGTCGTCGCCCGGGGCGGGACGACCGTCGAGCTCCCGCTCCGGCTGGCCCCGGGCTGGCGCCGTGCCGACGACCTGTCGTGGCGGGCGAGCACCTGGGGACTGCGGCGCCGGGCGCTCGGCGGGATGAAGCTCGAGACCTTGTCGAAGGCCGAGCGGAGCCAGGCCGGCCTGCCCAAGGCGGCGCTCGGCCTGCGCGTGGCGCACGTCGGCCAGAACGCGCCGCACGACGTCGCGAAGCGCGCCGGCTTCCAGAAGGGCGACGTCCTCGTGTCGGTGGACGGCCGCACCGACCTCCCGCGCGAGACCGACGTGCTCCGCTACGCCCTGAACGACGTGAGGCCCGGCGCGTCGCTCGCGTTCCGGGTCCGTCGCGGGGGCAAGAACCTCGACCTCGCGGTGACCGTGGCGCCCTGACCGTCGGGCTGTTCGGCGCGCCCCGGGCGGCGTACGCTGCCCCGATGACCCCGGGCTCCCGCGACGCCCCGATGCCCCGACGCGTCCCCGCCCGACGCGGGGCCCGGCCCGCGGCGATGCCGCTCGCCGAGGCGCGTCGGCGCGCGCTCGTCGCGCAGGGCTTCGGCGCGCCGCGGCCGCGGGGTCCCGTCGGCGTCCACCACGTCCGGCGCGCGATCGACCGCGTGGGTCTGCTGCAACTCGACTCGGTGCAGGTGCTCGTCCGCGCACACTACCTCCCGCTGTTCTCCCGCCTCGGCCCCTACGACCGGGACCTGCTCGACCGTCTCGCGTACCGCGACCGCGAGCTCTTCGAGTATTGGGGTCACGAGGCGTCGCTGTTGCCGTTGCGCTTGCACCCGCTCCTGCGCTGGCGCATGGCCCGCAAGCCGTGGGCCGCCGTCGAGGCGCTCCTGCGGAAGCAGCCCGACGCGGGCGACGCGCTGCTGGCGCGGATCGACGCCGAGGGGCCGCTCACGGCGTCCGACGTGAAGGTCGCGGACGGGCGCCGCGGCTCGTGGTGGGGCTGGGGCACCACGAAGCACCTGCTCGAGTGGTTGTTCTGGACGGGACGGCTCACGACGGCGGACCGCCGCCGGTTCGAGCGCGTCTACGAGCGTCCCGAGCGCGTGTTGCCGCGCGTCGTGCTCGACGCGCCGACGCCGTCGCCCGATGACGCGCGCCGCGAGCTTCTCCTCCTGTCGGCGCGCGCGCTCGGCGTCGCGACCGCGACCGACCTCGCCGACTACTACCGGCTCCACAAGCCGACGGCCCGCGCGCTCGTCGAGGGCCTCGCCGCGGACGGCCGCCTGCGGCGCGTCCGCGTCGAGGGCGTCG
>Ga0163144_10008417_pt1 | contig 22335 bp, 27 predicted proteins | sample OliLak19BULKMAT1_FD_123175 | JGI IMG/M metagenome (GOLD analysis project Ga0163144, IMG submission 123175) | Freshwater microbial mat bacterial communities from Lake Vanda, McMurdo Dry Valleys, Antarctica - Oligotrophic Lake LV.19.BULKMAT1 | ecosystem: Environmental > Aquatic > Freshwater >... | reverse complement strand
TCTTACTATTACGGGCTCCGGCTTGACATTATTGACTGAACAGTCTATAATTGGCGAATGGCCCGCCCGCGCTCGTTCGACAGCGACGTCGTCCTCGACAAGGCCGTGGAGGCCTTTCGCGAGAAGGGCTTCGACGGCACCTCGGTCGAGGACCTCGAGCGCGCCACGGGCCTGCGCCGCGCGAGCCTCTACGGCGCCTACGGCGACAAGCGCGCGCTATATCTCGCCGCGCTCAAGCGCTACCAGGGCGTCAGGGACGTCGGCCTGCTCGAGACGCTTAACGCGGCGAGGACCGGCCGCGCCGCGATCGCCCGCCTGTTCTCGATCACGATCGAGGAGGCGGCCGGAGATCCGTGCGGCTGCCTGCTCGCGAACGCAGCGTCCGAGCGCTCGGCCCACGACGAGCGCGTCGCGCGCTGCGTCGAGGACAACCGGCGCCGCGTCGAGGGGGCGCTGCTCGCGGCCGTGCTGCGCGGACGCGCCGACGGCAGCGTGAAGGCGCGCGGCGAGGCCAAGGCCTCGGCCCGGTTCTTGTTCGCCGCGACGCTGGGCCTGCGCGCGCTGGGCCGCACCGGCTGCGACCGCGCGGAGCTCAAGGCCGTCGCGAGCGAGGCCCTGCGGACGCTGGATTGATTTTTTTTGAGAAATTGTTGACTGTTTGGTCAATATAGGAGAGATCATGGACATCAAGGACGACGGCGCGCTGCTGGACGCGTACTCCCAGACCGTTGCGCAGGTGGCCGCGCGGGTGAGCCCCGCCGTGGTCAAGCTCGAGGCGCGCAAGGGCGCGCGCGGCGGCTCGGGCTCGGGCTTCGTCTTCACGGCGAACGGCTACATCCTCACGAACAGCCATGTCGTGCACGGCGCGAGCGCGCTCGACGTAGTGCTTCACGACGGCCGCCGCTTCCAGGCGGAGCTCGTAGGCGACGACCCGGCCACGGACTTGGCCGTCGTTCGCGTGCACGCCGACGGCCTTCCGATCCTCCAGCTCGGCGAGTCGAAGTCCCTCATGCCCGGCCAGGTCGCGATCGCGATCGGGAATCCGTACGGCTTCTCCTACACGGTGACCGCGGGCGTGATCTCCGCGCTAGGACGGTCGCTCCGCTCGGAATCCGGCCGCATGATGGACGGCATCATCCAGACGGACGCCGCGCTGAACCCGGGCAACTCGGGCGGGCCGCTCGTGGACTCGCGCGGGCGCGTGATCGGCGTCAACTCCGCCGTGATCCTGCCCGCTCAGGGGCTGTGCTTCGCGATCCCGATCGACACGGCCAAATACGTGGCGGGCCGCCTGATCGAGCACGGCCGCATCCGGCGCGGCTTCCTGGGCCTCGGCGGTCAGAACGTGCAGGTGCCGCGCGGCCTGGCGCGGCGCCTGGGCGTGGAGGCGGAGTCCGGCGTGCTCGTGATCGCGGTCGAGCCGAAGAGCCCGGCCGCGGAGGCGGGGGTGGAGGAGGGCGACCTCGTGATCGCCTATGAGGGCCGGCCCGTGACCAGCGTGGACGACCTGCACCGGGCTTTGACGGAAGAGAAGATCGGCCGCTCGTCGCGGATCACCGTCATGCGCGAGCGAGGGGCCGAGGATCTGACGGTGACGCCGGGCGAGACGAAACGTTAAAAGGAGAACATCATGCTCGAACTGACCGACGCGACGTTCAAGAAAGAGGCTTTGGAGGCGGACAAGCCGGTGCTCGTGGACCTGTGGGCGCCTTGGTGCGGGCCGTGCCGCATGCTCGGCCCCGTGGTCGAGGAGCTGGCCGGCGAGTACGCCGGCCGGGCGGTGGTCGCCAAGCTGAACACCGACGAGAACGGCGACACGATGTCGGCCTATCGCGTGTCCGCGATCCCGACCTTGCTCTTTTTTAAAGGCGGCAAGCTGGCGGCGCAGATGACGGGCGTGCAGCCGAAGTCCGTGATCAAGGCGAAGCTCGACTCGCTGCTCTAGCGCCGGATCAGCTGGATCAGCAGGCCGGCCTGGGCGAGGCCGGCGAGAACGCACCCGGCCCGCAGCAGGCGCTGCTTGCGCCAGGCGACGCGCGCGTTCTCGACGATCTGGCCGACGATATCCTCGTAGTACGGCGTCGCGGTGATGCCGCCGCCCAGGTATTTATCCAGGCGGAAGATCAGGTCGCCGTGGCTGTATTTCACGAGATCGTCGACGAGGATGAGCGAGTCGTCGGGACGTATCTTGTCCCGGTGCGGCTCGAGAAACTGAAGCCACTTGGGCAGGCGCCGCAGCGGAGCGAACGCGAACAGGCCCAACGGCAGAACCGTCGTCAGGAAAAGCGCGACGGCGAAGTGCGCCTCCCGGAAGATCGCGAGCTCGGCGACGGCGAAGATGGTCAGCGCCCCGATGCGGGCGTCGGCGGAGTCCACCTCATGCCGCATGCTCTCGAGGATCAGCCAGAGGCGGCGTTCGGGCTCGGGGGTCAGGTGGGCGGAGACACTCATCTAGCGGATGGTCCAGCCCCAGGGATCGCACCAGCCGGCGCCCTGCACGACGTCGACCGAGCGGCTCCAGCGATCGTTGATGTTGCCCGTCGGCAGGAAGAGCCGGCCCCGGATCTCGCCCGCGCTGTTCCTCTGAATGCCCGCGCCTCGCGCGACGAGCTCCGGCTCGATCGCCGCGATCGACACGGGAAGGGCCTCGCCGGGCAGGCCCCTGCTTTTGATGACCGAGAAGAAATAGTCGCGCCAGTTGTCGTTGGTCCAGCCCTTGCTCGAGGCCGACTTCACGAGCAGCGCCTCCCCGTCGATGCATTGCGCGCCGTCCCAATGCCAGTCGATCTTGCAGGGTGCGGCCGGCTGCGGCGGCTGGCAGCCGCCCGCGCCTCCGTACACGGCCTTCAACGCCTCTCCGAGCGTGCCTCCCGACGGCGGGCCCGACGCCGAGCCTCCGGGCGCGGGGCTGCCCGGGGCGGGAGAGTCGGCGGAGCCCTCGTGGATGCCGCTTCCGCTCAGGGACGTAGCGCCGCTCGAGATGTCGATCCGCCCGGCCGGGCCCCCGATATTGTCCTCCGCGGCCGGCGCCTCGGCCGACGCCGCGATCGGACCCGCAAGAAGCAGCGCCGTCAGAAAAATCGGAATGGTCATGCCTTTAGTGTAAACCATGAACGGAACGGCGTCCAGGCCGGCCGCCCGTCCTTGCCGAAATTTTACCCGGGGAGCTCGAGCACGAAGCCCTCGACGTCCTCGCCTTCGTAGGGCGAGGTGTCCTCCCTCACGATCGTAAAGCCGCACTTCTGCAGCACGCGGATCGAGGCGGGATTGCGCTTCGCGACGCGTCCGACGAGCGGGCGCCGCTTCTCTTCCAGCAGGTAAAGCGCGAGGGCGCGGGAGGCGATGCCCTTGCCCCAGAACTCGCGCCCGAGCCAGTAGCAGACCTCGGCAACGCCGTCGTTCTCGAAGCAGCCCACGTAGCCCGCGACGGCGCCGTCGAACAGGATCGCACGGCGCGCGTTGGTCGGGATCTTGGAGGTCCTGATCCAGTGCTCGAAGTAGGCTTCCCGGCCGCGCATGGGCGGGCCCGCGACCATGCGCGCGGCCGCGGCGTCCCGCTGGTGCTCGAAAAACAGGCTCGCGTCGGCTTCGGTGGCCGCGCGCAGGTAAACGCTCCGGCGCTCGAGGATATCCTCGACCCCGTCCACCTCGTCCACGTGGGAGCCGATGCGCTCGAAGCCGAGCCCCGCCGCGAGCGCCTGGGAGGGCGCGTTGTCGGGCCGGATGGACATCACGAATCTGCTCGTGCCCTGGGTCCTCGCCCAGCGCATCAGCGCCTCGGACGCCTCGCGCGCGTAGCCTTTCCGGCGGAATGGCGGATAGACCTCGAATCCGAGCTCCGCCGCTCCCGGAGCGAGGTCCCTCAGATATTCCGGTCCCGGGGCCGTATGGAATCCGATGTGGCCGATCATCACGGGGCGGTCGCGGAGCGCCATCGCCCGCAGCAGCCAGGGCTGCAGAGAGGGGTCGGCTTCGAGCTGCCGGAGCCGCATCGCCATGACGTCGCTCGCGTCGAGCAGGCCGTCCGGAAGCGATAAGCCGATAATGCGCGCGGCCTCCGGGAGGTCCCGCGCCAGGACGGCTCGCAGGAACGCGGGCGTCAACGGGACGAGGTCGAGCCGGCCGGACTGGATGATCACGCGGGCCACAATATAGCATGCGCGCTTCTGTGATATCATCCCTCATGAGCAACGCCCGATTCTCCGTCCCGAAGCCCCTCAACGAGCCCGTCCTCAACTACGGCCCCGGCAGCCCCGAGCGCGCCAAGTTCTTCGCGCGCCTCAACGCGATGAAGTCCAAGGTCCTCGACATCCCCATGTTCATCGGCGGCGAGGAAGTGCGCACCGGCAAGAAGCACGAGATCCGCTCCCCGTACGACCACAACCAGCTCATCGGCAAATATCATGATGGCGGGCCTTCCGAGGCCCGCAAAGGCATCGCGGCGGCTCTCAAGGCGCGCAAGGATTGGGCGGCGCTCCCGTTCGAGGCGCGCGCGAGCGTGTTCCTCAAGGCCGCCGACCTGCTCGCCAACGACTGGCGCTGGACGATCAACGCGGCGACGATGCTCAACCAGTCCAAGAACCTCTACCAGGCCGAGATCGACGCGGCCTGCGAGTTCATCGACTTCCTGCGCTTCAACTGCTACTTCGCGGAGCAGATCTACGCCGGTCAACCGGAGAGCGCGCGCGGCGTGAGCAACCGGCTCGAGTACCGGCCTTTGGAAGGGTTCGTCTATGCGGTCACGCCCTTCAACTTCACGGCGATCGCGGGCAACATCCCGGCGGCGCCGGCGCTGATGGGCAACGTCGTGCTCTGGAAGCCGTCCGCGCACGCGATGTACAGCGCCTACTGGATCATGAAGCTCTTCGAAGAGGCGGGCCTCCCGCCGGGTGTGATCAACCTCGTCACGGGCGATCCCGCGGCGATCACGCAAGTGGCGCTCGCTAGCCCCGACCTGGCCGGCGTGCACTTCACGGGCAGCACGTCCGTGTTCCGCGGCATGTGGGCGACGGTGGGCGCGAACATCGCGAACTATAAATCGTACCCGCGCCTGGTGGGCGAGACGGGCGGCAAGGACTTCGTGCTCGCGCACAGCTCCGCCGATCCGGACGCGGTGGCGACCGCGCTCGTGCGCGGCGCGTTCGAGTACCAGGGCCAGAAGTGCTCGGCCGCCTCGCGCGCGTACATCCCCGCGGACCTGTGGCCGAAGGTCAAGAAGTCCATGAAGGACATGCTGGCGCAGATCGAGGTCGGCTCGCCCGAGGATCCGGGCAAGTTCGTCAACGCGGTGATCAACCGGCAGTCGTTCGACAAGATCAAGGGCTACATCGCGGCGGCGAAGAAGAACAAGGCGAACAAGATCGTGGCGGGCGGCACGTGCGACGACTCGGTCGGGTTCTTCGTGCAGCCGACGATCATCGAGACGAGCGATCCCAAGAGCGCCACGATGACGGAAGAGATCTTCGGACCGGTCTTGACGGTCCATCCGTATCCGTCTAATAAGTGGAAAGACACGCTGAAGCTCGTGGACGAGAGCACGCCGTACGCGCTCACGGGCGCCGTGTTCGCCCAGGACCGCCGCATCCTCGTGGAAGCCGAGAAGGCGCTCGTCAACGCGGCCGGAAACTTCTACCTGAACGACAAGCCGACGGGCGCGGTCGTGGGCCAGCAGCCTTTCGGCGGCGGGCGGGCGTCGGGCACGAACGATAAGGCGGGCTCGTACCTGAACCTGCTGCGCTGGGTCTCGCCGCGCACGATCAAGGAGACCTTCGATCCGCCGAAGGACTTCCGGTATCCGTTCCTGGCTCGCGACACCGTCTAATCGCGTTAGCGTCCCTTCGACCGTGCTCTACTGCGTCCGGACGGAGTAGAGCACGGTCGCTTTCTAGGCAGCCCCGCCATGCTATGCCGCCGAGTTTGGCGGCCTTACGCCATATTAATATTCGATTTCGAGTGGCAAGATGTCGGATTTCACTCTACAATCCGGGTATGGTCGAGTTTGCAATTCCTGCTATCCATTGCCTTCAGCCGACGCGCGCTTCTGGGTTATCCACAGATTTTCCCCGGGGTAAATCTGTGGATAACTAATCTTCGGAGCAATTCTTGGATCATCAGTGCGCTAGAGGGCAGCGGTCTAACCATTCCAGTTGGATGGTCGTAAGGAGATACGCCTCATGATCAAAGGTCTGCGAACGGTCATCTATCCCGCGCCCGACCTCGAGAAGGGCAAGGCGTGGTACGCCCAAGCGCTCGAGCGAAAGCCCTATTTCGACGAGCCGTTCTATGTCGGCTTCTCCGTCGGCGGCTTCGAGCTCGGACTGATCCCGGACGGCGTCCCGTCGCCCGACGGCGCGCAGGCGCACTGGGGCGTTGCCGACGCCGCGGCCGAGCTCAAGCGGCTGACGGCGCTGGGCGCCCAGATCGTCGAGGAGGTCAAGGAGGTCGGCGGCGGCATCAAGGTCGCCGCCGTGAAGGATCCCTTCGGCAATATCTTCCGGATCATCGAGAATCCTCACTTCAACGTCAAGGATGTCGAGTGATGCGTAAGAGCCTCGCCGTCGCGCTGGCCGCGCTCGCCTTCGCCGCATGCGCGAAAAAGATCGATGCTTATCCGCCCAGCGTCCAGGTCATGGACATCGCGCCGATCCTGGACAAGAAGGGCGTTCAGGTCGTTCAGAACGGCCGGCCCGCCTTCTCGTATATGCCCTTCTGTTCGGTGCGCGGCGACGCCGCCAAAAAACTCTGGAGCAAGCACGCGACCGCTTTCGCCCTCGAGGACTGGAGCAACTTCACGCCCGACCTGGCCTACCGCCAGATCACGCTCGTGCGCGACAAGGAGCGGCGCGTCACGCTCAGGTCGCGGCACGCGAGCGTCTACGAGTCCGCGGGCTCCGTCGACGCGGACGGCCTCGCGAAGCGCAAAGCCTTCGACGCGCTCGCGGCCGATTGCGCGAAGCTGGAGCTCGCATATAACAGCAGCCTGCACATCGACGCGTGGGTCTATCTCCTGCCGCTGATGATCCTCTTCGGGCTCGGCTTCGGCTCCTTGCGGGGCCGCTGGGAGGACGAGCGGACGCGCGACGCGTATCCCGCCGCGCTCAAGATCTCGCGCTGGGCCGGCGTGCTCTTCGGAGCCGTCGTCATGGGGATCATGCTCTTTACGTCGAATTTCAATCAGCGGCTGGGGATCATCCTGTTCATGGGCATCTTTGTCTGGACCCCGGTCCTCGGCGCGGTATTCTGCTGGATCATGCGCCCGCTGATCTATGCCGCGGCCTACGTCTATTACAGGAAGCGCGGATGAACCGGTACTGCGAGCAGTGCACCCAGACGCTGCGCCCCGAGGCGGCCGCGTGCGTCAACTGCGGCGCGGCGGTGACGCCGGTCGCCGTCGCCGCTCCCTCGAAAACCGGGCCTTTCGTGTTCTGGGGCGCCGTCGCCGCCTCGTCCTGCGCGGGAGCCGCCTGGGCGCTGACGAAGCTCGCGGTCCACGATCCGGTCGCCTACGGCCCCATCCTGGTTCCCGTCCTGCTCATGATCGTATTGGCTTGCATCGTCTGCGCCCTCATGACGGGCGCGCCGAGCGAGAAGCCGCGGGCCGCTTGGAAGCCGGCGCCCGAAGCCCCGAAACCCGCGCCTCGCAAATTCTCGCCCGAGCAGCGCAAGGAGATGGATCGCCTGAAGCTCATGAACCGCGTCGGGATGGCCGGCTTCGTGGGCGCGCTCGCCGCCGCCGGCGTCGGCGCCTGGTCCGCGGGCGGGGACGGGCGCTTCATGATCATATCCCTGATAGCGCTCGTGCCCTGCGCCCTCGTGACGATCGTCGCGCTCTACGGCATCCGCACCTTCATCTGCCCCAACTGCGGGCAGCCGTTCGGGATCGTGCGCACGGTCTCCCGGAGAGGAAGCCGCGAGAACGGGCGCCACTGCGTCCACTGCATGTTCGACGCCTATACTCCCGACGTCTGAAATGTTAGCCTTCGGGCATGAAACATTTTCTCGCGATGGCCCTGCTTCTCGCGCCGGTCTCCGCGCTCGCGCAGCGTCAATACCACCCGCCCTTTTCGGGTAAATCCCTCGGCTCCTGCCCGCGCGTCGACCCCGTCCAAATCGGCGGCACCCAGGGCTACGCGGACGGCTTCCGCTCGGGGAAGTGCTACGTGTCGATCCAACCGACGAACACGCGGGGCCTCGTTTACCGCGCGTACTCGATCTTCAGCGATGGCTTGATCATGGTGTTCAGCTCCTACGGCGACGGCCAGGACAGCAACCCGAACCTGACCTCGGCTCGCGAGTATTTCTTTTTTCCGAGGAGAGCGCCCCTCGAGCTTCGCATGGACGAGGCCGGCGGCGCCGTCTCCGTGCGCATGACCGATGGAGGCGTCTTCCATTTCGAGCCCGCCACCGCCCAGCTGTCTTCCTTGGAGCGCGGCTCCCTCACGGTCTCGCCCCGCGTCGATCCGTCCGAGCGCGGCGGCGTCGAGATCACGAGCTACGCCGGCCTCGTGCTCGACGCGGGCTTCCGCATGGGCGAGAGCCCGTCGGGAAGGCCGGAATCCGACTCGACCTTCCGCGACGCGCAGGGGCATCTCTGCACGATCAAGAACCGCGAGCTGTTCAACTACGCCAACGGCGATCACGAGATGAAGTTCACCGACGCGCAGCTCTCGACGTGGCTCGCGACGCGCTGCCCCGCCATCACGCCGGGCTTCTGAGCCGCGGGTGATCGTCGGCCCTTACGACTTCACGCCGGAGCTTTTTTACACGGTCGCCGTGCAGACGCTCGACTCCTGGCGCGTGCTCGCGCGCGGCGCCGAGCGCGCTCCGGGAGGGGGAACGCCCCGCGAGATCGCGGCGGGCGTGCTTCGGCGCAATGCGGGGCCCGTGCTGCGGGCCGGGCACGGTCACTTCTGGCCCATGTGGCCGTCCGACTTCGGGAAGACCTTCGCGGGAGCGTGGGGGACGCTGGGGGAGGAATATCTCCGCGGGCAGGCCTCGCTGATGACGCGCGAGTCCGCCCGCCTGGGCCGCGTGACCAGCTGCTTCCGGCCCGGACGCGGCTTCGACATGCCCTGGTGGAGAGGGGACAATCTTCCGTGGCTCGTCTGGTGCTGGGCCGAGATCAAGGAGCGCTCCGGACGCGGCCCCGACGCGGACCAGCGCGCCGCGCTCGAGTCCCTCCTCGGCGACTATGAAAGGAGGCACCTCGAGCCCGGCGGCCTCGTCTCCCGGCGCGTGACGGGCGACTGGATCGACACGATCCGAAGGCCTTCGTCGACCTACAACAACCTCTGCGTGCTGATGATGCTGCGCCGCGGGCGGGAGCTGGGGCTTTCGCCCAAGACGGACCCGGACGCGTTCGCGAAGTTGTTGCTCGCGGACCGCTGGCGCGGCGATCATTTCAGGGACCATGCGGACACGGACGCGATGAGCGTCGACGCCGCGGTGGCCGCGCTGTATTTGAGGTCGTACGGCCCCGAGATCCTGAATCCGGCCGCCGACAGGCTCGCCGCGGAGAAGCTGGACGAGCCCTGGCCCATGCGGTGCGCGCTGGGCGCCTACGATCCGAAGACCGTGCCGCTCGCGACGCGCCTCGCGCCCGGGTATCACCGCGCGCACTGGCTGCACCTCGGGCTCATGTGGCTCAACGGCCTGAAGAAGCTCGGGCGCGACACGTCGAGGGGGCGCGCCGCGGTCGAGACGCTGATCGAGCGCCACGGGCACGTGCTCGAGGCCGTGAACGCGGACGGCAGCCCCTACAGGTCGCTCTTCATCTCCTGCGAGCGCGGGCTGTCCATGGCCGCGAGCCAGTACCTCGAGCTGGCCGGCTAAGGACCCATCCGGGCCCGGGACCTAGGGCCCTGGGGCAAGAGCGCCGGATCGGCTATCCTCGAGATATGAGGAAAATCGGCTCCCTGCTTCTAGCGACGACGATCCTCCTACCCGCGCCCGCCGCCGCCCAGATCCGCGCGGGCATGGTCGCGGAGGCCGGCCTGGGCGTGTCCGCCGCCCCCGTTCCCGTTCCTTCTTTTTCGCCCGGGGCCTTCACTCTCGCGCCCGCCGCTCCGTCCGCGCTCGCCCTGACGCCTTCGCTGGCCGCGCCGGCGATCGCGATCGCGGTCCCGGCCGCCGCGGTACAGGCGCTCGCGGCTCCGTCGGCCCCTTCGGCGGCGAAGCTCGTCCCCGCCGCGCTGACGGCGATCAAGCCCGCCGCCGCGAAGCCCGAGAAGCCCGGCTCCGACCAGGCGCGCGAAGCCGCGACCGCCCTCTTCGACGGCTCCGGCCCGCTCGCCGCGCCGGCGACCGGCGACGGCCCGTCCGCGCCCGGCTCGCCGTCGGATCCCAGCCGCGCGTCCGGCCTAAGCCCGCCCAGCGACGCGGAGCTCGCGAGCGCCTATCGCGAGGCGCGCCCGCAATCGAGGGCCGTCGAGATGTTCGGACGGGACTTCGCCGCCGCGGCCGCCGAGGCCACGCAGCAGTACACCTTCATGGGCGCGTATTTCCTGCAGCAGATGGACCCCCGCCAACCGGCGTACCGCGCCGCGGCCGAGTTCATCGAGACGCACGACGCCCGCGCGCACGCGCCCTCGCGCAAGTTCATGCAGCTGCTCGGCCGCTGGCACGCGTTCCAGGACCACACGAAAGAGCTCGCGATCGCGGCGCGGACCGCGATGATGAAGGCCGTCGGCATGCCCGCTCCCGCTCCCCATCTGCCGCCCAGCCCGATCCCCGGAGGCGAGTACTGGGACATGGCCGCGGGCATGAACGCGCTGGGCTTCATCCACCACGAGCTCGACCCGGCCGTGAAGTATTCCTTCTTCGACTATTCGCCGTTCGTCGTCTCCTACCTGAAGACCGCGGTCGACCTCGCGGGCGCCAAGAACGCGGAGATCGTCGAGGCCGATCTCAATAAGCTGACGAAGCCCGAGAAGCCGCTCGCGGTCCTGCGCACGAAGAACGCGGTGCACTACGTTCCCGGCTTCGCCAAGAAGCTCGAGACGATGGCGGATTGGATCGCGCCGGGCGGCCAGCTCGTCATCCAGACCGATCCGCAGCCGGGCCAGCGCGCGATGGTCGTCGACAACCACGGCCCGCTGATCCGGCGCCTGCTATCGGAAGGCTGGGGGCTCGAATATGGCTTCTCGCGGCGCCCGGGCAAGTTCTCGGAATACGCGCTCGACACCCTGATCCTCACGCGCCCGAAGCTCGCCTGGACGATGCCGCCCGAGGAGACGGCGCGCGAGTGGAACGGCTACCGGGCGGCGGTCGCCAAGGCCAACTCGGAATTCAACCCCTTCGGTTTCCTGTTCTAAAGCGATAGACTCAGGCTCATGGCCACGAGCCTCCTCGCCTTACTCGACGACATCACGACCGTGCTCGACGACGTCGCGGTCCTCGCGAAGGTCGCCGCCAAGAAGACGTCCGGGGTCCTGGGCGACGACCTCGCGCTGAACGCGAACCAGGTCGCGGGCGTCCGCGCCGAGCGCGAGCTGCCCGTCGTCTGGGCCGTGGCCAAGGGCTCGCTCAAGAACAAGGCGATCCTCGTGCCCTCCGCGCTCCTCATCAGCGCGGGAGCGCCGTGGGCCGTGACGCCGCTGCTCATGTGCGGCGGGCTCTACCTCTGCTACGAAGGCGCGGAGAAGCTCGCGCACAAGCTGCTCCATAGCCCGGCGGAGGACAAGCGGGAGCACGCCGCGCTGGTGAAGGCCGTGGCCGATCCGGAGGTCGACCTCGTCGCTTTCGAGTCGGACAAGATCGCGGGCGCCATCCGCACCGACTTCATCCTGTCGGGTGAGATCATCGTCATCACGCTGGGCTCCGCGGCGGGCGCGTCCTTCATCGTGCGCGCGGGCACGTTGACGACGGTCGCCCTGCTCATGACCGTGTTCGTCTACGGCTTCGTGGCGGCCATCGTCAAGCTCGACGACGCCGGCCTTCACCTGAGCCGCAAGAAAGGGTCGGCGGCGGCGCTGGGACGCTTCCTGCTGCTCGCCGCGCCCTGGCTGATGAAGAGCCTGTCCGTGCTCGGGACCGCCGCGATGTTCATGGTGGGCGGGGGGATCTTGCTGCACGGGCTTCCTTGGGCGCCGCACGACCTTCACTTCGCGGCGCAGACGCTGCTCGACGCGCTCGCGGGCGTCGCGGCGGGCGCGCTGGCGGTCGCCGCGGTCAGCGCCGGAGCGTACGCCGTTCGGCGAGCAAAACGGCGTTAAGGACCGCGCAGGCCGTCGTCACGGGGCCCACGCCGCCCGGGACGGGCGTGATCCTGCCCGCGCGCGAGGCGGCCCCGGGAGCCGCGTCGCCCACCAGCCGGCCGCGCACGACGTTGACGCCCGCGTCGAGCACCACGGCGCCGCGCTTGATCCATGAGGCCTTCACGAGCCCCGGCGCGCCCGCGGCGAGCACGAGCACGTCCGCCTCGCGGCAGAGCGCGGCCAGGCCCTTCGTGCGCGAGTGCGCGAGCGTCACGGTCATGTCGAGCGTCGAGAGCAGGTGCGCCGCGGGACGTCCCACGGTCGCGGAGCGGCCCACGACCACGGCGCGGCGGCCCGAGAGCGGCGCGCCGGAGGCCAGCGCGAGGCGCGCGAGCGCGAGCGCGGTGCAGGGCACCACGAGGCCCTTGGTCTCCTTCCAGGACTTGGCCAGGAAAAGGCGGCCGTAGGCGGCGGGCGTGACGCCTTCCGCGTCCTTGTCCGCGGGGACGGCCCCGGCCGCGTCGGCCGCGGTGACGCCGCGCGGATAGGGCGTCTCGAGGATGAGCGCGTCGGCGGAGGCGTCTGCCGCGAGGTCGGCGAGCAGCCCCAGCGTCTTCGCGCGGGGGCCGGGCGACAGGCGGTGGACGATGACGTCGACGCCCGCCGCGGCGCACGCCCTCAGCGTCGCCTTCAGGTAGCTGCCGGCGGCGGCGTCGCCCGCGGCGACGATCGCCAGGCGCGGCGCGCGGCCCCGCCCGCGGGAAACGGCGGCGGAGCGGCGGCGGGCCTCCGCGAGGATTCGCAGCGACAACGCCTTGCCGTCGAGGGTCCTCGCGCTCATCGCTTCGCGAGCCTGCGCTCGAGGCGCGCGATCACGGCGGAAAGGATCTCGAGCGTGGGGGCGGGCACGCGGCGGCGCTTCGCGGCGAGCAGCAGCGGGCCCAGGATCGCGCGCGCCTCGGTGCGGCGCCCGGCCGCGAGGTCCTGCAGCATCGAGTTCCGCTGGCGGGGGGCGTTGCGGCAGGACAGCATCAGCTTGTCCGCCATGTCCGTGTAGTCGAGGCGATGGCCCGAGGCCGCGGCCGCGGCCGTCGCCTCGCCGAGCGCCGCGAGCGCGACCTCGCGCAGGGCGGGGTCGGCCTCGATCCGGCCGCTCTCGACCGCGCAGGCGGCTCCGAGCGGGTTGACCGCGGCGTTGAAGGCCGCCTTCGTCCAGAGCATGCCCTCCTCCGAGTCCTTGAGGTGCACGCGGAAGCCCGCGCTCGCGAGGAGGGCGCGCGCCGCCTCGAGCGCGCGCTCGTTGCCCGGCCGCCGCGCGAGCAGGACGTCCTCGCCGCCGTTGAGCTTGAGCGAGCCGGGCTCGGCGCGATCCGCCGCGAAGTAGCAGACGCCGATGACGGTGCGCTTCGGGCCGAACGCGCGCCGGAAGACTTTCTCGTGGCCGATCCCGTTTTGCAGCGCGACGACCGCGGTCTCGGCCCCGATGAAGCGGCGCGAGGCGGCGGCGGCGCGCCGCGCGTCGCCGGATTTGACGCAGAAGAAGGCGGCGCGGGCCGGGGACTTCAACGCGCGCGCGGACGTGAGCCCCGCGATCTTCTCGGCGCGGCCGTCCGGGTGGGTCGCCGTGAAGCCCAGGCGGGCCAGGCGGCGCTCGGCGGCGGCGTCGCGTCCCAGGACCGCGACGGGGACGCCCGCCCTCCTCAGGCCGGCCGTGATCGAAAGTCCGATCGCTCCGGGGCCGACCACCAGGACGGGCTCGCTCATTTCGGCATTAGACAAAAAAATGAGGGCAAAAAAATGACCCCCGGCGCTTTCGCGCCGGGGGTCTGCTTCGGCGATTTTTGAGAACGCGTTTTTACGCGTTCACCATCTTCGCGCGGGACACGTCGCCCTTCTTGTCGAGGAAGTACAGGAAGCCGGCCTGCTTCTTCACGCCGACCTTGGCGACCTTCTCGGTCTTGCCGCCCTTCTTGCCGCCGCGGGCCATCTTGGCGCGGGAAACGTCGCCCTGCTTGTCGATGTAGTAAAGGAAACCCTGAACCCGCTCAACGCCGACCTTCTGAACCTTCTCAGCCATTTTCGTGACCTCCGTACAGATGCCGGGATCGATACCCCTGGATCCCTGGGTTGGAACGTCGAGATTCTAGCATGGTCTCCGACGGAGATGCAAGGATTTCTCGACGGGGGCTCGACGGAGAAATAACGAACCCCGCCGGAGATTTCTCCGATGGGGCTCTCGACGGGAAAAAGGCCTTATTTCCCGGATTTGTCGAAAAGGGCGATCTGGGTCTCCTGCGGCATGATCAGGCGTTCCTTCAGCCACTGGTCCACGAGATCCTTCGAAAAGCGGTACTGGCGCCCGATGCGCGAGGCGGGAATGCGCTTGAGGCGGATGAGGCCGTAGATCTTGGAGCGGCCCATGCTCAGGTACAGGGCGAGCGTCTTGATGTCCATCACGTCGGGCACGGGGCCGGTGATGCCCCGCTTCGCGGCTTTCTTCCTCTTCTTTTTCATGAATTGAGCGTTGAACTCTACCGTTTAGGATTGATTGACATTCAGAGTGTATGTCCTCTGCTATCCTTTGTCAAGTATTCCACACACCGCCGTCATTATCGTCATTCGTCCTCGGCTTCCTTCGGCGGAACCCCGCACGCGGCGCCGGCCACGAAGTGCTCGCGGTAGGCCTGGGCCTCGCTGCGGTCGGCGTTCAAGGACTTCTGGTACGCCTTCAGGCACGAGGACGGGCAGCAGCCTTTGACCGGCTTCTTGTCGCAGTTCGGCGCGGCGCGGACGCAGAAGCCGAAGGAGTCGCCGCGCTCGACGCATGCCTCGATGGCGTCGAGGCAATGGCTGAACCGCGGATAGTAGGCGGGCGGCGCCTTCTTCTTCGGCGCCGGAGGAGGCTCGGGGGCGGGCGGAGGAGCTTGGGCCTGGACGGGCGGAGGCGCGGGGGGCTCCGCCTTGGGCGGCGCCGGGGCGGGAGCGGGAGCCGGCGCGGGCGCGGCCGGTTTCGCGGCCTTGCCGGACGCGAGCTCCTTGGCCCGCGCGCAAGCGGGCTTCACGCCGAGCGAGCAGGCCAGGCGGTAGTCCTCGCGCGCGAAGCCGTCCTCGCCCTGGTTCTCGTACGCGCGCGCGCGGTCGGCGTACGCCTGCGCGAACCGGCCGTCGAGCGCCACGGCCTTGTAGAAATCGCCGATCGCCGAGGCCGTCTTACCCGCGTTCAGGAGCATCACGCCGCGGCGGTGAAAGCCTTTCGCGTTCTTCTTGTCGAGCTCCAGGCAGCCCGAAAGGTCGCTCAGCGCTCCCTTCTCGTCGCCTTCCTTTTCGCGCAGCCCGGCGCGCGCGCACAGGACCTTCGCCTTCCGCGCGTTCCCGTCGTCTTCATCCCACATCGAGAGCGCGTTCGAGTAGGAGGAAAAAGCGCCTTTCAGGTCCTTCTCCCTTTCCTCTCGCGCCCCGCGAGCGGCCCATGACTTGAACGACTCGGCCGCCGAGCGGGAAACCGCGCAAAGAGCTATCATGACGGCTAGGATAAAGCGCGGGCTCATGGCTTATTATGAGGAAGCGTAACACCGCCCCGCCCGCGCGTCAAGCTCAAGCGGATGAAAAGAAGCTTGTCATCGACGTAAGACTTTGGTATATTGTGGGACACCATGCAGATTTACGAAACAGTCCTCATCCTTAAGCCGGTCCTCGCCGACCCCGAAGTTTTGGAGTTCGTCGAGAAGACCAAGCTGACCATCACCGGCGAGGCCGGCGAGCTGGTCAATCACGAGATCTGGGGCCGGCGCAAGCTGACCCATATCATCGGCAAGGCGCGCGAAGGCATCTACGTGTACCTGAAGTATAAGGGCACGTCGGCGCTCCTCAAGAAGCTCGCCCATAATTTCAGCGTCTCCGACACCGTCATGCGCGAAATGACCGTCCTCGTCCAGGACCGCAAGATGCGCGAGAAGAAGCCGAAGAAGATCAAGCCCGCCGTCGCGCCCGCCGCAGCGGCCCAGGCGTAAACATGGTCGCCGAGTCGCGCCAGCCCGAACAGCAGAACACCGTTCTCCTGACGGGCCGGCTCACTCGCGATCCCGAGCTCAAATACACCGCCAATGGAACGGCGATGTGCCGTTTCGGCCTTGCCGTCAACCGCCGCTACAAGGACAAGAACGGCGAGTTCAAGGACGACACCACTTTCGTGAACTGCGTGATCTGGCGTGAAGCCGCCGAGCAGGTCGGCAAGGCCGTAAAGAAGGGGGCCCCCGTGCACGTCGAGGGCCGGCTTCGCAGCTACGACTATCAGGACAAGGAAGGCAATAAACGCTCCGGCATCGAAGTCGAAGCGCGTCGCGTACAAATTCTTGAGAAGACCTCGACGGCCGGCTCGTCCGCCGCCGTAGAGGTGCAGCAGGCGCCGGAGCCGTCAGCCGGCGTAGAGATTGAGGAGGTACCGTTCTGATGTCCGCCGAGCCCACTGCCGCTTCCGAAGCCCCCGCTTCCGCCCCTTCCGCCTCCTCGGCGCCGTCCGCCGCGGGCGCGCGCCGTCCGAGCAGCAGCGCCCCTGGAGGGCGCCGCGCTCCGTACCCCGTGCGCCGCAAAGTCTGCCGCTTCTGCGCCGAGAAGGTCCGCGACATCGACTTCAAGCAGATCCAGATCCTGCGCACGTTCACGACCGACACGGGCAAGATTCTGTCGGCCCGCATCACGGGCAACTGCGCGTCTCACCAGCGCCAGCTTACCCGCTGCATCAAGCGCGCCCGCAACCTCGCGCTGCTGCCGTACGTCTCACGCTAGGAGCACCGTCATGAAAGTCATTCTTCGCAGCACCGTCGATAACCTCGGCCGCCCCGGCGACGTCAAGGAAGTCAAGACCGGCTACGCCCGCAACTACCTGCTCCCGCGTAAACTCGCGGAGATGGCCACCGCCTCCACTCTCAAGTATTGGGAGAAGGGCAAGGAAAAGCGCGCGGCGCTCGTCGCCGAGGACGTCAAGGCCGCCAAGGAGCTGTCGGAGAAGCTCGCGGGCGTAAACCTGTCCTTCTCGGTGCCGGCGTCCGAGGAAGGCAAGCTGTTCGGCTCGATCGGCAAGGCCGACCTGCTCAAGAGCCTCAAGGCCGCGGGCTACGAAGTTCCGAAGAACTCGATCCACCTCGAGACCGCGATCAAGACGACCGGCGAGCATGAAGTGTCGCTTCGGCTCCAGCCCGAAGTCATCGCCAAGGTCAAAGTCACCGTCACCGCTCGCGAGTAACGACGGGGCGCATGGCGCAAAATCCGTCCACTCCTCCTCAGGCCCTCGAGGCTGAAATGGCCGTCCTCGGCTCGATGCTCATCGAGCGCGAGGCGACGGAGCGGGCCCTCGACCTCCTGCACGAGTCGGACTTCTACCTCGATCCGCATAAGCGGATCTTCCGGTCCATCGCCGCGCTCTTCGCGGCCGGGCAGGCCATCGACGTCGTCACGGTCTCCGAGGAGCTGCGCAAGAAGTCCGAGCTCGACGGCATCGGCGGCGGCGCGTTTCTCGCGGATTTGATCAACAAGGTCACCACGGCCGCCCACGTCGAGTACTACGGCAAGCTCGTCAAGGAAAAGGCGATCCTGCGCGACCTCATCGCGGCCGCGACGGGCGTCGTGACCGCCTGCTACACGCAGGAAAAGGACCCGAAGCAGATCCTCGACGAAGCGCAGAGCTCCATCCTGAAGGTCTCGGAGCGGCAGACCCTGCAGGGCGTCGTCGAGATGAAGGACCTCGTGCACGAGGTCGTCGACCAGATCGAGAAGGCGCACCACAGCAAGCAGGAGGTCACGGGCATCCCCACGGGCCTGCGCGCCTTCGACAAGATGACGACGGGCTTTCAAAAGTCCGACCTCATTCTCATCGCCGCGCGCCCCTCGCAGGGCAAGACCGCGATCGCGCTGAACATGGTCGCGCACGCCGTCCTCGAGAAGAACCTGCCCGTGCTGTTCTTCTCGCTCGAGATGAACCGCCACGCGATCATGCAGCGCTTCATCGCGTCCGAGGCGAAGGTCAACCTCAAGGACATCCGCACGGGCTACTTCAAGCGCGACCGCTGGCAGGACCTGACGGGCGCGGCCGCGCGCTTCGCCGAGGCGCCGCTGTTCATCAACGACAATCCCGGCATGACGGTCATGAACGTGCGCACGATCTCGCGCCAGCTCATGACGCGCCTGCGCCAGGAGAAGAAGGAGCTCGCGATGGTCGTCATCGACTACCTCCAGCTCCTGCGCGGCGGCGGCACGGGACGCCAGGAGAACAGGCAGCAGGAGGTCTCCGAGATCTCGCGCGGTCTGAAACAACTAGCCCGTGAACTTAATCTGCCCGTGATCGCCCTCTCGCAGCTCTCGCGCGCGAGCGAGGACAAGTCGCGCATCGATAACAAGCCCAAGCTTTCGGACCTGCGCGAGTCCGGCTCGCTCGAGCAGGACGCCGACGTCGTCGCGATGATCCACCGCGAGGGCTACTACAAGCCCAACGATCCGACCCTCGAGAACAAAGCGGAGATCATCATCGCCAAGCAGCGCCAGGGCCCCACGGGCTCGGTGCCCGTCACCTTCCTGCGCAGCATCACGCGCTTCGTCGACGAGACGAACACGGAAGAGCCCGTCGCCTTCGAGGAAACCCAGCAGCAGTTCTCGTGATGCGGCGCTTCTTTCGACCTACCTGGGCGGAGATCGACCTTGGAGCGCTCGTCTCGAACCTTCGTCTCTTCCGCAAGCGCGTCGGCCCCGGCGTGAAGATCATGTTCGTCGTGAAGGCCAACGCCTACGGCCACGACGCGGTGCTCTGCTCCCTCGCCGCGCAGAAGGCGCGCGCGGCCGACTGGCTGGGCGTGTCGTCGGTCGAGGAGGGGATCGCCCTTCGCGGCGCGGGCGTGAAGCTTCCGATCCTGATCCTTGGCTCGCTCTATCCATTCGAAAGCGTGCTGGCCGCCGCCGCGCACGACCTCACCCCGATCGTCGCCTCCCTCGAGTCCGCCAAGCGCGTGGCCGAAGCGGCCTTGCGCCTGCGCCGCAATATAAACATTCATGTAAAGGTGGATACCGGCATGGGCCGCATCGGATTACGCCCCGAGGCCGCCTTGGCGCTCGTGCGCGACCTCTCGCCCTTGAAAGGAATCAGGGTGCAGGGAGTGTATACGCATATGGCCAAGGCCGAGGACGACCGCGTGTTTACGGGACGCCAGCTCCGCGATTTCAAGAAGGTCGTCTCGACCCTCTCTCGAGAAGGGCTTCGGCCGCCGCTCGTGCACGCCGCTAATTCGTCGGCCGCGCTTCGCCATCCGGAATCCCGGTTCGACCTCGTGCGCCCAGGGCTCGCCGCGTACGGCCTCTACGAAGGCTTCGCCCCGGTGCTGACGCTCAAGAGCAAGCTCGTCTACATCAAGACCGCGCCCAAGGGCGCCGCCGTCAGCTACGGCGCGACATGGCGGGCCAAGCGCGTCTCCCGGATCGCGACCCTGCCGATCGGCTACGGCGACGGCTACCCGCGCGCGCTCTCGAACCGCGCCTCCGTCATCGTCGACGGCAAGCGCTGTCCCGTCGTCGGCCGCGTCACGATGGACCAGACGATGATCGACGTGACCGGCGTGCCTCGCGCGCGCGTAGGCGACGACGCGGTCTTGATCGGCCGCCAGGATGACGCCGTCATCACCGCCGCCGAACTGGCTCGCATCTGCGGAACCATCCCGTATGAGACGGCCACCGCGCTCTCGAGCCGCGTGCCGCGCGTGGCGGTGGGCTCGTGAGCGGAGGCAACGGCCCGTCCATCGGCATCATCGGCCATTTCGGCCGCGGCGTGCTCGAGGCCGCCGAGGAGACCGGCCAGTTCGCGTTCCTCGTGCGCTCCACCTTCGGCTGGATGACGAGCTACAGGATCGAGTGGCGCCAGACGCTGATCCAGATCGTCCGCGTGGGCGTGGATTCGCTGCCCGTGACCGCGATGACCGCGTTCTTCACCGGCATGGTGCTCGCGCTGCAGACGGGCGCCTCCTCGAAGCACTTCTTCAACGAGCCGCTGTTCGTCGGCACGGTCGTCGCGTTCTCGCTCGTGATGGAGCTCGCGCCCGTGATGACGGCGATCGTCGTCGCGGGCCGCGCGGGCGCCGCGATCGCGGCCGAGCTCGGCACGATGAAAGTGACCGAGCAGATCGACGCGCTCTACACGCTCGGCACCGACCCGATCCGCTACCTCGTGATCCCGCGCTTCATCGCGTTCATGATCGTGCTGCCGCTGCTGACCGTCGCGTCCGACTTCACGGGCATCTTCGGCGGCTACCTCGTCGCGCACGCGAAGTACCAGATCCCGCGCACCGTGTACTGGCACGACATCGTCAACAACATGGAGATCCGACACTTCGTGCACGGGTTCCTGAAGACCTTCGTGTTCGCCGCCGTCGTCTCCCTCGTCTCGTGCTTCAAGGGCGTGACGACGCGCGGCGGCGCCGAGGGCGTCGGCAAGTCCACGACCTCCGCGGTCGTGATCAGCATGGTGCTGATCCTCGTCCTCGACTACTTCGCGACCGCGGTACTCAACGCGTTCGGGATCACGTAATGATCGAAGCCCAGGGAGTGAAGAAAAGCTTCGGCCCGCGCTCGATCCTTCGCGGCGTCGACCTGAAGGTCGAGACGGGCGAGACACTCGTGATCATCGGCGGCTCCGGCTGCGGCAAGTCCACCTTCCTCAAGTGCGTCATCGGCCTGCATCATCCCGACGAGGGGACGATCGTCGTCGACGGCATCAACGTGGCCGAACTCAAGACCGAGGCGGAGATCGCGGACTACCGCCGCCGGTTCGGCTACCTCTTCCAGGAAGGCGCGCTGTTCGACTCGATGACCGTGTGGGAGAACATCACCTTCGGCCTGCGCTACCTGACCGACATCGAGCCGGGGAAATACCGCAAGATCGCGTCGGACTGCCTCGCGCTCGTCGGCCTCAAGGACATCGAGGACTTCAAGCCCGCCGAGCTCTCGGGCGGCATGAAGAAGCGCGTCGCGCTCGCGCGGGCCATCGCCGCGCAGCCGTCATACATATTATATGATGAGCCCACGACGGGCCTGGATCCGATCATGACGGACGTCATCAGCGATCTGATCCTCGATCTCCAGAAGCAGCTGAAGGTCACGGCGATCGCGGTCACGCACGACATGAGGTCCGCATACAAGGTCGCCAGCCGCATCGCGATGCTTCATGAGGGGAAGGTTCTCGAGGTCGCGCATCCGGACATCATCAAGATCAGCAAGAACCCTTACGTCCGCCAGTTCGTGGACGGCAAGAGCGAAGGCCCCATCAAGATGAAGCTCAAGGATTTCGAAGCCGAACCCGCCGCCAACGGCGCCAATAAATGACGCTAGAAACGAAAGTCGGCGCGTTCGTCCTCGGGGGCCTCACGCTCCTCGCGACCGCTATTTTCCTGCTCGGCGACGTCTCCTTCGAGAAGCGCTACACGCTCTACGGCATGTTCTCCGACGTCGCCAACCTCTCCAAGGACGCGCCCGTCAAGCTCTCCGGCGTCGAGGTCGGCCAGGTCCGCATGATCGAGCTGGTCGACGGCGGCGCGCGCGTCGTCATGTCCATCCGCAAGGGCGTCGATATCTACAACGACGCGAAGTTCTCGATCGGCTCGACGGGCATCATCGGCTCCAAGTATCTGCAGGTCGACCAGGGTCACCGCGAAAAAGGCGTGATCCCCGCGAACTCGACCGTCAAGGGCGAGGACCCGGTTTCGATCGAGAAGTCGCTCACGCAGGCGCTCGCGAAGGTCGAGAAGCTCCTCGACAGCATGCTGAAGGAGGGCCCGCGCGGCACGCTCGCCGACAACCTGAGCGATACCGTCGCGAACGTGCGCGAGATGACGGCCAACCTCAACGACCTCATCGAGACGACGAAGCCCCAGCTCGAGCGCGCGATGGGCCGCACGGACGACATCACGCTGAAGCTCGACGATCTGCTCGCGAAGTCGAACCAGATGATGGCGAGCCTCAACACGAGCAGCGGCACGATCGGCGCGCTGCTCAACGACGAGAAGATCAAGAACGACGTGCGCGAGACCGTCGCGAGCGTGAAGGAAGCCGCCGGCACCGCTAAGGACGTGTTCGGCCGCATCACGCAGTTCAAGGTGTTCTGGAACTA
>Ga0163144_10008416_pt1 | contig 22335 bp, 16 predicted proteins | sample OliLak19BULKMAT1_FD_123175 | JGI IMG/M metagenome (GOLD analysis project Ga0163144, IMG submission 123175) | Freshwater microbial mat bacterial communities from Lake Vanda, McMurdo Dry Valleys, Antarctica - Oligotrophic Lake LV.19.BULKMAT1 | ecosystem: Environmental > Aquatic > Freshwater >... | reverse complement strand
CGGACTCAAGGTCATAGACGCGCTCATTCCCATCGGACGCGGTCAGCGTGAGCTGATTCTCGGTGATCGGCAAACGAGCAAGACCGCCATTGCGATCGACACCATCCTCAACCAGCGTGGCCAGAATGTACTGTGCGTCTATTGCGCCATTGGCCAACGGGCGTCCGCCATCGCCAAGGCCGTTGCGACGTTCCAGGAGAAGGACGCGATGGATTACACCGTGGTGGTTGTCACCGAAGGCAACGACCCGCCGGGCCTCGCCTACATCGCCCCTTACGCCGCCACCAGCATCGCCGAGCATTTCATGGAGCAAGGCCGCGACGTGCTCATCGTTTACGACGACCTCACGCACCATGCTCGCGCGTATCGCGAGTTGTCCTTGCTGCTACGCCGGCCTCCCGGCCGTGAAGCATTCCCGGGCGACATCTTCTACATCCACTCCCGGCTACTCGAACGCGCGACGCATTTGAGCAAGGAGCTGGGCGGCGGGTCGCTAACGGCTCTGCCCATCATCGAAACCGAAGCGCAAGATATTTCCGCCTACATTCCCACCAACCTCATCTCCATCACCGACGGCCAACTTTATCTTTCGCCGACGCTGTTCGAGTTGGGAATACTCCCCGCCATCGATGTCGGGAAATCGGTGTCCCGGGTCGGCGGCAAGGCCCAGCGTGCGGCCTACCGGACGGTGGCGGGCGACCTCAAACTCGGCTACGCGCAATTTGAAGAACTTGAGACCTTCGCCCGCTTCGGCGCCCGGCTCGATGACGATAGCCGCAAGGTCATCGAGCATGGGCGGCGCATCCGGGCCTGTCTCAAACAGCCGGAATTTGCCCCGGTCTCCGTGCCGGCGCAAATCGCGGTGCTGCTGGCATTGACCGCCGATATCTTCGACGACGTGCCACTTGACCGGATGACGGACGCCGAACAAGCCGTGCGCGAGGCGGCCGCGGAAATCCCAGTGGAGGTGAGCAAGCGCTTGGATACCGCCGATAAGCTGAGCGCTGAAGATCGCGAGACCATCATCGGTATTGCTCGCCAAGCCCTCCTTGGGTTCCAGTCCAAGCCTGAACGCAAGCCCAAGGCGAATCACAAGAAGAAGTCATGAGCGACACCATAGCGAATCTTCGCCGAAAAATCACCGGCGCTGGAGATCTCCAATCGGTCGTTCGCACCATGAAGGCCTTGGCCGCTTCGAGTATCGGCCAATACGAGCAATCGGTGCGCGCGTTGGACGACTACTATCGTACCGTCGAGTTAGGATTGCATGTTTGCTTCCAGGGCTCCCGCGGAGCGGCATCGATAACTGCAGAGAAGGGATCTACGGACGCCACCAAAATTTGCGCGGTCGTATTTGGCTCCGACCAGGGCTTGGTGGGCCAATTTAATGACGTGGTGGCCGACTATGCCGCACAGACACTGGCCGCTCGGTCCGGGAGAATCCAGGTCTGGGCGGTGGGCGAGCGCGTTCATGCCTGTTTGCAAGACGCCGGCCTGCCACTCGTCGGCCTCTTTATTGTGCCGAATTCCGTCATGGCCATCACGCCGCTGGTCGGCCAAATACTCGTGGAAAGCGAGGCACGCCGCGGCCAGGCTGAGGTCGCCGAACTTCACCTCTTCTACAATCGCCCATTGACCGGAGCGGCTTATGAGCCCGTCACGCAGCGACTACTGCCGTTGGACGACACCTGGCGACGCGAACTCGCCACGCTACGTTGGCCGACGAAGAACTTGCCCGAGGTCATGGGTGGCGGCAGCGTGACATTGCGAGCACTCATCCGCGAATACCTGTTCGTTTCACTCTTCAGAGCGTGCGCTGAATCTCTCGCAAGCGAAAACGCGAGCCGGTTGGCGGCCATGCAGCGCGCTGACAAGAACATCGACGAATTGCTGGAGCATCTCAAAAGGACATTCCATCGTTTGCGCCAGAGTGGCATCGACGAAGAACTGTTCGATGTCATCTCCGGCTTCGAAGCGCTGAACGTGGCGGCGTCACACAACTCTGGCGTTTGACAGCAAGGGACGACGTGCGGAACGCCATGAGCCAACGACTCGAGCAGGCAAAGCAAGAGGTTCAAAAGGTTAACGAACTTCCCCAGCCGACCATGGACATCGCCGACATCCGCAAAAATCATCACAAGATGACCGATGAGCGAGACCTGGAGTCGGACAACGAGGAGATCGCCGATCAGATGGGCACGAATGTCCTTGGGGCCTCGGCCCCGGCATTCCTGCTCGAAGCAGATGATCCCCTGGCAGATGGCAGCTTCAATTTCGCCTGAGTTTTCATGGCTGGCAACGCTTTGCCGTAAGTTGCTTGGCGCATGCAAGGAGAGGTGCGAGCGCTAGGCCGCGAACGGTCATGTCAGCCCTTTCACGGTGAGGGCATTTGTGTTAAGATCTTGTCTCAACGGATTGTAGGACAATCGCGAGGGAGACAAGGATGTTGTTTCACGACGCTTTGGAACGTTTCATTCGACGCAGCCCCTTTACCGTGATGGTGCGTGGCGTTTTGGAGAATCTTCTGCGGCCGGAGAATTTGGATGCGATGTTTGCGGAAAAGGCGGAGGGACAGTATACCCGCAACATTCTGTTCTCCTCCTTGGTCGATTTGATGGGCTTGGTCGTGTGCAAGGTTCGACCATCGATGCGTACCGCCTACTTGGCGAGGAAGGAACGGATCGTCGGAACTTTGAAGTCGGTTTACGAGAAGGTGAATAACGTTGAACCGGTGGTAATTGCCGAGATGGTACGCCGCTGTTACCGCGACGGAGCGGCCGTGATCGACGCGATGCAAGGTGGCTTGCCGAACTGGGCGCCGGGATACAACGTGCGCATTTTGGACGGCAACAAACTGACTGGCACCGAGCATCGCCTGGAGGAGTTGCGAACGACCAAGCAAGCGGCGATGCTCGGCCAATCGCTGGTGGTGCTGGATCCGATCCGTGGCTTGGTTTGCGACGTGATCCCGTGCGAAGACGCCCACGCTCAGGAACGCTCGTTGTTGAGTCCGATCATCGATAGCGTCGGCGAACGCGACCTGTGGATCGCCGACCGCAATTTTTGCGTGGCCCGGTTTTTGTTCAGCATCGCGGCCAAACTGGGCTTTTTCATCGTTCGGCACCACGGCGGCTCGTTCGGCTGGAAAGCGGTGGGCAAAAGGCAAGAGAGCGGACGTGTCGAAACAGGGATCGTGTTTGAACAAACGATCCACGTCGAGCATGAGGGCAAAACCAAGATGTTGCGGCGCGTCACACTCGTTTTGGATCAAGCGACCAAGGATGGGGAAACCGAAATAAACATGCTGACGAACTTGCCCGAGAAAGAGGTGGACGCGTGCAAGGTGGCCCAATGGTATCGGCAGCGCTGGACATTGGAAGGAGTCTTTCAGGACATGACGGTATCGTTGAAATGCGAGATCAACACTATGGGCTACCCGAAGGCGGCGTTGTTCGGGTTTTGCACGGCGTTGGTAGTGTTTAACTCCTTGCCCGTAGCCAAAGGAGCGTTGCGTTCCGTGCATGGCGCCGAGAAAATCGAGGAATCGGTTTCGGATCACCTGTTGGCCGAGGACGTCGCGGCCGTGCATGAGGGCATGGATATCGCGGTTCCCGAAGAAGCGTGGCAAGATTTTCAAACGATGTCGTCGCGCAAGCTCGGCGAAGCCTTGCGGCAAATGGCTCGCGGCGTTGACTTGGTCCGGTTTCGCAAACATAAGCGAGGCCCCAAAAAGCCACGACCGAAACGACCGAGCGGAAAAGGCAGCACGCACATATCCACCGCTCGAATACTAAACGCCCGCAAAGCGGCTACCTCGACACCGTGAAAGGGCTGGCCGCGAACGGTTTAGAGTGACTGCGAGAGGGTTTGTCAGCAGTGCATCGAAGTCAACCTGCCAAGAAAGCCTGGACTGGCTGCTCGAATACATAGCCGCGAGCGCGTAGCCTGGGCCGACCCCGCCGACATGCCGGTTGCCGACGCGTTCCTCGACTCGAAAGATCAACTCCGTCAAGGAGCGGTGCGCGCAGGGCATCGGAAAAGTGCAAAAGGCTAGTTTGAGCGAGTCTTTGATTTCCTGATAGGTGGGTTGCAACTTGCGGGCGACTCGCAAGACGATGCGAGTCGCGGTGCTGGGCCTGAGTCGAATGCCGTTGGCTTCCCGAAAGTAATCGGCGATTTTGCCGTAGGACATGCCGGCGCGTTTGTTGAGATAGACGATGCTGGCCTGGGCGTTGGGTCCGGTTTGACTTTGGGCGGCGCCGACGGCGTCGGACGTTTGCAGCGGATGACGACCCCGCACGCTTCGGCCACAGCTTTTGCAACAGCCCTTATGAATGTGGAATTTGCGGTGTACAGGCTTCGTGGGAATGTCGGTCTGGAATTGTTCGGCGACATCGTCCTCTTCTTGGATGTCGCCGCCGCAGTGGGGACACGCATCGGGCAAGGTTGCTTCGTGAGTTTCGTCAATGGTTTCGGGAGGGGGCGGCGGCCGATGTGCTCATGGGGGCCATGCTGAATGCCGGCTTTGCGTCCAGGCTTTTTGGGCTCCTCTTGGGGATTGCCTTTGGAGAACGGGGCGGCCAGGCGTTTAGATGCGCGAGCTTTCTCGTCAAGTCGCCGTTCCAACTCGGCGACGCGTTTGAGCAGATCGGCGTTGATCTGATCGCGTTCCCGGCATCCAGGGCAGGAAGAAGTCGTCGATTCCATGCAGGCAACATACGGAGTCGTCCCTCGTGCAGATGCGCGTAATGTTACCTATCTGACGGTAACTAGATACCACGATTCTCGTAAGGACGGAGGGAATCTTGTCATCGTCGTCCGAGGACTCGTCATTCGCGAGGAAAGCGTGTGCATGTTCGCGCAACACCTGGGATTGGCTCAGCATTCTCCGCAACAAGGGCTTTGACGAACTGCCGGCAGGGCCCGCGCGTAGTAGGCGAGCGCGTGGGGCCAAGGCCCGTCGCGTTGCCGGCCCTTCTCGATCATGCGGTAGTGCAACTGCGCATCGAGGATGGTGAGGAGCATGTAGCGATATTCGTTCGAGTCCGGCGCCAGAGCCAAAGCGGCCTCGGTCGGGGCGAGCGCTTGCTCGGGGTCGTAGGTCCATGGCTCGCCGGCGAAAAACGCCCGCGCCTGGTCGGCGAGCATCTTCGCTTCCGCCTGGGGACTCATCGATCAGGACTTGGCAGCACCGCCCGGCAGCCCGTCGGCAATCTCCTTGGCGAGCTTCCGGGCGATGACGCTCGGATAATGCAGCGAGCCTTCCGCCTTCCGTTCGAGAATAACCTTGCCGCCCGAGCGACACTGAATCTCGACCGCAATCGCATCCAGCCCTTTGCCGCGCTCGAGTTTGAAGCTTCCCGTGACGAGAACGGCGGAGGCCTTGCGCGCGTCAGGCAAACCGTCCGCGAGCTTTCTTTCATCCGTGAGCGTGCGCGTCTTGCTGCGTTCCATGAGGACGACGCTCGGTTCCAATCCCGGGTGCTGCTCGACGCCGGCCGACAGTGCTTCGGACAGCCAATCGCAGCTTTTGGAGACTTCATTTGCTCTGCATGGCGGCGACGGCGATGAAGCGAATTCCCTTGGCATCGTTCTTGAAACCGGCCAGCTTTTGCGCGGCTAACTTGGCCAGTGCGTCCGCCTGTTCGGGGAATCGCTTGGTATTGGCCTCCAGAAGCAAATTAGCGTCGAGGACTCTCATGCCGTGGTGGGAATCCACGAGCCGGATGCGGATAAGCCCCTTTGGCGCGTTCGCCGCTTCGAGCATCAGGAACGCGTCCACCGCCCAGAGCTTGCCGGTCTGGATGGCGGCCTTGCTTTGAATCGGATTCGACAGCGACAGGCTGAGTGCCTGCTCACGCAGCAACCGGTCAACATCGGCGCGTTCGAGCAGGGCGATGATTGCCTCCTTGCTGAAGGCGACGGTGAGCAAATCCAGGAACACGGCAGGCGCCTTGTCCTTCGTGCCGACATCAACGACGGCCTGACTATTTCTTCCGCGCCTTGTCGTGGACGTCTGGTTGCGCGAGCACCTTTGCATCAATACGGTGTAGACCTCGATTTGTCCCCACGAACGGCTTGTCGCCAACTGGGCACAGGCTGAAGAATTCCAGGTCCAGGTCGTGTACCACGCAGGTCAACTTGTCGGTGTCAGGGAGTGCTAGGTACAGGCCATTACCTGTGGCGAACATCAGCCGGCCCTGCCAAAACGTGAAATCGTAGACGTAATTCAAGTCGAAGCCGGTGTGCGTGAAGATCGGCTTGTTGGCCTTATCCGTCACGGTCACCCGATGGATCGCGTCGCGAATAGGCGTTCGGCGAAAGGTCCAGCGCGCGCCGTCGGCTTCATAGAACCGATTGTCCCAGGTTTGCGGCACGACTTTGTTCGCGGACTTGTCGAAACGCATCTGATAGTAGGCGTGATAATTCATCTTGGTCTCGGTCTTTTTCAGCGTGCCCGCTTGCGGATCGAGATCGTACTGGAAATACACGCCGTATCCCGTTTTGTCGTTGCGCCCCGGCAGGCCGAGAAAGAATCGAGTTCCATCGGTGGCGACCGTGCGCACCATGGAAGTCGGCAGCGGCGAGTCGCCGGGACGAAAATGCCGTATGACTTTGCCCGCCGAATCGAGCAGAGCCAACCCACTGTCGATCGAGGCGACCGCCAACTGATCATTCCCCGCAACCATGTCGGTAACCTTTGCGGATAACCCCTTGATGCGCGCCGCCGCCACCTCTTTAGGGTCAAACACGAAGACCTCGCCGATCCGGTCTTGAAGCGAGTAGTCGCAACGTAAGGCCCAGACTCGATCGAATGCCGATACGATCTTCTTGACGCGCTCGGGATTGCGGAACTTTGAATTGGCTGGTTCCTTTCCCGGGTCGAGAGAGATGTCGACCAGATCGTCCGGACCGAGTGCCTTTGCTCCCGAAACGATCCTCTGAAGATGGTTGCGCCAGCGAGTCAGTTTCATCCGTTCGAAATCGGCGCTGCCGCCGTAGGTGTATTGCTCCAGTAGCGGCGTCAGCCATTGGAGGGCTTCGATGCGGCTCTTGTCGCCGTCAAGTGTCGGCAACAGTTGCAGGAGCGAATCCGCGACCATCCCGTGCCGATAGTTCTGAATTTCGACTTGGCGCGCGATGTACCGTCGCGTGATTTCCATGCGCGCTGGACTCTTGTCTTGAAACATCGCCGACCTGACGAGGTGGTGGACCCACATGCTGTAGTTGCACTGCGGGAATTCGGCGCCGAGTTCCTTCGACATCGCCGGGATCGCATCAATGGCCTCGTACAATTCGGCTTTCCAGCGGGGATCGCGCGGCTCGGACTGGAAGGCTGTGGAAGCCTTCAGATACCATCCCATTCCCCGTGAGCAGGCGGAATTCTCCTTCACCAATTCGTCCGCCAACCCGCGCAGGTGGTCAAACGAGGCGCGAAGTTTCGCGGCATCGGCCTTGGCAACACGCTCCAGGAGGTAATGTCGATCCAGAGCTTGCATCAAGCGAAACCGGGCGTCGGCTTTCACGGTGGCGTCGCGGTTGGCGGCGCGAAACACCTCGATCTTGGTCTTGATGTCCGGCGCCTTGTTCACCAGCGTTAGGCGCGCATACTCGACCTCGTGAGGATACCAGCCGCCTTGGACGCCGTCGCGGACGATGCGTTCGACGATTGGCTGGATACGTGCGGGAATTGCATACCAGTAGCCGGGTTGACTCATTGCTGAATAGGCGATTCCGCGGGTGTTGTAATTGAAATCCACGGCCAGCGCCGTCTCGATGTAATCGCAGCTCCGTTCGAGCAGCGCCTTCTGGCGGGCTGACGATTTCTCGAAATGGTAATTCGGCATTTCGCGACCCATCTCGTAAACCAACGAGACCGCGCAGACGAGCAACTGCTGGTCGTCGCCCTTGAGCAGCAAGGCGTTCTCCACGGCGCGCATGGCGCGTTCGATCTCCGCCGGTCTGCCGGATTGCCAGGGGCCGCGATACCCGCCTTTTTCGAAAAAGTTGCCGGTCTTCTGCGGCGGCGACGGGAGCAAGCGAAATACGCGTTGTTTGAGCGTTTGAAATTCGGCGTCAAGGGAGTCGGAATTCGCCTGCCGCTTTGGCGTTTTCGGCACGCGCGCGACCGCTTTGTTCACGGCCAGGGCAATTTGATCGGCCGCATGGTTCGCATCGGCTTTGGGCTGGATGAACTTGACGTCAAAAGGTTCGAACAGGCCGGTCGGCGAAACGACTCGGACACGGAACTCCAAAGCGACATCCTTTTTGTCGAGGTTCTGCTTGGTCGTCGGTTCCACGTCGCCGACGATCAGCACGTCCGAGGCCGGGGCCGTCAATTGGGCCATCACCGAGGGAACGAAGCCGCCGCGGCCGAGTTCGAACTCGCGCAGCAAGTGGTTCGTGTGAAATCGCTCGGCAAGATCGATCCGCGCGACTTTCGACAGGCGTTCGCGCAGCGCCGTGTGCAGCGTCCTGTCCAGGTCGGTGAATTTCAAGAACGGGTCGTTCACCAGGAACGAACCAATGGCCACGGCGATTCGGTTCGGATCTCGAGACCTCTCAGCCATCGCCCGAAACGCACGCAGCGCGATTTGTTTGGCGAGGCGGTCTTCCGCCGACCTCGCAAGGTCGAGCTCGAGCACCACGGTGGTTGACGGGAACTGGTTGACTCGGCACCGAACGCGTTCGGTCTCAATGCCGACCATCAAGAAATAGTCGGCCTGAACCAATTGCCCGAGCTTGATTGCGCCGGCATCCGACAGAGCGGCACTGAGTCGTTGTTCGCGCAGCACCATCTCCAATTGGGCTCGTTCCAGCACCTCGCCGTGCCAGTTTCGGAAGGCTTCCACTTCCAGCAACGCCTGTAATGCGAGCGCCTCCGATTGATTCGCCTCGCCGGACACCAGGATCGCCAGTCGAGGCCCCGCCGCTTTGCCTCTGTCTTTCCGCGCCGCCTGCCAAGACGCCGTAGGCTTCCAAGCGACCGCGTTGCCGACCGCCTTCTTGCCCGCATCCTGGGCCCGCGCCGGGACGTGCAGGCTCGGCAAAAGCGCGAGTGCGGCGAGTACTGCTGCCCGAAATGTTTGCAAGCTCATCGTGGAGATCTCCTTCGTTGGCACGCTCTATTTGGCCTTGAGACGCATCAGAAAAAGTCCGTGCTCATCGCCGACGAGCAGTTCATGCGCGCTCAGCGCTTGCAAGGTCACCTTCGGGTAGAATGGCAGTCTCTTCTCCTCCGGGATCCAGGGGTAATGCTCCACTTTCTTGCCGTCGAGCGAGCACTTGCCAAATTGGTGAGCCCTCCAGATCGATCCCTGGTGCCAGAGCGAGTGGGCTCCCTTGAAAAGCAGGTTGCGGAAGGGGAGCGTAAGTTCGGCCGGCACGCCTGTGGGCTTGAGGTCGCGGTGTTCCGCGACGGGAACGGCCTTGCCGTAAAGCAGCGTGAGCCGATCCGTCGCCAGTTCGTATGCCATGAGCACGTTGTTTCGGCAATCAGGGCTGGTCCAGTAGATGTAGATGCGTCCGTCGGTCATGGGGCTCCAGGCGCCGGGAATGAACGGCTGGAGCTTCTTGAACTCGCGGGTCTTGACGTTGAATTCCCACAGGCCGTTGTTGGAGCTTATGTTAAACGTGAAAAGGACCCGCCCGCGCTGTGGATCCGCCGTCATGTCAAAGACTCTAAATGGCCCCGCATTGTCGAAAGGCGACAGCTTCTCGCTGCGCCGGCTCGAGGCGATGGTGTCGCACCGGCCCGAAGCGAGGTCGTACGAGATCAGATAGCCTTCCTCGAGCGCCGCCACCAGCGTGTTGTTCACGATCGCCAGCTTGTTCACGAACCGGGCGGGCAATCCTTCCTTCTCACCGATGCGCACCGGGTCGCCGCCGGCCAGAGGGAATGCCAGGATGCCCTCTCTGGTCGTCCCCACATAGAGCTTGTCGTTGGCGATCACCGTGGACGTGACAAATGACTCCGGGCTCAGCCAAAACGTCAAGCCGTCCTTTTGGGGGTCGTTGATGCCCACGACCGCCTTGCCAATCACCTGGTAAGCGCCGCCGTTCACGGGCATGCGCAGGAGTTGCAGCAGCTTGTGCTTGGACTCCGGGTCGCGGACTCCAAGAAAGATGTATATGTGCTTTTCATGCACCATGGCCGCCAGCAGCGACGCCTGCATTTTGCGCAGCTCGGCGCCAGCCAGCAAGGGCGTGATCGATTCCCAGGGATACGTTGCCGTGAGCAGATCCGGGGTGTCCGTCAGCGCCTTGCGCCGCGCCAGCTCCATATAGTTCTTCACATACACGACATGATCGGCGAGGTGGCGGCGCTCGGGCGACTCGGCGAGTGCGAGCGCCTTGTCAATGATCTTCAGGGCCTTGATGCTCCGTTCGCGCGATGGCAGGCCGTTCATCAAACCATCGCGGAGGACGTCGCCCACCACGTCCCCCTGGGCCAACATGAAATCGCACAGATCGAGGTAGTCCTGTGAAATCACGGTCTGCGTCTTGTCAAAAATGACGCTCGAGCGTGTAATTGAGGTGCCCGATGGCGTAATTGAGCACGCGATACATGGTCACGCGAAACTTGTCGTGCGGGCCAAAAGGCGGCTTCTCGATGAGGCGTCTCCCCTCGGCGAGCAATTCGCGGTGGCGGGCGATGGCGTCTTTTGGGGACAACTTCTCGAGCCTCGCCATGAGTCGTAGGTGCATGTGGTTGGCATGAAGCCGCACGACTGGGTGAGGATGCTTCCGGGCCGCTTCCAGCGCTTCCAGGGACAGGTCGGCGTCGCCCGGCCCTGGACGCAGATGAGGGTGATAGACCTCGCCCAGGAATCGGCCAAACCGCGCCGCCGTTTGGAGGTCAATCACCTCGGGCTTGAATGAACCGGCCCGGTCAAGCCAGGTCAATGCCCAGCGGTGCAATATCTTCGTGGAGACCTGGCGCGAGGGAGCGAGCCACCGGGTCTCCTCGGAGGAGCTTTGCATCAGGTAGGTGAAGTGGTCCAGGGTGTTGGCATCACGAACTTTCTCGCGAAGTGGCTCGTGGCACTGTTCTTCGAGCCGCTGCATCTGGAAGAGGCGAAACTCCTCAAACTCCCGTTGCGTTGCCTCATCCGCCGGGACGATGTGGGCAAGACCAAGCTTGTTGAAGAAAGTCCTACGGGCCATCAAGGCCGAGAAGAGTTTTCTGTCAAAGTTCTGCCAGTGGCTGTTGAGGCCGAGGATCTTTCGGCTCGTCTCGAACAAGTCCAGGGCTCGCCCGGCCGTATCCAGGCCTGCGCGAAATTTATCGGGTGCGACCTTGATTTTTGGTACGGACGGCTCAATCGCGGTGCCCGAGTGCATGCCGCCGGGATGGATCGTGTCCGCGCCGATCCGGAGCAAGTATTCCGCCAGCAAGAGTCGGCTCTCCACGCTCGGTTTAAGGGCGAACGCCGCCTCGGCCGCCTGCAAACCCTTCAGATAATGTTTGTGGGTCCACAGGAGCTGTGCCTCGCGCAAAAAGCATTGGCTCTCCCGGTCGCGGTTGGCCTGGGCATCGAACGCCGTCGTCTTCAGGGCCTGCTGGAGCTTCTCGGACAAGGCGCGAGCAAGCCTGCCCCGTTCGGATCGTCCACCTTGTGGGCAATCCGCTGCAATTCCTTGCCGGCATTGTCGCGCAGTGTCAGTGTCACGCGGATGCCCTTGCCCTGCTTGCCGCGCGCGACCTCCATCTCGACGACCGCCAGCGAAGCCAGGAGTTCCCGCGTGGCGGCGTCCTCGGCCAAGGTCTTTTCCTTGTTAACCAGGTCGAGGCGTTTGCGTTCGAGCACGGCGGTGGCCTCGAAGGCGAGCGCATCACGTTCGAGCATGGCCGCCATGGTCTCGCAGAAAAGGTCTCGACCGCGCGGCAAGTCGGCATTGCGGACCGGCAGAAAACAGAGGGTCTTGAGGTGCTTCGTTCCGGCCCGCCACCTGGCCAGCGCCGAGCGCACACTCGCCGCCACGTGCATGGCTTGCGGCTCCACGCTGCCAGGCGGGAAGCCGCTATCCGCCAGCTTTACGCCGGTGGCGACGTCGAAGATCATCACGCCGGTGTTTTGTTTCGTTTCGTTGGAGTATTCCACGACGGCGAGCAGGTCGACTGCCAGGATTTTGCCCGCTTTCACCGCGGTGTTGGCGTCCACCAGGCCGCTCAACGAGAGCTTCTGTTCTTGCAAAAGGCGCTCGACCTTGGCGCGCTCCAGCAGCATGACCCCCTTGTCGTCGCCGAGCTTGACCAACGCGATGTCCAGAACATTGCGAGCGCTGTCCACATCCTGCGAAGCCAGCAAGGCGATCTTGGCCGGCTTGATGGGCGTTTCGGTTTTGGAGCCGACGGTTTGAGCGCGAGCGTGATAGCACTTGGCGAATTCCGGCGGAATGGCCCAGCAAATCAGGAGCGCCGCTCCTATGACCCCGAGCTGCGGGACGAGTCCGAGACGGTGTTGCATCATCGTGGCACCCCGATATCGCCGCTTGCGGCTTAGCGCTCGCAAAGTCCCTTGCGATCGCTAAGCCGCAAGCGGTCATTTGTTACTTGACCAGCTTCGGCAAAATCCGCTCCGCCAAAATCGCAGCGGCTTCCGCGATGGCCGCCTTGCCGGCGATGTTCTCCGTCAGGTCGATGGCCAGGGCGGTCTGGCGATCGACGGCGAGGATCTTGTCCGTCTTGCGATCGATGGCTTTGATCTCGACACGCGCCTTGACGCTGATGAGGTTGCCGTGCCGGGCCGCGGTTTCGCTGAACGCCTCGCCGACGATCAGGATGTCGGCCTTACCGCGCAGGCCTTCCTCCGGGTCGATGAGGGTGAAGCCGGTTTCCTTGGCGAACAGGCCGACTTCGGTTTCGGCGGCAGGGTCGATCTTGACGGCGCCGATGTGCCGTTCCGCGATCTTCACCCAGAGAACGGGGCGATCGCCTTTGAGCTTCTTCTTGAGGGCGGCAATGCGGTCGGCCTGCGTCACGCGCTTGGCGACCAGTTGATCCCCCTTCTTGGTGATGACCTCGGCCACCTGCTCGGCGAGCTTCTCGACCAGCGGCGCCAATTCGTCGCTGGCTTTGCCGTCCACCGAGGCGGCCAGGACGCGGCTGGTCTCGGTGCCGACGATCTTGGCGACCAGATAGATCTTCTTGTCGACTTGAATCACCGAGCCGCTGATGAGGATCTTGGCGCCCGTCATCTGGCCGATCTTGTTGGCCTCGCTCGGCTTGACGACGCCGGAGACGTTCAGCTCCAGCTCGGAGAGAATTTTCTTGAGGTCGGAGCGATCGACGAGATAGATCTCCGGCTTGACGGCGAGCTTGGCGAACAAGATATCGGAGACCTTGGCGCCGAAGTCGCGCACGCCGACGCCGCGTTCTTCGAAGGCGAACAGGGCGGCCGGATGGACCTCCGGCGCCTTGTCCTGGTCTTTGTCCTTGTCCTGGCCGCTTGCCTGGGCGCTTACCAGCGCCTGCATCGCAACCAGGGCGAGCGCCGGCAGAATCATGAGTCCACGAAATCGTCGCATCGAAGGCTCCTTTATTTAGCAGGATCGTTTGCGGATAACTCAGTCACGTGTTCGAACAACCTGGCGAGCAAATAGCGCGGCGTCGGACCGGCTTCCCATTGCTCGATGATCGGAAAGCCACACAGAACGAGGCGGCCCTTCTTGGCGGGATAATCGACTTGCAGCCACGGCCAGCCCTTCGTCCCGTCGTGGATTTCGCCGATTACCTTGCCGTCGTCGGACTTGATCGCCAGCGAGCGCACGACGTTTTGGTTCATCGGCGCCCAGGCGGCGGCGTCGAGGCGCTTGTCCAGCTTCGTGATAATATCCTGATAATGCAAGGTCAGACTGCCGGGAACGGGCAGCGTGTTGTCGGCTCCCGGCAAGGGCAACGTCCCATCCTTGGGCGCCAGGCACAGCACCGGCACGCCGCGCCCGGCGGCCTGGATCATCGCGTCCGCCAGACCGCCTTCATCCTTGAACGACACGCCCTCGCCGATCAGCAGCAAGCCCTCTTTGAGTTCGGCCAGCGCGGCCGGATTGCGGACCTCTTCAAACGGGATCTTCAGATTCTTCAGCGCCGCGGCGGTTTTGCTCTTGGCGTCCGGATCGTACAAGGTGATCTTCAGTCCCTCGACCCACTTGATCCGGCCGGCAAAGGGATCGGCGGGGAAGATCCATAGGGTTTTCTCGTAGGGCGCTTCGGCCTCCTTCTTGCCGTCTTCCTGGATCGTGACGATCAACTGCGCTTGCAGCACCACTCCCGCATTGACGGGGGGAATATCGAGCGGAACCTTGAACATCGCGGATTTGCCCACCTCGACCGCGACCGCCGTTTCGCCTCGTCCGCGCGGGAAGACGCGCTTCGTGCCCGCATCGGCGAAGGTCCAGGTCACGCGCCCCTTCAACGCCCGCGGCGCCTTCACCGTGAAGTTGAACTTCATCTTCGAGTCGGCCGCCAGGTTGGTCCACTTTTCCAGCGGCTCCAGCGTTACCTTCTCGTCCTGGGCCATCACCAATCCAGAAGACAATGACACGCCAAGGATCCAGGCGATTACGGCAGACGTTAGATATCGAGGCATGTGGCAGGTCTCCCTTTTTTTGCGGACCTTGATTGGCTCGGTCAGGCTTTCCAGCCTGACCTGCGCCGAGCGTCAGGCTGGAAAGCCTGACCTACTTGACCAGCTTCGGCAGCACCCGTTCCGCCAGGAGCGCGGCCGCTTCTTCAAGGGCGGCCTTGGCGGCGCTTTGCTCGGCGAGGTCGACCACGAGGGCCGTCTGCCGATCCACGACCAGGATCGTGCCAGCCTTCCGATCCGTCACCTTGAGTTCGACCCGCGCCTTGACGCTGATGAGCCTGCCGGTTCGCGCGGCCACTTCCGAAAACGCCTCGCCGGAAATCACGAGGTCGGCCTGGCCTCTCGATCCTTCCTCGGCGTCGATCACGGTGAAGCCGGTCTCTCGGCAATACTTGGCGATTTCGGTCTGTGCGGCCGGGTCGAGACTCCCCGCACTGAGATGTCGCTCGCTGATCTGCACCATCACCGTCGGCCGGGCGCCTTTGAGTCGGGCGTTCAAGGCTGCGACGCGATGGAACCTGGCTGGAACCTTGGCGACCAGCTTGTCGCCCTGCTTGGTGATCGTCTCGGCCACCTGCTCGGCGAGCTTGTCGACGAGCGGCGCCAGTTCGTCCGTCGCGTGGCCGTCGACGGAGGCGGCTAGAACGCGGCTCGTCTCCGTGCCGACCATCTTGGCGACAAGGTATATTTTCTTATCCACCTGGATCACGGAGCCGCTGATAAGGATCTTGGCGCCCGTCAACTGGCCGATCCGGATCGCCTCGCCCGGTTTGACAACGCCGGAGATGTTCAGCTCCAGCTCGGCAAGGGTCTTGCGCAGATCGGCGCGATCGACGAGGTAGACATCGGGCCGCGCCGCAAGTTTGGCAAACAGAATATCGGCCACCTTGCCGCCGTAGTCGCGCACGCCGGGGCCGCGTTCCTCGAAGGCAAACAGGGCGGCCGGAAAAACCGTCGGCGCTTTCTCCACCGGTTCCGGCTTGATCGGCTCGACGGGGGCTTCCTTGAGCGGCCGAGTCGGCACAACTTCAATCTTGAGCGGGTGGGTCGTCTCCGGATTCGCGCCATTGTCGACAATCTTGGGAATCTCAGGCTGCTCGCGCAGACTGGCGACAATCTCTCGCAGGCGCGTTGTGCCGGTCGTTTCGCACAAGGTCAGACCGACGATCGGCAACAACAGCAGCGCGGCCGCCGCCCACCAGCGTCGAGCGGTCTTGCCCGTTGCCTGCTGTCTGCTGCCTGCTGCCTGCCGTGCGGGCTGTTGCAACAATGCACCAACCTCGGCAGCCGATGTGCTGCGGTTGGCGCGATCCTTGGCGTGCAGTTTCGCGACGAGGTCGGCCAGCCATTGCGGTATCGTCGGATTGATCTCGGCGATTGGTCGGGGCGACTCGGTGCGAACCCTTTCCAGGGTCGCGAAGTTACTGTCGGCATGAAACGGCGCCTGGCCGGTACACATGGCGTACAACACGCTGCCGAGGCTAAAGAGATCGGAGCGAATGTCAGCAGGCTCGCCGCGCGCTTGCTCGGGAGCCATGTAGGAAGGAGTCCCCACGGCGGTGCCCAATTCGGTGAGCGGGCCGCTTTCATCCGCCGCCCAGGCTAGGCCGAAGTCGAGGAGCTTGACGGCAGCCGCCTCCCCGTTCACCAGAAAGATATTGCCCGGCTTGACATCACGGTGCAGCAGGCCTTGGGCGTGCGCGGCGTTCAGGCCAGCGGCGAGCCGCCGACCGATGTGCAGGATGTCGGCCAAGGGGAGCGGACCTTCGCGGCGCAGACGTGCTTCAAGAGTTTCGCCGGGCAAAGATTGCATCGCCAGGAACGGGATGCCGCGATCCTCGCCGACCTCGTAAATCGTGATGACATTATCGTGGGTGATGGCTGCCGCCGCGCGTGCTTCACGCAAGAATCGTTTGCGCGCCTTGCCGCTGACCGCGAGATGTGGGCGAATCGCCTTGAGAGCGACCTTGCGTTGCAACCGAGGATCCTCGGCCTCGAAGACGACGCCCATGCCGCCGGCGCCCAAGATCTTGAGAAGGCGATACGCCCCCAACCGGCCCAGTTCGTCAGGCTGCTCGGGCGGCGAGGCCAGGCGGAGCAATTCCTGGGCTCCATTCGTATCGTCCGAGCAGGCTGCCCCATCGGCAGGCCACGATTCGCTTGGATTTCGGCTCTTCAAGACGAGCATGAGCTGAATTACGGCCGCGTCGATCTTGGGTCGATCGGTCATCTCGCGTTGCGCGCGCATCGCGGCCACCAGCGTATCTTCCCCGCCGAGATCGTGCAATGTTCCCACACAGCGCGGGCAATCGGCCAGGTGGGCTTCCACGCCTGAAGCCTCGGTCTCGCGCACTTGGCCTAGCGAGAATCGCTTCAAGGCATCATGACCAGGACAGGACAACATGGTCGTCATGGCGTACTCACCTATCGTGGAGTCGTCCGAAAACGCACGGTAACTGCTGCCGATGAAAGATTACGCAGCGGACGCTCGAATCTGACAGCAAAACTGCCTTCGCGTTGGTTAGCCGCATCCTTCGCTCACGCTTCAGGCGTGCGCCGTGCAAAAACTCCACTCGGAATCGGACGGTTAATCCAGCAATCCCTCAAGCTCCTTGCGCAAGCGGCGCAGCACGCGCGATTTGGCGGCGTAGACGGAATCGACCGAGATGCCAAGCTCCGCCGCGACCTCCGCCGCCGACCGTCCGGACACGACCACCTCCCAACAGGCCTGCCAGGTCGTCGGTTGAAACTCGCTTTGCATCAACTGCAATGCTCTGCCCACGAGTTGCTGGCGATACTCGGCTTCCCAGAACGCCTCCGTTTCCGTGGGATCGGGCTTGTCCGCGAGCACGCTGCCGTCCTGCATTGGGGGTTCCGCGGCCCGGCGCCGCTGCCTGTCGCGCCACTTGTTGTGCAGGATCGTCCGCAGCCAGCCGCGGAAGCTCTTCTTGCGATCATAAACGAACTCCGGCAGCTTCGCGACCAGGATTGCGAACACCTCCTGAACGAGATCGGCCGCGTCGGACTCCTGCAGCCCCATCCGACAGGACCAGTAATACAAGAGCGGGGTATACATTTCGACGAATCGGCCCCAGGCCATTTGCTCGCCGGGCTGGCGGACGCGTTCCAGGAGACTTATGGGAGTTGTATGCATGGCAGGAGAGCCGTCCTTGGTTATGTCGAACCGGACCGCGTGAAGCATATATTCTGTCAGAACGACCCAGTTCAGCAGCGGGGCCGGCTGCAGCAACGGCTGGTTCGGCCCAGGGCTCGACTGATACTTGGACTTTGCCTCTTTGGCCTTTGCACGGATGGCCGGCCGCCTTCTTGTGTCAGAATACCTGGCGCCGACCGTATCCTGTAATATATGCGCTCAAGATCCCCCTAAGGCGATCCTATCGAGGCCGACCACCGAGGAGTATTCGCAATGAAGAGTTTCTTCGTTTGTGGCACGTTCCTGCTGCTCCTCTTGCATCCCAGTTCTGCCCATGCCCAGGCTGGCGGCAAGACGGCAGGGCGCGTCCGTGTCGCCCTGGTCAGCTCGGCAACGGGGCCCAGCGTCAACAGTCTGCTCGATCTCGCGCACGTCAAGGTCAGCATGCAGCCGGGCGTCGAGCTGCTGGACCGGCAGGCCATGGCCAAGATTCTGCGAGAACAGAATCTTTCCCTATCCGGCCTGGTGGACGCCAACACCGCGGCGGCGGCCGGGAAGCTGCTGAGCGTCGAACTGTTCGCGCTGGTGGAGGCCGACCCAATCACCAAGGAGGCATTGGGGTTGATCGTCTATGATGCTGCCACCGGCGTCAAGCTGCACGACGCCGCCTTGCCGACCGGGAAGCTCGACGAGCAGATCGACGCCGTCAGCAGCGGCATTCGCCGCGCCGCCGACAAGGAAGCGGCCGGGCTCAAGGGGCTGCACACCGTCTGTCTGCTGAGCGCGCGCAACGCCGACCTACCGCGGGCGCAGGATTCGCTGGCACACACGCTCGCTTTTCTCCTGGAACGGCAACTGCTCGGTTCGCCCAATCTGGCCGTGCTCGAACGAAAGCGGCTCGACTTTGTGACCAAGGAAAAAATGCTGCCGACCGCATCGGTCCAGAACAAGGCGTTGTTCGCGTCGCTGGTGATGATCGATGTGGAGGTCAGCCGGGCTGGCACGGGCATCCGCGCGACGGCGTTTCTCACGGACAACCAGGGCAAGCAACTCGGCAAAGTGCAGGTCGAGGAAGCGGACCCGAAAGCCGACAGCCTCGCCGACAAGCTGCAGTCCGCCCTCTGGAAGTACTGGCAAGCGGATCCCCCCGCCAAGCCCGCCGACCCGCGCCGCGAGAGCAAGCGATTCCTTCAGGAGGCCAAACGGCTCCACTCGCAGAAGGAATTCCTCTTGGCAACGCAGGCGCTCGAAGCGGCGTTCGCGCTGGATCCGGCCCAGCCCCAGGTCGAGACCACGCTCGCCAACTACCTCGCGGATCAGGCTCTTGATCTCTTATTGCCCAACAGGAAGCCTGTCCTCGGCAAGAAAGGACTGCTCGTTCCGAACGACAAACTCAAGGACGCCATGAATCTGGGCCTGCGCTCGCTCGAAGTCCGCCGGCTCGGGCTTCAGAAGCTGCCGCCAAAGAATTTCAGCACTCTACAACAATATACCTCTAAATTCAAAATTGCTCCCGACAGGCTGATGCTGGCGCAGCTGAGAGCCCTCGATCCCGTCTGCGTGGACGACGAAGTCTCCCAGGCGCGCAAACAACTCCAGGAACAGTATGGCCGCGTCATGAAGGAGGAACTGGAACGCTGGGTCGAAGTCGCCCGCGCGGACACGATGCGGCCGGGCCCGAGCCCCGGCTTCGATTACTTCACCACGGCCATCCAGGATAATTCGAGTGCTCTCTTTGTCAGCATGGAGAAATCCGAGATCGAGCTGTTTGTCTTGCCGTTCTATCGTCCCTGGCTGGAGATCTACGCCTTGCCCGGCGCGAAGTTGAGCAATTATCGCGTCAGCAGCTTTTGCAATCAGAATGTGCCCATCCGCTCCGAGTACGCCGAGTTTCATGAGGCGATGGTCAAGCAACCGCATCCCCTGATGAAGCTGTATGGCCGTTGGTCGCGTCTGCGGCTCGAAATGGAAAATCAGAAAGTCGGGCCGGGGCAGGCGCAGATCACTTATCAAGAACTTCGCCAGGACGCTCTCAAGATGCTGCGCGACTATCAGCCCGAGCCGAAGGTCGCATTTCAAGATGACCTGCGCGCCTTGATCTATCAGTTTCTTTTCATGGCCTTGGACCAATGGCCCTACCCAAATGCCGATCAGAAATATCAGGAACGATTCGCCCTGGTCGATTTCATGCTCGATCGGCAAGAACTCGTCGAGACCATCGTACATACGACTATTCACCACGACTTCAGCAAGAATCGCTGGCACAGCGAGCGCTGGGCCCTGAGCGAGCGCGCGTTGAAGTTGCTCGACACCGGCAACGTGCAGCTGTGTGGGAACGTCAATTTCCGCAAGTTCCATCTGCTCGACCTGCAAAAGAAAATCCTGGCCGAACGCCCCGACTTCGCCCAGAAGCGCGCCCCCGCGGCCGCGCCGTGGTCGGAAGTGGATCATCTCGTCAAGCTCAAGACCAATTCCACCCTCGATCAACTGGGCGTGCCGATGATCGACGGCGACGAGGCCTTTGTCGCCGGCGCCGGACGTGAAGACGACAAGATTTGGCTGCGGCTCGTGCGGATTTCCCTTACGGACAAGACGAGCAAGACCCTCGGAAAAACGCTCATGCGACCGGGGGAAATGGTGAAAAACAGATGGATCGGCGACTACCGCATCACCGCGAGTTGCCTGAGCAAGGATCACATCTTCGTGGGAACCAGGAGCGACGGACTCCACGCTTTCGACCGTTTCGGGGGCGCCAGGCTCATATCGAAGGACTTCCCGAGCCAGGCAATCGAAGCGATGAGCTTTCACGACGGCAAGCTTTACGTCGCCCTGGGAGGCGGTTACCTGTTGGCGGTCAACCCGGAAAGCGGCGCCTACGAGACGCTCGCTTCCAGCCGACGCCGGGAACGCCTGACGCCGTTCGACGACTCGGATGTCTTCCGCATTCCCTACCTCGTGGCCGACGCCGAGCGGCATCGGCTCATTTTCCTGCTCTATCAGAAGCCGGGCCATTTGATCTATTACCCTTCGGCATTGATCGCCGCCAAGGATACCACCAACGGACTGTGGGAATACGATCTCAAGGCCAAGACCTTCAAACGCCATATCGAACTCTATTACCACGCGTTCCTGTGGGGATCGCCAGTCCGCGCCGGGCATGTGATCCTGAGCAAGCCAGGCCACCATCACACCGGCGTGATGGACTTCGATCTCGCCGCCAACAAGGGCAAGCTCCTGTGGGCACGCACCCCCATCGGACCGGAGGTGGCCAAGGAAAGTGCCGTCAGCCTGGCGGACTACACACCGTTCGCCAACGTCCAGCTGGTGCGCGGCGATTGGATGTGGTGCGCCCATCCCTTGAGCCGCGGCGCGTTGAGCGAGCGGCGCCTGGAACTGCTGCCTGCGCTCGGCACCAATGCGGACTTCGGCCCTGACGCCGGCCTGGCACTTGAACCGATCGGCCGCGACCGGCTCTTGCTCGGCAACACCAGCGGCTTGTGGTTGTTGAAATTCGCCGCACCGAAATGACCGGCGGCTCGCTGAGCGTCCATCGGTGCGTCATTCCTGCTCCTTGGGCCGACCATCTGCATCCATGCCCAAGCGGCGAGCTATCGGTGTGTCGGCGACGTTGCGGCTGGTTGGACGCGGATATATATTTGAAGCGATTCACGCCAAGATGGCGTATGACAACTACTCTGAACGGGCCTACGATGGTCGTCATCACCTTTCCCGGCGAAGCCACCGAAGGAGTGCCAAGTCGATCGCCTTCCAGTTTTCCATGGTGCGAGGTACTCTGCCACAGCGCTGGCTGGGCCACTTCCCGGTTCGCCGGACACTCCCTCGATCTGCCCAGACTTTTTCGTCGGGCATTTCTCGGTGCGAGCGAAATGTTTGTCCGCCCATCCCAGGATGCGTTTGATCGTCAACTTTGGAGCATTCAGGTTGTGTCGATGACCTCGATGGCGCGCGAGCAGCTCCGCCAGTGACGAACCCTTGGGTAGGCCGCGCAAGCCGTGGTGCAACGCAGCATTTATGTTCCGCCAGGATTCCCCCGGCGCCATGGCCTGTTTCCCACCTTCGCATGTCGGCCAACGACCGTGCGCGGCGCGATGTGCGTCCGCCCAGGCGAGTATTTGTGCCTCCGTCAGGTCGGGAACCGACGGCCAGTTGCGCACGCCGCGATGTTCATGGAGCAGTTTCGCCAGCGAGGAGCCGCCTTCCAGGCCGAAGAATCCGTATCGGAGCGCGTTGTCGATCTTGCGCCAGTTGAAGATCGCAGAGAGGACGATGGTGCCGGATTGGGAGTGAGGCCACCGAGCGAAGCGTTGTCGGTGGTCGTCGATCCAGGAAAGGATCAACGAGATGGTCAGGGAGGGGCGAGGTTTCGGCATGCCACCCAACGCCGTCAATCGCATGTAGCGGATAATTGTCGTAAGTGTTGAGCCTGTATTGAAAAGGAGCCTCCGGTACGTAAATAATCGATAATCAGGCAGGCAGGAGGAGTTGGAATAAACGGGGATCCTCCGTCGGCGCGGTTGGGGCGTCATGCGTCGACGGGGATGGGCGGTTTCAGTTTGGTCACGCTCAGTTGTT
>Ga0163144_10008414_pt1 | contig 22341 bp, 23 predicted proteins | sample OliLak19BULKMAT1_FD_123175 | JGI IMG/M metagenome (GOLD analysis project Ga0163144, IMG submission 123175) | Freshwater microbial mat bacterial communities from Lake Vanda, McMurdo Dry Valleys, Antarctica - Oligotrophic Lake LV.19.BULKMAT1 | ecosystem: Environmental > Aquatic > Freshwater >... | reverse complement strand
TCATCCGCCAGCGGCATCCGGCTGCGCTAGGCCTTCTCGGCATTCTTCTGGGCGCGACGAGTCTTTATATGGCCCAGACGCTCGCCGGCCGCGCGTTCATCCCGTTCGGCTGGCCCGGGCTCGCGTTCGCCTTGCTGTGGCAGGCGGTGGTGACTTTCGCCACGACGGCTTTGCTTCACCTCATCCTCGACATGGGCGGCGCGCGTGGCGACGCTCGCTCGTTATTCGTGCATCTCGGGCTCGCGGAGCTGGCGTGGCTTCCCGCGCTGCCGCTCGTGCTGATGTGCCAGGCCGCCTTCTCCAAGCCCGCATGGAGCCTGCGCCTCGTGTTTTTCTTCGTCGGCCTGTGGTCGCTCTCCTACAAGGCGCGCGGCATCCGCGATGAATACGGCATCAGCGGCGGGCGCGCGTGGCTGACGCTCGGACTTCCGTACTTGGCCTTGGTCCTCATCGTGCTTCTGATGGCCTTTCTCTCCACCTTGGGCTTCGTGCTCGCGGCGCTGAGCGGCTGGTGAAGGAGCCGATCCCGGAGGTCTGGGAAGGCCTGCCCGTCGTGGACGCGGCATCGATGCGTGAGCTGGACCTCGCGGCGACCGAGAAGCACGGGATGACGGCGCTTGATCTGATGGAGAACGCGGGCAAGGCCGTCGCCGCGGAATGCGCCGTTTTGCTCGCGGAGAAGGGCCTGTCGGTGCAGCAGTCGAAGATCGTCGTTTGCTGCGGCCGCGGCGCGAACGGCGGAGACGGCCTCGTCGCCGCGCGCTATCTCGCCTCGGGCGGAGCGACGGTCGCCGCCTTCCTGTGCCCGCCCAAGAACGACGGCATGGGGAAATACCCCGAACTCGTGAGCGTAAATCTTGAGAGAGCGCGCGCCGCCGGCGTCACCGTCACGCCCGCCGGACCCGGCTCGGAGCTGAACCAGGCGCTGGCCTGGTGCCACCTCGCGATCGACGCCTTGCTCGGCACGGGCGCCACGGGCAAGCCCGCGGGTGCCATCCATCACATGATCCGCGAGCTGACGGCGGCCAAGAAGCCCGTCGTCGCGGTGGACATTCCCTCGGGCATCCATCCCGATACGGGCTACCACAGCGGCGTCTTCGTCACCGCCGAACTGACCTTGGCCCTGGGACTGCCCAAGCGCGGCCTGCTCGCGCCGCACGCGAAGGCCTCCGTCGGCGTCCTGAAAGTGCTCGACATCGGCTATCCTGCGGCCCTGATCAAGCGCAAGTGAGGCGCCTCGCGCTCGTAGCACTTCTGCTCGGGGCGGGCTGCAAGCAGGCGGGACCGTTCGCGATCCTGGAAACCTCGAAGGGCCGCATGGTCGCGCGCCTGTATAAGGACCGCGCGCCGAAAACCGTCGCTCATCTGCGCGCGCTGACGGGGCGGCCCAAGCCCTACTACGACGGGCTTCTCTTTCATCGCGTCGCGCCCGGTTTCCTGATTCAAACCGGCGACCACACGGGAACGGGGCAGGGAAATCCGAAGCTTCCCGTGCCCGATGAAATCCGCCCCGGCGACCGCTTCGACCGCCCCGGCCTGCTCGGGATGGCGAGCTGGGGCCCGGGCACCGCGCAGACCCAGTTCTTCATCACGCTCGGTGCGCAGCCGGATCTTAACGGCCGTCACACTCTATTCGGCGAACTCATCGAGGGTCTCGAGGTCGCCTCGGCGATCGCCGCCGTGCCGCGCGAGACGAGGCACGGCGCGGACCGGCCTTACGAGCCGCCGGTGCTCAAATCCTTCAAAATCGTCCTCGCGCGCCCCTGATCAGTAAGCGGGCCAAAGCTTGCCCTTAGTGTCCGGGTGCATGCAGTCGACGAACACCATCCCCCAGCACTTGGCCTTCGGATCGGTCACATAGCCCCACCCACCCGTGTCCTCGAGCTTGGTCGCGTCGATCTCCTTGCCGTACTCCTCAGAGCCCGTGCATACTTCGGCCCCGTAGGCCGTCCAGGACGCGGTCTCCGGGTGCTTCTCGGTCTTGGTCTTGGGAATCTCCGGGAGGTGCTTGGGGACCAACGCGTCGAGCATCGCGGGATACTGGCCCTCGAGGTCGCCGTAGTAGATCGCCAGGGCCGAGCGAAGGGAGCCGAGGTTTCCCTTGGTCGCACCCTCGCCGGACTTGACCGACAAGGTCTTGAACTTCCCGGCGCTGCCCGTTCCCGTCGCGACCATGAGGACGACGCCGACGATGATCAGGGCGACCCCCGCGACGCCGAGGATCGAGAACGCAATCTTGCGGGCATTGGTCACGCCCTCGATGTAGATCACGCGTGTTCCCGCGATGTAATCGTGCAGCGCGCGCTTGGCTCCGAAGGCTGCGGGAAGGTAGCCGAGGCCGATGGTGAAGGCGCTGATGTACTCTCCCGCAGCGCGGCCCAGGGCGCGGCCCACGCTCACCGGTTCGCCCGCGGCGGTCACGACCTTGATGCCCGCGGCCATCTTCCCGGGCGTCTGGCCGCCCGAGGAAATGAAGATGGTCTTGTAGGCGAAGTTCGTGAGAATGCCTAAGGCTGCCGCGGGCAGCAGCGCGCTCAGAGAGAGAATCGCCGTGTCGATCAGGAGCGCTCCGGCGCGGACCCAGAAGCCGGCCGGCGAGAACTCGGGGGCGGGGACGGGTTCGGGCGGGGCGGCTTCGGCGGGAAGGTCGTTGTCCATGCCTATAGGTAACAGACAATCGCGGGCCGCGCAAGCCTCCGTAATCTAAGCGCGGCCGGTTGCCGCCCGGACCTTGGCCGCGATCGCGGCGAGGCGTTCCTTGACCCCGGGCGCCCGCTTCTCCAGGCGCGGGAGAATGTCGCGGCGCACCCAGTTGCGCGTGAACTTCGGGTCGGCGTTGCTCTTGTCCTCACGCCAGTCGAGGCCGTGCATCTTAAGGTAAAGAAGAATCTCGGCGCGGCTCAGGGGGAGAAGGGGGCGGATCAGCTCGACCCCGGGGCGCAACGGCCGCCGCACCGGAATACCGCCGAGGCCCTCGAGGCTGGTGCCGCGCAATAAATGCAGCAGCACGGTTTCGGCCTGGTCGTCGAGCTGATGACCGGTCGCCACGGCGGCGAAGCGGCCGCGCCGGGCGCGCTCGCCGAGCACGCGGTAGCGCTCCTTGCGCCCCGCCTCCTCGAGCCCCAGGCCGCGCTTGGCCGCCAGCGCGCGCACCGGGGCGCGGACGATCGCGACGGGCAGGCCCAGGCGGACGCCCAGCGCGGCCACGAAGCGCGCGTCGGCGTCGGCCGCGCGACCGCGCAGGCCGTGATGGACATGGACGAGGGCGACCATCAGGCCCTTCTTGCGGGCCTGGAACGACAGCCAATGCGCCAGGCACACCGAGTCCGGGCCGCCCGACACGGCGGCCAGGACCTTTCCGCCGGGCTTCAGGAGGCGATGGGTCGCCTCGAAAGCCACGAGCTTGGACCAGATTTGGGCGGCGAATTCCTTGCGGTTCAGGGGGGGTAAACTCCGACGAGCAAGATGCCTTATTCCTATTGACAAATCAAGGGTCCGGGGTTACCCTGAGCTCTGAGGCCCCCCTCATGTCATCCCCTCGAAGCGCCTTGGCGTTGGTTTCGGCCTTTCTCCTGGCCGTGGGCTTGGCGCGCGCCGGTGAAGCGCCTCCCGCCGTTTCGGAAGCCGACCGCGTGGCCGCTTTCCTGTTGCGCGGCGACGCTGGGGCGCGCACCTTCGTCGCCGAAGGCGCCGACGAAGGCAAACTCGCGACCGTGGCTCGCGCCTGGTCCTCGAAGGCCGAGAAGCGCCGCGTCGCCGCTCTCGCCGCCGCCGCGGTCCCCGGCTCGAGCGCCGAGAGGCGTCTTGTGCTGGCCCTGTCCATCTGGACCAAGGAGCAGCGGATCGAGGCCAAGAACGAGGCCGGCGCCGCCGCGGCCTTTCTTGAGAACGCCGTCGACCAGGCGGAGAAGCTGCTCGCCGATCCCGCGGTGAAACGCGAGATCGAAGGCGCGGCCGCCGGCATCGATCAACGCGCGTCCCTTGAGCGTGCGCGCCGCGTCGGCGCCAACGGCATTCGTCCCGGAAAGGGATCCTTCGGCGCGGACCGCGACCCGGGCGCGATGGGCGACGCGCGCGCCTCGGCATCGGCCCGTCCGGCGACCGGTCTCACCGGCGGGCCCGCCGCGACCCCCGCTACGAACATGACCGCTTCCTCGTTCCGCCCCGCGGTGCCCGCCAAGTACAAGACGGCGGCCGTCGTGCCGCCGCTCAACACCGTGGACCTCTCGCCGACCGACCGGGCGATCAACGGCGCGCTATCCGTGGTCAACCTGGAAGCCTATTCGCGCAAGGACACGGTCAACCGCGAATCCACCGAGGGAACTCAGGCGTCGATCTGCAAATATCTGAAGGAGGCGAACTACAACTCCGGCGAGGCGTGGAGCGGGGCGTTGGCGGCGCGCAACGCGCCGGGCGCCGATCCCGGCGACCTCGACCTGCGCAACGCGGAGCATTACTTGTACGCGTACTCGACGACGGAGAATCCGACGAGCTGGCGCGAGGGCACGGCGGTGCAGGTCGTGATGGCTTTGGGCTGGACCCCTTTCAAGACGGTCAGCAAACATGTTCGTCCCACCAGCACGCCGTCGCTTGAGGAAACCAAGTGGGGCGTTAAGGGCGCGTGGCACGGACAGCATCCTCCGGACTGGCGGAAGATCTGCTCGGGACAAAAGCCGTAGGAGCTGATGATGAAGCTCCTCGCCTCCTTCGCGACCGCGGCCGCGATGCTGCTCGCGTCGACGGCCGTTCCCGCCTTCTCCCAAACCGTTAAAGCCGACCTCGCCGACCCGGTCGTGGCGATCGCCGCGAGGCTGCGGAGCGACCCGCGCGAGCGCGCCAAGGCGGGCGCGACGATCGAGGCCTTTCTGCTGAGTCCCGATTCCGCCGGGAAGAGCTTCGTGGGGTCCGATGCGGATCGCGCCGCGCTCGGCGCCGTCGCGCGCGAGTGGGCCGTGAAGGCCGACGCCGGCCAGCTGGCGGCCTTGGTGTTTGCCGCTGAGGCGGGGTCGGTCCCCGAGCCCCGTCTGCGGCGGGCCCTGGCGGCGTGGACGGGCTCCGCCCAGATTCGAAAGGAAAACGAGAAGATGGCCGCCGTCGCCTTCCTGACCGAGGCGCATGCTCAGGCGGCGAAGCTGCTCAGCGATCCGCGCACGCGTCAGGACATCTCTGCCGCCGTGGATTCTTCCGCCGTCGTGCCGGGCGGCCCCGCCGCACTCGAGCGGGCGCGCCGCCTGCGCGAGCGCGGCGCCGGCCCCGGCGCGGGAGTGTTCGGTACCGACCGGAAGGTCCAGGATTTGGGCGGCGAGCCCGGCGGCGCGGGCGACCCGCTGCGGTCCTCCTCTATTCTTCAGAACGCGGACGCGACCGGCGCGGGTGAGGCCGACTCGCGCCGCTCGTCTACGGGTCTCGTGGCGAAGGCCGCCGCGGCGACTCCGGGGGCGCAGCTTCCGCGCTCGCAGGGCCGGCCCGACGGCATCGCCGTACCCGCTCCGATTGGTGCTGGAAATGGAGCGACGACAGTCGCCGGCCAGGCTCCCGCCTCGACGGCGACGCCCGATGACGGGCGCGTCGTCCCCAAAGAAGTCAGCGCCTGGGAGCGGGTCAAGGAATCCGTGACGAGCCCCCTGTCCGACGCCTACGGGTTCACCTTCGAGGGCCTCGAGGCGGCGCCCGTATCCTTCCGCGAGGCGGGGCCCGCGATCGCCTACATCGGCAAAACTCAGGCGGGAGGCTTCTCTAAGGTCATCCTGTACGGCCACGGCGCCCCCGGCTACATGACGGTCGGGGAGTGGGGCGGGGACGCGGGCGAGATATCCTCTTTGCTCAAGGGCAAGATGAAGAACGGCGCCTTGCTCGATCTCAATGGCTGCAACACCTCCTCGATAGGGGGCTCGAGCATCAACCCGGCCCGCGGCCTGTCGGGCCTCACGCGCCGCGTCATGTACTTCAGTGTCCCCTATCTGACCGGAGGGGACCGGAGCGACTCCTGGCGCGAGCAGCTCGAGAATGACTGGGACTCCGACCTCGCCCGCGATGTGAGCCTCAAGCTCGCCGGCGTCAAGGTCTGCGGCTTTCGCACCTTCGGGCTCGTCGCCGACCGGATTCCCGTCGTGGGCACCTTGCTCGGGCGCCGGGAGGCGACCGACAGCAACGCGATCGGGGGAACCAAGGCCTGCTTCATCAACGGCAAGGAGGTCAAATGAATAAGCATGTGATCTCGGCCCTGATGGACATCGCCACCTTGTTCGGGCTTCCGATTCTGGCCATGGCCGGAGGCTGGGGTCTGCGCCGCCGTTTCCGCGAGCGGCAGCCGCGCCTCGCGTTCCGCGCGGGGACCTTTCTCATGGGCGGGGGCGGCTCCGTGCTGCTCGCGGTGTTCGCCATCATGCTCATGATGCGCAATTGGTAAGCTAGCCGTGCTATGGCCTCGCTGCGCCCCGCGATAGAGTCTGACCTACCCGCCGTGACGGACATCTACAATCAGGCCGTGCTGCGCGCGACCGGCACCTTCGACACCGAGCCGAAGACCGTGGAGCAGCAGCGCGAGTGGTTCGCGCGACACGGCGCCTCGCACCCCGTGATCGTCGCCGAGGAGGCGTCGGGAGTCGTCGGCTGGGCGTCCCTGTCGCCGTATTCCGACCGCTGCGCCTACGCGCGGACGGCCGAGGTTTCCGTGTACATCGACGAGAAGGCGCGTGGGCGGGGCCTGGGCGGCGCCTTGCTCGAAGGCGTGCTCGAGGCGGGCCGCCGGGCGGGCCTCAAGCAGGTGCTCGCGCGGATCACCGAGGGCAATGAGGCGAGCCTGCGCCTTCACGCCAAGAGCGGCTTCTTCGAGGCGGGACGGCTCAAGCAGGTCGGCGAGAAATTCGGCAAGGTCCTTGATGTGCACCTGCTCCAAAAATCGCTGGCCCTGCTCCTGCTGCTCGCCGCAGCACTTCCCGCCCGCGCGTCGGCCGACGACGCACTGCGCGAGTCGGTCGTGCGCCTGACGGCGGGCGATGTCGCCGGCGCGCGCGCCAAGGCCGAGGAAGCCGCCGCCGCCGCTCCTCGCGATCCCCGCGTCCACGAGCAACTAGCCGCCGCCGCGCTCGCGGGCCTGGATGCGCGGACGGCCGAGGCCGCCGCCGAGCGCGCCCTGTCCTTCGGGGAGACCCCCGCGCGCCTCGTGCTGCGCGCCCACGCCCGCCTGGCGGGGGGCAACATCGACGGCGGTTACTCGGACGCGGAGCGCGCCGCGCGCCTCGCGCCGGGAAGCGGCGCGGCCCAACTCGCCGTTGCTGCCGCGCTCGAGCGCCTCGGCCGGCCCAAGGCCGAGGTCACGGCCGCCTACCGCCGCGCCGCCGAGCTCGACGCCGCGCGCGCTCCCGAAGTCGACGCCACGCTCCGCCGTCTCGCGCCGCCCGCCGCCGCGCCCGCTGGCGGGAGTCTCGGCCCGATCCTCGTCATACTCGCGGTGTCGGTGCTGTTCGGCTGGATATTCGGCAAGGCGTCGAAGGCGGGCGAGGAAGCCGTGCCGGAGTCACCGGCGGTGGGCCTCCTGGCCGGCTCGGGCCGCCTGTCGGCGCGGCAGGCGCTCGCGGCAGTCGATGCCGCCTTGAAAGATGGCGCGCCGGACTCGCTCGCCCTCGCCGAGGCGCTATACCGCAGGCTCACCGGCCGCCCCGCCTTTCCGCGCGGTACGGACCGCTCTCTCGGCCGGTTTCTACCCGCGTCGCAAACCGCTAAGAACCTGCCCGCCGGCGTCGACGCGTTCTTCGCGCGCGCCCTCGACCCCGAGCCCTCGCGCCGTTTCGCCAACGCCGCAGAGCTCGCCGGCGCCTTCCGCAGCCTCGTCGATCCGCCCGTTTTATAATCCTGACGCCGCCGCTACGGCGTTCGCCGGGAAGATCGGCTATTCTCCCCTTCATGAAGGCGAAAATAAAGGTCTTGCTCGGCGCCGCCGCCGTGCTCGTGGGGATTCGCGCGGCGCTGCCTTCCGTCATCACGGCGCGGGTCAACGCGTCGCTGTCTCGGGTCCCGGGCTGGGAGGCGCGGGTGAGCGATGTCGACCTGGCCTTGCTTCGCGGCGCCGTCGTGGTGCAAGGCATCAAGGCGGAAAGCAAGGAGTCGACCATCCGCGTCACGGTGGCTCGCGTTTCCGTCAACATCAGCTGGAGCGACCTGCTGCGGCGGCGGCTCGTGGCTAGCGTCGATGTCCTGCGTCCGCGCGCGACCTTAGCGCTGCATCGGGCCGAGAAGGCGGACGCCAAGGAGGCCGAGGGCAAGGCCAAAAAGGAAGTCGCGTCGTGGCCGGACCTCAGCCAGGTCTTTCCGTTCCGCCTCGACAGCTTTAAGCTTCGCGACGGCGAGATCGAAGTGAGCGAAGGCCAATTGAAGACGGAGATCAAGGACCTCTACTTCACGGTCCGCGGCCTGACCAATGTCTCCAAGGACGCCCCGGCGCGCGGAGAGGCGAGCGCGTCCTTGCCCAAGGGCGGTACCGCGAAGGTCGACTTCCACCTCGAGCCAGGCCTCTCACCTCCGTCGTTCGGCCTCGCGATCTCCGTCAAGAAGGTCGACCTGGCCTCGCTGAATCCTCTCTTGCTCGCGCAGTTCGGCATGGATGTCGACAAGGGAGTTTTCGAGCTGGTGTCCGAGATCGAATCCTCCGGTGGAGGCTTCCGCGGCTACATGAAGCCGTTTGTGTCGGACCTCAAAATGGGACCGACGGGCGGCAAACGCAAGGGCGTCGGGAAGGTCATCAAAGAGGCCGTCATCGGCGCCGTCGCGGTGGTGCTAAAGAACAGGAAGACCGACTCCGTGGCCGCGAAGGTCCCCTTCGAGGGCCGCTACGACAACCCCGAGATCGGCGTCTGGGAGGCCATCGCCTCCGTCCTGCGCAACGCCTTCGTCAAGGCGCTCGCTCCCACCTTCGAGTAAAGCTAGCGAGGCGGGGGGAAGGGGCGGGGGTAAGAGGGGACGGTTTGCCAGGTCGAGCGGTCCTTGGGGGCGCGCAGGAAGTAGTCGACGACGCCGCCGACGGGCTCGCGGCCGACCTGGCGGCTCGATGGGATCTGGGGCAGGCGCACGAACAGGATCGCGACGAGGTCCTCGCGGATCATGTTCTCGAGCGGGGAGAACTCCCGGCCCGAGGGCTCGGCGCCGAAGGAGCTGGCCATAGTCAGCAGGTCGCCGCCGACGGCGCTGAACTGCGCACGCGGGAAGCTGCGCGTCGGCTCCTCGCGTAGTGAACGGTAAATCTGTTCGGCCGCCGCCGGATCCTTGGAGGCGAGGCCGACGGCCTTGGACATCAGGCGCGCGAGGAAGGGCGGCGTTGCGCCGGTCTCGGGAAACTTCCAGCCCTCGGCGCGGACCGGGTCGGAGATCAAGGCGGTGCAGTTCTTGTTCGTCTTGTCGTACCTGAGCTCCTGCGAGTAGTACTTGGCGTATTGCGCGGCGAACGCCTCTTGAAAGCGGACCGGGACGCGCTCGTCCTTCATCACCATGACGAGCATGTACGACGGCCGGTACCAGCTCTGGCCGCTGTTCAGGTCGGTCATGTACTTGTCCATCGGCACCTGGCTTGCGATGATCCCCTTCTCGCTGTAGGTGTTCATGTCGTAGAAATTGTTGAAAATCCAATCCGCCATGCTGCCGCCGGGGCCGTAGCGGCCGGTGAACAGGCTCGAGTGGCCGGCGAGCGCCTCGTCGTCGTCGCCCTGAGCGCCGTTGAGCATGAAGCCCATGACGGGCTTACCTTCCCAGGCGCGGCCCGCGCCGGGGCGCGCCCAGAGCAGGGTCGTCGAAAAGGGCTTCTTCGCCCCGCCCTTGTCGGCGGAGACGAGCGCGTCGATATCTCCGGAATTCTTCGCATCGCCTTCCGCGAGGTTCGCGGCGTCGATGCGGTAGTCCTCGGGCCAGACCGTGCGCGCCACCATAGTCGTCACGCCGTTCGTCGTGACGAGCTCGCCGCGCACGCGCACCGTGCGGCCGCGGAAATACTCCAGGCTCGTCGCGTCGTAGAACGAACGATTGGACCCTATCTTGTCGACGAGCGTAAACGGCACCACCGTCCCGTCCTTCAAGGTCGCGAAGGCGCCGCCGGCGGACAGCGTGACGCCCTCGAACATCTCCTTCGAGCCGATCCAGACGAGTCCCGCGGGGCCGGATTTCGGCGAGGCGATCACATCGTCCATGAAGTACCACTTGCCTTGCTCCGGCGAGTTGCACATCGCGCAGCTACCGGTGCCGAGCTCGTAATCGGACTCGGGATAAAGGCCGAGGAAGCCGCTCGTGAGTGCGCGTGCCTTCTCGCCCGCTACGGGCGTCTGCGACGGAGCGGCGTCGGGAATCGCAGCGGGGGCCGCGGGGGGCAAGCTCGACGCGCGGCGCCAGGTGCCGGAAACGGGGGCGGCGACGCCTCCGCCAAACAGGCGGGCGCCGTCGAAGGCGGCATCGGGAGAGGCGAAAGCGGGGGCGGCGAGGAGCAGTACGAGGAGGCGTGCCATCGTGATCATGACCTAAATTATAACCCGGCCCGCAGCCGAATTCGCGGGCGTCGCAAGGGGTTTACGCGTCCGCCATGGCTGAGGGCCTCGTCGCGGGGGTATCGTAGTGGCGTAAGGGGGCATTTATGAGAAGGCACACGCCGCACGCATTCGACCGGGCCGTCCAGAGCGGGAACCTCTGGCTCAAGGACATCGAGAAGGCGGGCCGCCTGCGCAGCCGCTTCCAGGCTTACTCGGTCCTGCGTTCGGTCCTGCACGCCCTGCGCGACTGCCTGCCCCCGGCCGAGGCCGTCAAGTTCTCGGCCCAGATGCCGATGATGATCAAGGGCGTCTTCTACGATGGCTGGAAGTTCGCGCCCAAGCCCCTTCGGCTCACCCGCGACGAGTTCCGTTCCTATGTCCACCGCGGGATCAACGACGAGAACGGCGTCGTCCCGGCCATCGCGCTTAAGGCCGTGCTCTTCGCTTTGCGCCGCCACATCAGCCCGACCGTGCTCGAGACCGTGCAACTCGTCCTGCCGCGCGAGATCCGCGCCGAGGTCCACGCGGCGCTCGCCGAGCTGTACGCCGAGGAGGCGGTCGGCGGCACCTCGGCCTCGAAGTCCTGGATCGAGTCGGAGATGGGCGGGCCTTTTGGCGAGTAGTGGACAACTTCGGGCCGAATTGATACATTCGGCCATGGCCAAAAAAGTCCTTGTCATCGACGACGAACCCGAGATGCTCAGCCTCGTCAAATACACGCTCGAGCACGGCGGTTTTGAGGTCTTCACCTGCGACAACGGGCGCCATGCCTGGGAGGAGATCGCCAAGGTCAAGCCCGATGTCCTCGTCCTCGATGTCATGCTGCCCGGCATCGACGGCTACTCGCTCCAGCTTAAGATCGCGGCCGAGCCTTCGACGAAGGACCTCCCCATCGTCGTGCTTACGGCGCTCGAGCCCTCGAAGACCCTCTTCCAGAAGTTCCCGCAGGTCGTCGGCTTCATGACCAAGCCCTTCAAGACCGAGGAGCTCCTCAAGACGGTCATCGACGCCTCCGCGAAGGTCCCGGGCTAAGCGGCGATGGCCGAAGAACCCAGCTACGACGCAATCGTCGTCGGCGCCGGCCCGGCCGGCCTCTCCGCCGCCATCGTCATGGCCCGCGCCGGGCTCAAGGTCGTCGTGCTCGAGCGCGGCGAGTACCCGGGCGCTAAGAATGTCCAGGGCGCCGTCCTGTACTCGAAGATGCTGCACGAGATCGTGCCCGAGTTCTGGAAAATGCCCGACGCCCCCGTCGAGCGCCCCGTCGTGGAGCAGAAGACCTGCATCACGACCGAGGACTCTTATGTGACGGTCGGCTACAAGTCCCTGAAGTTCCTTGAGGGCATCCCGAACTGCTACACGATCATCCGCGTGCACTTCGACCAGTGGTACGCGAAGCAGGCCGAGGCCGCCGGCGCCGAGGTGTTCTGCGGCGTCATGGTCCGCGAGGTCCTTAAGGACGCCTCCGGCAAGATCACGGGTATTAAGACCGCTGAGGGCGACGAGCTCACGGCTCATGTCGTCATCGCCTGCGACGGCGTCAACTCAATCATCGCGCAGAAGGCTGGCTTCATCGATGAGCTCAAGTCGTCCGAGGTCGCGCTCGGCGCGAAGGAAGTCATCGCGCTCCCGTCATCCGTCATCGAGGACCGCTTTCAGCTCAACCCCGGCGAGGGGGCGACGATGGAGATCTTCGGCTCCACCTCCTTGGGCATGCTCGGCTACTGCTTCCTGTATACGAACAAGGAGTCGCTGGCGCTCGGCGTCGGCTGCAAGCTGTCCGACTATCAGAAGAAGGGCCTGCGCCCCTCCGACCATCTTGAGTATGTGAAGCAGCATCCGCTCGTCAAGAAGCTGATCTCCGGCGGCAAGCTGCTCGAGTACTCCGCTCACATGATCCCCGAGGGCGGCTACAAGTCCATGCCCCCGCTGGCCAAGGCCGGCTTCCTCGTCGCGGGAGACGCCGCCCAGATGACGAACCCCGCCTACCGCGAGGGCAGCAACCTCGCGATGACCGCGGGCAAGCTCGCCGGCGAAACCGTCATCGAGGCCAAGAAGAAGGACGACTACTCCGAGGCGTCCCTGTCCCTTTATAAGAAGAAGCTCGAAGCGTCTTATGTCCTGCCCGATATGGAGGACATCCAGGACCTCGAGCACCATGTCGAGAATTCTCCCGGCTTCCTCGAGTTCTACCCCAAATTGGCCTGCGAACTGGCTCAGCTTCGATTCTCGGCCGACGGCGTGCCCAAGCGCGAGCACCTGAAGACCGCGCTCGGCATGGTCCGCAAGCGCGGCTTCCTGCGCGTGGCGCGAGACCTGTTCCCTCTGCGCAAGGTGGCGATCTAAATGGACATCAAGGACATCAAGATCGAGACGACCGTCGAGACTAAGCTCGGCACGCTCGACTGGAAGAAGTCTCCCGACGCCAGCATTCATCTCAAGAACTCCGGCGCGGACTCGCCGTGCGTGACCACCTGCAAGGACAAACCGTGTACCACGGTTTGTCCCGCGAAGGTGTACGAGTGGGAGGCCGCCCACAACAAGGTCATCGTCAACTACGAGAACTGCATCGAGTGCGGCGCCTGCCGCATGCTCTGCCCCTGGGACAACATCACCTGCGAGTGGCCCGGCGGGGGCATGGGCGTGAAGTACAAGTACGGCTGAGCTTCCGCCCGGAAGCCCCCGTCTTTGGTGCCAGGCCGGCTAATTCGTTGAATTCATCGCCGAGTTATCCACCGTACCCACATGGAAGTAATGGGGATAACTTTCTCCTGAAAATCTACGATGGACCGTAGCTGAGGCCTGGCTAAATCGACGCGCGGGGGCTATACTGGGTCGAGGCACCCCCCATGTCCCGAAGCCTCCGTCTCGTCTTTTCCGCCCTGTTCCTGGCCGCCGCCGTCACGGCGAGTGCCGGCCCCGACGATATTTTCAACGCGGGAACTCCGGGCGCGTTCCAGCCGGGCCAAAAGGAGTTCCTTCTTGCCCTCGAGAACGGCCGCTACGCTCTGAAGGAAGGACGGATCATCGACGCACGCCCGGCCGATCCGCCCCGGTCCGCGCTGACCAACGCGAAGGTCGCTGAGCTTTTACGCGGGACCAGGGGCGGCGGGGGCGGCGGCGCCGATCCGGTCGCGGCGCTGGGCGACGCGGCCAACCAACGGGCCCTTTCCCGTCTTTCCAACCCCAATCCGCCGCAGACGAACTTCGATGGCGGAGCCGCGCGCGCCGGCGGCGTTCGCGGGCCGCCGCCCACGGGCGCGACCGGCTCCGGAGCCGTCGGACAGGCCGCCGCCGGGGCGGCCGATCCCACGGTCCTCCAGGCGCAGTTCCTGCAGCGGCTCGTCTTCAAAGGAACGCCGGCCGAGCGCGCGGCGCTGGCCGAGTCCGTCTCGACCATCCTGCAAAGCCCCACGGGACGGCAACTGGCGGCGCAGTTCGTGGCCGAGAAGGCGAGCGCCGAGATCAAGCTGGCGGTCATCGAGCATTCGAAGGCCGTCGGGCCGCCCGGGAAGAAGACCGTGACGGGCACCGCGGGCATGACGGAAACGGAGAAGGTCCCGCCGGTGGTCACGCTCAGCCGGGCTTATCTGGACACCGATCCCGCGTATCGGCGTCTCGCGATGGCCGGGACTTTGGCGCACGAGCTGTTCGGCCACGCGTTCGAGGACCAGCGCGCCCGCAAGGCCGGGCTCACGCACGACGCCCATTATTATTACCGGGGCGACGAGGCCGGCTCGCGCCTCATCGACTGGACGATCCAGACCGAGCTCGCGGGCAAGACGGTCGAGGGGGATCCGAGCAAATATCTCGAGGATGTCGAAGGCTATTACGCCATCACCCTCAGCCTCAAGGAGATGAAGAATCCGGCCGCGACCTTGAAAGGGCGCCGCGCCGCCGTCGCGGCGGCGGCCGTGGAGAGCGCGAAGGGCATCCAGACCATGAAGGAGTGGCGGCCGATCGTCGAGCATTTCGCGACGACGCACCATGTTTCCCGGACGCGCTTGAAGTCGGCCGAGCAGGAGCTGGCCGACTATTTCGGCTGGGCCGACATCCACGCGGTCAAGCTCGTTGAGATCAAGGAGGCGATCGAGGGCCGGATCAAGTATTGGGAAACGCCCGAGGGCCTGAAGGTGAAGAAGAGCGTGATTGCGGCGGCCGACGCTCCGTACCTGAAGAATTACGAGGCGACGCTCGCCGCGCGCGCGAAGACCTTGCGCCGGCTGCGCGCGAAGGCCGCGGCCGGCGGACGCGGACCGTCGTCGGATGGGCCCGGCATCGTTCTGCCTGATCTCGATAGCAAGACGCCCAAAGGCGACTCGGTCGACCTCGACGCCCTCGGCGTCATGTACAGCTACGACCTCAAATCCAACCCGAGGCACTGGAAAAAATGAAACGATTGATCGCGTCGGCGCTAATTTTGGGTACGGCGGCCTTCGCGGCCGCGGAGGGGACCGTGAAGACGAAGACGCCCGCTCAGGCCGTCGCGGCGCTGGTCAAGTTTACCGCGCCGAAAGGCTGGACGCCGATCGATTACGCGAACGGCGTCGATCCCGTCCTGCGGTTTGAACATCTGTCGGACGCCGTGCAGCTCCGGGCGTTCGGCGCACCGGACTCGGACTACGCGACCCCCGCGGACTTCATGGCCGGGCCCGCCGCGACCGAGATGGGCGCCGCGCCCACGGCCGATGGAACCGCGATGGTCGCGGGCAAGAAGCTGGCGCTTTACCGCCGCAAATTTTCGACCGGCGTCTCGAACCCGCACGGACCTCCGCAGCCGAAGGCTCCGCTGGGCACCGAGTTGTTCTGCGTGCTGCCTCTGAAGGGCGGGCGCTTCGCCGTGCTGGCCTACCGCCGCTCCACGCCCGCGCCGGACCTGGAAGGGAAGGGCGAGCAGGCCTGGCGGGCGTTCCTGAAGACCGTCAAGCCGCGCTAAAGAGCATACGGGCCAGGGCTCAAAGCTTAGGTTTGAAGCCCTTGGCGACGAGGGCGCGAAACACCGCGCGCTGGGCCTTGTCGATGGAGCGTGGCGCGGTGTAGATGAGAAGGTAGAATCCGTGCGCCTCGGGCACCGCGGGCAGCGCCAGATGCTCCTCGCGCATCGCCACCTCCTTCGGGGCTATCGTGTGCGGATCGGTGAACTCGGTCGTGTCCCGCTCGAGGCGAAGGGCCTTGCGCCCTGCCGCCTCCATGTTCAAGACCGGCCCGTTCTTCCAGCCTTTCATCGGGATCGACGAGGGGCGCGTCAGGCGCTTCATGTACGCCGCGGCCGTGCCGTAGAGGGCGTGGTCGGGGCCCACATGGCGCACGGAGATCAAGGCGGGCACGCCTTCAGCGGAGGGCCCGGTGAGGACGGCGCCGCCGGCCCTGCGCTCGGCCGCCCAGCCGGCGGGCAGGATGAGCTCGAACGAGGCGTCCACAACGGTCTCGCGGCGCTCGGGCCGCTTCGCCGCGTCCGCGGGACGCGCGGCAGCGACGACGGCGGCGGCGAGCAGCAGGCGGGCGATGAAAGAGGTCATTATTTCTCCGTGTCCACGACCGGCGAGGGTACTCCCCGCGGCGCCCGCTGCGTGCGCGGTCCGTCGCGAGGTTCGAGCTTCGTGTAGCGATCCATCGTCACGGCCGCCGCGGCTTCCTGGCGGATGCGGATTTGATTATAGAATTTCGCCGCGTTCTCGGCCGCGGTTTTCGCGTCCGCGAGGTTCGCACGGAGCGCCTTGCTCGAGACCGTCAGCAAGTCGACCCGGAATGCCTCGGCGGTCGCGTAGCTGGGCTTGACCGGCTTGGTCGACGACTCGAGCGGGCCCCTCGCGGCCGGGGTCAGGCGGGAGCGGCGCATGAGCTCGGTTCCGATTGGCCCCTCCACGAAGTTGTGCCACAGGATTTGGCACCAGGCGTGTCCTTCGTTGGACAGCACCTCGGGATAATGCGTGTTGGGGATCTTGCGCTCGAAATACCCGGGCCCCTCCTCCTCCATGCGCTGCGCCATCGCGATGTCGCCCGCGACGACGCTCGAGGTCTGGGACTCCTTGGCGGCCCAGTCGCGGAAGCGCTTGTCGTCGCGGAGCTTCTGCATCATGAAAAGGGCGTCAGTCTGGAAAGCCTCGACCTCGTCTCCCTGGTGATAGGTGCGCGGGACCTTGTTCTCCCGCGCCCAGGCATCCTGACGGTGGTGCTGGGCCTCGTGCACGAAGGTCGCCGCGAAGATGCGGGCCAGGTTCTGCATGAGCTCGGGATCGCGCTTGAGGTTCTCGATCGATTTCCCGTGGGTCTTCACATACTCCTCGACATAGCGCTCGTTGAAGTAGAGCGTGTTCCCCCCATGCTCGTACCAGCCGAGCGCGCTCAGGCTCGTCGTCGTGAAGGTGACCACGAGGGGCGTCTTCTTGTAGAACTCTTTTAGGTCGTCGCCCGCGAAGGTCCCCTCGGTTTCTCTCAGCATCGCCGTCTTGAGCATGTCGGCGACCAGCTTGCGCGAGTCTGGGGTGAAGGTCTGGTCCGCGCGAGGCGGCGCCGCGGCGAGCAAAGCGGCGGGCCGCTCGCCGTAATTCTCGAAGATCTGGGCGAGGGCCGCTAGGCGAGCCTCCGGGGTGGCCGCGTTGACCGCCTGCGCCAGCAGGGCCTTCTGGCGAGGATCGTTGCCCATCGCGACGCGCGCGCGGGCCGCGGCCAGCGACTGGGCCGCCCGGTTGAGCTTCTCGGATCTTTCCCAGACCTTGGTCATCTCGTGGCTGCCGAGCGCTTGGGAGGCGTAGTACGCGCGCGAGCGGAAGTCGGCGGTGCCGGCAGCCTCGGCGGGATTGAGCTTGAGGAGGGCCGCGCGCTCGGCGAGCGCCCAGTCGCGCATCAGGCCGTGCCGCTCGACGAAGCCGAGCTTCGGCCAGGCCGCGTCCTTCTTTTTGACTGCGACCCAGGCTTTCTGACTCGCGGTGAGCTTGGCCCAGATCCACATCGCCTCGTCGACGGCGGCGAGCTTCCCTTGGCCGGGCGCGCCCAGGTTCTTCGTGATCCAGGCGGGGAAGGCGACGGGATCCAGGCAGAAGGAGCAGCTCGTGCGCTGCAGGAGGCTCAGGCGGATCGAGTGGGCGTCGGCCGAGCCCGCGACGACGCCTTTAAGGTCGGCCAGCTCCGCGGCGCGCTGGAAGATCAGGAAGTACCCGGGCTCGTCGGAGGCCTTCACCGTGTCCTGCGCCTCCTTATCCGCGAGAAAGTCCTCGGCGGGGGCGAGCGCGTTCTCCGCGACGATCTCGAGCTTGAGCGTTGGGACATTCGTCGTGGAACGGCCCCAGGAGGTAACGGCGAAACTCGCCGCCAGAAGGGCGGCCGCCGGAAGGCGGAAGGCAAGTCGGTTGAGGAACATCGGAGGGGGCCTGCTGCTGGAGCATAGCCCCGAACTCCCCGGAATTCAAGGGGATATGGAAGGACTAGTGGTTGCCGTGGTGCCCGGTGTGCGGGCTGTGGCCTTTCTTCTTGGCGGCGCGCGTCTTGTGCTCGTGGCGGAACATCAGGTACAGGACGCAGCCGATCAGCACGCCGATGATCGTGAGCAGCACCGCGGTCAGCACGGGATTGGACGCCTTGACGATCATCGGCACGGTGAGTGGATTCATGGTTAGAAGGAGTAGTTGATATCCATGAAGGCGGCAAGGCCTTCCTGGCCCACGCCGATGTCGACCGAGCCGACGACCTGGGGCTTGGCGACGGCTCGTACGCCGGTGCCGATCACGGGACGGATGAAGCGGCGGTGCATCTTCTCCGGGGAGTCGAACACGGTGCCCGCGCCGATGAAGGGGGCGATCTGGAACTCAGTGGTCACGCCCGCCATCTTCGCCTCGTAGACGCTGAAGCGCTGCTCGGCGTTGACGACGGCCAGGCCGCGGGCGACGAAGCGTCCGTCGCCGTAGGCGCGCAGGCCGTACTTTCCGCCGAGGCGGGACTGGAGCCAGAAGGGCGGCGTGGAGCCGGTGATCTGCTCGACGCGCGTCTGAATCGCGAAGACACGGCTCGGGTCGCTCTTCCAGGGAAGGAAGACTCGCCCGTCGGCGCCCCAGCGGTTGTAGTCGTACATGCTGGCAAAATGGCGGATGGACTTTTCGGCGAAAAGGTCGAGATACTCTCCCTTGCTCGTGGTGACGCCGTGGTCGCGGCTGTCGTAGCCGATGTTGGCGCGCCACTCGTTGGTCTGCTGGCGGCCCGCGCTCGCGAGCGTCGGGTACATCGCCTCGAAGCCGCGCAGGTTCGGGATCGGGCCGTTGGTGAATTTGGAGGCCTGCAGGTGGTTCGACAGGCGCGCGCGCCACTTGGAGCCGGTGCGCAGCGGATGGCCGACGGAGACGCGGGTCTGGAACAAGGTCTCGCGGTAGTTCGCCTCGCCGAGCCTGGAGGAGTCGGGGCCGAAGCCGAAGAAGCGCTGGCCGGCGTCCACATTGTGCTGGGCGCGCAGGAACAGGTCAAACTCGCTGCCGCGGAAGGACCCGTCCTCGTACTGGCCGAGGATCTCGTTTTCGTACTTGCCGATGGAGCCGCGGGCGATGAGCGCCGCGTCTTCCTGCGGGTAGAAGTAGTAGCGGTAGGTCGGCGTGACCGCGAAGTTCTTGTTGTAGGTGAGCGAGGGTGCGTGAATCTCGCGGATGCGGTCGTCATTCTCGCCCTGGAGGACCCAGATGGGCATCACGCCGACCGTGATGCCGCGGTTGGGGTCCGTGTCCATGATGGGCAGGCGGATCCACATGCCCCGGCGCAGAGGCTTGATCATCCAGCGCAGGATCAGCGGCGTGTCGTCCTTCTTGGGCGCCTGCCTGACGGCCTGGGGGAACGCGCGCTTGGGCAGCAGCTCATGGGCGCCCGGCTCCTGGGCGCGCAGGGGCGCGGCCAGGAAAAACAGGAGGATCGCGAGAGCGCTTCTCGTCATGGGGGTGGAGTTTATCATTCCTGGGCCAAACGCGCGAGGCTCCACCGGGCCTGCTCGGCCAGGACCGGGTCGGGGTCGGCGGCATAGGTTTTAAGAATGGAGCGGTACCGCTCCATGCGGGAGTTTCCCATCGCGAGCAAAGCGTTGCGCGTCAGGCGCTTGCGCACCGCGCGCGCGACGGGCAGGCCCTTGAGCCGCGCCCGGACGCCGGCCGAGCCGGGGCCGGCGAGCTCCTCGAGCGGAAGCTCAGTCGCGATCCTGGGCGGAGGCAGGGCGCGGGAGGGCTTCTCGAAGCGGTTCCAGGGGCAGACCTCCTGGCAGATGTCGCAGCCGTACACCCAGTCGCCGATCCCCTCGCGGAAGCCCTCCGGGATCGCGCCCTTGGACTCGATCGTGAAGTACGAGATGCATTTGGACGCGTCGAGGACGCGCGCGGAGGGGAAGGCGTCGGTGGGGCAGGCGTCAAGGCATTTCGTGCAGGTGCCGCAGCGGTCGGGGCCCGACGAATCGGCGGGCAGGTCGATGTTCATCGCCAGGCCCGCGATCAGGAAGTAGGAGCCGAGGTCCGAGCCCAGGAGCATCGTGTTCTTGCCCTGCCAACCGAGGCCGGCCGCGCTCGCGTAGGAGCGTTCGAGGATCGGGCTCATGTCGCAGAACGGGACAGCGTGGAGGCCGGGGACCTCGGACGCAAGCCAGGCGCCCAACTCCCTCATTTTTTCGCGTAGGACCTGGTGATAGTCGGTCCGGGTCGCGTAGCGGGCGAGCCGGCCCTTGCCTTCCTTCGAGCCGGGGCGGGCGCCGGGATCGCCGTAGGAGAAGCCGCACATCAGGACGGACTTGGCGTCGGTCATCCATGCCCGGATGTCGCGTCGCGAGTCCCCGTTGCGCGCCATGTAGTCCATCCCGCCGTGCATGCCCGCAGCCAGCCAGTCGTCGTAGGCGGGCCCACCGGTGGAGGGGATCGCGGCCGTGACGCCGGCCAGGTCCGCGCCGGCGGCGCGCGCGCGGCGCTTCAGCTCCGCCGCGAGGTCGGCGGGCGCCTTTCTAACGGCGTGTGGCGCGGGCGGGTTCAGGCGGTGCGCGTCACTTTGAGGATCTTGAAGGTGCGCGGGCCGTTGGGGAGCTGGACCTCGACGGTTTCCTTCGACTTGCGCCCGAGGAGGCCGGAGCCGAGGGGAGACTGCACGGAGATCTTGCCCTCGTTCGGGTCGGACTCGTCCTCGCCGACAAGCGTGTACTCGACGGTGTCGCCGTCGGAGTCCTCGAGCTCCACGGTCGTGCCGATCGCCACCGTGTCCTTGGGGATGTTCATCTCCTCGATGAGCTTGCAACTCTGCAGCTTGTCCTGGATCTTGCCGATGCGGCCCATGACCTCGCCCATCTTCTCCTTGGCGGAGTGATACTCGGCGTTTTCCTTGAGGTCACCCTTCTCCCGGGCCTCGCCGATATCGAGCGAGAGCTGGGTCTTTTGCTTCATGAGCGCCTTGAGGTCTTCCTCCAGCTTGGCGTGTCCGGCGCGCGTCAAATAGGTTTCGGCCATGCGGTCATTATACGAAATTGCCCGCGCGACGGGCGTGAACGAGATGTGACATCGCGGCGCGCAGGACCTTCTCCACCCCGACGGGGCCGCCCGTCAATTCGCTCAGGCTCACGGAACGAGCCAGGGGCGCCGGATTGTCCACATTGACGCCGAACCCGATGACGAGCCAGTGCAGGCTCGTCGTGTCTCCGGCGGCCTCGCACAGGATGCCGCACAGCTTGCGCGCCTTGCCGTCCGGACACAGGGCGAGGACATCGTTCGGGGGCTTGACCGTCGTGGCCGCGCCGAACTTCCGTAGCGCGGCGGCCAGTGCTTCGCCGCAGGCCAGGGACAATTCGCCCAGGCGCGCCGGCGGGAATTTCGGCCGCAGGAGCCAGGACGCGTAGAGGCCGCCGGGGGCGGAGCGCCAGCGGCGGCCGAGGCGGCCCTTGCCCGCGGATTGCGACCGAGCCCAGACCAAGGTCCCATCGGGCGCGCCTTCTTCGGCGAGGCGGCGCGCGGCGGACTGCGTGGAATCAACGCGCTCCAGGCGCACGAGGCGCCGCACGCCGGGAAGCCTCATGCGAGGTCGAGGCCGAGGTCGAGGGCGGGGGCGCTGTGGGTCAGGCGCCCGATCGAGATGCGGTCGGGCCCGAGCTTGGCGAGCGCGCGGATCTCGGCGAGGCCGACGCCGCCCGAGACTTCGATCTTCACGCGCGGGGCGAGGGCGCGGATGCGGCGAATCTCGCGCCGCAGGCGCGGGCCGCGCATGTTGTCGAGAAGAACGACTGAGGGCTTGAGCGTGAGGGCCCGCGTCACCTGGGCCGGGGAGTCGCACTCGACGATCAGGGGCAGGCGAGGGAAAGCCCTGCGCAGGCGCGCGGCACCCGCCGCGAGGTCGCCTCCGTAATGGTTATCCTTGACCATGGCCGCGTCGTACAGGCCGAGGCGGTGGTTCACGCCGCCGCCGCAGGCGACCGCGTACTTGTCGAGCGCTCGCCACCCGGGCAAGGTCTTGCGCGTGTCGAGGACGCGCGCGCGTGTGCCGCGGACGCGGTCGGCGAATCGGCGGGTCAAGGTCGCCACGCCCGACATCCTCTGTAAAAAATTAAGCGCGGTGCGCTCGGCCGTGAGCAGGCCGCGTCCGCCCGACACGGACATCACGGCCTTCCCCGGCCGCACGCGGGCGCCGTCGCGGGCGAGCATGATCACTCGCGCGCGCGGCTCGCAGGCCTTGAAGGCCGCGGCCGCGATCTCCAGGCCGCAGACGACGCCGGACTCGCGGCTGACGACGCGGAAGGCGAGCCGCGCGTCGCGCGGAACGAAGAAGTGCGTCGTGACATCGCCCGCCCGCCCCAGATCCTCGGCCAGCGCGGCGCGCAGCAGCGGACGCCAAGCGGTGGGGG
>Ga0163144_10008413_pt1 | contig 22344 bp, 20 predicted proteins | sample OliLak19BULKMAT1_FD_123175 | JGI IMG/M metagenome (GOLD analysis project Ga0163144, IMG submission 123175) | Freshwater microbial mat bacterial communities from Lake Vanda, McMurdo Dry Valleys, Antarctica - Oligotrophic Lake LV.19.BULKMAT1 | ecosystem: Environmental > Aquatic > Freshwater >... | reverse complement strand
TGCGGGGATTTTATAAGTAATAAAAGGGCTAGCTTAAAAACCCTTATTTCTTGGGCTATTTTGACTTATCCATAATAAATACTAAAAAAAGCTTGACAAATAATGCATGGGTGCTATAATAGTAACACGAGTCAAGCGATGCTTGGCCGACGGCGAATTCGTTCGCTGAGAAGTGAAGAAGTACGAAGAACGTTTCCCGGTTCTAAGTTGTATAACAGGGATAGGTACGAGGATTACGATCCTACTCGTTCTGATTAGAGGATCGTTCCCCCAAGGCGTGCATCGGCCAAGGATCAGGGATTCAACAGGCCTCTGTGTCAGATATCGGAACTAAGATGTCTGACACAGAGAAAGCAGTTCTTTCGTGACATCGGTCACACGCACTCAATCGAGCGCAGAACCCATCAATTTGATGCGGTTTTTTTATGTCTAAAAAGTCTCTTTTCCTACTTGTTGCACGTAATGTTTTCTTCTGGTATAGTCTTTGAACTATGAAAAAAGATATTCATCCAACGTATTTCGAAAAAGCAAAGGTGACTTGCGCTTGCGGAAATACGTTTACTATTGGTTCAACTAAGGAAACTATTGAAGTTGAAATCTGTTCAGCATGCCACCCTTTTTACACTGGTAATGACAAAGTGCTTGATACCGCGGGACGAGTTGAGAAATTCAAAACAAAGCGAGCTGCAGCAACGAAGAAGAAGTAGCTCAGTCTTTGATAGACAATACGACTCATGCCACACATATCGGTATGAGTCGTTTGTTATATGGTTTGCTACAATAATAATCAAGTATGGATCTCAATAAATATACATCAAACGTAAAGACAAGTTATCTTGCGCAATCACTACAAGAACTCCTCAAACAAGAAGAAGAGCTTGTGGCGCTTTCTGCTGACGAAAGTATGAAAGAAATGGCGCAGGCAGATCTCCTAAATATCGCTTCACAAAAAGAAGCACTAATCACACAGATGGACGAAATTTTGGCTGTCGAGGAAAAAGAAGAAGAGTTTCCTAACGAAATCGTCTTGGAAATTCGGGCAGGAGTTGGCGGTGAAGAAGCGGCGCTTTTTGCTGAAAAATTAGCGATTATGTATACGAGGTATGCGGAGCGAAGGAGCTGGGCGGTTTCTACGCTTGATATATCAGAGAGCGCGCTTGGAGGATATAAGGATGTCTCCTATGAAATACGGGGCAAGGGAGTGTATGAAGCGCTTCGTTTTGAAACAGGGGTTCATAGAATTCAGCGAATTCCAGCCACTGAAAAATCTGGACGTGTTCACACCTCTACGGCTTCTGTTGCCATTTTGCCGATCCGTAAGAAGGTGTCATTCCAGCTCGACATGAAAGATGTTGAAATCGAGACGTCTCGCTCTGGTGGAAAAGGAGGTCAGAATGTGAACAAGGTGGAAACTGCCGTCCGGGTAATCCATATTCCAACAGGTCTTGATGTGAGATCTACCAATCAACGAAGTCAATTAACAAACAAAGAAAAAGCTCTAGAGATTTTAACTGCCAAGATCCAACTTCTCAAAGAACAGGAAGATCATAAGAAATTCTCAGATAATCGTAATGACCAGATCGGCAGTGGTGATCGGTCTGAGAAGATTCGTACCTATAATATCCTTCAAGATCGTATTACCGACCACAGGATCAAGGAATCGTGGCACAATATTGAGACAATTTTTGCGGGAGACCTAGACGATATTATTGAGGTATTATCAAATGGGAAGCAGGGAACGGATGAGGGAGAAGGTGGGGAGGAATAAGAAGAATAAGAATTTTAAAGCACCGTTCAACTTGTCAACCTGCGAGGTTGACAAGTTGAACGGTCTTCTGGCACCAAGTGCAAGTTACCAGAAGCTAGTGCTTAGCCTTGGTTGCGCAAATTCGCCTCTTCTGCTAGTATTTCCCTCACGTGTTTTAAGGGAACTCGTCCCGTTAGAAATCGCTGGACTGGTACTATTTAAAAATAAAACGAAGCATTAGAAGAAAGAATATTTCATAAAAGCAGTTATTATATATAAAAATTTTTATCGGGATGCCAATAGAAACTAAAAAAACAAACGGACAGCTCGATGGACTCTTCTCTGCAGGAGCTCATTTCGGTTTGGTCCGATCACGACGACACCCCTCAGCAAAACCTTATCTATTTGGAAGTAAAAACAAAATCGAGATCTTTGATCTTGAAAAAACTTTTGAAGCTCTTGAAACAGCAAAAGCATTCATTCGCAGTGTTGCAGCAGGTGGAGGATCTGTCATGTTTGTGGGTGGAAAGAACGAAGCTCAGCAGGCCATTGTTTCTGGAGGCACCAAGGTAAACATGCCACTGGTTGCTGGACGATGGCTTGGAGGAACTCTTACTAACTTTCCAGAAATTCGAAAGCGCATTACTAAACTTGAAGACCTCACTTCACAAAAGGAGAAGGGGGAACTTTCTAAATACACGAAAAAGGAGCGTCTGATGATTGATCGAGAAATTGATCGCCTGCATAAATCATTTTCAGGGTTGCTTCCTATGAAGTCTCTTCCAAAGGTGCTTTTTGTGATTGATCCAAAAAGAGAACAGATTGCAGTTGCAGAAGCTCACAATCTTCATATTCCAGTTGTCTCTCTTGCATCATCTGATTGCAACATGCGTGAAGTTGAATATGCTATTCCAGGAAACGACGCGTCACTAGCGAGTATTAAATATTTTGTAAACGAAATTGTTTCCTCAGTTCTTGATGGTCAAGCTGATTTTGCAGCAGGCATTAAGAAAGAAGTATAGGAGAAGAAGAGGTTTTTTGTCATTACTCGTAACTAATAGTATATATTTTCTATGATCACTACCGCACAAGTAAAAGAACTTCGTGATAAGACTGGACTTTCTATCATGCAATGCCACAAAGCTCTAGAAGAAACTAGCGGAGACATGGAAAAGGCTATGGTTATTTTGCAAAAGAAGAGTGGAGATATTGCGTTAAAAAAATCTGATCGAACGTTAGCTTCTGGAACTGTCGCCTCATATATCCACGCTGCTGGAAAGGTGGGAGCCATTGTTGAGCTCTCATGCGAGACGGACTTTGTTGCGAAAAATGAAGAGTTTCAGACGATTGCAAGGGACATCGCGATGCAGGTTGCAGCAACAGATCCGCAGTTCTTAACAATGGACGATGTTGATGACGAAGCTCGGAAAGTTGCATCAGAGGTGTTTGCGGCTGAAGTGGAAGGGAAACCCGAGGAACTCAAAGCAAAGATTCTTGAAGGAAAGCTCAATTCATACTTTGGGGAACGAACATTAACTGAACAGGAATTTATTAAGAATCCTGAGATAAAAATAAAGGATCTGGTGTCAGGCGCTGTGCAAAAATTTGGTGAGCGAACTGAGATTAGACGATTTGTAAGATTCTCGACACAGAGTTAAAATACATCAATGATCCTTATCCCAACCTTCATTGCGTCCATGTGTGGAGTTTTTGGGATGTTATTTCTCAAGATTATTGAGAATCGAAGAAAGAGAAAAGATGCGCTCAGTCGCTTCCTCTCTAGCTTCGACGCTCTAGTCCATGATCATTTAAGTAACATTGGGGATTCATACGCTGATATGCAGGATCAAAGTATGGCATTTCTTAAGGATGAACTTCCTAAACAATCTAAATATTTCTTCATGCTTCTTAATAAGCAGATTCGAGAGCGGTATAAATCGTTGTGGCCAAATATTCGCGGCAATCGAGTATTAAAGGAAGGGGGTCCTGTATCTCCATTTCTCAAAGATATTGCAAAACATCGAGAAGAGGTTGGAAGAGGACGAATCGATGATGGTGTGGTAGAGTAGAAATCCAGTTTTAAGTAGTTAGTGGTAAGTTTTAGTGGGCCGCATTTCCTAAAAACTAAAAACTGCTAACTTAAAACTATCCAAAAGCCACCTTAGCTCAGTTGGTAGAGCAGCTGTTTTGTAAACAGCAGGTCGTCAGTTCAAGCCTGACAGGTGGCTCAAGAAAAAATCCCTCGTAAGAGGGATTTTTCTATGAGCCACCTAGAAAGTGCCTTCGCACTTTCGTGTCAGGCTTGAAAAGGTTCTCCTATATTTGTGAGCTTGTACTCAAGTAAACAAATGGGAAACCTGCACTGACTTTGTAAGAGTCTAGCCTGACAGGTAAATGGTTTTGCTTTGCGTTCAGGCTTCAATAGGTGCTCCCATATTTTCGAGAAGTACTCTTTGAGAAAATGGGAAACCAGTACAGGTGTCCTATAGGGACCAAGATCCTGACAGTTCCTGTAAGGAAGCGAGGGTAGAGTATAAATTAGTTCTAACTTCGTATCAGACCATCAGCACGTAAGTTTGATATCATTCCCTTATGAAATCATCAGAACTTCCTCATCTATCACAAGGGTAAGAGTTATCTAAGGAACAAATAATACTGAATGAAGCTGTAAACATTCAAATCGCTGCAGAGGATCGCGATACTGAAGGAAATTTATTAGTTTTTCCTAGAGGCTCAGTATCTGAATTACCAGAAGAAATATGGAAGATGGTGCGTACACCTTCATTTAAAGAATGGTTTGGAGAGAGTGTAGTTATAAGTGAAATTGGAGAACCGATGATTATGTATCACGGAAGTAAGTTTTCAAAAAAATTCACAACATTTAGAACAGAATATGATGTTGTTGAACAAATGCAAACCAACACATCACGATTTAGAATAAATTCTTTCGTAACAAAAGGAACTCATTTTACTAATAATCAAGATTACATATTGAGGCTTTTAGGACCTGGCAAGAATATTTACCGAGTTTTTCTTTCAATTAAAAATCCTAAAATAGAGGATCAGAATGTTACAACCGATCAGCTTTCTAGGGAGAAGGTGGAAGCTTTACAGCAACAAGGAGTAGATGGAATTAAAACACCTGAAGGATGTGGTGTGACATATGTTGCTTTTGAACCAGAGCAGATACTCATTATTTCAGATAGTTCATCTTCCTGATAAAAATACTCCGCTTCCAAACCTCTCTCTTTTTTGCTAGAGTGTATTTCCTTAAGCACTCTGCTTTTACCCCTCATTTTCTATGGATTACCATACAACTCCGTACTTCTCTGTTGGCCGTGCATCTGATCTTACTGGCAGCGACAGAATACTGTACCGATGCCTTGAAATTCTTCCCGGCGCTTTGTCCTGGGGAACAATCCTCGGCACAATTGTCGCTTCCATTTATGCTCCTGTGTGGGCAGCATATTTCATTATCACCTTCGATCTTTACTGGCTTTTAAAAAATGCTTATCTTTCAATTCATCTTCGTCACAATTGGAAACGAATCCAACATACCCTAGCTGTAAATTGGAAAGAAAGACTCTCACATATGAAATACGAGCACCTGCTTCATATGGTAATTTTGCCTTACTACAAAGAGGACCTTCAAGTTGTAGAGGAAAGTATCAAAGCCCTCAAGGATCTTCAATATGATAAAAAAAATATTGCGATTGTTCTTGCTTCAGAAGAAAGTGCTGGTGAAGAAGCGCAGATCATCGCTAAAGATGTTGAAAACCGATACGGAAAAGAATTTGGTCACTTCCTCATTACCAAGCATCCAAAAAATGTTCCTGGTGAAATGGCGGGGAAGGGATCAAATATTGCCTATGCAGCTGAGCAGGCACGCATTCACATATTAGATAAGAACACTATTTCTTATAAAGACGTTATCGTCTCAGCCTTTGATGTAGACACGGTGGCAGGACCTCAATATTTGCTCTGTGTAACGTGGTATTTTTTAAACTCCCTAAACCCCCACCTTGTTTCATTCCAGCCTGTTCCTTTTTATAATAACAATATCTGGCAAGCCCCTGCACTTTCGAGAGTTGTGGCGTCATCCAGTACGTTTTGGCAGATGATCCAACAAGAGCGTCCAGAAAAACTCTCTACGTTTTCTTCCCACTCACTTTCGTTCGAGGCACTCCACAACATTGGATACTGGCAAAAGAATATGGTGTCTGAAGATTCACGAATATTTTGGAACCTCTACTTTGCAACGGATGGAAAATATTCTGTGGTGCCAATTTCGTACCCGGTGTCAATGGATGCCAATCTTGCACCTACTTTTTTTGAAACTGTAAAAAATATTTACAAGCAACATCGCAGATGGTCGTGGGGTGTAGAAAATATTCCGTATATGCTCTTTGGATTTATTAAGAATAAAAAAATCCCTCTCAAGACAAAGATTAAGCTCTCTGTTGTCCAGATCGAAGGATTTTGGTCTCTTGCCACAAACCCTATTATGATCTTTTTGTTGGGATGGTTGCCGGTAATGCTTGGGGGGGACAGGTTTAACGCAAGTATCCTTTCCTACAATCTACCGATTCTGACTCGAAATCTTATGATTATTTCAATGCTCGGACTTATTTTGACAGCGATCATTTTCTTTTCTTTCCTCCCACCACCTCCAGAAAAAAGAAGTAGATTTTCAAAACTCTATATGACTCTGCAGTGGGTTCTGGTACCATTTACGATAGTAGTTTTTGGAGCAATTCCAGGGCTTGATGCTCAGACGAGACTTATGTTTGGAAAGTACCTAGGCTTTTGGGTTACTCCTAAACATAGAAAAATCTAAGATTGATCCCGTTAGACACTGTGCATGAAGGGTTAATACATAAGATATGGAAACATTTGAAATAAAAAATAATAAAAAATATCTATGAGCGGTGCATCTTCCATGTCAGTGTCTAACGGGATGGATCCCTTATCAAAGAAAAAAAGGAGAATATACCTATCAATCTTTGGACTATGCTTCCTTATTTCTATTCCGGTGCTTATTTTTTACGCGACAGGATATCGTATCACCAGCGCGCTCGATCTTATTCGCACTGGCGGGCTGCATATCTCCATTCCTATTTCTGAAAGTACTGTATTTCTCGAAGATAAAAAGGTAAAGCAAAGTGGAGTATTTTCGAAAAACGTTTTTGTACAAAATTTGCGTCCAGATGTCTATGTTATCCGGGTAGAAAAAGAAGGTTACCAAACATGGGTGAAGGATTTACAAGTCTTTCCTCAGACAGTAACAGAAGGATATCCATTTCTTCTCAAGAAGAAAGCGGTACTTGCTCCAATAAATCAGTTCCCGGTAAGTGAGGTGGTGCCTTCAAATGCTACTGGTACTAAAATCAAAACAGCAACTTCTACAGCAAAGCAAACTACAGAATATACAGAAGTAAAAAAACTTTTTGCTCCTATTCCGGCAACCAGTACTGCGTCTACAACTCAATTTGAAAAACTTCGAAGAAAAATTTTAATTGAAAACAAAAAAGGTGTCCTCCATGTTTCATGGACAGGAGAAGTCGATGCTGCGCCGCATTATTTTTGTGAAAATGAAATATGTAAAAAAGAAATTCTTATTACAGGTGATGGTGCAGTTCAAACCTTTGATTTTTTCCCAGGGAGAGATGACCTCATGGTATTTAGTACGATAACGGGTATTTATGTTAGTGAAATTGATGACCGATCGAAGCAAAATGTTCACATCCTTATCATGGGCAAAAATCTTGATTTCCGAGTAGAAAATAGTGATGTCGTGTTTATTAAAAAAGACGGAGCATATTTTTCTATTTCTTATTAAATTATCGTTTTGATGCTTTTTGATTCTGATATAGTAATAGCATGCAGCTTCCTGTACACAATGAGTCTGGCACTCCTTTCAACAACGGTTTTCCAAGAGACTTCTTTTGGGGCGCAGCAACAGCGTCATATCAGGTAGAAGGAGGAATAGAGAATAACGACTGGGCTCAGGCTGCCAGAGATGGTAAAGTGCCAGTTTGCGATCGATCTACTAATCATTTTGAACTGTTTGAGAAAGATTTCGATATTGCTCAAAACCTAGCTCATAATGCGCATCGATTTTCTATAGAATGGTCCCGAGTTGAACCAGATGAGGGGAAGTTTGATTTGGAGGCGATCGGGCATTACAAAGCAGTGTTGGCGGCTCTTAAGGTGCGAGGTATAACTCCTCTTGTTACATTATGGCACTTTACGCAGCCGATCTGGTTTTCAAATCAAGGAGGATTTCATCATAAAAAAGGACCCGAAACATTTGCTAGATACTGTGAGTTTGTTGCCGAGCAGCTTCAAGGGCAAGTAGAATATATCATTACCATAAACGAGCCTCTTGTTTGGGCGTCAGCAGGATACCTTAAAGGCAAGTGGCCTCCGTTTGGCATGAACCCCTTTTCTTTTTTAAAAGTTGTTACCCAACTTATTCGTGCCCATAATCTTTCGTATGAAAAAATAAAAGCAGTGTCACCGGATTTTAATGTGGGAATTGCAAAACATAACATTTACTTTTTTTCCAATACTCATATATGGAATAAGAAAGCAGCTAATTTCATGAGCTGGTTTTGGAATAGAAGATTTCTCGAGGGAATAAAGAAACACCAGGATTTTATTGGACTTAATTTTTACTTTGCTAAAAGGTTTGGAAAGAAGATCAGCACTGTGAAAAGTGACATGGGATGGGATATTTTTCCAGAAGGCATTTATCACACCCTTATGGAACTTAAGCACTATGGTAAGCCGGTCATTATCACAGAAAACGGAATTGCTGATCATGCTGATATTTTAAGAGGAAGTTTTATACGAGATTCCCTCACCTTCGTTAAAAAAGCTCTTAATGAGGGGGTAGATGTCAAAGGGTATTTCTACTGGTCACTTTTAGACAACTATGAATGGAGCTTTGGATTTACGGAGAGATTTGGGCTTGTGGAAGTCGACTATCAGACACTTGAAAGAGTAGTTCGACCCTCTGCTCTTATCTACAAGGAAATTATTCTTCATGGGCTATAATAGAAAGTATGGATCAACTGCTCATATCTTCCTCGATCATATTTGTAATTATAGGCCAGCTCCTTAACGCCTTCATTGTTCTCATAGATAAATACATTGTTACAAACACTTCGATTTCGAATCCGAAGGTGTATGCTTTTTATGTAGCAATTATTTCTGGTGTCGTGCTCATTTTGGTTCCGTTTGGGGTAGTGCATGTACCGAGCGGATATACAGCCGTACTCTCTCTTCTTATTGGATTTACCTTCATCGCGTCAATTGTTTCTTTGTATAGTGCTTTGAAACACGCAAACGCTACTGATGTAGTCGCGTGGTTGGCTGCTGTTTCAACCCTCACAACTTTTGTATTTAGTTTCTTTGTCATGCACGAGCAGTTGCCCGCATCGTTTGCTATCTCACTGTTATTGTTTTTGATCGGTATGGCTTTGGTAGGGCATTTTAGATTTTACGCCAGATCGTTTTTATTGGTGGTGTGTTCAGGAATACTCTTCGGTCTTTCAGCGGTGTTTATCAAAGTGCTGTTTACGCAAACCACTTTTATTGATGGATTTTTTTGGTCTCGTATGGGCAATGTCATCGGCGCCTTGAGCTTACTGTTATTCCCATCTGTCAGGCGATCAATATTTACTGTTTCAAAGCAAGTCTCCCATGCAACATCTTCCCTTATTGTGGTAAACAGAATTTTGGGAGGATTAGCATTCCTCTGCGTTCTGTACGCGATTCGATTAGGATCAGTTTCCATTGTGAATGCACTCTCGTCTCTGCAGTTCGTCTTCATTTTTCTTCTCATTTTTCTTTTTAGACATAAACTTCCTGTGTTTTATCATCACGAGTTTCGCCCGGGGCATGTATTTCATAAGGTTCTTGCCATGCTTTTTATTATGGCCGGGTTCTTTACTCTTTTTATATGAGAAAATTTTTCAAAATTCTTTTTATAATTTTCTTCGCGCTTTTAGCCTTGCTTTTTATGGCAGGCTTCGCGCTTTCGTTTAAATCAACATCGCCTGACATTGATTATGGAGTTTCGTTTAGTAAATTTCATTCAGATGAACTTAAGCTTCCCTGGAAGGAAGTTTATCTGGCTGTGCTCGATGATTTGAAAGTAAGAAGATTCAGACTATCTGCTCATTGGCCAATGATCGAACCAGAAAAAGATGTGTACAGTTATGACGATCTTGATTATCAAATTAAGGAAGCTGAAGCGCGTAATGCCAAAGTAATCTTAGCGGTCGGCAGAAGACTTCCTGGATGGCCGGAATGTCACATCCCCAAATGGGCAGTAGGATTATCATGGGATGAGCAAAAAAAGGAAATCTTAGCCTACATGGAGAATACGATTAATCGATACAAAGGATCCAGCGCTATTAAAACGTGGCAAGTTGAGAATGAGCCGTTTCTTTCAGTCTTTGCCACTGAGCAGTGTGGTCCTCTTGATACAGAATTTTTAAAGGAAGAAATCGCTTTGGTAAAAAAGCTCGATCCAACAAGACCTGTTTTGGTAACAGATAGTGGAAATTTGGGTCTTTGGAAAGACGCGTGGCGAGCGGGGGATCAGTTTGGAACGAGCGTGTATTTATATCTGTGGAATCCAACGCTTGGTCAAGTGCGCACGGTGTACATGCCTTCTTTTTATAGAATCAAAAGTAATCTCATGTCAGTGCTGTTTGGAGATAAGAAAAATGTACTTATCGAACTTTCTCTTGAACCTTGGCTTCTCGAGCCAATAGTTAATGCGCCAGTGGAAACTGGAAGGCAACGAATGACTATTGAAAAATTTAATGAAGCAATAGAATTTGCTCAGCACACTGGATTTAATGAGCAGTATTTATGGGGAGTAGAATGGTGGTATTTTATGAAGGACTATAATCATCCTGAGTATTGGAATACAGCAAAAGAAATTTTTAGTAAATAGTAGTTAGAAAAGAGTAATAAGGAAATTCAGAATAAGAAGAATCTGCTTCGCAAGGAGAGGAAGAAGAGTAAAGAATGAGAATAACGGGGGAGAAAATACTGACGTTAGGCTCCTTTCCAAGGGGGACCCTTGGAAAGGAGCCTTTATTTTCAGTATCCAATACTTGAATTCTCTTATATACACAGGTCGGACCTATGTATTATGTTAATTCCCTAAAGCCTAACTCTAGCTTATAATAGGCCCACATGAACGATCCTAAGGGCCATTTACACCCCATAACGCATATTATTCGGCAAACTGAAGACATCTTTCGAGAGCTTGGTTTTGCAATAGCAGTCGGTCCTGAAATTGAAAGTGAGCATTATAATTTTGATGCTCTCAATATTCCAGCGCATCATCCAGCGAGAGATATGTGGGATACTTTTTGGCTTAAACCCGAGCATGCAAAACAATTACTTCGAACACACACATCTCCAGTGCAAGTGCGATACGCAGAAAGTCACAAGCCCCCAATTCGCATTATTGTTCCGGGAAAAACTTTTAGACACGAAGCAACTGACGCGACGCATGAGGCACAATTTTTTCAATTGGAAGGGCTCATGATTGAAGAAAATGTTTCTTTGGCTAATTTAAAATACGTCCTTGAATATTATTTCGAAAGATTGTTCGGAAGCAAAACAAATGTGAGATTTCGACCAAGTTACTTTCCGTTTGTTGAACCTGGGGTAGAAATCGATATGTCTTGTTTTAAGTGTGAAGGCAAAGGATGCTCAACGTGTAAACAAACTGGTTTTATTGAAATTATGGGCGCAGGAATGGTGCATCCGAAAGTCCTCACTGCCATGGGAATAGATGCTCGAAAGTATAGAGGATTTGCATTCGGGGGAGGTATTGATCGATTCGCAATGCTTAAATATGGAGTAGAAGATGTGCGTGATTTCTATAAAGCAGATTTACGATTAATAAATCAGTTCTGACATGAAATTTTCCTACAAATGGCTCCAAGACTATTTTGACGAAACCCTCCCTTCTGCCGAAGAGCTTGGAAGTTTGCTTACGATGCACGCATTTGAAGTAGAGTCAGTTGAAAAGGTAGGTGATGATACCGTCCTTGATATCAAGGTTCTTCCCGATCGCAGCCACGATGCTCTCTCCTATCGAGGGATTGCCATTGAGATTGCAGCGCTTACTCAAAAAGCATTGAAGCCACATATTCAAGTTCTTCAAAGTCTTGATATTCCTGAATCTAATGTATTGAAAGCAGAAGTCCTCGATCAAACTCTCTGCAGGAGGATTAGCCTAATGGTTATTGAAAATGTTGAAGTCAAAGAAAGCCCCATATGGCTTAGGGAAAGATTGGAAGTAATTGGTCAGCGTTCAATAAACAACGTTGTTGATGCAACCAATTATGTCATGTTTGCACTTGGTCAGCCTCTTCATGCATACGATCGCAATCTTCTGAAAGAAGAAGGAGGGGATTGGAAAATTATTGTCCGTAAAGCCCTCAATGGAGAAACCCTTATCGCTCTTGATAACAAAGAGTACATGTTAAATGCAGAAGAATTAGTTATTGCAGATGGAAATAGTGATAAAGCTCTTGGAATTGCTGGCATTAAAGGAGGAAAGGCAAGTGAGATTACTAAATCCACAAAGCACATTGTTCTTGAAGCAGCAAACTTTGAACCGATCAATATTCGAAAAACTGCCAAAAAACTTGGTCTTCGTACCGATGCATCGGTCCGATTTGAAAATGAAATTACTCCCGAGCTCACAACCGCCGCGTTACAGGCAGTTTCAGATCTTATTTTTAAAATTGCTGGAACTGAAAATTCCCAACTCGAAGGAATGATTGATCTGTGCGCACGGCGCGCTCACCCATATAAAATCGGCGTGTCACTTGGAGAAATCCAAAACGTCTTAGGGATTAATGTTTCAAAATCTCATGTTGAGGATATTTTCAATCGTCGCAGCTTCGAATGGAAAGAAGTCGATCCAAGAAAAGAAATCGTCAGTATTGCAGAAAATAATATCGGTAAACCATATAAATTTGGCGCAAGTGTAGTGTTCGATGCACCAAACTCTTTTGACTGCTCTTCGTTCACTGCTTTTGTGTTTGCTCAGTCGGGAATCGCTATTCCACGAGTTTCAATAGACCAGTATGTTTTCGGAGAAACGGTAGAGAAAGCCGATCTCAAGCCAGGAGATTTATTATTTATGAATACTCATGATGAAAAGCACACTGCGGGAAGCTATTATTCTCATGTATTAGGTAAGGATGTTGATCAGGTTGCTATCCGCACAGAAACACTTGAATTTAAAGTGGGAACAAAAATTCCTGAGGGTATCGATCATGTCGCGATCTATGTTGGCAATGATCAGTTTGTCCACGCAACCGGCAGAGATGGATTGAATGCGGTCGTAAAGCAGGGCTTTTCAGAAATTTGTGAAGAAAAAAACCTTCGAGGATTTAGAAGGATCAACAGTGTGGATGAGAATCGATACGTAGTTACAGCTTCAGCAGAAAGAATTGATCTTAGAATTAAAGAGGATCTCATTGATGATGTTGGCAAAGCCTATGGCTACAAAGATTTACAAGCAAAAAAAATTAGTCACCTATCGGATAGTCCTGAAGTTGAAAAGAAAACTTATTATGCAAATATGATCCGTGATTTGTTTGCGCAAGAAAGATATAGCGAAGTCATTACCTATGTTTTTCGTAAGTCTGGTGAAATAGAACTTGAAAATCCTTTGGCTTCGGATAAATCATTTTTGAGAAGCAATCTTTCAGATGGGCTTTCTGAATCAATGGCTCTAAATAGCAGAAACGTTGATCTTCTTGGACTTACTGAAATAAAAATATTTGAGATTGGAAATATTTTTACGAATAAGGGAGAATATACCACTCTGGGTTTTGCTGGAGGAAAAAAAGCCGCTATCGAATCAATGTTATCTGAAAAACTTGGCATGCCATGCGTGTTTACTGAAACAGACAAAGTATTTGAACTAAACTTTGACGATATCGTTGCAAAATTACCAAATCCAAAAAATCCACATTTACCGATTGAAACAATTAAAACTCGATTTAAAGCTTTTTCTACGTATCCATCAATCGTTCGTGATATTGCAGTATTCGTGCCTGAAGATGAAAACTTTCAAGAAATCATTGAACTTTTTAAAAAAGAAGCTGGCGCACTTTTAGTCAATTATCGACTGTTCGACACTTTCAGTAAAGAATTCCCAGAAGGCAAGAAAACCTCATATGCCTATCGGTTGGTATTCCAATCAATGGATAGAACTCTCACCGATGCAGAAATAAATCCGATTATGGAAACGGTGACTCAAACTCTTAATAGTAAATCCAGTTGGCAAGTTAGATAGCAATATGAAACTTTCAGTTCCGTACTATTCACAACATATACATGTCACAAATAGAGAGTGGCAGGATAGGGCATGTACCATGACTTGTCTTAAAATGGCATTGGACTTTTTGTACCCCGATAGAGCTCCATCAATTGATGAGTTGTTTGATGAAGGGCTAACCCACAGCAAATCTATGACAGAGCGGGGACTTTTGAGTGAATCTGCTTCTAACCACGGTATTCCTCACGATGTAGTAGTGCTTATGGCTCACAACTATGGTGCGCTTTCGTATCGAGAAGAATTTAAATCAATGGCAGTTTCTGAAACAGGAAAAGTAATTCAAAGTCAGTATGCGGGACTTATGTTTGAGCAAGGTATCAAGAAAATTTGCGCCATGCTCGAGACGGGAAGTTTGCCGATTGTTTCAGTTGAACCGGGGCTTTCAACGGGAACATCATTTCATACTATTTTACTTGTTGGTTTTGAGGTTCAGGACGGAACTTTAACAGGTTTTTATTACCATGATCCAGACAGTAAGGAGGTGGCTCGGGAAGGAATATTTATTACTCTTATAGAGTTTATAAAATTTTGGCGGAAAATGGCAATATTTATTGGATAGAAAAAAGGGCGTGCAGAATTGCACGCCCTTACTTTTATATCGATTAAAGCTCTTTAATTTTTACTTGAATCATCTCGCGAATTTTCTGCTCAGTTATTCCGATGGATGTCAGTGCCTCACCTTCGACACCTTTCATTCCCAAGAGAAGCGCCAAGAGCAAATGTTCGCTCCCAATATATCTACAGCCGAGTTTTAGAGCTTCGCTTCTTGCGAGCTCAATAACATTTTCTGCAACTTCTGTATAAGCAAGATCAGCAGGGCCTGCGATACTTACCTTCGCCGGCTGGAGCATTCGTTCAACAAGCGCAGTTACTAGTTCAATGTCAGCGTTCAAACTTGAAATGAACATGTACGCTGTGCCGTCTTTTTGCTTCAGAAGGCCAAAAAGTATGTGTCTAGTGCTCACATTTTCATGATTACGTCTCAGTGCTTCATTTTTTGCTTCTTCTAGTGCAGATTCTGCGCATTCAGTAAGAAGGGATGCAGTGGAGTGTTGAATTTTGGCAGAATCAGAAGTTGTAAGCGCTCGACCCATTTGAGTCATGATCGAGTCAACCATCTTCTTTGCTAACCTTCTGCTTGCTGATCTAGAAACTAGGAAGTGTTTTGCTGCTGAATCAAGACCAAGGTTTTCAAGAAGGGTGAGGAACTGATGATCGAGCTCTCTGGCAGCTGTCTGATGGTTCATAGGTACCTCGGGTAAGTGAAAGGATCAATCTGCCTTACTTTTACCAGTTTTTTAGCTTCTAGTCAATAGCATTTTTCCATCAAATTCTCTTGGTTTTAAGGAAAAAATTTGGTATAGTGGTAACACAAGTTTGAACAGAGATGTTCATCTTTCTTATTGTACCAATGGCAAAAGAAGAGAAAAAATCATCATACGGCGCGGACGCCATTCAGGTTCTCGAGGGTCTTGATCCTGTTCGTAAGCGACCAGGAATGTATATCGGCACGACAGGTCCTGACGGACTTCACCATTTGATTTGGGAAATTTTTGATAACTCACGCGATGAAGCGATGGGAGGATTTGCTGATGATATCGAAGTTTCCCTTTTACCAGGAAATCAAATTCGAGTAGTGGACAATGGACGAGGTATTCCTGTTGATGTGCATAAGCAGACGAAAGTGTCTGCTCTTGAGACGATCATGACAGTGCTTCATGCGGGAGGAAAATTTGGCGGAGAGGATTCAGGATACAAAGTATCTGGAGGACTCCACGGGGTAGGTGCTTCAGTAGTGAACGCACTTTCAAACATGTGTCGCGTGCAGGTGTATAAAGATGGGGGAATTTACATGCAGGAGTACAGTAAGGGAAAGAAAAAGGCTTCTGTAAAGAAAACGGGGACTACTAAGCTTCAAGGTTCAATCATCACGTTCGTTCCAGACGATACTATTTTTCCTGATACAAATTTTGATTTTAATCGAATCGTCGGACATCTTCGCCAGCAAGCCTATTTGGTAAAAGGTCTTCGAATCACTGTCATTGATGCTCGCGAATACAAAGGAGTCATAAAGGATCAAGAAGAATTTTACATCAGAGATCTCGCACTCGATGTTCCTTCAATGTCTTTCTATTTTGAAGGCGGGCTTCTTTCACTTGTAAAATTCTATAATCAAATCCAGAAGCCAATTCATAAAAATATTTTTTACGTAGAAAAGAAAACTGAAGATTACGGGATGGTAGAAATTTCTCTTCAATATGTTGATGATATTGCGTCCCGCATCTTACCGTTTGCTAACAATATTTATAACGCTGAAGGAGGAACTCATGTCACCGGTTTTAAAACTGCACTTACGAGGTCACTCAATACCTACACTCGAAAAAACAATCTCATTAAAGAAAGTGAGGATAACTTTACTGGAGACGACGTACTCGAAGGACTTACTGCAGTTATTTCTGTGAAGATCAGAGAAATTCAGTTTGAAGGTCAGACAAAGAGTAAGCTTGGAACTGTGGAAGCTCGCGGAATGGTTGAAACGGTCTTTAACGACTCGTTTGGAACCTTTCTTGAAGAGAATCCCGATGATGCTCGGGCTATCGTAAACAAGGTGGTTTTGGCTCTTAAGGCTCGAAAAGCTGCAAAAGCCGCAAAGGACTCTGTGCTTCGAAAGGGTGCTCTTGAAGGAATGACTCTGCCTGGAAAATTAGCTGACTGCCAGTCAAAATCTGCAGAGGAGTCTGAAGTCTTCATTGTGGAGGGAGATTCTGCGGGAGGTACAGCCAAGATGGGAAGGGATCGTCGCATTCAAGCTATTTTACCGCTTCGTGGAAAAATCCTAAACATTGAACGTGCACGTTTAGACAGAATGCTCGGATCTGAACAAATCAAGAATCTTGTCATCGCACTCGGCACAGCAATCGGAGACACTTTTGATATATCGAAACTTCGCTATCATAAAATTATTATTGCAACGGACGCTGACGTTGACGGAGCGCACATTCGCACCTTACTTCTCACCTTGTTGTATAGATATTTTAGGCCGCTTATTGATGCAGGACATGTGTACATCGCGCAGCCCCCACTTTATAAAATTAAAAAAGGAAAAGAATTGTTCTATGCGTATTCTGATGATGAAAAGACAAAAATTATAGGTAAAGACGCACCTGACATGGACGTAGAAGAAAGCGCAGAATCAATAGATGAATCTGACGAAGAGGAAGGAGCAGAAAAGAAAACTAGAATTGCTAAGATATCTATCCAACGGTACAAAGGTCTCGGAGAAATGAATTCTGATGAACTCTGGGAAACAACAATGGACCCTGCTCGTCGCATTCTTAAACAAGTTGCTGTTGACGATGCTCAAGCAGCAGACAAAGTCTTTGAAGTTCTCATGGGAACAGACGTTCCATCTCGAAAATCATTCATTCAGTCCAATGCAAAAATGGCGAATTTGGATGTGTAAAAAAAAGAATAAGGAATAAGAAAAGCGAATAAGAGGAATTGGAACGAATAAGGAGAATGGGAAAGAATGAAGATAGTAAATCCCTCACTAAACCCAGCCTAATGAGGGATTTAGATTGTTTTAGTAACTTTATGGTCTGATCCCCTCTATCTATTTTAATCACAGTCAATTAAACCCACTCAATTGTCATATCGGATAACTGAGTAGGCGGGGAGCGGATTATGAGTTTGGTAAGATTTAGAATTCCTTTGTTTCTCCTTCAGTCATAATTGAAAATTCAATACCGTGTTCGGGAAGTATTTTCAGAGGTAGGGTGTGAGCTGAGCCAAAACGAGTTCCATCGTGTACCGGGAAAGCTATTTTTGGTTTAAGGAGAAGAGCGTAATCAATAGCTTCTCCTATCTTCATCCACGGACCAGAAACGGGGAGAGCGAGAATTTCTACGCTCCGTTCTGGGTTGGTAAAGGCATCTCCTGGATACCAAAGTCTTTCGTCGATAAAAAAACCTAAATTGTCTGATTGGGGAATAGATGAGTGCATTTGTGCATGCCTCTCTCCAATACCGAGCATATGTATTTCTCCTAATGTTACACTTTCATTATGACTGACGAGCTTGTGCTCTATCTTTTCTTTTGTAAGTAATTCACTTACAGAATTATTTGCGTAGATAAAGACTTGAGGATTTTTTTCTAATAATATTATAAGGGAGTCAGTGTGATAATGATCTTGATGTTCATGAGTAAATAAAATGTAATCAATATGATCCAGTTTCGAGTGGGTCTCTACTGTATAACTTCCCGGATCAGTTAATATTCTTTTTCCTTTAGTTTCTATAAGCAGGCAGCAGTGACCGATCTTTGTAATTTTCATTATTTCTTTTCAGTTATTTCTGCCCTCACTTTAATAAGAAATTCACCTGCGGTCATTTCAGACTTCTCGCCATCACGTGATTCAACTGTAATTGCATTAGATTCAACTTCCTTGTCACCAATAACTATCCAGTAGGGAACTTTACTATTTTTTGCGTCACGAACCTTGGTTCCAAGATTCGCATCAGCATCATCGAATTCTACGCGGATGTTTGAGGCCTTAATTGTAGAAAATACTTCTTCAGCAAAGTCGTTGTGAGTATCACGAACAGGAATCACTACAGCTTGTATCGGTGCAAGCCAAAGTGGAAAGGCACCTGCGTAGTGTTCAATAAGAATTCCCATAAATCTTTCAGGAGACCCGATGATTGCTCTATGAATCATGACAGGAGTTTTTTCCTTTCCATCTTTGTCTGTGTACGTTAATTCAAATCGCTCTGGCATGATGAAATCTAGCTGAATGGTAGAAAGTTGCCACTCTCTTCCTAGAGAGTCTTTGGTGATTATATCCATTTTTGGACCGTAGATGGCAGCTTCACCGACTGCTTTTTCGTAATCAATCTTGTTATCGTTTAAAATATCTTCAAGGAGTTTTTGAGAGCGCTCCCACACCTCGGGGCTTCCTAGGTACTTTTCTGGTTTTTCAGGATCCCACAGCGATAATCTGATCTTATAATCCATTCCATAGACTCTAAGAGCTTTTTTAACAACCTCAAGGATATTTTCAAATTCACTTTTGATTTGGTCTTCGCGACAAAATGAGTGTCCATCGTCTTGGGCGAAACAACGAAGTCTAGTCAGGCCGCTAAGCTCGCCAGGTCTCTCGTCTCTGTATAGGTTTGCAAAGTCTGAGTAGCGAATAGGCAGATCTCGGTAGCTTCGAGGTCGAGAAGCGTAAATCTGAGTATGCTGGGGGCAGTTCATTGGCTTCAAGAAAAAGTCTTCGTCACTGTATTGTGAGTGCACGGTCAGCATGTCCTCTTTGTATTTGTCGTAGTGACCAGAAACTTTGAAAAGCTCGGCTTTATTGAAGTTTGGAGTATGCACTTCTCCGAAACCAAGTTCGCTATTGAGTTCTCGTGAAAAATTAATGATAGCGTTTCGAATGATATTTCCTTTTGGAGTAAACATCGGCATTCCTGCGCCAATAAGATCAGAGAAGACAAGAAGATCTTGCTCTTTTGCAATCTTTCGATGATCTCGTTTTCTGGCTTCTTCTCTTTGAGCAAGATGGGCATCAAGTTCTTCTTTTGTATCAAACGCCAAACCATAAATGCGGGTGAGCATTTTGTTCTTTTCGTCACCTCTCCAGTATGCTCCAGCAATACGGTCGAGCTTAAACGAGTCTGGGGCAATGTCAGCTGCTGGATGCTCACTGTGCCCTCCACGACACAGGTCGGTGAATCCTCCGCATGTGTAGGAGGTAATAGGTTCTCCACGCTCGGCAATCTCATTAACGAGCTCCGTTTTGTATTCATTGCTAAAAAAAGCGAGAGCCTCATCTTTTGAAAGTTCTTTTTGCTGCCACTCTGTCCATTTTGGTAAGCGCTTGCGCATTGTGTCCTCGATTTTCTTGAGATCAGACTCAGCAATCCTCTCATCACCAAAGTCAATATCGTAATAAAAACCATTGTCGATCGCGGGACCTAGAGTGAGTTTCACCTTGTCGAATTTGTAGATCTCTCCAACCGCTGCAGCCATGAGGTGGGCGAGAGTGTGGCGTTTTTGTTCAAGATTCTCTTCATTTTTTATCATATTTCATATAGTATCAGAGAGCCTCTTTTTTTCAAAAATAAAACCCAACGAGTGTTAGTCGTTGGGCTCAAACAAATGCAGCATACGTTCAATTGTAGCCAGTGGGACATTGTGGATAGAACGGCTCGCTGCGACTTCATTAGTTGGGTGTGGCATGCAAATAATTTCCACAGCGTACCCGAAATAAACTGCAGCTTCAAGGTACTTCTGGTAATTCACTAGCTTGTGATTGCAGTTATCGCAAATCACAATGGGAAAACCTTTTTTGAGACTAATTATAAAAGCGTTAAAGTTCTTCCGATGATTTTCTTGAAGAAGCGAAGGGTCGAATGCATAGACCCCTTCAGAGTTGTAGAAAAAATCATCGGTTGAATGGATGCGCGCCTTCTTTCCTCTTGCGAGTTTGCGGGCTGCTGTGCTCTTGCCGCTCCCTGAGACACCTCGCATGATGTAGACTTTTTTCACACTGAGCTTCCTTGGAAAGGGAATGTTCTATTTAATATTATATTACAATATAGAAAAAAAGCAAGTATTTTTATGTAAAAACCGCTGGGCAAGCTTTGCTTGCCCAGCGGTTACTATAGGGAATTAACCCCATGGCATACCACTCATTCCACCTGGAGGCGGGTTTTCCCAGCCAATTGTAGAAGCTGTTTCATTTACTACAGCTTTGAATGAGTCTTCAAAATATTTCAATCGCCAAACTTTATGGAATTCGTCATACCACAGAGAGCATACAGCCATGCTATCTGGACTTTGTCCTAATGCGAATCCAGCGATTGCATAGTCGTTTGCAGTATGTACTTTTGTAACTGAGAGGGCAAAAACACTTTTCTCGCCCGCTTGAACCTTTTTGATCGCGTCTATGATCTTTTTTGGATCATCATCAACACAAATTGGACCAACTGATTGAAGACCTGATTTATGGTAAGGATGCTGCACCGCTTCTAGTAGGTACATAGCGAGCTCCTGTTGAGTGATAGAACTTTTCTATATAACTATATCACAAATATTTATTCAGTCAACTATTCTAACATCTTAGCTTTTTCAATGATGATGCTGGTCTCATCATTTCGTTTTGAGATTTTTCCAGCAAAGACAATGCACGTGTCGAGTTTGAAAATCTCTGGTTGCATCATAAGAGTTCGAGGAAAGACAACGGCTTCGATTGACCCGCTGAGGTCTGCAATTTTTATAAAGAGCATCCGTTCATTATTTTTGGTCATGACGTCTCGGACCTCTTCAATAATTCCCGCAAGAGTCACTTCTGTTCCTTTTCGAGATTTTTCCTTTATTTTTGCAATGTTGAGCTCCTTCTTTTCAAGTTTCTCTCGGTGTTTATCGAGGGGGTGACCTGAAATATACAACCCTAACAATTCTTTCTCCCAGAGAAGGGTGTCAGTCATGCTTGCTGGCTGTGCAGGACGAAGTGATAAGTCAGGAATTTTTGTGTCTTCAGACATGAGTCCAAACAAAGAGTCTTGATTATGCTCCTTTGCTTGTTCTTTGTGGTACTCGAGCAGCATTTCAAGGTTTTCAAGCATTTGTCCTCGTTCTGCAAATTCATCAAGGGCACCTGTCTTGATAAGAGCTTCGAGAGATTTTTTATTTAAGCCACGTTCCTTTACTCGGTTTAAAAAATCAGCAAGGGAAATAAATTTACCGCTCTTTTTTCTTTCTGTCACGATCGTAGTACCGATACCTTCTCCAAAGTTTTTAATCGTAGTGAGTCCAAATCGAATAGTGTCGGGCTCGTTATCTTTTCGTACCACTGAGAATCCTTGGTAACTTTCATTAATCGACGGAGGTAAAACTGGAATTCCCATGCGCTTGCATTCAGCCACCATGACCCCAATGGTTTCAACGTCGCCAGATTCAGCAGTAAGGACAGCCGACATGTAAATTGCCGGATAATTTGCTTTAAGGTATGCGGTTTCGTACGCCATCAGTCCATAACTTGCTGCGTGAGCTTTGTTAAATCCGTACCCTTGGAATGGCTCGAAAAGTTTCCAAATTTCTTCAGCTTTACTTTTTTCCATCCCTCCGTGTTCGACACACCCGTCCACAAATTTAATGTGCTGCTTCTTCATTTCTTCAGGAATCTTTTTCCCCACAGCTT
>Ga0163144_10008412_pt1 | contig 22344 bp, 21 predicted proteins | sample OliLak19BULKMAT1_FD_123175 | JGI IMG/M metagenome (GOLD analysis project Ga0163144, IMG submission 123175) | Freshwater microbial mat bacterial communities from Lake Vanda, McMurdo Dry Valleys, Antarctica - Oligotrophic Lake LV.19.BULKMAT1 | ecosystem: Environmental > Aquatic > Freshwater >... | reverse complement strand
TTCCAATATTACGGGTATTAGATAATGAAAATTCTTTAGCCGACATAACTTACTACCTTGATTGCATTTTTTTAGGACTAAAATGTGAGAAGGCTTTATTAGCTTCAGCCATCTTATGAGTATCTTCTTTTTTCTTAACAGAATTTCCTTGTCCAGAATATGCAGCCATTAGCTCTTCAGCTAATCTCATATGCATGGGGCTACCTTTCTTAGCTCTAGAATAGTCAATAATCCACTTACATGAGTAGAAATATCTCTTCTTAGCTGGAAGCTCCAGTGGTACTTGATATACCGCTCATCCAATTCTCTTGGATTTAACCATTACTTGAGGAGCTGCATTTTCAAGTGCCGCTTCCCAAACAGCGAGAGGATTTACGTGACCATTCTTTTTGATCTCAGCAAGAGCGTCGTTGAAAATTTTTCTCGCGACGTTCTTCTGACCATCAAGCATCACATAATTAATGAATTTCTCGACTCTTTCAGTCGTAGAAGGTAACATTAATACTGGTGGTTTCTTAAATTTTGCTGCCATTACTTTCTAACATGTAGAGTAAATAAAGTGGACTCCTACTATACTTATTTAGCTTTTGGTCTTTTCGTTCCATATAATGATCTTCCTTGTCTTCTTGCGTCTACTTGGTTTGCGTCATATACACCTCTAATAACGTGATACTTAACTCCGGGTAAATCCTTAACTCTTCCTCCTCTAATCATTACCACGCTGTGTTCTTGAAGAGTATGTTTTTCACCTGGGATATATGCAATTACTTCTGTACCATTTGATAATCTAACTTTCGCAATCTTTCTTTGCGCAGAGTTAGGTTTCTTAGGAGTTGTTACTGTCACCTTCAAGCATACCCCTCTTTTGAAAGGAGCAGGAATTTTGGTGAGTTTGTTACCCTTTATAGTGTTGATAATGTGTTCCAAAGCAGGAGCCTTAGACTTTCTTCTCTTAGGTATTCTTCTCTTCTTAACGAGTTGATTTGTTGTTGGCATTAGATACTACGAGTAATAAATGTGTACAATCTCGACTTTTCGTTTCTCCCATAATAAAGAAAAACGAACTTTACTGCGTTCCATATAGGAAAGCGAACTTCAAGTCGTGGTATGATTATAAAAATATAAGCAATTAATACAAGAGGAAAGTTATGGTATTTAAATATACCATATATAGCCTTTTAAAGGCAAATTTAATCAAAAATACTTTAATATATACTACACACTTTTCACCAATCTCCAGATAGAGAAGATAAGGAACGAAGCGACTACGACTAAGAGTAAGGTGTCTTCTGGACCTACTTTGATAGGTGTCATATCGCCTACTTGTTTTTGTTCATCATTTTCACATACAGCTTCTACAGCATATCGAGCTCGAACATCTACTTCCGAGTAAGGATCAAATGGATATTCGAACATTGTTTCTTCGGTGGTAGAAACAAGAGTCATCTGAGAGATAGTATCAACTGATTGATCTGCTCTATAGACGATATACTCTTTTGCTTGTGGTACAGCTGACCAATAGATGTAGTACTTACCATTAATTTTTTTGGTCTTGAGCGGAATGCTATTTGGATAACACGTAGGTGCTCCTGCAGCATTCTGTTCATTACCATCTAAGTCCGTACAAGTTTCATTACACCCATCACCACTTTCTTTATTACCATCATCACATACCTCACCTGCTTCAATTCTACTATTACCACACTCTGCAGTAGCAACAATCGCAGGTATTTCAATAATACCAGATGGTTCACCATTTACCAAACCGTTTTCATCTACAGGGAAGACCTGAGCATAATAGGTCGCTTTGGTGTCTGCTAGAAGCAACGTGCCTTCTGGCGTAGAAGTTGTAATAGAGAGTCTCAAGTTATCTTCTGCAGTACCATATCTTACTTTGAAATAGTCGATCACTCCTTCATAAGTCCATTGAAGATCAACCTTACTTCTATCGTCATTTGGTTCTTGATCGAAAGTTATAATTCTTCTATTTGAATCTACAGCAGTTACAACGTCTACATCATCAAATTTTGTATCAACTCCCGCTACACTTAAAATCACATCAATAGGGTATGCCTTAGCGAGCATCAATGTTTCTTGTTTGCGGAAAACTCCATCAGAAATTTTCTGTGCCGGCAACGCTGTACCGTTATCAAGAATTAACTGAGCTGAAGTAACTGATTTTGCTGTACGAATAGTAAAGGTAACTTTTGTCTCTACAGGTACTTGTTTCCCTGGCTCGATATCAAGTCATAGGAACAAATCTCCTGTACCTCTATCATAGGTAAATGGAATCGGTCCTGATGTTGCTACAACAGCGTCGTCCAAATCTAGCGCATTTACTTTAAGAATATGTTCTCCAGGTTGGATTCCAGAAACGAAAATAGTAAAATCACCGTTCTCATCTGAAAGACCGTCTTGGATCTCTACGTTGTCAATAAAAATAACAATTGGTGTATTTGGAAAACTAGTCGATCCAGCAATAGCAACAGTCGAGTCAGACTCAATAGAGTTGGGGACTGGGCTTGTAACAGTCAGTGATCACTGAGCAGGACCAGTACCTTCAGCAAGTACAGTAATCTCAGCGCTACCTTGAAGTTCCACATCATATAAATCTGCAACTAACAAGTTATAGGTTCCTGCCTTTTTGATCGTGAGACCTTTAGAAAAAATCTTGATACCTTGATCTGATGGTTCGAAAAATTCTATTCCTCCACCCGGTAATGTAATATCAGGACTCGCATAATCAAATCACTCTATTTCAATCCAGATATCTCCATCTGTATATCTAGTATCAACATTGCCTGCCGCATCAACTGCCTTGATAGTAACATCAGCAAACTCTCCTGCTTTGATAGGATTAGGGTTTACTGTTACATCGAAGCGCACTGGAGCAGCATATGCAAGGTTCGATACTCCAAGCATAACTAACATCATCAGTGTATAGAGCAATTTCTTCATTACGGGGTAGTTTCATTCAAAGGTAAAATATATTTTTATAACGTACTGATAGCTAGATTTTCTGTAGTCCCATCCAAGAAGGTAACTACAACATCTGAGAGTGCAATGGCATGAGCATCTCCAACTACTTTCATCACGACAAGTTCATCACCTTTCGCTACCTGGCCAACTTCATTAATAACTATAGTAGCATATCCTGGATCTCCCGCAGCAAAGTTGATAGTCAATGTGCTCGACAGACTGGCTTTATCCACAGTCACATTTTCAGCGTCATAGGCGATGAGCATACTTAACGATTTAATCTGTGTGATTGGCTTACCGGCTACAATACGCACTTGTCCATCGTTCACAAACGTCACAATATCTGTGCTTTCGTCAAACTCTACCATAGGTCAAGCCACGTCTGCACTAAATAATGACGCATTTTCAGCCACAATCCATAAAAGAAATGACAATCCTAGTGCCAAAAAAACAGCAAGTGTCGTTTCCTGTCGTTTTTTAAGGGCAACCATTAGGCGTTTCTCCATATAAAAAAGGGCTATACTAGGTTATAGACCTTTCTTAAGGAAAATCAAACAATGAGTGGATTTTTGTTACTCAAGATATTTACTTTTGTTGTCGTTGTGTTCTGATATATTACTTCAGAGGTGTAGCTCACCTTCGCTATCATGAAGGTAGTAGTAATAAGGTCATTTTTCTGCTTCTAATAGTGCTGTTATAGATCCTACTGTAGGATTTCAAATAGGTGTTGGAGGCAGTCATAGTACTGCTCTAGTATTGTACACATTAGCCTTGTCTTGTAAGTTATCTACAATTACATCAGGTGTACACGCACTATAAGGCTGTGCCAGTCCATAGCATAACGATATATCAGCGTCAATTTTCATACCATCTTGAAGTCTATTATAGAAGACTCCTGCAATCGCAGGTCTTTGTGCATTTGAACGTTCTTCCTTTTCTATAATTGATGCGAGAATCAATGCTCCGTAGCTGGATAAAGAAAAATCATAATCAATTCTTTTCAAACGATCGCTAAGTGTTAATAACTCTTCTCCATGTGGTTCTCGTATTTTAGTTTGAAAGTTTTGAAGTTGTAGAAATACTAACTGATCAACAATATCTTTCGAAAGATCAACATAGTACGTATCTGGATAAAGGAATCATTCCAACGAGGTAATATTAACACGTTCTTGAACTGCTTGCTTCAAAAAATTAAATCTCTGTGCATAACGATCTATAATTGCTGGATCTGTAATAAATGCACGATACTCTCATACACTGATTAACTCATTCTCTGTAAGTTCTGCGTCCATATCATAACTACTCCAACCTTCTAGAAGTGTAACATGTTCATAAATAACTTGCGGTCCTGCAAGGAATACATCTAGTACTTCTTCAAACTTATATGAGCCGGAAAACGCGTATGCTCATGGTTGAATAGAAGCGACATCTTCTGCGTGCTTACGGAAAAAACGCTTCATCTTGATACGATCTATTCGTCATATATCTTCATAAATTTTACTAATCGTTTCTCCTTCTTCCAAACGAACTGTTTGATCAATTTTTACTTTCCCCGCAAAAAATGTAGAGAAAATTATCCGTGCTATGATTACATATGCGATTAATCGTCATGGTTTAAGGTAACGAGTGCTTTTGGATCATTTCATTAAGTGTGTTTTCTATTGGTATAAAGTAATTAAGCCGCCTTCTCAATGATAGGGAGTGAAGATTTGTCTGGATCTGAACTGTTCTCCACAAAAAGCTCATTTTTAGATCCATACATGCTATTTTTATTTGTCCACAACGAGCTACCATTAATATAACTAGTAATGTCTATGTATTTCTTAGAAATCGATCCATCCTCCTGCTCTGTCATTAGTACATTATATGCATGACTTCCATTTTGGTTTAACACATACAAAAGTTCAGACTCTTTATTTCAAGGAATTAGATCAGAGCATTGCTCATATATTTTTTTAGAAATTGCAGAGTAATGTCTACATGCTCACACTTTAATTTCTTTAAGTAGTTGATACATAGTATACTCTCCTTTTAGATCTAAGGTATGTTGAGAATTCGTGTCTAATTGTATTAGCATTAAACTCCTAAGAAGTTCAGTATTATCCTTTAAAAGATCAATTATTCATTGTATATTTTTGAATTTTACCTGTTGTTCTAGTGAATTTATTAGATTTTTTGCTTCCTCTCCTTTAATTTTATCTTTGTTTGGAGTTATAACTTCTTCAAATAATGCTGTAAGTTGGCTAAGTTGAAAGTCAGAAATTCAAATAAATGATTGGTTTACTATCGTATCTGCAATAAATTTATCTTTATCAATTTCTCATGATAGGTAATTATTTAATATTTCTGGCTGTACTTGGATCTGAGCCATTTTTAATTTATCTGTAAGCTCTTCACATTCTGAACTTATGTTCGCTTGAATACCAGGAATTAAATTCATAGCGGTAATTACATCATATTTCATATGAGACTTAATATAACGCGCAATTGTTTCTACTAAGATTTCTGGAGTCTTTTTATTTGACGGAAGAGCCTCGAATACGGACGATATTTCATTCACAACTATTTTATCCGTTTCATCGTTTATAATATTTGGAACTAAACCATCTGCCCGTAATATCCTTTCTTCACCTTCTTTTCCCAGCTTTTTAAACAACTCTCTTATACTTTCGTATGTTAAATCTCAGCCTATCGATTTAAAATAATTGTCTACGACTTCTGGATCAAAAGTAGTATTCTGAATATTGTTTTCTCGTGTGCTTCTTTTTTCTTGCTGAATCTTTTCTTTAAAAGAAGGACCGTTCTGAGGATTATTGGTAGCTTCACCTCACATTGAAATACAACCGAAGATAAAAGTTAAATTAAACTTTAATACACTAAACTTACTTAAAATCAAATAGTATCATACTTATCATAGTATGATATGTCAATTTAATTAAATTGATTATTTAAGAAGAAAGTGAGCTTTTTTTATATTCGTTGGTTGTTGGTTCGACGGGTGATGTAATGATTGTCGCAGTAGTTGTTGTAGTAGATTCTCCTTGCTCAGGAGTTTGCCCAATCTCAGCAGGAGAGTAAGTAGGTACTGATGTTGGCACGACAAAGTCTTGCGATCCATCACCTCCGATCGGAGTTTCAATAAATGTTCCTACGGGTGCATCGATCATTGGAGCGTCAATAAATGTTCCTGCGGGTGCATCGACCATTGGAGAGCCAACTACTGGCGCTGAAGTAGTAAGTGCTGGTTTAGCAAATTTTGTTGCAGAAGCTTTTTGTGCGTATGAGTTTGATGAAGGCGAAGCCTGCTTCACTGGTTGTTCCCCTGTTCTACTAATATACACATACATAGGAATCACCATCGGCTGACGTCCTACCTCTTTCATCAAGAAATCTGCTAAATCGTCCTTCATATTTTTCATAATATCTTTTATCTCCATACGTTTTTTCACACTGTCGTAGTATCTGTTTTTTACGAACTCTACTACCTTAGTATGAATATCTTGTACTTCAGATGAGTAAACAAATCATCTAGATTCGATCTGTACATTTCCTACAAGTTCTTTCGATTGCGAATCAATCTTGAAGATAAGTGATACCACTCCATCATGAGCCATGATTTTACGAGCTTTGATCACATACTCTCCAGACAAATGCCCTTTCCCTTTACCATCAATCAAAACAGTATCAAGATCAAGTTTTTCGTCTGCAATTCTACAACCATCATCATACAGTTCTATAATTGATCCATTCTGATTTGGCATCAAAATATGATCGTCTGCAATTCCCTGAGCAAGACCTAATTTTCTATGTTCATATCTAAAGAATGCTTCGATATAGAACGGTAAGAAGTATTCTGGATTAACAAGCGTAAGCATCAGTTTGTGATCTTCTGCTCCTCCGTGTCCACTCGTATGAATATCCAAATCATCATTTGTGACAAGATTAATTCCTTTCACCACAAGTTGGTTGACCATAAGTGCGGCTTGCAACTCATTACCAGGAATGGTGCTTGCAGATCTTAAGATGGTGTCACCAGGTTTAAGACTAATTTGTGCGTGCTCACCTCTCGCCATACGAGCCAATGCACTAAACTCTTCTCCTTGAGCACCAGTACAAAGTATCAATACTCTATTGTCAGGCATATTTTCAATATCGTTAGTCACTTTACGGATAGAGCCCTTAGGAGCGTTTATATATCCTAGTTGTTGACAGATTTCGACATTATTAATCATCGATCTACCTGACAGGAAGACTACTCTGTTATACTTGATGGCCGACTGTATAAGTTGGATCACGCGACCTACATTGGATGCGAACGTTGCGACCAAAATTCTACTATCCGTATCTTTGATTATGCGATCAAGATTTTCTCCAATCAGTTTTTCAGAAGGTGCTCGTCCTTGCTTAGATGAACCCAATGAATCTCCAATATACAATTTAACTCCTTCTACTCCAATTCTTGCGATCTTTGCAAGATCGGCAGGTTTATCGATAGCAGGAGTATGATCGATTTTGAAGTCTGACGAGTTGAAGATTACACCTTTTGGTGTATAGATCGCCATCGCCATTGTTTCAGGGATGTTGTGATTTACTCTTATGAACTCAATTGTGAAAGCACCAAGTCTCAAAATATCGCTATCAGGATCAACGATCTTGAATTTAATTTTTGCAACGTCTTCTTTGTTATCAAATAATTTTTTAACGATACCAAGTGTTAATGGAGTGGTGTAAATTGTTGGGTAGTCCAATTCTGGAAGCATATCTCTAAGTCCTCCGATATGATCCAAATGTCCGTGACTTAAAATAATACCTCTAAGCTTCTTCTTGTTTTGTTTGATATATCTAATATCTGGAACAATATAATCAGCTCCTAGCGTTTCGCCAGCAGCGAACTCCATTCCGGCATCGACAATAATCATATCGTTTTCATATTCGATGAAGAGACATTGTCCTACCTGTTCCAATCCCAACAGTGATCAAACTCTTACCGGCACTTCGCCTTTTTTGATTTTGAATGTAGGAGTAGTAGCTTCAGAAGATTTACTTGAAGTTAATCTTTTGTCTACTGTCGGAGCACCTCTTCTTTGTGGAGAGGGCTTTCTTTTTCTGGTGTTTTTTGTAAAGTTGATGTTTGAATGTAAATTTGCATCAGTCATGTTTGTTTTTTGTAATAATAAATGAAAGAAAATACGAAACTCAATGAGCATATACGTATCTTAGCAAAGCAACATAATGTGCCTTGCATTTCATCAGATACTGAAAGGTTGTTGACCCAGCATCTCATGAAATACAAGCCTGTTAATTGCGTAGAGATTTGAACTGCGATATGATGTAGTACGATACATATTGCGGGATTGATAGATGAGTGGAATGGACTACTGACAAGCTTCGAGATATCTCATCCTTCATACATGACTGCCCTTCGACATCAACGATTAGGGCAAGCAACTAATACCACGCTCTATTATATAGACTTGTTAGAAGCTCCATTGGAACTACTACTAACTGCACCAATCGATTTTGTTTTTATCGACGCAGCCAAGTCGCACTATCGTCTTTTCTTAGAAAAGATCTTGCCATACTGTGCTAAGCGCGCAACGATCGTCTTTGATGACGTACTTGCATTCGAAGACAAAGTTACGGACTTATATAATCTTTTATCGGAACGTCATCTCTCGTACTCCCATGTAGCATCTGAAGAAGGTGACGGGCTACTTATAATAGATCTTTCTAACGAACATTCTTAGCAACTTTTTTCTTCTCAGGAGCTTTTGTAGACTCAGATTTCTCCTCTCATAATACCGTGATATCTCCTTCAAGTTCTAGGCTTTCTAACTCTTCTTTGATTGACGCGTTAGCGCATACCCATTCATCTACTCCATCAAAGTTTGCAACCTCCAAGATTGCGCTATTTTGTAAAAGAGCAACTTGTTGATCGTCGATTCTTATGATATAACTTAGAACATCGTCTGCTTCAAAGCAACTAATTGCGACATCATTAATATCATACTCTCAAGGGAAGTTAACTGTCTTAAGATCATGAATTCCGTAGTTCATAGAAGGACCTTTTGCGGTTGCTAAGGTAATTTTATCTTTTGAAGTAGATCCAATTACAACAACATCTCCTATAAGATATCATCCATCTCCATAACTTTCTATTTTTACCATCACGCTATACTATAATAAATTAAAATATTAGTTCGTTCGTAAGATCAATCCACTTTCTGTCTTGAAGAAGTTAGGATTGATAACATTTAATATGATGCCCGATACACCTAGAAGCAATATTCACAATATTACTTTTGTAATAAGTTTCTTCCCTCCGCTCAACCACTCACTTTTGACTCCTCATGCAGCGATCATCACTCACCCAGTTAGAACTGCAAAGAAAGCTATAATAAGTACTGCAGTCATTGCGATTCTCATCAATCCTCCAAGCAAGAGTCCAAATGCATTCCCTGCGGTAGCTTCACCAGGTTCTGGATCTGCTGTTTTTTTGATACACTGTCAGACAAATGGGATATTTGTATTTAATCTTATATCTCATTCGGCACATGGAGCATTATCGACGGCTAAGACAGTAAGAGGTAATATACTGCAAACCGCAATAATCGCTATAAAAGCTAGACTTAGAAGCTTTAGCATCATTAACTACTAGGAGTAAAATCATGCACAACTTTCTGCAATAGTCATCCATCTATATTTGATCCATGTTCTTTCATAATCGAACCAATCAACATTCCTTTCTGTTTTTGTATATCTGTAATATTTAAGGTAGCAATTGTTTTTTCTACAAGTGCGCGAACATCGGCTTCACTCATAGTTGCTGGAAGATATTTTTCAATTATTGCTATCTTTGCTTTTTCGATGACTACTCCTTCTGCATCACCACCTTGTTCCATAAATCAGATAGTCTCTTCTCTCATCTTGATCTCCTTTTTGATCACTTTGATCACGTCGTCATCTGTGAGTTCTTTTTGGAGTTCAATCTGTTTGTTTTTCAAAGAAGCTATCACAAAATTAAGAATCTCTTTCGAAATTTTCTCTTTTGCTTTGAAAGCGGTTTTGTAATCTTCTTGCAGTTGCGCGTATAACGCCATGAGAAAGTTTTCACCTCAGATATAAAGTAATTGCTGGCAGTTCATTCTGGGGAAAATACACCATGAGCAACGAACTAACCATACAATATGTGCACCGATTAACTTTACTATAGGGAATCTGTGTACTATTGCAACATATTGTCAAAAAGATGATAGAGAGGACTTTACAATGAGTAAAAAAGCGTAATTTACTCGTCTTTGGGATGTAGACAGTCGCGAATCTGGTCGTATTTATACCCTTTTGCCCTTAGCTTCTGAATGATATTTTTCTCCTCAACACCTCTGTTTTGGAGTTTTTCTATCTCTTTTTGTACTTTGGAGGCGGTACCTTCGGTTAGTTCTGCTTCCATCTTCTCTACTAGCTCGTTAATTACATCCTTATCTACTCATTTTTGACGTAGTTTGCCTATAATAAGTGTCAATGATTTACCTTTCCTAGCTACTTCTGAGCTTAAATACAGCTTTGCATATACACTGTCGTCCAAAAATCATTTCTTAACCAACAACTCTACTGCCTCATCTATCTCTTCAGGCGCATATCCTTTCTTTTTGAGTTGTGCGCGAAGCTCGTGGGCTGATTTTGGATAGCGACTGAGATATTGTACTGCATAGTCGTATGGAGTTACCATCGTTGACCACCTTATTAAAGAGAATACCTATATATGCACAAAAATAGCACAATAGCAAAGAATAAATACAGACAAAAAACCTCATTTGCAAACCTTACCCCATTTCACTATACATACGCCATTCACTTCCTCCATTACCCAATGTTGTTCAAACTAAATAGTATCCTTTTGTATGCACTCACCGCATTCTTTTTGTCATTGATGCTCTATCCGGCATATATTATGCTGTTGAAAAGACTAAAGGCGGGGAAGACGATTCGTGAAGAAACATTAGATGGTCACCAAACTCCTATCTTCAGTAAGTTGCATGGACACAAACAAGGAACACCGACTATGGGAGGATGATTGATCTTAGCGGTTTTGCTAGTAATGGTGCTTATGTCGATAGTCATCCAGCAACTTGGATGGATCAATAATAGTTTATTTGCTAGAGAAGAGACGTATATATTGTTGTTTGCTTTGTTCAGTATGTGACTGCTCGGTATCGTCGACGACTTCCTTAATATTCGCGGCAAGAAAGGAATCAAAGGAATGACCGCCAAAATGAAACTGATTTGGATGTTCGGGTTTTCTGCATTTATTAGTTTTTGGTTTTATGATAAGCTTGGCATTGATCGAGTCAATCTTCGACCATTTGCAGGTCAGGTAGATCTAGGTATTCGATACGCTATTATTACCTTCTTCTTTACGATCACGATAGTAAACGCGATAAATATTACTGACGGGCTTGACGGCTTGGTATGAGGACTTATGCTTATAGTGCTAGCGGTACTGGGAGTTGTAACATTTATCAATCAATGGTTCCTTGCTACTACTCTTATCTGAATAGTGCTTTGAACTTTGCTCGCCTTCCTTCGATTTAACATCAACCCAGCCAAAATTTTTATGGGTGACTCATGAGCTCTTGCACTAGGATGACTTATCGCAACGCTTGTCTACTTGTTGAATATAAAGTTTGGAATCATAATTCCATTCCTCATACTTTTCATGATCTTCTGGGTAGAAGTGTGATCAAGTTTCTTGCAAATATTGCGAAAGAAAATCTTCAAAAGAAAGTTATTCACGATCGCTCCATTTCACCACTCACTCGAACACAATGGTACACCCGAACATACGATCGTTATGAAATTCTGGGTTATACAATGAGTATTGGCTGCTATAGCATTGATTGGGATGTTGTATCAGTTGTAGAACGCAACGCTGAAAGGACTGAGTTAAGGGATTTGATAAGCGAGTAAATGCATGTAGGTGCTATTGGGTTTGTATTTAGGAGCATTCGAATCTCTAACGAACGCATTGAAGATCGAAAATTAACTCTTTAATAATTCGACGTAGTATGGGCAAGAAACCCCTTCAAATCTTCTTCGTTCATGGCGCTCCTACTTTCAGAACAAGAAAACAATATCTCGAATATATATCCGCCAGAGGCATATCGCTTGATACAATGAAGCGTTGGTATGGAGAGTATTTTACCAAACAACTATGACCTGGTTTTAAAGTCATAAAACCGCAAATGCCCAATCCAGACAATGGAATCTATAAAGATCGAAAATTATACTTTGAAAGATTTATACCTCTCTTGGATAAAGAAGTGATATTGATAGGCAACTCTTTAGGATGAATTTTTTTGGCAAAATATCTGTCTGAAAATACGTTTCCCAAAAAAATTATCGCACTCTATCTTATAGCCGCGCCTTATGACAATAATTTAGTCAAAGAGAGTAAATATGGCGTTCCGAGAGAAGAACTTGTCGGTTGATTTACTCTATGAGCGAATCTGTCAAAATTAGAAAAATCCAGCAAGACTATTCACCTCTTATTTTCCACAGACGATAAAGTAGTAGCTCCTCTGCATGGAGAAAAATATAAAAAGAAACTTCCTCATGCAAACCTAAGGCTATTCAGTAATGTAAAAGGCCATTTCAGAACAGGTAACTTTCCTGAAATTGTAAAAATGATCAAAGACGACGTGAAGCACTCTTCAAAAAAATAATGTTAGTCTATTTCGCTAATTACTCTTTTCTCTCTTCACATAACTCATCCACACTATCCCAAACAACAACATCATCGGATAGACGATCATTCTGTCAGTGAAACTATGTAAGACCATTCCAGAGACACTTAAGCCAATCATACCTACACTCATACCTACTAGACGCCACAATGATGGCGTTATTTTTTTGTCGCGCGTATGTTTTTTATACCGTTCTTGTAATCACACGAAGTTGAGCGTAAGGTAGAGTAATATCCAGCCCAAGAATCCGATGAGTCCAAACTCAATCATAATCTGTAAGAATTGATTTTCTGGATTGAACTTACTTCCTCCTTCTCGATGAGAACCGGGACCTGCGCTTGCTCCTCCCTGACCGAATAAGGGACTCTGAGCAAACATCTCTCGTCCCTGTTGGATCATATTGATATGTCAATTGTTTGAATATCCTCTATCAAAAATATCATTGTATCCAAAGTATCCTACAACTCATAGTAGTAGCACAATGGGTAACAAAATTTTGAACAGGAACTTCTTCACTTGTCCCCGATGTGTGATAATACTCAAGATAATAATTTCAATAATCCATGCTCATCGAGCCGCTCTAGAAAAAGTAAGAATTACATTGATCGCATAGATCGCTCGTCGAGCTCGTGTATTTCTTAATTTCTGCTTACGGAAGAATAACATAAAAAATAAAGGGAAAAACGCCGTCAGGTAAAATCATCGTGAAATAGGCCTTTCAAACAAGAACTGATTGCGAGTTAGTCAGTAGTTAATCTGCGTATAATAAGCAGCTGGTGGCGCTGAGCCTACCGTTCCCTCATACACAAAGTTATCGTATCCAAACAATTTAAGTGTCCCAGGCTTCACTATAATGACAAGATATCGGGCTAATGCTAAAAGAAGTGCTCGCTTAATTACTTTCCCATATCGTTGTATGATATGCTTTCTTTCTTTTTTACTAAGTCGCGCACTACTATGTAATCACGCAAGCAGAATTATAAATCCTAAAAAATCATACTTGAAGGCAAGGAGATAAGTTGTAACTGATTCACCAAGCATGTAAATATGCAGATATGCTGTGACTCATATAGTCAGTAATAATCAGATCGTCCGCCATGCAATAGTGGGCGTGATGATAATTTGACGTCGGCGTCCACGCCAAACAATTCCTATTAGTGCAACTATTGCAATCACCGCGATCACTACTTCTTTCCATAACCAAATATACTCAAGATCCACTCCTAGACCGAATGTAATAAACGTCTGCGCAAAAAACTGTACCAATAATCCCACAAAAAATATTTTATATACTGTTATCAGAAACTTATTCATATGATGTGTGAAATAACAATAAAGTCTGTATTTCAATCAATATACCTATCTTGATTTCAAAAGAAATGTCAAAAAATAAATAATTTGCAAATCACTTATAAAAAGATACTATGGGCCGTATTACACTTTTAGGTCTTTATTTTATGTGTGTATAATGATGACGAAAAAAATTCTTACGATCGCTGGATTGGTTGCAGTATGTATGAGTACTGTTGTATGGGCACAATCATTCACAACTGTGTATGACTGGATGTACAGCAACGAACTTACTACTATGTCTGAGACAGGTTTCAGACCAAACGATCAAGTAACTAGAGGAGAAATCTCTAAATTCTTTGCTAAGTTTGCTGAAGTAAAAGGATTGGAAAAAACTAAGACTGCTAGCGAGTGTCAGTTCAACGATGTTGCTGGATATGACAGCACTCTTGTTCCTACAATCGTAGAAGCATGTGAATATGGCCTTGTAAAAGGAAGTAATGGTTCTTATTTCCCAAACAAATCACTTACAGAAGCTGAAGCTCTTACAGTTGTAGTTAGATCTCTCCTTGGATTCCAAGACGAAACAGGAACTCCATGGTGGACTGAATATTACAACTCTGCTAAGTGGCTCGGAATCCTCGACAACGAAACATTGTGGGGAATCGACAAGCCAGCTACTAGAGAAACTGTTGGTACTTGGTTATATAGAGCAGCTCTCGTAGATCCTGCCACTATCGAAAATCAAGGAAGTGATGAATTAGAATCAATCCTCGAAGAGATCTTCGGAGAAGGAACGTTCAATGATTAGTCTATCTTGCTAATATACTACAAAGAACACGAGGAGTCGACATCCCCGTGTTTTTTTTGCAAAAAATGACTATTGACTTTTTCGAATCTGTGAGTATATATTTGTTATGAATACACCAAACGGTGATATAGATTATGTAGCGACCTATGGCTTAGATAAAGAAGTCAGATCTGATCGCACAACAGCTGATCTTTTAGGAGTTCTAGAGATTGCCGATAGATGCGCTAAGGACAGACAGCTTGCACTACAATATATGAAGCAAAATTTTGAGATCTCTTTGAAAAATTATATGAATTATAAAGATGAATGATTCGGGTTATGTTATGAAAGCATGCCTCCCTTCCTAGATCTAAAAAGAAAGCGCTATAATCTATGAGATGCGGTAAGCTTAGAAGATCTCATAGAGGATGACCCTGCATCAGAAAATTTCGAAACTGTGGGAAAATACTTAAAACATCTTCTAGAGAATTATCCAGCCCCAGATATTATGTTTGGCCGAGCTACACAACAACGTAATGGTGTCGGGTATAGATTTTCACAAGAAGAAATCCTTGACTTATTGAATTAGAAAATAAACTATGAAAAATAAGTGTGACTACGCTCTTATTTTTTTATCAGGTAAATCTAGATTAATTATTTTCTATCTTCCGCGCTAGAATCTTTAAGAATGCAGCTACTATGCCGTCCTTCCCATCTGGTCACTTTCAGAAATTGTGATTTGCATAGTCGTTGGTTTCTGGTGTTGTGCCTGCCTTGATTCCGTTATATAAGATAGAGTGTTTTCTAATATCCTGAAGATCATATTTTTCATAGGTCATGTCTATTGGGTCTTCATCTCGTAAGTGAAGATTATCATATCGCGCTCGTTTTGCTCTCGAAAAATTAATAAAGTTTATGACTTGTTCTTCAAACTCTTCTCGTGTTATCTCGCCAGGTTCATAGTAATGTGAAGTTATTTGGAAATTTCCTCGTCAGTTATTTGGGTTATCGAAATAACAGGTATGCTCTCTATATCGCATAGCAATAATTAATGCTGTAGGGAAGTTATGTTCTTGAGCAATAGCGTCTATTTCAGCAAAATAGGTGAAACATTGCGTAGGCAGGTCTGTATCGCTACTGGTTACCAATGGTCGATATTCATTGAAAAACTCTTCTTCACCTTGTGTAGGTTCTGAGACAATTAGCTCATCGTCCACGACTTCATCCTCTGTATCTATACTATCTGTGTCAGGAGTGTCTGTTTCAATATCGCCTCCAGCGACAGCCATTAAATCACTTTCCACTCCTCGATAATGTGCTAAATTTCCTTTGCCACTTACTGCAATATCGAACTGTCGCATTACTAATGCTTTTAGAAATCCTAGGGCTACGTAGATTCTGGTTTCTTCGTCATAATTTTTGGTTACACTTTCAAGTAGACTGACCAAAGATATCAGACGTTCCTTATCTTGGACTTCCCCTAGGTGCTCAATTTTATTTTTTACGGGTGAAAGAAATTTATGATCTGCTTCAGTTAATAGATACGCACTAGTAAACGAAATAAATTGTAAGGCGATAACTCCCGCTCATAAAATCCAAAAAAATCTTTTCATGGCTATTAATTAATAAAAGGAATATTTACTCACCACCATCTTTCTAAGTCGAGCAATATGATATATACTCCTAAGATCATCAATGCGGCAAAGAAGGTAAGATTGAAGTAGTTCTCAATAACAAAGTAACTTTCTGCCTTTCGTCTACCAATGGCCTGTAACAGTACTCCTACAGCTCTACCACCGTCCAATGCTGGTATGGGTAGGACATTAAAGATAGCAAGCGCTAACGAGATCATTCCTGCAAATGCTAGGAATAACCACCCTCCACCGTTTTGTCGAATACCTCCACCAAACTTCACAATTCCCACAGGTCCTGAGAGTCCTTTGAGCGAACTACTTATTTTTTTACCATTTCCTGAGATCAGATTACTTCCCAGTTTTCACAATACAATAAGTGTCAAACGAGTTTGTTCAACTATCTCATGTGCTCCTTTCACAAGCGCAGTACCAGGAGAAAATTTGATAGGAAGAATTTCTTGTTGTCATCCAGCTTCAATACTCACTCCTAAGAAGCAACTCTCATCTTCACAAGTAGTGGTGATGATCTCTTCTTTTCCTTCTCTTAAGTATGTTAGTGTAAATTCTTTACCTGCTTGTTGTTTAAGAAAGAGAGAAAGCGAAAGGTTAGTTACAGCTTTTTCATTGATACGGGTAATAATATCTCCTGGACGTAGTCATAAAGCAGCAGCTTTACTGTCTGGAAGAACTTCTGTAATACTTGCTGAAATCTCCTCTATATCTCCCACAATCAATCCTTCTTCTTTGAGAAAAGCATACGTAGGCATAAGATAACTTCTACTCTCTCATCTAATACCATTATCAGGGATGACAGTTATTGGACTTATACCATGCATAAAGGCAGCACTAAATGCTAACCACGCAAAGACAGCATTGACGGTAACTCCTGCAAATAAGATGATAAGTTTGTGTCCAAGCGAAGCCTTTATGAAACTATCCTTGGCAAGAAATGTATCTGGATCAGAAGGGTCTTCACCTTTAAGCCTGACAAATCCTCCCAATGGAATTCGATTTACGGTATATTCTGTCCCTGACTTATCAGTCCATAGTGTGAACGCTTTTGGTGGGATACCTATACCAAACTCTTCGACTTTTACTCATGTCTTCTTTGCTGCCCAAAAGTGTCCTAACTCATGGATTACGACCAAAAACATAAACATAGCTATACCCAGAACAATCAACCACATATATAAGAAAAATGTAACAAAACAAAAATTAGTACGCCGATAAGAGTAGGTATTTACTGGCGGATTACAAGGCTACTTGCCAAATAGCTCAAAGAAGCCTTTTGTAGCCTTATCTTGCAATGTAGACAACGGTATATTCATTATTGTTGCTATATACTCATATGTATCCACCACTTGTGCCGGAGTATTGAGCTGTCCCCTATTTTTTTGTGGTGTAAGATAAGGAGCATCAGTTTCCAACAGCCAATTGATCTTATGTCAGTTTCAGTTTCAGCTTCAGTTTCAGTTTCAGCTTCAGTTTCAGCTTCAGCTTCAGTTTCAGCTTCAGTTTCAGCTTCAGTTTCAGCTTCAGTTTATTCAAAGTTCAATCCCTTTCTTCAATGAAGATCTAAGTTGTACAGCTGCAGGATAGGTGATATTTCCACAGAATCCAACTCGTAGTTGAGGTAAAAGATTATGAAGTACTTCTAACTCTTGTGGACCATATCCTCGGCAGTGGAAATATACTTTGAGATCTGTGTAGTTTTTGATGATCTCAAGGGTGTCGTCGAACTGATCTCTAGAATGGATTACGACTGGCAATGCGAGCTCGCGCGCGAGCTCGCATTGTGCATTAAACAGTTCTTGCTGTAGCTTCTTAACCTTCTCATAGTCAGGATAGTGTGCGTCCATGCCACACTCACCAATTGCTACTATCTCTTGTGGATGTGCTTCATAAAGTTTCCTAAGTCAATCAATAGCCTGTTTAATTTCTTCAGAACTACTAATATTCCCAAACGAAACCTCACTTGGATGTACTCCAATAGTCGCTTTGACAAATAGTTGATCTCACCGTTCTTGATAGCTTTCCTTCGCAATCACTATAGCTCTTTGATTCCACTCCGGATCTACTCCGACATTTACTAATCCTTTTCCTCCTATATCGATAAATTGCTGAAGGTGTATTTTCCATTCTGCAAACAAACGATCTTCATTGAGATGAGTATGTGCGTCGAAATACATCGAAATATATCATATAAAGATATATAACTATACACAACTCGACACAAAAAAATAGTAATCGAAAATTACTTTCTATATCATCGACTCTTTCCTTGAAGACTGGTCACTGCTCCTGTCTTAGCCCAATTCGTTCCAACGATAGCGCCATTATTTGTAAGGGTTTTATCAACAAACGCGAGGAATTGAGGCAATTTCATTATCTCTTCATTAGTTTTCTTGGCTTCATCTGGAGTTATTACACCATGGCTTTCCAAGAATCCTTTACCTTCGCCAATCGAAAGCCAATCTCCGATAATCTCTTGTGTTCTGGCATTATAAACGATAGGTTGCTTCTCTTCATGGGAAACAGAATATATTTCAGCCCAAAATCTTTTAGCTTTATCTTTCTTATCAATTCATGTACGCATAGCATTAATAACTTTTTCACGACTTTTCACGTCAAAATTATTACTAGTATCAATTCAGAATAATCTATCAACATTCTGCTTGAGTGCATAGCTTTGCTCATTTTGTTTTTTCTTAAATCATAAGTTATCTTCAGAAAACTTATCAATAGCTTTACCTCCCGATGATCGCGAAAGACTAGTTCATGGTAACGGAATGGTTTTAATCATTCATTCGCTAAACTTATAGATACTTTCCGCGACTCCTTTGGTAATTTCCGACATTTGAAATCACGCTTTTACGAGCGCTCGCAATAAGAATACGGTGAACAGTAGTAATATCGATGACCCTACAAATCCTCAGACTGTACTACCCAATCACTGGAAAAATCCTCATTGGACAATTACGTCTGCAATACCCGAATTACAACCGAAAGTACTACTATTTTCTCCCACACAAATACTCAGCTTATCTTCCAACACTCCTCTATCGTACTCGCCACCACCATTCAACATGTCTCGTACTCAGATCAATAATACCAAACCAATCGAAATTAATCCTACAATTGCAACGGGCTGAAATATTAATCCCAATATATTAGAGAGCTTAAAGTTCTTACCTATTTTATCGTTAGCCTGTAATGGTCATTTGAATATTACATCCAATACGATAAATGGTGAGAATATAATTCGTATCCATATCCAAAACACTCTGATCATATTCACAATCATCAATACAATCAATGGTATGATAAATATAATCAATGCAATAATCTTTATGATCGACTCAATAGTAAGCTGTTTTACATTAGTTTTTGTTTCTCCTCCCTTATTGTCTGCTCTTTTGTTAGCATCGGTAAGCTTAAGAATCGCTGCTCACATAAATATAAGTGGTCATGCAATATTATCCGCCCTAGGTAAAATATCTTCTAACTCCAATGGTTCTTCATTCGAAACGTCGGTACTTCCAATAGGATCTGCATCAAGGCTATCAATGTAGTGTACTTTTTGAGTAGATACAGTGACTTTTAGACTATCTCGCTGTTCTCATAATATCTGATGAGGAAATGAAGCGACTGTAGCGGTTGCAACAGTTGCTATATCTATCACGGCAGCAATAATAAACCAGGTTGCAGGAATCAATATTCAAGCAAGAGCTACATTCCCCAACAAACTTCCTAATTTACTAGGTCACTCATTTTTTACAATATGCTTTATCAAAGATACGATAAAGATAAAACCTAAGGTAAAGAAAGCAAACGTACGCATTAAGATCCATAACTTCCACAGATACGTATCTAAGTGGAAAACGGCTCCATAGGTAAAGTCATTGGTCATTAATTTGCCTGCAATTGATGCAGGAACCACCCAAACCCATGATAAGAGTTTGATACCCATATCTATATACTCACCTATATCTTTTGTTATCCCAGCGTCTTGCGCATAGGTAACGTCTGGCAATACAAAAAAGAGTAGAGCTATCAGCCCTATAATGATTCCATATCTCGTACCTGTTGAACTTGAACGGAACATACTCCTTTACAACCAATTAAAAGTTAAGAAAGCTGAAAGCCAACTACTCTATTTGCATTATCTAAGTTAGTAGTAATTGTATATGTTTTATGATTTGCAGGATCAGTTTGTGTGTCTACCCAAGTCGTAGTCCCTCATGCTGTTGCAGCTTGATTGATAAGTCACATATACTCTGGGAACGCAGCAATAAATTCAGGATTGTTTCTAATACCTGCTACGTTTGCACTCATAAAGAACGTTCCGAAACTGTCCCAATCTGATTTCTTCATTGGCTTAGCTGAAACCGGAATACTTACAATATCTTCATTATTCTTAAATCCACCTTTCGCACTATCTCATCGTGGGAAGTTAGTTACATAATCACCCAGCATAAATCGCGTTCCATTGGTATTTAAGCTATCTTTACCAAGAGCGGTTCATTTACCTGCGAGTGCATTCTCCATATTTCTAGCAAGCTTATTTTTTTCATCTCTACCCATCCCGTGATCGTTTTTGACCCATGTATCAGTAGTATACAATTTATTGTCTTGCATATACTTGATCGTATCAGGATCACTGTATGCGTCTTTGAAGCTCATTCATTTAGCTTGCGCATACGTCTTTCCTGATGCGAGTCATAGAGATGGTCACAAGTTTGAGTATTGTGCATGGTTTGTATTATCAGGAAGAGCAAAATCAGAGTTTGGGGTAAATGACGGTGTCTGTCACTGAGAAGCTAGATTAACTTTATCAGTAAGTCACTTATTAAGTTGCGTAGCATCCTTTCTTGCTCCATAACTTTCCATATACTCTCCTAGTCACTGCTGGAATTGTTGGTTCCCAATTCTTTCTGGGGTTTTCATCAAATAATTTTTCCCTTCATTTAGAGCTCACAAGCTAGTCATCCCCATAGGGAGAGGTATGATAGGTACAGTCCCAGCCAATCACTTACCAAACGCTTTGATCTTACCTGCGATTTCTCAAGTAATTTTATTACTCTCGAGAACAAAGAATATAATAGTCCACATTAGCGCGATACCAAAGAAGTTAACAGTCAACCACGTAAGAATATTGATTATATTCGATCACGTATTTCTTTGAGATTCCGTAAAGCATATAGTTGTTATATTAAATAGTTTGTAACATTTTTGATTTTCTTGAGGACAAGAAAGCTCAGATGAAGTAAGCATACTAAATGTGTCTTCCTCGCATGGATTTTTGTTATCTATTAGGTCAATATTTCAAATCAACGAAAGGAAGATAATACTTATACTGACTGCGAACACAGCAAATACAGGCAAGAAGATCAATCATATAATATTCTTCAGTTCGCCCTTCTCTCAACCGATTGTTTTGAACCCAAAGACATAGACTAGTACAAGTAGGGGCGAAAAGGCTATAACAAGCCATAAGATAACCGCTCTCATAACAAGTACAACTGCAAGCGCAACTAGCGGTAAGAAAAGTGCAATAGCTACCATTGCTCTCATCAACATCTCCAAGGCTGCCTCAACAACCGTTTTGTTATTTACCGTTACTCCCACTTGTCACATACGTAGTACCGACGCATAGAGTGTATATAAAGGTCAGGTCATTCCTTTGGCCTTCTCAATAAGTGTATCTGCCGTAGAACAGTATTTCGCTTTTAACTCCTTCTGTCCCTCAACTCTTAGAGCTTGAAATTTTTCAGGAGTAAATTTTACTCCTGCTTCCCTTTGAATCAGGTCATATCACCAGACACAAAAGTCATCGCTTATATTTCACCCAAGATCTCCATTACCAATATCTCACCAGGCATCTATATGTTGTTGTTTTCGATTATCT